>Ga0070678_100002267_pt1 | contig 10470 bp, 10 predicted proteins | sample KBSM73metaG_FD_65647 | JGI IMG/M metagenome (GOLD analysis project Ga0070678, IMG submission 65647) | Miscanthus rhizosphere microbial communities from Kellogg Biological Station, Michigan, USA - KBS M7-3 metaG | ecosystem: Host-associated > Plants > Roots > Rhizosphere > Soil ...
TTCGCTGGCCTCGGCGGTGCGCCGCGACGACAGCGGCGGCCGCCACTCCGGCCTTGCCGAGCGGCTCAGCGGCGAGCGCTGACGGACATCTAGCCTGGGTCGGTGGAGAAGGACCGCCTGCCGCTGGCAGAGATTGGGATAACCCTTGCCGGGATCGGCCTGATGGCGGCCGTCATCGTCTTCGTCGATCCCCTGCGGGACTCTGTCTCAGCGCTGATCGAAGGGAACCACGACGAGGTCCGCGACCAGATCGACGAGCTCGGGTTCTGGGGACCGCTGCTGATCCTCGCCCTCGCCGTCCTCCACGCGGTCGTCTTCTATCCCGCCGAGATCGTCGATGCCGCGGCCGGCTACGCCTACGGCTTCTTCCCGGCGCTGGCGCTGGTGATGTTCGGCTGGCTGCTGAACGGAATCGTCTGCTGGGCGATCGGCCGGTCGATCGCCCGCCCGCTGCTCGACCGCTGGTTCGGGGCGGAGCGCTTCGAGCGGGTCGAGAAGAAGATCGAGCGGGGCGGCGCGACGCTGCTGATCGCGATGCGCCTGATCCCGATCTTGCCCTTCAGCATCGTTTCCTACGCGGCGGGAGCGGCCCGGGTGCCGCTCCCCCGCTTCCTCTGGACGACGGCGGTCGGCTACCTGCCGATCACCGCGATCTCGGTCTATTTCGGCACCCGGCTGGAAGGCCTCTCGATCACCGACCCGCTGGTGATCGGCAGCGGCCTCGCCCTGCTGGCGCTGCTCGGGGCGGGGCACTGGGCGATGCGGCGGCAGTCGCGCCGGCCGCGCTCAGCCGGCGCGGACTAAGCGGAAACGGGCGACCGCGGGAGTCGGGTCGAGCAGCCCGGTGGCGCCGCGCGCCTCGACCCGGACGACGTGCCGTCCCAAGCCGAAGCGCCGGGAGAAGCGGCTGGGGCAGGCCCGGAAGCGGGAGCGGTCGACCTTGCAGAGGAAGGTGGCGCTCGCCTGATCGGACCCGAAGTGGAAGGCGAGGCGGACGGCGCGGGCGCGGGTGCGCACCAGGTTCGGGGGACGCTTGAGGATCGCGGTGGCGGGCGGTTCGGCGGGCACGGGCGCGGGAGGAGGCGCTGCCGCGGGCGCCACGGTCGGGACGGCGCCGCCCCCCGCCGGTTCTTCTTCCAGCGCGCCGACCTGTCCGCTTGGCCCGTCGCCGCCTTCGATCGGTCCCGGCAGGCCGTCGATCGCCGCGAAGGCGTCGAGCAGGCCGGCGCCGGCAGCGGTCGCCGGGAAGGCACCGACCGGCACCGCCGTGTCGGTCAGCGCCGAGCGGACCTGCTGCTCGGGCAGCGTCGGTTTCGCCTGGCGGAGCAGGGCCGCGGCCGCGGCCGCGTGCGGCGCCGCCGCCGAGGTCCCGCAGAAGCGCCAGACGCCGGCGGAGAGCGAGGCGAAGAAGGTCGACGCGCCGCAGTCGGTGGCGGCGAGGTCCGGCTTGGCGAGGACTTCTGGGGAGCCGAGCGACGCCGCCGGAGTGCTCCCGTCCACCGGACCGAAGTAGTGAGTCACCGGACCGCGCGAGGAGTAGCGCTCGACTTTGGCGCTGTTGTTGAAGGGGACGGCGGCGACCGCGATCGCGGCGGCGGAACCGGCGTGGCCGTAGATCGCGGGCCCAACCACGTCTTCACCGCTCGATTCGGGGTACTCGGTCGCGGTCACCCCGCCGCCGTTCTGCAGGAGGATGAACTTCAGCCGCGGGGTCGCCCCGGAGAAGCGGTTGACCACAAGCCGGACCGTTCTCGCGACCGTCGAGGTGTTTTCCCACTGGACGATCTCGACCGGCCGCTGGGTCCCGGAGGCACCCGCGTTTTCTTCGATCGAGTCGGCGAGGAGTTTCCCGGTTTCGGAGAGGAGGAAGGCGTCGAGGTCGCTGCCGACGCCGAACCACGGTTCGGCCCACTGCAGGTCGACGGTCAGCGTTTTGCCCGCCGCGACGGTGATTCCGAAGCTGCGGTCGACGGCGAGTTCGGGGTTGAAGTCCATGCAGTGGGTGCCTTTGAACCCGGGCAGTTTTTCGACCGCTTCCGGGCAGCCAAGGGAGTCGCGGAATGCCGGCGCTTCCCAGGAGGCGATCTCGTTGCCGCCTGAATCGATGAGATTGTCGTTGCCGGCCGCGCTCAGGTAGGTGGCACCGTCGGTGGTGACGTCCTCGATCGCGACGGCGATCGGGCCGTCCTGGAAGAAGGGCTCTTCGAACCAGGCGACGTCGTCGACGATCGTCCCGGCGTCGGCGCCGCCTTCGGAGGTCGGACGGGCCAGCCGTTCGATGTTCTCGGCGAAGGATTCTTCGCTTTCGAAGGCGGTAGCGAAGGCGAGCGAGGCATGGGGGGCGAGGTCGTGGACGATCTGCAGCATCCCCCGCCCCTCGTCGCCCCCTTCGGCGGGTCCCTCGGCGAGGACGTCGACTGGGAGCTGCTGGCCCTCGCAGGTCCCGGCCGGGCCGGGCAGATCGCCGGAGAGGACGTCGCCATGCGCATCGGTGGCCGAGCCGTCGGCGACGTCGAAGGAGTCGGAGAGGACGCCGACGGTCTGGCCTTTGCCGCGCAGCTCGAAGGCGCCGCGAGCGTCGTCGACCCGCAGCTGGCCGAGGCCCTCCGAGATCGCCGCTCCTCCCTCGCACTGGCCGGCGGGGGTGCGGACGACCGGCGCGCGCACCTGCCAGACCGCGCGGACGCCGGGGACGGCGGCGATGTCGGGTAGGCGCGCCGGCGGCACCGCGAGGGTCACCGACGGGATGGTCGCGCCGGCGCTGACGATCCTCGCCCCGGCCTGGCGCAGATCCGCGAACGCGGCCGACGACCCACCGGGGACGCGGGCGGTGACGAGGACGCGGCCGCCGTCGCGGACGAGGCTGCCGGGACCCTCGAGCGGGACGCCGAGGCGGCGGGCCTGCGCGGCGAGCGGCTCGGCGGCGACCGCGGGCCGCGCCAGCTCTTCGAGGCTGGGAGAGAGCGGTCCCCTCCCCTTCGCGCCGGGAAACGCGCCCGAGGCGACAGCCGGCGCGAGCGCGGCGAGGGCCAGCGCGAAGGGAAGCGCGCGCGCAACCAGGCGACGGAGACCCTGAGGAGAAGGCATCACTTGGATCTATATCGGCAGGCAGGGGCTTCTGTGAAGGGTCGGATGGCCCGGCGACCGGTGCCGATCCTGCTACGGTCCCGTCCGTTAGGGCCGGTGAGTACCGGCGAAAGTTGTGCGTAGCGCTCGCAGTCGTTGCTTTTGCATCCTCCGCGTTCGCAGCACATGAAGTGGAGGCAATGCATGCCGACTGGAACTGTCAAGTGGTTCAGCGACGACAAGGGCTACGGGTTCATTACGCCCGACGACGGCTCGAAGGACGTCTTCGTCCATCACAGCGCGATCCTGGGCGAGGGCTTCAAGTCCCTGACCGAGGGCGCCAAAGTGAGCTACGAGTCCGAAGAAGGCCCCAAGGGTCCGGCCGCAGCGAGCGTTCAGCAGCAGTAGCTTTTCCGAACGCTTAAGCAGTCCGCGAAGCCCGCCGCCAGGCGGGCTTCGTCTTGCTGGGAGCGCCTGTCCCCTACCCTCCTCCAACCTCATGAGCACGAGCCGAGACAACCTCAGGAACATCGCGATCATCGCCCACGTCGACCACGGTAAGACGACGCTGGTCGACGCGATGCTGTGGCAGACCGGCACCTTCCGTAAAGGCCAGGACGTCGCCGAGCGGGTGATGGACTCGATGGACCTGGAGAAGGAGAAGGGGATCACGATCCTCGCCAAGAACACCGCCGTCACCCGCGACGGCGTCAAGTTCAACATCGTCGACACCCCCGGGCACGCCGACTTCGGCGGCGAGGTCGAGCGGGCGCTGACGATGGTCGACGGGGCGCTGCTGCTGGTCGACGCCAGCGAGGGGCCGCTGCCACAGACGCGCTTCGTCCTGCGCAAGGCGCTGGAGCGCAAGCTGCCGATCATCCTCGTGGTCAACAAGGTCGACCGCCCCGACGCGCGGATCGCCGAGGTCGTCGACGAGGTCTACGAGCTGTTCATGGACCTCGACGCCGACTCCGACCAGATCGACTTCCCGATCGTCTACACCAACGCCAAAGCCGGCTGGGCCGCGCTCGAGGAGGGGGTCGAGGGAACCGACCTCACCCCCCTGCTCGACCTGATGCTGGAGAAGATCCCGGCACCTCAGTACGACCCCGAGACGCCGCTGCAGGCGCACGTGACCAACCTCGACGCCTCGCCCTACGTCGGTCGGCTGGCGATCTGCCGGGTCCACCAGGGGAACATCCGCAACGGGCAGCAGATCGCCTGGTGCCGCGCCGACGGCAGCGTCCAGCGCGCCGCGGTCTCCGAGCTCTACGTCACCGAAGGCCTCGACCGGGTCGCCGCCGAGGAAGCCGGCCCCGGTGAAATCATCGCCGTCGCCGGGATCGAAGAGGTGACGATCGGCGAGACGCTGGCCGACCCGGAGGATCCGCGGCCGCTGCCGGTGATCACCGTCGACGAGCCCTCGCTCTCGGTCGTGATCGGGATCAACACCTCGCCGCTGGCCGGCACCCAGGGCGGCGACAAGCTGACCGCGCGCCAGATCCTCTCCCGGCTCGACGCCGAGCTGGTCGGCAACGTCTCGCTGCGGGTCAACGACACCGAACGCCCCGACGCCTGGGAGGTCCAGGGCCGCGGCGAGCTGCAGCTGGTCGTGCTGCTCGAGATCATGCGCCGCGAGGGCTACGAGCTGACCGCCGGGCAGCCGCAGGTGGTGACGCGGGAGATCGAAGGCAAGACCCACGAGCCGGTCGAGCGGCTGGCGATCGACGTCCCCGAGGAGCACGTCGGCGACGTCACCCAGATGCTTGCCGGGCGCAAGGGCCGGCTCGAGCAGATGGTCAACCACTCGACCGGGTGGGTGCGGATGGAGTATCTGGTCCCGGCCCGCGGCCTGATCGGGTTCCGCACCGAGTTCCTCACCGTCACCCGCGGCAGCGGCCTGCTGCACCACGTCTTCGACCGCTGGGAGCCCTGGGCGGGCGAGCTGCGCACGCGGCAGACCGGGTCGCTGGTCGCCGACCGGCGCGGCCAGACCGCCGGCTACTCGCTGCAGAGCCTGCAAGACCGCGGCAAGCTCTTCGTCGGCTCCGGCGAGGTGGTCTACGAGGGGATGATCGTCGGCGAGAACTCGCGCTCCGACGACCTCGACGTCAACCCGACCAAGGCCAAACAGCAGACCAACATGCGCGCCGCCAGTGCCGACGTGCTGGTCCGCCTGGCGCCGCCGGAGCGGCTCTCGCTGGAAGGCGCGCTGGAGTTCGTCCGCGAGGACGAGTGCGTCGAAATCACCCCCGACGAGATCCGCCTGCGCAAGGTCGAGCTCGGCAAAACCACGCGCCTCAAGGCCTCGAAGAAACGCGACACGGCGCCAGCGCGTTAGGGCATGAAAAAAGCCGCCGGCCCGAGGACCGGCGGCTTTTGGAAACGCTTGCGCGCTTTGAGCTAGACCGTCGCGGCGGCCTGCTCGGACTGGCTCTGCTCGGAGGCCTGGGCCTTGGCGTCCGGGGCCGCAGGCTCGGCCTGGCGCGGTAGCAGCACTTCTTTGGCGATGACCAGACGCTGGATCTGGCTGGTCCCCTCGTAGAGCTGCATGATCTTCGCGTCGCGCATCAGTTTCTCGACCGGGTACTCCTTGATGAAGCCGTAGCCGCCGTAGACCTGGACGGCGTCGGTGGTGACCTCCATCGCCGAGTCGGCGGCGAAGCGCTTGGCCATCGAGGAGATCTTCGAGTTGCGGACGCCCTGGTCGAGCAGGAACGCCGAGTTCCAGGTCAGCAGGCGGGCCGCCTCGACCTTGGTCGCCATGTCGGCGATCATGAACTGGATCGCCTGGTGCATCGCGATCGGGACGCCGAACTGGACCCGTTCTTTCGAGTAGTCCGTCGCGTATTCGAGCGCGGCGCGGGCGATGCCGACGGCCATCGCCGAGACGCCCGGGCGGGTGCGGTCGAGGGTCATCATCGCCAGTTTGAAGCCCTTGTTTTCCTCGGCCAGGAGGTTCTCGGCCGGGATCTCGACTTCGTCGAAGGAGATGGTCGCGGTGTTGGAGGCCCGCTGGCCCATCTTGTCCTCCTTCTTGTCAACGGAGACCCCGGGGAGGTCGGCGTCGACGACGAAGGCGCTGATGCCGCGGTGACCGGCCTCGGGGTCGGTCTTCGCGAACACCGTGAAGTAGTCGGCGTAGGTGCCGTTGGTGATGAAGCACTTGGAGCCGCTGATGACGTACTTGTCGCCCTTCTTCACGGCCTTGGTCTTCATCCCGGAGACGTCGGAGCCGGCGTCCGGCTCGGTCAGGCCGAAGGAGCAGAGCTTGGGGGCTTCGGTCAGCATCCCCAGGTACTTCTTCTTCGTCTCCTCGGAGCCGCCGAGGGTGATCGGGGCCGAGGCGAGGCCGTTGGCCGCCAGCGAAGTGCCGATGCCGGAACAGCCCCAGCCGAACTCCTCCTCGATCAGGCAGCCGGAGAGGTAGTCGAGCCCGGCGCCGCCGTAGGCCTCGGGGACGTGGGTGTTCATCAGCCCGACCTCCCAGGCCTTCTCGATCACGTCCTGGGGCCAGGTGCCGTCAACGTCGTACTCCCATGCGACCTTGCGCATGTCTTTCTCGGCGAAGCTGTGGGCCAGCTCGCGCAGGTCCTTCTGCTCATCGGTGAGGGTGAAGTCGACCACCGGTCGGTGCTCCTTTTCTTCGCGGTTCTTTTTGAAGTCTGCGGGAGCGCCGCCGGGAGGCTGACGTTCCTACCGATTGACTGGTCAGTCAACCGGTCCACAAGGTTAGCGGACGGGCCTCTACCCTTGGACCATGGACCTGCCGTTTGCTCTCACCGCGCTCCAGAAAGGCATGGTGGTGCTCGGCTTCACCGGCGTCGCCGCGCCGCTGATCGGGCTCCTGCTCAAGCGGGTCAGCGGCAGCTGGGAGACGATGGGCGGCGGTCCGTTCGCGATCCTCAACGAGCGCCCGAAGAAGCCGACCGGGTTCGGGGCGGAGCAAGCCGTCGATCCCGCGATCCAGGCCGCCGAGGTTCGTCAGATGCTGACCGCCAAATCGCACCGCCAGGAGATGCGAGGAGAGGCGCCGCTCGACGTCGAGGCCGAGACCGAGCGCCTGCTCGCCGCGGCCGAGCGCCCACGCGGCGCCGCGGCGATGGACGATGAGCTGCGGGCGGAGGTGCGCCAGCTCGTCGTCGCCCGCAACGAACGGCGGATGCGGGAAGGGGTCGAGCCGCTCGACGTCGAAGCCGAGACCGAAAGGCAACTGGCCGATCTCATAGGATCGAATTGATGCCTCCGACCGAGGAGAACGTCTACGAGGTTGAGGAGATGCTCAACCAGCCGGGGACCTACTTCAACCCGCAGACCGAGGTCGTCGTGATCGTCGACGACTCCGCCTCGGCCGACCAGGAGGTCTTCAACAACCTCGAGGGCCTGGAAGGCGCCGATTGGGTCCGCGTCTCCGACGACGTGCCGGTCGACGAAGACGGGCGCGACCGGGCGCTGGAGAGCTTCGAGGTCAGCAACCAGGGCGACGCGGTGGTACCCGGCGCGCTGGAGCCGAGCGACGACGACTTCGAGGAAGAAGAGGAACGGCCGGAACCGGATCCCGAGCCGGAGGAGTAGCTCCTCTCTTCAGAGGAAGGAGGACTGCGGCCGCTCCGGATCCTGCTCGCTGTCCCCGATTCCATAGACGGTCGTAAAGGCAGGACGCTCGAAGATCTCCGCCAGCCTTTCGGCATCTGGCTCGTCCGGCACCTCTAGCCCCTCCTGTTCGTCGCGGTGGCCTGCGGTGGCCTCCTCTTCCCCCTCGGCGTCGCTCAAAGCCGCCGCGAGGGTGTCCGGCGAAGCGGTCAGCCGGCTCGCATAGGAGGTCGGACCGGGTCGCGGGTTCCTCAACGACTTGTCGCCGACGAGGCGCCCTTGGGTGCAGCGGCGGACGCCGCTGATGAATTCCAGCAGCGAGACCCGGCCTCTGAGACCGCGGACCTCCGCCATGTCCAGAGAGCAGACCCAGTCCGCCGCTCGACCACCGGACGCCGCGCGGCCCTTGAACCTTTTCGGTTCCACCCGGTGAACCCGCCCGATCAGTCGCAGGAGATCCTCTACATGGGCAACGGACGCCCAGCGCTGAAAGCCCTCCCAGGCCCTACCGCCAGACGGCAGTTTCGGACCCGGGGTCCGCCGCCAGGCGACGTCGGGTACCGAGCCATAGGGCGCGGGATGGGAGCTGCTCCAGGTGGGGTCTGGGAGCAGGTAATAGACCAGTCCGCCGCCACGCCTCCGATCCTCGAGAAGATGGTCGAGCAGTTGACGGATCCGGATCCAGATGATCGGCACGCCGCCCAACCCTTCGTCCACCCCCTTGTGCTCGAAGACGAAGACCTTGTCGGGCCAGGTCTCCGAGTGTGGGGGCACGGGAACGCCCGCGACGCTTCCGACGCCAACCCCGAGGTCGTACCGTTCGCCCGGGCGCCGCTCGGTGGGAGCCCAGAGTCGCGCCCGCCAGCGCCGGCCGGTTATATAGCTGGCGGTCCAGGCGTCGACCGTGCGCTCAGGAAGAATCATTGCCATCGGTCGATCCTAGGATCTGCGGTCGACAGGTTCCCCTCGAAGAGGCTGGTCGTTTAGCCTTCCGCCGTGCTCGAAACCGGGGACAAGGCGCCTGACTTCGCGCTACCAGACCAGAACAACGAGACGGTCAAACTGAAGGATCTACGCGGCGAGACCGTCGTTCTCTACTTCTACCCCCGCGCCGATACGCCGGGCTGCACGACGCAGGCCTGCGGCGTCCGCGACCGCGGCGCCGACTACGAGGCCGCCGGCGCTCGGGTGATCGGCATCTCTCCCGACGAGGTCGGGGCGATCGACAAGTTCGCCGGCAAGTACGACCTCGACTTCACCCTGCTCGCCGACGCCGACCACGCGGTCGCCGAGAAGTACGGCGCCTGGGTCGAGAAGTCGATGTACGGGCGCAAGTACATGGGTGTCGCCCGCGCGACCTTCATCATCGACCCGAAGGGGAAGATCGCCAAGGTCTTCCCCAAAGTTCAGCCGAAAAAGCACGACGACCTCGTGCTGAAGGCACTCGCCGAGATCTGATCAGGCGCTGACGATCACTGCGACGATGAAGCTGGTGTAGAGCGCGAACCAGCCGATCACGGCCGGCAGTTTGAAGCGCCGCGCCAAGTGCAGGCTCTCGTAGGCGAGCAGGCCGCCGGCGAGACCGAGGCCGATCGAGAGGATCGCCGTCCCGCTCAGGTCCCAGTCGGTAAAGATCAGCCCGATCCCGACCGGGATCATCGACTGGAAGACCATCGCCCCGGTGATGTTGCCGAGCGCGAGGGCGTCCTTGCCTTCGCGCACCCAGAAGAAGCTGTTCACCTTCTCCGGCAGCTCGGTCGCCAGCGGCGCCAGGATCAGCGCCAGCACCAGCGCCTCGACGCCGATGCTCTCGGCGATGTGCAGCAGCTCCTCGACGAAGAGGTGGGCGCCGCCGACCATCGCCCCCAGCCCGACCAGCAGCTGGATCACGCAGAGCGCCAGCGACGGATCTTCGCGGCGGCCGGCGCGCCGCTCGAAGATCAGCGGGTTGAGCGACTCTTCGCTCTGCACGTCTCCGCCGCCCCGCAGGGTGAGCCGGATGTAGAAGACGTAGGCGAGGAGGAAGACGATCCCGACCGTGATCCGCACCGGCGCCGGCGGCCCCCAGGCGAGCAGCCCGGCCAGCGTGAAGAGGACGAGGAAGAAGGTGAGATCGCGCTCCAGCGTCGGCCGGTGGACGTTCAACTGCACGCCCTGGTCGCGTTTGTCGCGGTAGAGGTAGGCGAAGAGCCCGACCAGCCCCATCGCCAGCGTCGCCAGCAGGAAAGGGGCGCCGACGATCGCGCCGACCGCGACGTCTTCGGAGCCCTCGCTGACGTCGAGCAAGGCGACGATCGCGATCAGCGTCTCCGGCATCGCCGTCCCGACCGCGGCGAGGATGCTGCCCACGGCCCCAACCCCGACCTCGAGCCGGTGACCGATCCACTCGACGGCGTTGGTGAAGATCAGCGCGCCGGTGAGGACGACGGCGAAGCTGATCAGCAGGAGGACGACTTCCATCGGAGCAGGCTATCTACCCGCATCCGGCGATCCGGATCAGGCGAAGTAGAAAGCCAGCCCGAAGACGAAGTAGACGGCCAGCAGCTGCACGCCCTCGAACCAGGTCGACTCGCCGTCGCTGGTGACCTGGTTGCCGATCAGAATCGCCAGCAGGATCGCACCGAGCTCGAAGCCGTTGAAGACGAGCGCCAGCGGATAGGGGCCGATGAAGAACGAGGCGAGGACGAGCACCGGCGCGACGAAGAGGGCGACCTGGGCACTGGAGCCGATCGCGATGTTGACCGAGAGGTCCATCTTGTCTTTCATCGCGACCAGGACCGCGACCCAGTGCTCGGCCGCGTTGCCGACGAT
>Ga0070678_100002270_pt1 | contig 10461 bp, 8 predicted proteins | sample KBSM73metaG_FD_65647 | JGI IMG/M metagenome (GOLD analysis project Ga0070678, IMG submission 65647) | Miscanthus rhizosphere microbial communities from Kellogg Biological Station, Michigan, USA - KBS M7-3 metaG | ecosystem: Host-associated > Plants > Roots > Rhizosphere > Soil ...
TTCGCGCTGTTCGCCGCGTGCGGCAACAACGACACCAAGCTCAAGGTCACGGGCATCGAGCCCGAGAAGGGCGATGCCGAAGGCGGCACCTACGTCCGGATCAAGGGCAACCGGTTCATCGCCGATGGCGCGCGCAACGCGAAGGTCTACTTCGGCTCGCGCCAGGGAACCGTCGTTCGCTTCGCGAGCGACAGCGAGCTGATCGTCGAGGCGCCCGGTGGCAAGGCCGGCGACACCGTCGACGTGCTCATCATCTTCGAGCCGGGCGGCGAGCTGAAGATCGCCAAGGGCTTCACGTTCGTCGAGAAGAATCCGGGCCCGTCGATGTCCGTCGACCAGCTGGACACCAAGAAAGTGAAGTAACCGGCGTCTCGCCGGTCACTGCAGCTCTCAGAGGAAGTACTCGCTAACGCGGAGACTTTGGATCGCGCGCTTCGCGCGCTCGCCGCTTCGCGGTCGGGCCCTGCGGGCCCTATCCAAAGTTCAGCCGGAACAGCTGCTGGCCTAGCAGCACGAACGAGTCGTGGCCGACGGCGCGCTCGCCGTTGACCTTGATGAACGTGCCGTTGCTGCTGCCGAGGTCGGCGAGGAACACGCGGCCGTCGCGCAGCGTGACGCGCGCGTGGAGGCCGGAGACGTAGCCGTCGTCGGGGAAGTTGATCTCGCCGCGCTCGCGGCCGAGCGTGACCGAGTCGCCGAGCAGCGGGAACGCCGCGCCGGTGACCTCGCGGCCGATGATGACCGTCAGCTTGCCCCAGAAGCCCGGGTTCGGGCTGCCCATGAGCTCGGTGCCGTCGGCGGTCGGCTCGGGAGTCGGGATGATCTCGTAGCGGAGCAGCTCCTGGCCGATCCGGATGATCTGGCCGGACTGCAGCTCCTCTTCACCGGTCATCTTCACGAACACGCCGTTGAGCGAGTCCATGTCGCGCACGACGCCGTTCTGGCCACGGATGTCGAGCAGCGCGTGAACCGGCGACAGGTAGCCGTCGTTCTCGAACACGGGGCCGAAGCTGCGGCCGAGCTTGTTTTCGCCGGGGCGCAGATCGTGGGTGCCGCCCTCGGTGCCGTCGGGACGGATGAGCGTCATCGACAGGCGCGCGCGCTGCGGCATCGCCATCGGCGCGCCCATCGGGCCGCCCATCGGCGTCGGGCCGGTCGGCATGACGTTGGGCGCGGAGCCCTCGTCCATGCGGAACCCGCAGGTGCCGCAGAACCGGAACGAGGCGGGCACGTCGCTGCCGCAGGACGGGCAGCGCTTCATGCCGGTGGCCTGCGCGGGCGGCGCGAAGCCCGGCGAGAAGCCGGGGACGCCGGGAGGCGGGCCCATCGGAGGCGGCATCGCGGGACCGCCGAGCGGGCCTGCGGGCGGCATCCCGGGCATGCCGGGGCCGGGCCCACCCATGCCGCCGGTCTGGCGACCCATCGCGGGCGGCTGCGGCAGCGGCTGCGGCATCGCGGCCGACGGTCCACGCAGCGGCGCGCCTGGATTCGGTCCCTGGCCCGGATCCGCCATCATCGTCTTCATCATCCCCATGTCGCCACCGCCCGGCTTGGGCACGGTCAGCTCGGCCCCGCATCCAAGGCAGAACTTGTAGTGGTCCTGGTTCTCTTTCCCACAGCGATTGCAGACGGTCATGGTGGCTCCCGTAGGGGCTCAGACGATTTCGACACGAAGTAGCTGCTGACCCAAGAACACGTAGTCACCGTGCTTGAGGACGTGCTCGCCGGTGACCCGGACGAACGTTCCATTGCGCGATCCGAGATCCGTAACGCTTAGCACGGCCCCGGCCAGCGCAACCTGCGCATGACGGCCGGAGATGAACGGATCGTCAGGGAAGTTGATGTCGTTGCCTTCGCGGCCGATCGACACCGATGCCGCTGTCGGCCGATAGACCCAGCCGCTCGCGCCGCCACGCAGCTGTTGCACGATCTCGAGCACGGCGGGGCGAAGCATGCTCGCCGAGTAATACGTGCCTTCACCGTCGGGGACATCTTCGGGCGGCATGGCGGGCCGCACCGACAGCACCTGCTCGCCGACGAGGACGGCGGTGCCCGGCTCGACGCGAACGGTGCCGCTGATGCGCACGTAGACGCCGTTGAGCGAGCCTTCGTCGCGCACGACGAGCTGGCTGTTCGCGTACCGGAAGTTCGCGTGCGTCGGCGAGAGGTAGGGATCCTCGGGGAACGAGATCGGGCAATCGCCGCGGCCCGCGAGGTGATCGGTGCCGGCGAGCATGAACGATGCGCCGTCCTCACCGTCGCCGCGGATCAGCGTCAGCTTTGCGCGCGCCTGCTGGACGACGCCGCCGAATGCCATCGTGCTGCGCCCTGGCGTGCCGGCGTCGCCGGTCGTGCGCGGACCGACGCGCGTCTCGACGTCGAAGTTCTGTGCGGGTGCTGGCGTCTTCGCGCCGCAGCTCGGGCAGAACTTGAAGTTCGGCGGGATATTCGTGCCGCACTGGAGGCACTCGACGCCGGTGCCGTTGGACGCAGGGGGTTGCTTCGAAACGCGCTTGGGACGCGGATCGAGTGCGACCGGCTCGCCGCAACGCGCACATTGCGGCACTCCGATTGGCGTCAACGCGCTACACGCGTCGCACACGAGGCCGACGTCCATCGCGTGTGATTCTACCCCTTTGCGAAACGGCAGGTCAAAGAACGGGGCCGTCAGATCGGGCTGGATCGCTAATGCTTGAGCTGCCCGAGCGCGCGGGTGGCCGCCTCGCGGACCTCCAGGACCTCGTCCTTGGCGAGAATCTGCAGCGGGGCCTCGGCCGCGGGGCCGCCGATCTTCCCCAGGGCGGTCGCCACGGCCTCCCGCACGAAGGCCTGCGAGTCGCCGGCGGCCCGGGCGAGCGCCGCGGTGTCGGTCCGGGGGCCGAGCTTGCCGAGCTGCTGGGCGGCGACGCGCCGATCGCCCCACTCGGGCGCGGTGAGCATCTTCGAGAGCGCGGTCACCAGCTCGGGCGGCGCGCTGCCGCGGCGGTGCGCGAGCGTGACGATCGAGGCCATCGCGGCCGACCGGACCTGCGGCGCGGGATCGGCGAGGGCCTTGGCGATCGGGCCTTCCGCCTTGCCGTTGATCTTCGCGAGCACGCTGATCGCGAGTGCGCGGACCTTGGGGTCCTCGGCGGTCAGGTGCGGCACGACCTGCGGCTCGATCCCGGCGGCGATCGTCGCGAGCGCGGCCGTGGTCTTGGCATCGCCGGTGGCCGGCGTGAGGGCGCCGAGCGCGAGGCGATCGGGGGCGTCGTCGAGATCGGCGAGCACGCTGACGACGACGTCGCGATGCTCCGACAGCGCCTCGGAGAGGCCGGCGGCGATGTCGCTCGCGTGCTCGACGACGAGCTTGCTCGCCGGGGCGGGGTGCGGCAACGAGCCGGGCAGGTCGGCGACGAGCTCGAGGTCGTTGAGCTTGCCGGCACGCATCGGATAGCTCGATAGATCTGCGAGCGGCGCGGGGGCGAGGCCGGCGCCCGACGCGCGACCGATCGCCCACACGAGCTCGTCGGCGGACTGGCCGGCGCGCGCGAAGTACGCGCGGATCAGCGGCCCGACGGCCTTCGGCTCGCCGAGCTGGCCGAGCGCCCACGCCGCGAGCCGCTGGGCCTCGCCGCGGTTGTCGTCGAGTGCGACGAGCAGCGCCGGGATGCCGCCGGCGTAGCGGCGAGCGCCGATCGCGTAGGCGCATGCACCGCGGACCTGATCCTTCGCGCTGCCGTCCTTGAGCACGCCGGCGACAGCGGGGCCGACGCGCGGATCGTCGATCTGCGCGAGCCCGAGGCACGCGAGGGTCTGCACGCTGGGCCGGTGATCGGCGAGCGCCTTGAGCAGGGCAGGGACGGCGCGGCGATCGCCCGAGCGGCCGAGCGTGAACGTCGCGGCCTCGCGCATCGCGACCTCGCTGTGATCCATGAGCGGGAGCACGTCGTCGATCACGTGGGCATCGCCGAGCCGGCCGGCGGCGACCAGCGCCTCGACGCGAACCTCGCGATCGAGCGTCTCGGCGAGCGTGCCGATGTGGCGCTGATCCTTCGGCGGCTCCTGGCGCGCCATGTGGACGAGCGGCGCGGCGGCGCCCTTGTTGCCGAGGTTGCCGAGCACCTGCACGGCGATCCGCTGCTGCGCGACTTCCTTCTCGTCGCGGAGCGCCTCGAGCAGCGGACGCAGGCCGTGAGCGCCGATGCGGTCGAGCTCTGCGCGCGAGGCCTTCTTGACCTCCTCGGTGCCGTGGCGGAGATGGTTGTCGAGCTGCGGCACGTAGCGCAGGTACAGATCGACGAGCACCCGCCGGTAGATCGGCTTGTGGCTCATCATGAACGAGAGCGGCGACAGCACCTTCTCGAGCTCGCCGAGCGTACCGGTCAGCTCCTCGAGATCGATGGCGAGGTGTGCGGCGCGGCCGATCTCGTCGTCGTTGTTCGACGTGCGGATCACGTTGCGATAGAGCTCGGTCGCCTTCATCGGCGCGTCGGTCTGGACGTAGAGCTCGGCGAGTGCGAACGCGGCCTTCGCGTTGCGTGGATCGAGTTGGACGGTCTTCTCGTACGCGGCGATCGCGTCGGTGAACCGCTGCATCTGCGCGTAGCGCTCGCCGAGCCGCTCGTAGGCGGTCGGATCGCTCGGGCTCTTCGCGAGCGCCTTCTGCGCCCACTCGATCGCCTCATCGTCCTGGCGCGCCTCGGTCTTGATCTCGCTGATCTGCTGGTAGACATCGCGCTCGCGGGACGGCTGCTTCTTCGCGATGTCGAGGAGCAGCGCGACCGCCTCGTCGAACTTGCGCTGCGCGCGGTAGGCCTTCACGAGGTCCATTGCGAGGTCGGCGTCGTCGGGGACGAGCTTGACGAGCTTCTCGAGCGTGGCCTGCGGCTCGCCCTGCTGCGGGCTGCGCGCATAGACCTCGACGAGCGCGTAGCCGGCGTCGATATCGCCGGCGGTGAACGACTTCTGCCAGCGCTGCCGATACGCGGCGAGCGAGCGATCGGCGGGCAACATGCCACCGCCGCGCTGGATCACCGCGACCTGGTGGCGGTGCGCATCCTTGCGCGCGAGCCGATCGGTCGGCTTGGTGCCGATCAGCGCGAGCACGGTCTCCCACTCGTCGAGCGCGCCCTTCCAGTCGCGCTTCTGCTCGAGCACCGAGGCGAGGCCCTTGTGATAGTCGGGGTTCTTGGCGTCGAGCTCGATCGCCTTGCGATATCCGGCGATCGCCTCGGTCGTGTTGCCGTGCTCGGCCTCGACCTCGGCGAGCTTCGCGAACCCGCTCGGCTTGCCGGTGCCTGCGATCCGCTTCCAGATCGCGGCGGCCTTCGTCTTGTCGCCCTTCTGGTAGTACTGCTCGCCGAGCGTGACGAGGTGGCCCGGATCATCGGGCTCGAGCTTCGCGAGCCGCTCGTATTCGGCGATCGCGAGGTCTTCCTTGCCCCAGCGCGTGTAGAGATCCGCGATCGCGCCGAGCACGCCGGCATCCTGCGGGAACCGGCTCTCGAGCCGCGTCAGCGATTCGAGTGCCTTCTTCTCCTGCCCGCGGCGCCAGTAGCGCTCGGCGAGCTCGAGCTGGAACCGTGCCTCGCCCGGCGCGGCGCGCACGACCGCCTCGTACTGGGCGAGCGCCTCGTCGTCGCGACCCGAGTTCTCGAGCAGCGCGATCAGCCGGCGCTGGGTCTCGAGCTCCCACGGCGCCTTCGCGACCGCCTTCTTGAGCGCGGCGATCGCTTTGTCCTGCGAGCCGGTCTCCTCGTAGAGCTTGCCGAGCGTGTCCCACTCGAAGTGGCCGCGCGCGCCCTCGGGCCAGTCCTTCTCGTACTGCGCGAGCAGCTGCGAGAGCGCCTGCTTGCGGCGGTAGATGTCGATGATGCGGCCGGTGAGCTCGACCTCGAGGTAGTAGCCCTTCGGCGCGAGCTTGATCGCGCGGCGATACTCGACGACCGCCTCGTCGTCCTTGCCCATGCCCTCGAGCGCCTGGCCGCGGCGCGCGACGACCTCGACGCGCTTGGCCGGATCGGAGCCGAGGAGCTTCTCGGCGGCGCTGTAGCTCTCGAGCGCGACATCGCGCTTGCCGGCCGCGAGCATCGCGTCGCCGCGCTCGAGCCAGAGCTGTGCGTTGGTCGGATCGAGATCGAGGAACTGCTTGAAGTAGGCGTTGGCGCCGTCGTTGTCGCCGGTGGCGAGCGCGAGGTCGGCGAGCGACCTGAGCGCCTTCTTCTTCATGTCCTTGGTCGTCGCGTGCGCGAGTGCCTTGTCGTAGTCGGCGCGCGCGTCCTTGTTCTTGCTGGCGGCCTTGTCGAGCTCGCCGATCAGGATCCAGGTCTCGCCGTCGGCATCCTTCGCGGCGACGGCCTTCGACCACAGTTCGCGCGCGAGGGCGTCGTCGCCGGTGGCGTGCATCAGGCGGCCCATCACGACGAGCGAGGCCCAGTCGTCGGGCTTCTTGTCGAGCTGCTTCTGGTACTCGTCCTTGAGCAGATCGACGGTGCGGTACCGCCGATACATCTCGAGCAGCTTGGCGAGCGCGCTCGCGTCGTGCGGATTGCGAGCGAGCAGCGCCTTGTAGCGAGCGATCACCGACTTGTCGAACGGGTCGCGCGTGACACCCCAGTCCGCGGGCTGCGCGGTGGCGATCGCGGCGGGCGCCAGCGCGAGCGCGCAAGCGACGAGCAGAGGGAGGCGCCTCACCTCCGGATCATAGCCGGTAGGATGGGCCTACGCCCGGATGCGAGCGAGGATCGACCCGAGGTGCTTGCGACGCAGCTCGATGCAGAAATCACGGATCATGCGGGCCTGGCTCGTCGCCATCGCGAGGAAACGTACGCCGAGCCCGGACGCCAGGTTGTCGTCCTGGCGATAGCAGATCTTTCCCGCTGCCCAGATCGAGTCATGCTCGCCCGGCAGGTCGATCTCGAGCCCGACGACCAGCCCCGGGGGCGGCGCGAGCATCGAGATTGCGGACATGTTGAGCCCGGAGTCGGACAGATTGGTCGCCAGGCCGCGGATCGGCCGGTCGTGGACGTACGACGTGACCATCGATTCGAAGGGGACGCGAAAACCAAGCCTGCGCTCGTGCACGGATACCTCGGGGGTGGGGCGATGTAGGATAAAAGCGTACCAGGCTGGTTCGCGCGCCCAAGTTTTCGGCAGAATGCCCGCGTGACCGTACGTCCGTACCCGTTCGACCAGCTGCCGCGCGTGACGCGTGCAGAGGCGGCGCTCGAGTCAGCGTTCGCGGGCTGGCTCGCAACGCGACCGATGCGGTCGGGGCTCGCGGCGCTCGCGGGCGGTCCCGTGCAGGTGACCGCCATCCGCGCGGTTGATGATTCGCCGCGCACGGTGCACGCGCTGGATGCGACGGTGCCCGGCTCCGTGGCGGCGACTGCACGAGGTCAGGCGCCGACGGTGATCGATCCCCACATGGCATCGTGCTCGCTCCGCATCGCCGGCTCGATCATCGAGGTCCGCGGCTCGAGCCGGGGCGTGCGCCGCCTGGCACAGAAGCTCCTCGGCGGCCCGGCCGAGCTCGACGCGCCGCGCCCGCTGACGCTCGTCGAGCAGCAGCTATGGGCGCACGTGGTGGCGACGGCCCTCGACGACCTCGCGATCGCCGCCGAGGTCGTCCCGGAATTGCGGACGCTTTATCTTTCTACTCGTTCGAATGAGCGGAATGATAAAGCGTCCGAGTCCAAGGTCTTGATTGATCTGGTGGTCGCTGGGAGCGGGCTGAGCGTCGAGCTCCGCGGAGCGGACGTCCATGGCGGCGCCCTCGAGCTGCGCGTGCCGCCTGCGCGGCCGGCGCCGGCGTGGGTCGCGCACGCGATGATCGATGTTCCGGTGGTGGTCGGGCGCTGCGCGCTTGCTCGCGACACGGTTGGCGGGCTCGCCGTTCGCGACGTCATCACGCTCGACCGGGCGGCCGGTGACGCGGAGCTGGTGATCTTCGGAGGCGCGGTCGGGCTGCGCGTGGCGGCCGGGGCCGTTTCCGCCGCGGCCTGTACCGGCTATGTTCGGCGCGACATGTCACTGCCCGACGACGCTCATGTCGAGCTCACGGTCGCCCTCGGAACGACCGCGATGAGCCTGCGCCAGGTGCTCGACCTGGCCGTCGGTCAGATTGTTACTCTCGGACGTCCGCTGGCCGGGCCGTTCGAGCTGCGCGCAGCGGGGCGAATCGTCGGGCGTGGCGAGCTGATCGATGTTGACGGCGAGCTGGGCGTGCGCATCGTGAGCCTGGAATCCTAGAGAGCCCGAGGAGTCGTACGAAATGCCCGTCTACGAGTACAAGTGCAACGCATGTGGCCGTGAGTTCGAGGTCCAGCAGCGGATGAGCGACGCCGAGCTCACCGACTGCGAGGTGTGCGGCAAGCCGGCGCTCGAGCGCCTGATCTCGCGCACCGCCTTCAGCCTCAAGGGAGGCGGCTGGTACAAGGACCTCTACGCGTCGAGCAAGCCGGAGTCGAAGTCGAGCGAGACGAAGGCCGACGCGAAGTCCGAGACGAAGTCCGATTCCGCAGCGGCCCCGAGCTCGAGCGAGAGCTCGTCGACCACCAAGTCGTCCGACAGCAGTGGCGGCGGCAGCAGCGGTTCGTCGACGCCGTCGTCGTCGGGTACGTCGAGCGGCAGCGGCAGTGGCGGTAGCAGCGGCAGCAAGGCCGCGGCGAGCCTCTCGTGATCGGCCAGATCATCGACGGCAAGGCGGTCGCCGCGAAGCTGCGTGGCGAGGTCGCCGAGGCGGCGGCGGTGCTGCGCAAGCAGGACGTCGCACCGACACTCGCGGTCGTGCTCGTCGGCGACGACCCGGCGTCTGCGGTCTACGTGAAGTCCAAGACGAAGGCCGCACGCGAGGCCGGCGTCGACGTGCGCGACCACAAGCTGCCGCAGAACACGACGCAGGACGCGCTGATGCAGCTCGTCCGCACGCTCAACGACGATCCGATCGTCGACGGCATCCTCGTGCAGATGCCGCTGCCACCGCAGCTCGACTCCGACGCGGTGATCCGTTCGCTCGATCCGGCGAAGGACGTCGATGGCCTGACCTCGACGAGCCTGGGGTATCTCGCGCAGGGGCGACCGGTGTTCGTGCCGTGCACGCCGAAGGGCTGCATGCGGCTGCTCCGCGAGGTCAACGCGCATGTCGAAGGTGCGCGCGCCGTCGTGCTCGGCCGCAGCCTGCTCGTCGGCAAGCCGATCGCGTTGCTGCTGCAGAACGCGAACGCGACCGTCACCGTGTGCCACTCGAAGACGCGTGACCTCGCCGATGAAGTCCGCCGCGCCGACATCGTGGTGGCCGCGATCGGCAAGCCCGAGCTCGTCAAGGGTGACTGGATCAAGGAGGGCGCGATCGTCCTCGACGTCGGCATCAATCGCACGCCCGAGGGCAAGCTGGTCGGCGATGTCGCGTTCACGCAGGCCGCGCAGCGCGCACGTGCGATCACGCCGGTCCCCGGCGGCGTCGGCCCGATGACGATCGCGTGCCTGCTCGAGAACACGGTCGAGGCGGCTCGCCGCCGCCGCGCCTGACGCCTGCCGACGGTCGACGTGCTGGACGCTGCTAGACGTCGACGTCGACGCTCGGCACGGAGACCGAGCGCACGGCCATCGGCTTGCCGAGCGCGCGCACGAGCACGACCTGCAGCTCGGCGAACGGCGGCGGATTCGAGAGCAGCTCGTCCGTACCCGCGGCGATCACCTGCTCGCGATACATCTGGTTCGAGGTCAGCGCGATCGTCGGGACCGGCGGCTGCTGCTGCTTGGCAGCGCGCAAGGTCGCGAGGCCGCCCTCGGCATCGAAGTCGATATCGACGATCGCGACGTCGACCTCGCCGGTGAGCACGGTCGCGGCGACCTGCGCGTTCGCGGCCTGGGTGATCTCGGCGGTCGAGATGATCGACTTGATGTTGCGCGCGAGCGACGTGCGGTCCTGGCGATCGCCGGAGAGCAAGAGGATCTGCACGCCGCGAAAGCCGGTGACCAGCTTGTCGATCAGCGCGCCGAGCTGCGGGGCGACGTCCTGGAACTCGACGCCCAGGCCAGGCGGGCCGTCGGCACCGACCTCGGCGACGCGGCGCCACGCGACGATGCCGTCGAGCTCGATCGTGCCGGCGTTCGGAATCGCGAGCTCGAGCGTCAGGCCCGCGCCGACGGGCACGTCCGCTTCGGTCTCCACGAACAATCCGCCGCGCGAGAGGTTCACCGAGTACGCGACGAGGAACGACGAGGGAGTCCGGAACTCCACCTGCACAACGTATGGCATACGAGTGTGCTCGCGTTCCGACACGGATGCTGAGTATCACACGAACGCGCGAAGAGGCGCGCCGGCTACAGCAAGCGATCGAGCAGCCGATCGAGGTGATCGAGATCCATGTAGCGAATGTCGATCCGGCCGGCCTTGCCTGGCTCGTCCTCGGTGATCGTGACCGGGCCGCCGAGCGCGCGGGTCAGACGTTCTTCTAGATCGCGCACCGAGGCGGA
>Ga0070678_100002290_pt1 | contig 10428 bp, 14 predicted proteins | sample KBSM73metaG_FD_65647 | JGI IMG/M metagenome (GOLD analysis project Ga0070678, IMG submission 65647) | Miscanthus rhizosphere microbial communities from Kellogg Biological Station, Michigan, USA - KBS M7-3 metaG | ecosystem: Host-associated > Plants > Roots > Rhizosphere > Soil ...
GTAGAGCTCCATCGTGGCAGGAAGAATAGACCAATCACCGTTGTAGCCCTCGGTCAGGAGTTCTGAGACTTTCATTTCTTTCCTTTCGGCCTGGTGACTTCGGTCGATTCCCAGTCCTCGCCCTTCTTATGGAAATGGCCCTTCGGCATCATCGTGCCAGATTTGCGAAGCTTGTTGATCGTATCTTTCGGCTGCGCAACGGCAACGCCAGCTTTACCTTCACGCATTTGGCGCTCATGATCCTGCTGAGTCATGCCACCCTTCTTCGTTTTGATGATGCCCTCTTCCATCATGAATTCGAGGGACTCTTCGCCGTCGAGGAATTCATTCCAGTATTCCTGAGCCCATTTTGCCATCCATCTGCCGATGTCTTTCAACGTCTTAGGCCCGTCTTCACCATCCAGTTCGGAGCCATCAGAGGCGGTGAACTTTAGTGGGGTCTTCGTGACATCTACCCAGTAGGTGTACGATCCGCCGTTGATGCCAATCGGTTGAGGGAGTTCTTTGAGCTGACCCAAAGGACTATCATCGCGCGGTGAAGCCTTTTTCTTGGCCTCACTCAGAAGATCAGAAACTTTCATTTGTCATCCTCATCTTCTGGATGGTACTTGTCGATCAGCATGTGAATGAGCTTGATGTGCTCAGGGAACTTGCTGAGTTGTTTGACGTCAGCCTTGTCGGCGGGGCGGTCTTGCTCGTTCATGAATGAGCCAGACTCGAAGTGAAACTGGAACTTGCGATAGCCCTCTTCGAACTTCGCAATAATGATGATCAAATCACCACGTTGGGCGTATGACTTGAAATAGTTGTGGCCGCCTGTTGCAGCGGTACACCAACGAGTGCCAGCACCGTACTTGCACGATGCTTCCTCAGTCTTCGGAATCAGCGCAATGTAGTTCTTCGAACGAATCAGAAACTCTGCGTCGCTCGCCTTATCAGGTAACTTCGGCGCTTCTTCCTCGGCCTTCCCAGCCTTGACGACAGGGTCAAGGGCATTGTAGAGTTCGTCGAGAGACTTGTAAGCATTCAAGTCCTTCTTCTCGAGCTTCTTCTGGTACTTGTCAAAGTTGTCGAGCTCACCCTTCAGACGTTCGGCATCCTCAAGTTTGAACTGCTTGCCGGCATACATGCGGCCAATCCAAACGAGATGCTTCGAAGAGATGGCTTCGAGTTTCTTCACAACCTCGCCGACCATTGCTGGATCGACTTCGCCATCTGCACCGCGCTTCTTCTTGAACTTCTTGGCTTCCTCGCTGTCGTCACTATGTGCGGCAGCGGCGATCTTCTCACCGAAATTTTTGACGACCCAATCTGCTTTGCTTTCGAGCAGACTGATCATCTCACGTAGACGGCTTGTCATGTATCTTCCTCAGGCAGCGAACTGTATCGCTCTATTTACGTCGGGAAGCCATCCAGGTGAAACCTCTATTTCCGTTTCCAATTGGCGAGCTTCGATTCTGCACCGAGAGCGTAGTGGAAGTTGTCGTTATCGACTGCCTCGACACCACCTGCCCCTTGGTTGTACGCATTCATCAGCTTGCGCCCGGTGAATCCGTATTGCTCCTTGAGATAGCGGAGGTACTTGATACCGACCTCTACATTGAACGTCTCGTTGAGAATGAGGTTGGCTTTGATTTCGTCGTCAGATTTCGTATGAAAGTCGTACTTGGAAAAGAGCTCGGGGCTTCGCTTCAGAACATCCTTCGTGGCGCCGAGTTTGATCTGCATCGGCCCGAAGTATGGTTCGCCTTTTTCATTGACGACCTTGTAGACTTTGGCACCGCCGGCCTCGGTCTCCTGAAGAAGAACTCCCTGTGCAACTGCAATCGGGACACCTTCGGCTTTGGCGAACTTTTGGGCGAGGTTCAGGAGGGCCGCTTGGCGGTCACTGAGGTTGGTTGGTAGGAGAGTAGCCGCTTGGCCACCCATGACTTTTTCTGGTTTCTCGGCAATCACCGCCGTAGCGATGGGTTGTGGCATCAATTGGTAGAGTTGATATGCGCCGGACAGGGTACCAGCCGCGACGAGCGACATGATGACGATGACCTTTTTCAAGTGCGTCTCCTTGTTGTTTCGAACCTGTGTTTGAGGAACACAGGACCCTATTTAGCTGCTCCTTTGTCTTCACGAGAGTATCATTTTAACACATAGACACCACAAAGGGCCCGTGAAGGCCCTTTGATTTCAGCAGATGCGGGTTATTCTTCTTCGTCTTCCTCCGCGACCTTCTTGTTGAGATCGACCTGCGGGTACTTTTTGCGCCAGTACGGTGTCAGGCTCTCGAAGAAGTGTTTCCTGATCCCTCGTGCAACTGACCCGTGCTCGTCGTTGTGGACGTTGCCACCGTCCTTCTTGAAAGGCAGCTTGTGCTGCGGCTTGAGGCCCATGAAGACGATCATGAACTCCTTGAACTTTTCATACTCCTCACCCAGCCAGACCTTTTCGCCCCACTTGTGGAGCAGGAAGGAGAGGCCACCGAAGAGTTCGGCTCGCACGATGCCGTCTTTGGGGTACGCTTCGTGAATGATGTCACGTGCGAGCTTCATCACCTTCAGGTTACTGTCCGTGATTCTGAGAGTTTTAACGAAGGCGTTGTACTTCACCAGCGGGTCCGAGGATCCTTCGGGGTACCGAATGTCCTTGGCACCTTCGATCGCCAGGCCGACGACCTTAAGCTGTTTGCAAGTTTCCAGCGCTTCGCTATTGCCGCTGAAGACTTCATTCACGAAGATCTGTTCGTTCGTCAGTGTGCGCAGACCATCCTTCTGGTTGTACACGAAGTGCTCGGCGCCTTGTTCCATGGTGCCGTCGAAAACCCAGCAGTCGATCTTGGGGATGCCAGTGATTTGTGCCTGCAACAGCCTGCCGTTGCCGTCCCATGCGTAGTACTCGCCATTGACTCGCACCACGTTCAGCACGCCTGCCGCGCCCCAGTCCCAACCGCCACGGCCCTTGAGGCATTTGAACGCCCATTCGAGACTGGCATCACGCTGCGATTCAAGCGGCTTGATGTCGAGTGGGCTGAGTACCATGTGGCGGCCACGGCGATCGAGGTTGACCTCTTTTCCTAGGAGGCCCACGGCCTCCAGGCGGCGGCGGATTTTGTCGGCGTCGCCGATGTTCTTCGCTGTCAGTTCGGGGCGGGTGAGTTGCTCGGCTGCCGCAGCAGTGAGAGTCTTTACTGGACGACGGCCGCGCTTGATGGTGACGGTCGCAGTGATGGATTGGACTTGAGTAGTCATGATATTTCCTTCTGCCCGAAATGGGCCTAGAGTTATCCACGGCGTAATGCTTGTGGATTCCGGAAACTTTTTAGTGTCCGTGATGCTATTTTAGCATTTTGGCGGCAATCGGCCAAACGACTTTCAGGTCAGAGCCTCTTCGTCGTCAATCGGAATTGCAATCTGCCGGCGACCCTTTCGGTACGCGTGGAAATGCATCCAGAGGAGTCGCTCAAACATTTGCTCTCGCTGAGGGCCGGTTCGAAGGTACGAGAGATAAAACCCGTTCCGCTCAAACCAAGCCAGTAGTTCAAAAGCAGATTGCCGATCTGCCATCGACATGGTGTGAAGTTCACCGCAAATGTGTTCCACACCATCTAGATTACACGGAAGGACACCATACTCCGCACCCTCAATGTCGATCTTCACGAACGTCGGTTGGAATGCGGCTATCAGTTCCTCTAGCGTCAATGCTTCCACAGTTTCGGTCCGTGCAGTATTCCGACGGTTGACGAAACCCGAAACTCCGCCGGTTGCGGAGTCAGCTCGCGTGCTCAGTTCAACTGTAGGAGTATTGGCTACAGCGAAACCGTGAATGTTGACGAGAGGATGCTCACCGAAATTCTTGATCAACATCTCACGATTAGGAGACCAAGGCTCGACAGCATCAACATGGATAGCACCATCCGCCAGAGCTTTCTTCGTGAAAGCTCCGACGTGGGCACCTAGATCAAGAACACGATGGTCTTTGCAGTTCGCAAAGGGATAGTCGGTGTGGAGGGCGTCTCGCACCATCTGCCGATCTTCTGTTCCCTTTCGAATCTGGAGACCTTCATATATTTCGTACATCCCGCACCCGTGAAATCATCTAGAAGATGTAATTGTAACAAGTGCGGGAAATTTCAAGATCAGATCGGAGGACGCTCGTTCGTGACTTGGGCGCCACGTGGATCTGTCACCTTCTGCTTACCAACGACGGTGCCGATCATATCCTCGGAACCGTAGACTTCGACGGAAGCGAGGCCGCCACCCAACACGGCACCACGTGGACGCTTGATGCGAACATAGTTCATGTGGAAAAAGTCGAGCGGGTTGATGCCGTTGTTGAGCTGCCCGTTTGAGAGCAGTTCCCACAGTGGATATTTGTCCGCGTGGATCGATGTGATGAACTTCTTGAGACGACCTTTGTCGATCGGGTGCAGCTTGTCAACCTCGATACCGTAGATGGTGCCGTCTGGGGCTTCCAGGACGACTGCGATTTCCTTCAGGATACCGTCATCGTTCCAGTCAATCAGGAACACGTGATGCAGGTCAGTCGGACGCTTCTCGATCTTTGCAGGGGCTTGCTGTGTTGCCATTTGATTCTCCTTGTGGCAGGGGAAGTCGCTACGCGTCAACCCATTGTTTCAGACAAGGATATTTACAGCGGCCCGGAGGTCATTCCTTGAAGACTTTTACGCGATACAGCGCACCATAGGTCGGCTCCACATCGAAGTAGAAGCCCTTGTGCACTTTCTTCTTGAAGAGTGCCAAGACCTTCTTGACCTGCGTCCATGGCAGGATGACATCGTAGACGAGCATCAGAACACCAGCGAGCCCGTCTTCTTCTTGGCGATTGCCTTCGTCTCTTCTCGGTGCTCTGAGTTGAGACCTGAGTTTGAGAAGAGAGGCACGAAGTTGGCGACATCGTCACCAATCTTCTTGAGGCCAAATTTCCCACAGAATTTCTGGAAATGGAAGAGGCTGAACTGGCCATGATTGACAGCTTCATGCGCGAGAGTCTCTTCCATCGCATCACGAACCCATGGTGGTTGCCGTTCGAGATTCATGAGAATCTGATTCTCAATGTACAGGTCACCAACTCGAAACTCGCGCTCCTCACCGGTCGATGGCTCATTGAACTTCCAGGTTTCATTCATGATGTTCGTGAGCTCGTACTCATCTTCGAACGCCTTCTTCAGACGTGTCGAACGAACACGTGGATATGCTGGCATGACGTTGTCGCCAGCGTCGCCACGGAAACACTTCTCAAACATGAAGTAATGGGGATCGATCGGGTTCCCATCCTTGTCCTTGTCACGGACCGCGCCAAGCTTGTCAGGATTGAGGAGTGTAAAGTTCTTGAACTTCAGGAGTTGCACGAAGTCCTTGTCACCTGAGAGCCCAACGACCTCATCACCTTCGTTCGTGTACTTCTCGACATAACCAGCGAAGAGATCATCGCCTTCGAGGATCGGATGGCTGAGGCAGACGAGTGACGTGTGCTCACGAACGAGCCCTTCGAACGCCTTGATGAGCTCGAAGAACGGAATCATCGAATCGTCTTTGACACGATTCGCTTTGTAGATCCGTTTTGAGACACAGCGCTCAGACTTCGTGTACGTCTTTCGCCAGTTGTTGGCACCTTCGAAGGTAACCGCCACCATGTCAGGCCGCACCTTGTTGTAGTGCGATTTGAGGGTGTTCAGTGCCATATGCATGGCGAGACCGGCCTGGTCTTCAGCCGACCCACCCTGATTGTACTTGCCATGAGCTGATGCGACGCGAAACAAGATATTCGCGGTGTCGACAATCATCCGTCGTTTCATCTCAGTCCTTTGGAAATAGTCCGTGAAGGAGGTCTTGCTCGACGATTTCTCGTGGCAGCCTTTCAAGCATTATAGCGTACGAGGTATGGAAGAGCGGTCTCCACGTAGGAAGAGAATCAGACCAGTTGTAGGTGTACCGCAGCCATGTCGATAATTCGTCTGACGGTAGCTGATTCGCTTTTCGCTGGACCTGCTGCAGCTGTTGATCGAGCATAAACAAATTCTGCACAGTTGGTCGATAGCCGAAGATGGCTTGTAGTGAGTCGACGCGAAGGATTCCCCAGATATGCTCGAGGATATCTTCCATCTGCTCAGTCGTCAACTTCAGCGTTTCCATTATTGTGCCTTGATGATGTCACGCGCCTTCATGAGAACGATGCCGAGAAGATTCATGCCACGCCAATTCTTCTCATCGAGAATTTCAGGATCTGTGCGCTTCCAACCAACACCCCAGATCAGATCAACTGGACTGGCTTCAACCAGCGTCGCATCGCCTGAACGGAGAATTACCTGCTTGAGCCAATCATTCGCGGTGAACTTTGCAACGAGAGCCGGTACCATGAGGTCCTGACAAACCTCCATCCACTTATCACGATCGAAGCCGCGAACCTGTCGACCGAGATACTTCTGCACGTCAGGCGTCTTGGCTTCCATAACCTGCTGTGCAATCTCTGTATCACCAAACGTGAGTGCCTTCTGCTCCATCATGTACTGCTCGGAGCAGTTGTACTCCTTCCCATTGTAGGTGAAGGTGTCAGGGAACCAGTTCGAATAGACACCACCCCAAAAGAAGACGTATGGTTTCCCATTTGTGCCGATCATGATGTTCGTCTCATGATTAACGTATGCTTCTTGCTTGTTCATGTTCGTAGCGAATGGGTATCGCTCATCAGGTTTGGATGTTCAGCTGCTATTGCTGGATCTTCTTCAGCGCCATCGAAAGCCGTTGGTCGTGCCTGCGCCGTATAGAAGAACAGCTGGACGCTATCTTCTTCAGTTTCGGCATGGAAGCCAAGCTCGTGAATCTTTTTGATGAAGGCTTTGTTCCAGTTAGTCGTCACCTTGATGCGACCATCCTTCTCGAATCCTGTCACCTCGAACGCTGCCCATGGTTCCTCCGACTTGTCTCGACGTTTCGTCAAGAATTTCTGGAGGAGCTCATTCACCATTTGCCCGCACCTACGACTGATCGAGAACCAGCTGCAATGCGAGCCACCTCGGGTTGTACCACTTCACGGAGCCGCTCGGCCACAAGGTTGACAACAAATGAGTCAACGACGGCAGTGACGACATCATTGATCGATGAATTGCGAATGTCAGCCTGTGGGTAGGTTGCTGTGACACGCTTTCCGCCCCATGAAAGGGTGATGCGCGCTGTCTCGTCGCTCGAGTTCATCGAGGCGTTAACTTCTGGAATCCAGCGCTCTTGAGCCTGCAATTCGGTTAGCTGTCGTTGCAGGTGTTGAACCTGAGTTTCCAGATGCTGGACGTATTCAGCCCGGTTCTTTTCAGGATCGATATTCATTATTCGTCTCCAGTGATTTGCGGCATGATCATGCAGGTATGGCCCTTGAGAACTGCCGTGATTGAGCCAACTTCGCCTACGACGAAGCTGATTGCCTCACTGTCTCTGGCCATCGTGTCAATGACGTCGATGAACATGCCAGCGAGGTACGTTTGTACGAGGGAGTTTTCCTCGTCGGCGTATTTAACCTGGCTGGAGAGCTCGATTTCGAACTTATCGTTTGAAGAATCAACACATTCGATCTTCGCAACACCAGTACGACTGATGTGCAGCACGACCGTTTCAGAGCCGAGGGTCTTGACGGCCTTCGATATCTGGTTTGCCTCGACCTTGTTGAAGGTGACAGTCGCAACTGGCACGTCGTCATTCGACTTCGGATACTTCATGAGGTTCGCCGAGGTGCAGCGGAACTGCATCTTCGTCTTACCTTCTTGAATTGTCAGGAGCGAGACATCGCCACTGTCGTTGCTCTTGCCTTCGATGCTGCAATTGAGAGTGAAAACGGCGAGTCGTTTGTCAAGCTCCTTGACTCGACCAATGCCGATCTTGAGAGCTTCCGAGATAGACATCGGACACTTTGAGATGATGGCCGCATCGAGGGATGGCTTAGCACCACGAACCATACCCTCAGTGATCACGATGCCATCAATTTCGAGAACCTTGCAGGCTTCAAGAATCGACTTGAGAATAACGATGTCGTCAGATGTAAACTTCATGGTGTAATTGTAACTCTCAGTCGTCGTCTGTCTGGATCCAATTGTGATCCACGATGACCCCTTCGGTGGTCTTCCGAATCACTTCATCATCCGTGAAATCGTCCATCCAATCCTCAGGTGGCTCATCTTCTTCCTCGTGAACGATATGACCCGTAGGGAATGGCCACACTCTCGGTGGCGGTTCAAGAAGCTTGGCGCGTTTAGATTTGATCTTCATCTTAGAATTTCAGGATGGATTTCACCATCGTCTTCTGTGGAGTTGGGATTTCCCAATCAAGGGCTTCGAATGTTCGTGCAAGTTTCGCATCAATCATCTTGTCTTCGGTCAGCTTCTTGTCGACCTTGAAGTTCTCGCGGAACCATTCTGGGAATCGATCTGCATCTGCAGGCAAGACAATTGACTTCCAACCAAAGTCGTTAGGTTGGAGATAGAAGACGATGCCTTTATCGCCGGCTCGAAGGAGCTTGGCACCAGGTTCAAACTTCTGAATCGCCTCGTTGTAGTTCACGGCAGCTCGCACGTGGCCTGGCAGATTGACCTTACCCTTGCCAACCTTCTCAGTCTTCTGCCATTCTGCATACTTCGCATCGAGATTGTTGATCTGCTTCGAGACACCGAGAGAGATTGGATCCTTGACAGCCCGCACTAGAACACCGCGTTGTTCATTGACGAACTTCTCGACCTCCTCATACGAGGCACCGTCTAGGATCATGTTCATCATGTCCTTGAGGAAATCCTGAATGACTTTCGGAGTATCTGCCTTCTTCATCTCGGAACCGACGGTCTTCAGTTTCGGCTTCTCGAGATCGAAGCCATCGAGGTTGACAACTTTGATCGTGTACTTCTTCTTTGCGTTGAGGAACAGGCCTTTCGAACCGACGATTTCACGACCAGCTTTGATGAGGTCGTCGTGACCAGGTTGACAGTTGAATGTCTTTCGCATGAACGCCGGGAACATCGCGTTGACACCCTCTGCAACCGCATCTGCGATTTCGACAGCCTCTTCTTTGTTCGATGCGTTCGTCTTGAAGTAACACGAATCGGTATCTGACAGAAGAATAACATCGCTATCGGTCTCGTAGATGTTCTGCACATCACCGTCCTTGTCGACAACCATTCGCTTCGTCACAGTGCACTTCTTGCCAGTAACAAGCTCACCGATCTGCTCGATCATGAATGTCGTGATCTGTCGACCGCATGCGGTGACTGAGCCACCCATCTCCTTCCGACCAAGGCGGAAGTGTGGGGAAAGAAGAGCACCGTAGGTCGAGTTCAACTGAATCTTCTTGGTCAGTTGTAGAAGGTCGTAGTGACTCTCAAGATACTTTGCACGTTCGTAATACCATTTGACATCGCTATTTGATGGTTGCCCGTATCGCTCTACTGCCTTTTGATATGTGATGACATCATCATGCATTTCATCCAGAAGCGGCCACGTCCCACTCGTAAACTCAATTTTTCCCACCTCTTTTTCAAGGGCGCTAAAAATTGCCTCAGCTTCCTTATGAATCTTGGTGTACTTTTTCTTTAGCGCCTGCAACCGCTTCCGCTCGCCATACCAGAACTCGATGGCCTCTGGCACAATGCCAAGACCCGAGCTTTCGTCGAAGATCGTACCGAATGGTGTGATCGTCCAGCGATTGTCAATGAGGAGCTTCCACCACTCCTCGCCTGTCAGCGTCAGAGATTCTCGAGCATCATCCACCATCGTGTGGGGATATTCATCCATTTGGATGATGCCACGCCAATCCTCCTCACCACATGAGAACTGCCCGATGAATTTCTCAGGTGAGATATTGAGGGCTCGAATGACGGTTGGATACAGCGAGTTGATGTCAACCGAACCGAGCCAATCATGAAGCCCGACTCGAGGAGATAGAACGAGAGCACCCTCAACGGCAACGCCGTCGGTCATGATTCGCTTGTCAGCGACGATCAGATTATGAACGTTGTGTGCTCGATTCGTGATGCCTGTTTCGACGTACCGTACAGTACCAAGCATGTTCGCGAAGAGACAGGTGTTCTCGTGAGCCATCTGATTCACGAGCGCGATGAACTTGAACTTGTCATCAAGCTTCACCAGAACTTCAACGTCTCGCGCATTGTACGCGATGAAGTGGGCAAAATTGCGATTGTAGAGCTGCTCGAGAGTACCTTCGTAGTGCAGTTTCGGAATGTCGAGTTCGTCAGCTGAAATGTTGGCAAGTGAATACGATGTGCGCCCTTCAAACGTGAACTTCTTGAAGAGGTCCAGATAGTCGAGGTGGGTCCGACCGTTCAGTTGGTAGACGATCGACGTGGCACCGAAACGTTCAATCGTGCTTTCTTTCGGTGGCTTGCAACCCTTGAACGACATCTGATCGATGAGTTTCGGTGC
>Ga0070678_100002293_pt1 | contig 10422 bp, 12 predicted proteins | sample KBSM73metaG_FD_65647 | JGI IMG/M metagenome (GOLD analysis project Ga0070678, IMG submission 65647) | Miscanthus rhizosphere microbial communities from Kellogg Biological Station, Michigan, USA - KBS M7-3 metaG | ecosystem: Host-associated > Plants > Roots > Rhizosphere > Soil ...
GCTCGGGCGCGATCCTCTCGTACATCATGTGCCGGGCGATGAATCGCTCGATCTGGAACGTGATCTTCGGCGGGTTCGGTGCCGCGCCTCCGAAGTCGTCGGCGAAGAAGCCGGCGGCTCCGGCCGGCGATGTCCAGGAGATCGATGCTGCGACGCTCGCGACGACGCTCAAGGCCAGCAAGAACGTGATCATCGTGCCGGGCTACGGCATGGCCGTGGCGCGCGCCCAGCACGCGGTGCGCGAGCTGACCGAGGTGCTGCGCAATGCCGGCGTCAACGTCCGGTTCGCGATTCACCCGGTCGCCGGTCGCCTCCCGGGCCACATGAACGTGCTGCTCGCCGAGGCGAACGTGCCGTACGACATCGTGATGGAGATGGACGAGATCAACCACGACTTCCCGACGACGGACGTCGCGATCGTGATCGGCGCCAACGACATCGTGAACCCGGCGGCCGAGGACGATCCGACATCGCCGATCGCCGGCATGCCGGTGCTCCAGGTGTGGAAGTCCAAGCTCGTGATCGTCAACAAGCGGTCGCGCGCGGCGGGCTACGCCGGCATCGACAACCCGCTGTTCTACAAGCCGGTGACGAAGATGCTGTTCGGCGACGCGAAGGACGCGATCGAGAAAGTCGTCACCGCGCTGAAAGCGTCTTGACGACGGCGAGCGCCTCGTCGACGTGCTTGCCGAACCGGATCTGACTCGAGAACCGGTGCTTGACGACGCCGCTCGCGTCGAACACGAACGTCACGCGCCCGGGCACGATGAACCCGCCGGCGCCCCACGCCGAGGCGACCTTGCCGCCCGGATCGCTGAGCAGCGTGAACGGCAGCTTGTGATGCTGCTTGAAGCTCGCATGCGAGGCCGCGTCGTCGCGGGAGATGCCGATCACGTCGGCGCCCGCGGCAACGAAGTCCTCGTACGAGTCGCGAAACGAGCACGCCTCGGCGGTGCAACCGTACGTCTCATCCTTCGGATAGAAGTAGACGACGAGCGGTTTACCGACTCGATCGCGCAGCTCGACCGGTCCGGACTCCCCGACCAGCGAGGTCGACGGCATTGGATCACCCACGTTCAGCACCGCGCCATGGTACCAATCCCGGGCCATGTGGCAGCCGCCCGAGCGCATCAAGCACGAGCTCCCGGCGGCGGCGTGGCCGACGGCCGAGGAGGCAGCCAAGGCGCGGCTGTTCCAGCCGATCGCGCTGGGACCGCGCACCGCGAAGACGCGGACGTGGGTTCCGGCGATGGTGCCGTGGCGCGCCACCGACGAGGGCTTCGTCACGCCCGACGTGATCGACTGGTACAAGCGGTTCGCCGAGGGCCGGCCCGGCGTGATCGTCGTCGAGGCGACCGGCATCCGCGAGGTACCGAGCGGCCCCTTGCTGCGCATCGGCCACGATCGGTTCATCGAGGGTCTGTCGCAGCTCACGCGCGCGGTCCACGAGGCGAGCGCGGGCGAGACGCTGCTGTTCATCCAGCTGATCGACTTCTTGCAGATCCGTCGCCGCCCGCCGCGCGACAAGTTCTTCGCACGGTTCCTCGAGACGACGCAGGCCCACCGCGATGCGCTGGTCGCCCGCGGCGATGCCGACGCCGAGACGTGCCCCGACGATCAGCTGCGCGCGCGGCTCGCTGCGGTGCCCGATGCCGAGCTGCCGTCGGTGCTATCGGCGCGCGAGCTCGAGGATCTCGAGCGCGGCTATCGCGAGCGCGTCACCGACGTGCACCTGCCGCAGATCGCCGAGCTGCCCATCATGCTGCCCACGCTGTTCGCCGACGCGGCGACGCGCGCGCTCGTGGCCGGCTTCGACGGCGTCGAGCTGCACTTCGCGCACGCATACACGATGGCGTCGTTCCTCTCGGCGCTGAACACGCGCACCGACGGCTACGGTGGCTCGCGCGAGAACCGCGTGCGGCTGGCGCTCGAGGTCGTGCAGGCGGTGCGCGCGCGCGTCGCCGGTCGCGCGGTCGTCGGCTGTCGCTATCTCGGCGACGACGTCATCGAGAAGGGCATGCACCTGCCCGATGCGACGTGGTTCGGCGTGCAGCTCGCGGCCGCCGGCCTCGACTTCCTGTCGATCAGCAAGGGCGGCAAGTTCGAGGACGCGAAGCAGCCGAAGGTCGGCTGGTCGGCGTACCCGTACACCGGGCAGTCGGGCTACGAGTGCATGCCGACGATCTACTCCGACGAGCGCGGCCCGTTCGCGCGCAACGTCCCGCTCGCCGCGACGATCCGCGCCGCCGTGCGCGCCGCCGGTCTGCAGACGCCGGTGGTCACCGCCGGCGGGATCGCCGACTTCGCGATGGCCGAGGCCGTGCTCGAGCACGGCGAGGCGGACCTCGTCGCGTCGGCACGCCAGACGCTCGCCGATCCGGACTGGTTCTCGAAGATCCGCGCGGGGCGCGGCGCCGAGACCCGGCGGTGCGAGTTCACGAATTATTGCGAGGCCCTCGACCAGCAGCACAAGCAGGTCACGTGCAAGCTGTGGGATCGCGAGGAGCTCGATGCTCCCGACGTCACGCTCGCGACCGACGGCAAGCGCCGGCTCGTCGCGCCGCGCTGGCGCCGCTGACTAGCGGCTCTTACGGCTCCGGCTGGTCTTGCGGCTCGACGACTTGCTGCTCGCCTTGCGGCCGCTGCCGGCCTTCTTGCCGCCGCCATCCTTCTTGTTCACCGTCGCGTACCCGATCTGGGCCGCCCGTTTCGAGGACATTCCGCGCTTCTTCTCGCTCTCCTCGATGTGGTGCGCCTGGCGGCGCTGCTTGCTCGTGTAGGCCTTCTTGCTTCCGCGTGCCATGAGTTCCTCCTATGTCGACCGCGCTCATGCGAACCATGTGCCCAGGCGCTCGCCACGCCTGGCGTGTGCCTTGCTGATTCAATCAGCATGAAATTCCGCAGGACGCTCGGAGCCACGACACTGATCCACGACAAGGTCGTGAACCTCGGCGGCGAGGACATCGGTCATATCGAGGAGCTGATGGTCGATGTCACCACCGGACGCGTCGCCTATGCGGTGCTGTCGTTCGGCGGCTTCATGGGCATCGGCAACAAGTTATTCGCGTTGCCGTGGTCGGCGCTGACGGTCGATGAAGGCAAGCGGCGCTTCGTCGTGAACGTCACGAAGGAAGCGCTCGAGACGATGGACGGGTTCGACAAGGATCACTGGCCGGATCTCGGCGATCTGGAATACGCGACGGGTGTGTACCGTCAGTGGGGCGTGACCCCGTACTGGCACTAGCGCGCGTCTGAGCACGGGCTGTCGCGACCACCGCGCGCACGCGCACGGATCAGACGGCTGCGGCGCCCTGATCGGGAGCGCGATCCGCTAGCTCCGTCACGCCAGCCTTGCGTGCGCAATGTGCACAGCAGAACGTCTGGCCCATGCCTTCCATGCCCTGACCGATGATCGGGACCTTGCAGTGCGCACATCGTGGTGCAAGCACGTTGATCGCGCACTGGAACGAATCGAACGTGTGAGTGGTTCCGCCGATCTGCACCTCGAACGCCTTGTCGTAGGTGTTGCCGCAGCACTCGCATTCCTTCATGCGGGCGCGTTTGTGCAAGGGCCGAGCCGCCGATCCTGGAATGCACATTGCTGATTGAATGCGTATGACGCGCCCATCGAGATTACGGATGGCAGTGATCGGGCAAGGTCACTTCGCGCAGGCAGCGGTGCTGCCCGCGATCGAACAGCTCGACGACGTGGAGCTGACCGCGCTGGTCTCCGGATCTCCGCACAAACTGTCCGAGCTCGGTGAGCGCTACGGAGTGCGCAGCCTGTGTCACTACGACGATCTGGATGATCTGCTCGCGCGCGGTCGCGTCGACGCGGTCTACATCGCGGTACCGAACGATCTGCACGCGGAGATGACGCTGATCGCCGCGCGTCACGGCGTCCACGTGCTGTGCGAGAAGCCGATGGCGCCGACCGAGGCCGAGTGCATGCAGATGATCCGCGCATGCGAGAGCCGCGGCGTGCGCCTGATGATCGCGTACCGGCTCCACTTCGAGGCTGCGAACCTGATCGCGATCGAGGTCGCGCGCGGAGGCGAGATCGGCGAGCCCCGGATCTTCTCGTCGACATTCGCGATGCAAGTGCGCGACGGCAACACGCGCGTGCAGGCGCGTCGCGGCGCCGGTCCGCTCTACGACCTCGGCGTCTACTGCGTGAATGCCGCGCGCTACCTGTTCCGCGCGGAGCCCTCGGAAGTCATGGCACTCAAGGCCAGCGGCCGCGATGCGCGCTTCGCCTCGGTCGATGAAGCGTACGCGGTGACGCTGAGATTCCCGGCCGAGCGCGTGGCGCAATTCACGTGCTCGTTCGGCGCTGCGGATCGCGCCCACTACGAGGTCGTCGGAACCGGCGGCATCATCACGCTCGACAACGCGTACGAGTACGCCGCCGAGATGACGATGCGGGTCCACGGCCAGCACGGCGCCAAGGAGCGGACCTTCCCCAAGCGCGATCAGATCGCCGCCGAGATCGAGTACTTCGCGCGGTGCGTCCGCGACGGCATCGATCCCGAGCCGAGCGGCTGGGAAGGCCTGGCCGACATCCGCATCCTCCAGGCGATCCAGTCGTCGGCGCGCTTCGGCCGCTCGGTGCCGATCGAGGCGGTGCGGCCGAGCCGGCGCCCGGACCTCGGTCAGGAGATCCGGCTGCCGGGCCACGAGGTGCCGCCGCTGGTCGACGTGCAGAGCTCGTCGAAGTAACTGGTAAGCTCGCGTCGTGGATGCCGCGCACGTCGCGCTCGTCGCCGGTGCTGCCCTGGCCGCAGGCGCCGTCAACGCGATCGCGGGCGGCGGCAGCCTGCTCACGTTCCCGGCGCTTGTCGCTGCGGGTCTGCCGACCGTGGCCGCGTCGGTGACGAACACGGTCGCGCTGTGCCCCGGCTACCTCGGCGCGACCTGGGCGCAGCGCCGCGAGCTCGCCGGTCAGGGGCCGCGCCTCGCCACGCTCGTTCCGCTTTCGGTCGTGGGTGGGCTGGCAGGCGGCCTGTTGCTGCTCCACACCTCCGAGTCGCTGTTCCGCAGCGTCGTCCCGTTCCTGATCCTGTTCGCGGCCGTCCTGCTCGCGTTACAGGACGTGATCCGCAAGCGTCTGTTCGGACGCTCGCACCCTGGTCGCTCTCTGCTATTCGCGGTCGTGCCGGTCGGCCTCGCGGCGGTGTATGGCGGGTATTTCGGCGCGGGCGTCGGCGTGATCATGCTCGGCTTCCTCGCGATCGCACTCGACGACAACCTGATCCGTCTCAACGCGCTCAAGCAGGCGCTCTCGCTGGCGTGCAACATCGCCGCCGCCGTGTTCTTCCTGACCTCCGGTCGCATCGACTGGACCGTCACCGCGATCATGGCCGGCGCGGCACTCCTCGGCGGCTTGCTCGGCGGCGCGCTGGTGTCGCGAATCCCGGCGCGCGCACTGCGCTGGATTGTCGTCACGTTCGCTGTGCTGGTCGGCGTGGCCTATCTCGTGCGATGAAGACACATGGCGTACGACGAGCTCTACGACACCCGCCTCGACAACAAGTACGGCGCGCTCACCACGATCGACATCCCCGCCGAGATCGCGGCACACCAGCCGTGGTTCAACCAGACGCTCACGCGCGTCAACGACTGTGTCGTCCGGCTCGGCATCATCCAGGGCGAGTATCACTGGCACAAGCACGACCACGAGGACGAATGCTTCATCGTGCTCGACGGTGAGCTCGTGATCGACATCGAGAACAAGGGCTCGGTCACGCTCACGCAGCACCTCGGCTACACCGTCCCCAAGGGCGTCGTGCATCGCACGCGCGCGGCGGTCAAGACGGTGATCCTGATGGTCGAGGGCGCGAACGTGACGCCGACCGGCGACGCCGCCTAGGGCGCGTCTAGGGCTTCACGAACTTCAGCGCGAACAGATCCTGCGTGTGAACGCGCGGATCCTTCGCATCTGGATCCGCGTTCCAGTCGCGCGTATCGGCGGGGTTGCGCATGAAGTCGCTCGCGGCGACAAACTTGAATCCCGCCTGCTGGACCTGATCGCGGACGAGCTGCTCGTCGATCCGATGCAGCGGCTTGCACGCCTCGCTGCCCGACCCCGGCTTCGCGCTGTTGTCGATCACGACGTACGTGCCGCCGTGCTTGAGCGCGGCGAACACCGCGGCGTTCATCTTCGTGGGATCTTCCTTCTCGGCGAGCACATCGTGATACGAGGCGACCGACGTCACGAGGTCGAGCTCGCGCGCCTCGGGTGGAATCGGGTCGGCCCACACGCGCTCCACGTGTCTCGCGTTCGCCATCGCGGGCGAGGCGAGCCGCGGATTCCAGACCCTCGGCACCCAGTCCTCGCCCCAGTTCGGCGAGTCCTGGGCGACCACACTGCCGGTCGGCCCCACGGCGCGCGCGACCAGCTCGCTGGTGTAGCCGCCGCCGGCGCCGAGGTCAGCGGCGTGCATGCCGGGCGCGACACCGATGAACACGAGTAGCTCGGCCGGCTTGCGCTGCGCGTCGCGCTTGCGGTCGCGCTCGTCGCGATCGGGCGCGTTGACGATCGCCTCGGCGTGCGCGGCATCGATCGCCGGCGCTGTGGCCGGCGCAGTCGCCACCGCCGAAGCCGGTGTCGTGCCCGAGCTCGCGGGCCCGGCGGCCGGTGTGTGATGCGAGCAAGCGGCCACCGCGAGAAGCAACGTGAAGCGGGTCATGCCCGCAGCATAGAGAGCCGCGAGCCGGACCGCGACTGCGACAGCGCGCCTGTACTGCCGCTGGTACGCCTCAGCGCCGCGCGGCGATCACATACAGCGACCGAACGTGGGTTGATCAGCACGCATGAGGTGCCGGGCAACCGGTTTGTCGCGTAGCCACCGGCGCGGACCCGCAGTGTAGGCTCGGAGCATGGCGCTGCGGCTTGGCGGACTCACCGATCTCGATCCCGAGACCGTGCCGCTGTCCACGGGAACGGAAGTGGTGACGCGCGTCGACCGCGACGGTCTGCCCAAGGGGGCGTTCGGCCGCATCTCGAGACTCGACGACGAGGCGCTCGAGGTCACGCTCGTCGACGGGCGCACTGCGCGCTACCTGCGCAGCGAGCTGACGCCGCGCAAGCTCGGAGTTGCACGCTACGCGCAGCGCCGCGAGGCCGCGTGGAGCCAGCTTCGGGCCTGCGTGGTCATCGATACCGTCGTCGGCTCGCGCGCGTGGGGGCTTGCGGACGCGGCCTCCGACGAGGATCGCCGCGGCGTGTTCGTGCTGCCGTTCTCGTGGACCGCCGGGCTCGTCGATCCGCCGCTAGATCTTATCTCCGTGGACGGCTCGCACACGTACTGGGAGATCCGAAAAGCCGTGCGGCAGGCGCTCCGCGCGGATCCTAATACGCTCGAGATGCTGTTCACCGAGCCGCTCGTGGTCGATCCACTTGGCTCGGAGCTGATAGCTCGGCGCGATACCTTCGTGTCGAAGGAGATCTACGGCAGCTTTGGACGCTACGCGCTCAGCCAGCTCGATCGGCTCGAGCACAACCAGCGGCTGGCCGCGCATCGCGAGCTGGTGGTCGTCTGGCTCCGGGATGATCCGGCACTCGCGCTCGATGCGGCGGCCGAGCGGCTCGTCGATGCGGCGCGTATCCAGGCGCCGACGCGCAAGGATGCAGTCGCGCGAGCGCGCGATTACCTCAAGCAGCTGTATCGATCGCTCTACGACCAGGGGCTTCTGGCATCGAACGAGTGGTCGGCACTGCGTGCCGCGGCAGCCCGGACTCTCGAGCTGCCACGCGATCTGCGGCCGAAGAACGCGTACAACTTGATCCGTCTGCTCGATCTCGCGATCCGGTGGCTCGGTGGCGAGCCGCCCGACGTGCGCGTGAGCGACGCGCTGCGCCCTACGCTGCTCGCGATCAAGCGCGGCGAGGTGCCGACCGACGACGTCATGGCGCTCGCGCGCGAGCTCACACCGAGACTCGAGGCCGCGCGCACTGCGAGCACGTTACCCGAGCACGCAGATCTCTCGGTGGCCGAGTCGCTGTTGCGCGCGGCACGGCACGAGGCGGCGCGGCGGGCCCTCGCGGGCGAGCCGGGGCCATGGGGCGGCGACGCAGCGCTGCCGCCGGAGCCAACCTATGGCGAGTGATCGCGATCCGTGGACCGTACTGACCGAGCATCAGGCGACTGTCGCGCGGCGGTTCATCGCCGACCGCGAGCGCGAGCGCCGTCACCTGGTTGTCTATCTGTCCGGAGCGCACGCCTACGGGTTTCCGTCGCCCGATAGCGACCTCGACCTCAAGTGCGTGCACATCGCGCCGACGGCAGAGCTGGTCGGCCTCGCGACCTACGAGGAGCCGCCCGGGACGATCGAGATCGTCGACGATGTCGAGCTCGACTACGGAAGCAACGAGCTCGGGAGCGTGCTGCGCGGCTGCATCAAGGGCAACGGTAACTACCTCGAGCGGATCCTCGGCGAGCTCGCGCTCGGCGGTGACTTCGCGCTGCTCGCGCAGGCACGCGCGATCGTCGGTCCGCTGCTATCGCGGCGCGTCTCTCGCCACTACGGCGGGTTCGCCACGAGTCAGCTGAAGCTGTTCGACGAGAAGCCGACCGCAAAGCGCGCGCTGTACGTGCTGCGCACCGCGGCGACGGGACGCCGGCTCCTCGCGCGTGGCGAGCTGGTGACCGATGTCGCGCAGCTGCCCGAGTACATGCCGTCCGAGCTCGACGAGCTGCTCGCGATCAAGCGGCGCGCCGAACAGCAGCAGCTCGACGATGCGCAACGGCTCGCGTGGCGCGGCCGGCTGACCGCCGCGATCGATGCGGTGGACGACGCGTGGCCCTCGTCGGTGCTGCCACCCGACCCGCCGGCGGCCGCGATCGATGCTGCCGACGCCTGGCTGCGCGATGTTCGCCGCGCCGCCTGGTGATCACCGCGCGGGGGGAGGAGTCTACGGGGCCGGCGCGGGCGCAGGCGTAGGCGCGGCGCCCGGCTTCGTCGCGGTCGTGCAGAAGCTGACCTTGCGCATCGTCGGCGGTGGGGTCTGGCGCTGGTGCTGCGCGATCTCGCGGCGCGCGTGGAGCAGCTTGAGCGCATCGGGGACCGGCGCGAGCGTCTTCTCGGTCTCGCCGGGGTCGGGCAGCAGCGCGAGCAGGCTGATGATGTCGTCGCGCGCGGTCGTGTCCTTCGCGGCGAGCAGGTCCTGCGCGGCCGGGATCAGCACGTGGTCGCGCAGCGGCACGAGGTCGGAGTCGTCGACGCGGCACCAGAGCAGGCGCGAGTGCAGCTTTGCGATTGCCGGGCCGGAGACCGCGCGCGGGCTCTCGAGCAGGTGGCGGATGGCCGTGTCGAAGTCGCCTTGCGCTTCCTGGTAGTGCGAGACCATGACGTCGAGGAGACGCCCCTTGCAGCCGGCATCGCACGACTTGCTGCCCAGATAGTCGGTGAGCCACTTCGTCTGCGCGGCGTGGAACTTCACCAGGGTCTTCTCTTCGTCCTCGCTGACGAACTCGCCCGTGTGCGCCGCGGAGAGGCTGAGCGAGGCGACGAGGTGCGCGCCCGGGGAGAGCGACTCGAGGCGATCGAGCTCGTCCCACGCGCGGCGATCGTAGATTCCGTCGAGCGCGGTCTCGAACAGGCCGGTGAGCGGCTGGATGTCCGCCTGCACGCGGCGCTCGTCGCGCAGCAGCACCAGCGGCCCCGGATCGGCGCTGCCGGCGGTCAGGGCGGCGTCGGTCTCCTGCGCGATCAGCTCTCCCAGTGCCTGCGAGCGAGCGGCCAGCTTGTCATTGCACGCGTCGATCGGCGGCGAGGTGCCGTACCGCTCCTCGCACGACAGCGTGTAGGCGCGCAGCAGGCGCTGGTAGTCCTTGTTCTGCGTGTTCGCGAGCACCGACTGCATGTAGTCGGTGTTGTCCTTGCCGAGCTCGAGCGAGTACGAGACCGCGAGCTCGGGATCGATGATCTCGGCGCGCGTCAGCGAGAGCAGCACGCCGTAGCGCTGGTCGGCGCTGTTGGAGCCGGATTGCGCGAGCGTCTCGAGGTTCTTCGCGAGCACGTCGGTGCGCTCGATCTTCCAGCTGTTCGCCGCCTGGGTCTCGGCGACCTTCTGCGCCGCGGCGGCCTGGTCCTTCTGCGTCTGTTGCTGGCGGTACTGCCAGATCGAGGTCGCGATCAGGCCGGCGATGCCGAGCAGGATGCTCGAGACGAGCTGCGGATGCTTGCCGACCAGCCTGCCGAGCTTCGACCCTGGCGTTTCGTCGGGTTTCGCGGCGACAGGCTCGTCGGTCACTTGAGGATCTCGACGCGCGCCAGGCCGCGCAGGTCGCCTGTCGCCTGCCAGCTGTCGCCTTGCTTGCGATAGACCTTCACGCGCAGCGTGCCCTGCCGGTTGAGCTTGAGGAACGGCACCGACGCCGCGGGATCGAGGTCCTGCTTCTCGAGCGTCAGGTTCAGGCC
>Ga0070678_100002303_pt1 | contig 10412 bp, 12 predicted proteins | sample KBSM73metaG_FD_65647 | JGI IMG/M metagenome (GOLD analysis project Ga0070678, IMG submission 65647) | Miscanthus rhizosphere microbial communities from Kellogg Biological Station, Michigan, USA - KBS M7-3 metaG | ecosystem: Host-associated > Plants > Roots > Rhizosphere > Soil ...
CGATCTCGCGCAGCCGGCGCGCGCGCGGGTAGGTGATCGGGCCGCCGAAGCCGAGGCAGAAGCCGAGCTTCCACAACTGCCGCGCCTGCTCGATGCTGCCCGGGAAACTGTGCACGACGCCGCGCAGGGCGCCGACGCGCCGCAGCGCTGCGATGACTTCGTCCACCGCGCGGCGCGCGTGCACGACGACCGGCAGATCGAAGTCGCGGGCGAGTTCCAATTGGCGCTGGAAATATTCGCGCTGGCTCGCCGCGTCGAGGCCTTCGACGTAGAAGTCGAGCCCGCATTCGCCGACCGCGACCGGACGCTCGCGTTCCAGCCATTCGCGCAATTCGTGCAGGTGCCCGCGCGTGTGTTCGGCGAGATAGATCGGGTGCAACCCGTAGGCAGGATGAAGGCCGGCCTCGGTCCGGCACAGGTCGCGCAGCCGGGCGAAACCGCTGGCGGCTATCGCGGGGACGATCTGCCGCGTGACGCCGGCGGCGCGCGCGCGCGCGAGGACGTCGCCGCGATCGGTGTCGAACTCGACGACATCGATGTGCGTATGGCTGTCGATCAGCTCCATCGCCACACGGTCAAAGCAGCAGCCACTGCGCGAAGCCGAGGAACAGCCCCATGCTGACGGTGTCAGTAGCCGTCGTCAAAAATATGCTCGACGCCATCGCCGGGTCCGCGCCGACGCGCTTGAGGCCCAGCGGCACGGCCGCGCCCGCGATGCCGCTGACGACGCTGCTGAGGGTCAATGCGGCGAACGTGATGAGGGCGAGTGGAAGCGCCTGCGAGTTGTGCTGCATGCGTGCAATCGTGTACATCGCGCCGCCGGCAACGATGCCGACGAGAACACCGTTGCACAACCCGAGCAGCGCCTCCTTCGCCATCAGCATCGAGCCGCGTGCCGTGCGGAATTCATTGAGCGTGATGCCGCGCAGCGTGACCGCCAGAGCCTGGCATCCGGTGTTGCTGCACTGGCCCGAAAGGACCGGCAGGAAGACAGCCAGCAGGACGATCTGGTTGATCGTGTCCTGGAAATAGCCGACCACGGCGGCGGCGATGAACGCGGTCAGGAGGTTCAACTGCAGCCACGGGTGGCGGAAGCGCAGCGCGCGCGGCCACGGCGTCGCGGTGCGTTCCTCCTTCTCGACACCGACCAGCGCGCCGGCCTGGGCGCTGATCTCGAACGCCTGCTGCTCGAACAGCAACTGGCCCCGCACCTGGCCGATCAGCGTGCCGTTCGCGTCGCAGACCGGATAGGCGGGGTAGTGGCGCATGACCACTTCGCGCATCGCGTGTTCGACTTCCGTCTCCGGGCGCAGGAAGAATGGATTGCGCACCATCACGTCGGCGAGCGTCTGGCTGGCCAGCGCATAGAGCAATTCGCGGAACGTGACGACGCCGACGAGGCGTCCGTTGTCGTCCGTGGCGAAGATGTACGTGATCAACTGCCGCTTGACGACCTCGCGCATCGCTTCGATGACCGTCGTGACCGGCGTCTGCGGGCGGAACACGGCAGGCGTGGTCTCCATCAACCGGCCGACGCTGCCTTCCGGATAATGCCAGTCCTTGAGCCACTGTTCGCCTTCGCCGGAGCGCGTCGCCGCGGCGATACTGCCACGCCTTTCCGGCGAAAACTTCTCGAGGATCTCGATCGCGTGGCCGGGCCCGAGCTCGGTGAGCGTCTGCGCGATCTCGGCGTCGGGGAGGCCTTCCAGCCGGTCCATGGCGCCCTGCGAATCGAGCTCGCGGATGGTCTCGTTGAAACTGCGGGGGGAGTCCGACTCTGACATGAATTCTCCGGATCGCGTGGCCTGTACCGATGCTAACCCGAAAACTCAAGATCCGCCTCGGCCGTTCCGGCTCTGGCAATTAGGCGTCGGTTCACCTGTGCGCACTACACTGTCATAGCGAGAACGCGCGCTGCGCGTCGTTGCCTGTCAATCAAGAGGATCAGAACATGTTGCGTAACCGGAAACTCATCGCGTTGCTGGCCGTGGCTACGCTCGGTCTCAGCGCCTGCGTAGCGCCGCCGCCACACCACCGCGTCGTCTATCGCGAAACCGATCGGTCTTACGCGCCGCCTCCTCCGCCGGATCGTGTTTACGAAGAGCGCAGGGAAGAGCGCAGGTATGAAGACCGGGACGATCGCGGCTACGAGGATCGCTCGGGTCGCTGCTATTCCTGCGGAACCGTGCGCGACGTCGAGCGGGTTGAAATCCGCCATGGCTCCAGCGGTGGCGGCGCATTGCTCGGCGCAATCATCGGCGGCGCGATCGGCAACCAGTTCGGTGCCGGCAGTGGCCGCGCGGCCGCGACAGCGGCAGGTGTAATCGGTGGTGCGGCGGTCGGCGACTCGGTCGAGCGCGACAATTCACGGCGGGCGTCCGGCACGGCGTGGCGTTTCCATGTCGAACTGGACGATGGGCGTTGGGCGACCGTGACCCAGTACGACAACCCGGGACTGCATCCTGGTGACCATGTCGTCGTGTTGCGCGACCACCTGGAGCTGGCGCGCCGCTGACCGCACGAGGTTGGTTCTTCGAAACGAGACGCCCCGGCCGCCATGCGGCCGGGGCTTTTTTATGTCCTTGGATGGACGGTATGCCGGCCTCTCTCGGCCATCCATGGCCTCCGAGACATTAGGGCTCCTGCCCGGCAGAAATGCAGGAGCAATTTCCGGCGATGGCGATCAATGGACTTTGCGGTCAGAGCGTCGCCGTCAGGCCCATTCGGTCAAACCTTCGCGAGCGTACAGTTCCTTCCAGCTGGGGCGCGCCTTCATGCGCGCGGAAAACTCGCGCAGCGAGCGCCATTCGGTCGCGGGCCTGGGCATGTTGCGGGACCAACGCATCAGCATCAGCAGCATCAGGTCGGCCGCGCTCATCGCGTCGCCGAGCAGATATGCGCGTGTCGCCAGGTGCCGGTCGATGCGATCCCAAGCCAGTTCGATCCTGGCGCGCGCGCCGGCCTTGATGAGCTCCTGTATTGCCGCGTCGGCGTGGATGTCGGACGGGTAGAACCAGAGCCGGAACGCAGGCTGCACGGTATTTGCCAGATGCAGGATCCATTGGTTCCACGCCGCCCGTTGGATCGAGTCGATCGGGGGAGCGAGCTTCGCATCGGGATGGCGGTCGGCGATCGTCATGAGCGCGGCGGCCGCTTCGAAAAACGGCTTGCCGTCGATCAGCAACGTCGGTACGAGGCCGTTTGGATTCAGCTTGAGGTATTCCGGGCTTCGCTGCGCACCGGCTTCCATGTCCACTTTTTCGAGCGCGTAGTCCGCGCCGGCCTCGAGCAAGGCCATGTGAACCACGAGGCTGGCGGCGCCGGGGCTGTAATAAAGCGTATACATGGGAATCGCTCCTGGCGGCGGGCGGCGCGATGCCGGGTTCCCGGCTGACGCGCCGGTCGCCAGTATGGCCAAATCGTCCGGATTTTGCTCCTCGCCAGGCTGCGCGGTCAGGCGTCAGTTCGCACTGTAGAAGGCATGTTCGCCGATTACGGCCAGGGGATTGCCCTTGGCCCACGCCGGGGTTGACCCGGACGCCGCGAAGAAGTGATCCGCGCGCGGAACCAGCGATACGCGCCAGCGCGGCGGCAGCGACCACATGCGCATTGCCGCACCCGCGACGATCCATGCGTCCTGCCATGCCGCCGTTTCGTCCACAATGTAATTTGTGCTCGTTTTAGACAAAGCAAATTGTCCACGCGCCAGCAGGACCGAACACAGCGAGTCGCCCCATTGACCGCTTTCCCGCCGACGCAGCGCAACCTCGGCCACGGCTGCCTGGCCAATCATCGATTCGCTGCGTGCCTCGAGATAGATGGTGCTGGCCAGACAGATGTGATCGGCTGACGGCTGCGGCAAGATCGACGCCAGCCAGAGAAGCAAGCCAAGTTTCATTTACGCTACCTCAAGACAAGTTCTGGATTCGGGGTGCGCGCGACCGCTCGGCGATCGACTAGCGCGGCGGCCCGTGCAAGCGTCGCGGCTATATCGCGCCGGCCTGCACAAGGCGGTGAAGCTGGGTTCCGGCGGGACTTGATCCGGATGGGAGTTGGAACGTTTCGGGCGTTCCTGCGGAGGCGCACGTCTCGTGGGCTGCCGCTACTTGTGCCGGCTTGCCGGCAATCGCGTATTCTCGTATCGAAACGCAAGGTGCGCATCGAGGGCGGAATATAGATTTCACTGCCTGAACGGCAGGAAAATCAGATGTGAAATTATAGTAAATCCAAGCGCCGCAGGCAAGTGCAGTGCGTGATGGAGTTCACGAGTGGAAATTGCTGAAAAGGGACAATCGTTGCAATTGTCCCTTTGTAGACTTGTGGAAACTGCTCAACGGCCCTGCTCAGTATCCCATGTAATTCTTGAGCAGTTTCTCCGAACCGGCGTAGTCCTTCGGAACGGCCGGCACGAACTTGCTGACGCCCAGTTCGATGAGTACGGTCGCGGTCTTTTCGTCCGTATCGAGCTTGAGCAGCGCATCCCTGACTTTTTCCTTGACGTCATCGGGGACCTGCGCGCCAGCCGTGACGCAGGCACCGGGAAACGGACGGGTCGTCTTGACCGGAATCAGGTTCGGATACTGGCCCTTGAGCCAGGTCGGAATGATCGCCGCATCGACGTCGCCGCCAAACGCCGAGTCGATCGCATCGCGCCACGCCGCTGCAGTCGAGCGGATGTCGGGCTGCGATACCGGGTTTGGATACAGTTCGAGCAGGAGCACGTAGCCCAGGCTCGGCGACGGCATCGTGATGATGCTGTGGCCGACCAGGCCCTGCGGGCCCTTCTTGCCGAGGTCCGGGTCCGACGTCACGAGCGTGTAGCTGGTCGGCTCGGCCGTCCGCACGAGCGGAACATAGTTGTCATGGGTGATGCGGTAGTCCGCGATGTGCGCTTCGTCGAAGGCAAAGTCGGTCTTCGTCGTCGTATGGATGTCGCGCCAGTAGAAGTGGTAGTTGCGCGACGTGACGAGCGTGAAGTGGTGGCCAGTGCTCTTGTCCAGATAATCGAGCAGCGGCTTGTAGATCTCCGCGGTGCGGTCAGGCCGATACGACGGCTCGATCGCAAACGTGTAGTTGGCGGCAACGGCCCCGCTCATCCCGGCGAGCTGCAACGACCCTATTACCAGTATAGCCAGCGACGTTCGTCGTGGCTTGCCCAAGCGCATGCGCATTCGGTCCCCCTAGGATCCGGTTCACACCAGAGCGCTATAGCACGAACGCGGCCGGAAGGCCAGAAGATTTCGTGCCAGAAATTTCCATGCAATCAATCGCTAGCGTCACGAACCGGCGAAACGACTCGAAACGAAGACCCCGGTAGGGCCGGCGAACTCAGCTGCGTTCCGTGCGGCAATCGCGGCAGGATTGCCAAACCGACGCCTCGCGGCGCCGTGCTCCATGCGGCGGCGACGATCTCGCCGCCCGCCGTATCCGCGAACGGATCAAGTTGTGTCGCCGGATCCGGCAGCCGGTCGGCGGAAAACTCGATCCGATGCAGCCAGCGCTTGTTGCCGCCCTTGAAGTGCAGGCGCGCAACGATTTCCTGGCCTGGATAACAGCCCTTGCCGATGCTGACCGCACCGAGGCTGTCGAGGCCGAGCCAGGTCGGCAGGTACCGGTCGCCGAGCGAGTCGCCGAGATCGACGAGACCGTCGCCGATGTCCGCTGCGTGCCAGCGATTCGACTCCTCCGCGCTCGCCGCCGATGCAGAGCGCCCGACGCCGAACGCGTACCAGCGCGGCTGAGCACCCGGCAGCGCAATCACTGTCGATGCGGCGCTTGTTGCGATGGCGCCGCCCTGCGGCCCGTCGTCCGGAGCGACGCCGAAGTCGGCGACCACCTCGTCGCGCAGGAAATAACCGAACGCATGCCCGGCTGGCAGCACGCGAAGTTGCACCTTTGAACGAAACACGTACGGCGCGAGCGCGGCGCGCACGGCCTCGGCAGAGCGCTTCCCGAGCAGGAGGACAAGACTGGAATCGCCCCGTCGCAGCAGGCGGAATGACGCGCGGACTCGTCCTTGCGCCGACAGCCAGGCACTCCACTGCCATCGTTCGGGCGGCAGCGCGGCGACGTCGCTCGTGAATTGCGCATGGGCGAAAGCGATTGCGTCGGGTCCGGCGATCTCGAGCAACTGCGGCGGAGGCAGGTTTACGGGCACGGCAGGGCGGGAGCCTTCACGGTTACGTTATAATTGCGCCATCGTAACGTAGATGCGCTGCCGCGGCCGATCAAGCGATGCGATCGCTTCGGTCAACGATTCGCTGCACGGACGAAATTTCATTCGCGGAGGTCCCATGTCACCACCGGATTCGATCGAGGCGTCCGAGCAGGGCGTGCCGCCGCAGCGTGACGGTGTCCGGCAGCCGCAGGCACCGGCGGAAATCGGCGGTCGCGACGGGCTCGATCCGACCCGCTACGGCGACTGGGAGAAGAACGGCCGCTGCATCGATTTCTGACAGGCCAAGCCGCACGTTCTTTCCAGCCGCGCACTGATCGACAAGACGAGGAATTCGCATGTCGCAAGCCGAACGCCCCCTTTCGCCGCATCTGGGCATCTATCGCTGGCAGCTGACGATGATGCTGTCGATCCTGCATCGCGCGACAGGCGTCGCGTTGACCGTCGGCACGCTGCTCGTGATCGCGCTGCTGCTGGCCCTCGCTGCGGGCCCGGAGCAATACGCAACGGTGCGCGGATTCTGCGGATCGGCCATCGGCATGTTGTTGCTGTTCGGCTGGAGCTGGTCGTTGTTCTTCCATCTGTGCAACGGCATCCGCCATCTGGCTTGGGATGCGGGCTGGGGGTTCGAGATTCCGCGCGCCTACCTGACCGGCTGGACCGTCGTCGCGGTCAGCCTGCTGCTCACCGGACTGACCTGGGCGTGCGTGTTCGCGCAGCGGGGTGCGGCATGAGTGCGAGCGATCTGCAGACGCCGCTCAAGCGCGCACGTGGGCTCGGCTCCGCACAGCACGGGACCCATCACTTCATCGTCCAGCGGATCACCGCGCTGGCACTGATTCCGCTCGTTATATGGGCGGTCTTCCTTGCGCTGGCGCTGGTCCACGCCGACTACGCCGCGGCGCGCGCGCTCGTGCGCCAGCCGTGTGCGGCGATCGCGCTGACCGCGTTCGTTATCGCGACGTTCTGGCACGCGCAACTCGGCTTGCAGGTCGTGATCGAGGATTACGTGCACACGCGCTGGCTCGAGGTCACGGCGCAACTCGCGACCAAGTTCTTCTGCGCGATCGGCGCTCTCGCATGCGTGCTGGCGATCGTGCGCATCGCCCTGGGACAAGGCTGAAAAATGCAATCGTATAAAATCCAGCAGCACAAGTACGACGTGATCGTCGTCGGCGCCGGTGGCGCCGGGTTGCGCGCAACGTTCGGACTTGCCGAGAAGGGCCTGCAGACAGCCTGCCTGACGAAGGTGTTCCCGACGCGCTCGCACACGGTCGCCGCACAAGGTGGAATTTCGGCGGCGCTCGGCAACATGGGCGAGGACGACTGGCGCTTCCACTTCTACGACACGATCAAGGGTTCGGACTGGCTCGGCGACCAGGACGCGATCGAGTACATGTGCAAGAACGCGCCGGCCGCCGTGATCGAACTGGAACACTACGGCGTGCCGTTCAGCCGCACCGAGGAAGGCAAGATCTACCAGCGCCCGTTTGGCGGCATGACGACGCACTACGGCAAGGGCACGGCGCAGCGCACCTGCGCTGCGGCCGACCGCACCGGACACGCGATGCTGCATACGCTGTATCAGCAGTCGTTGAAGCACGACGCGCGCTTCTTCATCGAATACTTCGCGCTCGACCTGATCATGGACGCCGACGGCACGTGTCGAGGCGTGCTCGCGCTCGACATGGCCGAAGGCACGCTGCACCTGTTCCGCGCGCACGGCGTGGTGCTCGCGACAGGCGGTTACGGCCGCGCGTATTTCTCCTGTACGTCGGCGCACACCTGCACCGGCGACGGCGGCGGCATGGTCCTGCGCGCCGGCCTGCCGCTGCAGGACATGGAATTCGTGCAGTTCCATCCGACCGGCATCTACGGTGCCGGCTGCCTGATCACGGAGGGCGTTCGCGGCGAAGGCGGTTACCTGACCAATTCGAAGGGCGAACGCTTCATGGAGCGCTATGCGCCGAACGCGAAGGACCTCGCGTCGCGCGACGTCGTCAGCCGCGCGATGACGATCGAGATCCGCGAGGGCAGGGGCGTCGGCGAGCACAACGACCATATCCACCTGAACCTGATGCATCTCGGTCCGGAAGTCATCCACGAGCGTCTGCCCGGCATCGCCGAGAGCGCACGCATCTTTGCCGGCGTCGACGTGACGAAGCAGCCGATTCCCGTGCTGCCGACCGTGCACTACAACATGGGCGGTATTCCGACCAACTATCACGGCGAGGTCGTGCGCCGCGTCGGCGCCGATCCGGATGCGGTAGTGCCCGGCCTGTACGCGATCGGCGAGGCGGCGTGCGTGTCGGTGCACGGCGCGAACCGGCTCGGTTCGAACTCGCTGCTGGACCTCGTGATCTTCGGCCGCTCGGTCGCCGAGCGCTGCAGCGAAACGATCAAGGCGAATTCGCCGCACAAGGATCTGCCGGCGAGCGCCTGCGATGCGGCGCTCGCGAATTTCGATCGCGTGCGCAACGCAGCGGGAGACACGTCCACGGCCGATCTGCGCCTGAACATGCAGCGCGTCATGCAGAAGGACGCGGCGGTGTTCCGCACCGGCGACACGCTCAAGGAAGGCTGCACGAAGATTTCGGCGGCTTTCGACGCGTTCGCGAACGTCAAGGTCGCCGATCGGTCCCTGGTCTGGAATTCCGACCTGATCGAGACGCTCGAGCTGCAGAACCTGCTCGGCCAGGCGGTCGCGACGATGCACTCGGCCGAGCAGCGCCACGAGAGCCGCGGCGCGCACGCGCGCGAGGATTTCAAGGAGCGCGACGACGCGAACTGGATGAAGCACACGCTGGTCGGCATCGATGCCGCCGGCAAGTCGACGTTCGAGTACCGCCCGGTGCACCTGCAGACGATGACGCAGGACGTCGAGGCCGTTCCGCCGAAGGCGAGGACCTACTGACATGGCCGTCGCCGGCCGCGAAGGCAGCCTGCTCGAATGGCAGTGGCGCAATTATTCGCGCAACCACCGCGATCGCCTGAATCTGCTGATCCATATGGTCGGCGTTCCGGCCTTCATCGCCGGGATGCTCGCGTTCGTCACGCAGGCGCTGCGGGCGCAGTGGTTCGGCGCGGCGATCGCGCTGGTCGTGGCGCTGATCGGATTTGCCGTCCAGGGCATCGGCCACAAGCGCGAGCACGTGCCGCCCGAATCGTTTGCCGGGCCGGCCGATTTTCTGGCGCGCGTGTTCGCGGAGCAATTCATCACGTTCCCGCGCTTCGTGCTGTTCGGATACTGGGCGCGCAACCTCGCCGACACGGATTCGCCGGACTGATGGGCGGCTTCGTGCCACGTTCTCCGCGCCGCGACCTGTCCGCATGCCGCCGCGTAGTATTTTTTTCATGATCTGCCCGAAGGATTGACCATGGCCGAGTTCACGTTGCCGAAGAATTCCAAGGTACAGAAAGGCAAGAAGTACCCTGCCGCAGCGGGAGCGAAGAATGTGCGGACGTTCCGGGTCTACCGCTGGAATCCCGACGATCAGGCCAATCCGCACATCGACGAATACGAAGTCGATCTGGCCACCTGCGGCCCGATGGTTCTCGACGCGCTGATCAAGATCAAGAACGAAATCGACGCGACGCTGACCTTCCGCCGCTCGTGCCGCGAGGGCATATGCGGCTCGTGCGCGATGAATATCGACGGCACGAACACGCTCGCCTGCACGAAGGCAATCGAGGACTGCAAGGGCGACGTCAAGGTCTATCCGCTGCCGCACATGCCGGTCGTCAAGGACCTGGTCCCCGACCTGACCCACTTCTACGCGCAATACGCCTCGATCAAGCCCTGGATCCGCACCCAGAGCGCGCCGCCGCCGGATGCGGAGCGGCTGCAGTCGAAGGAGGATCGGGCCAAGCTCGACGGCGTCTACGAATGCATCCTTTGTGCGTGCTGCTCGACGTCGTGCCCGAGCTACTGGTGGAACAGCGACCGTTACCTGGGGCCGGCAATTTTGCTGCAGGCCTATCGCTGGATCGCCGACTCGCGCGACGAAGATACCGGCGCGCGCCTCGATGATCTCGAAGATCCGTTCAAGCTCTATCGCTGCCACACGATCATGAACTGCACGAAGACCTGCCCGAAGGGCCTGAATCCGGCGAAGGCGATCGGCGAGATCAAGCAGCTGCTGGTCGAGAGGAAGGGGACTTGATCGGGGTGAGACGTGAGACGTGAGACGTGAGACGTGAGACGTGAGACGTGAGACGTGAGACGTGAGACGTGAGA
>Ga0070678_100002304_pt1 | contig 10411 bp, 8 predicted proteins | sample KBSM73metaG_FD_65647 | JGI IMG/M metagenome (GOLD analysis project Ga0070678, IMG submission 65647) | Miscanthus rhizosphere microbial communities from Kellogg Biological Station, Michigan, USA - KBS M7-3 metaG | ecosystem: Host-associated > Plants > Roots > Rhizosphere > Soil ...
CAGCCGATGGGCGAGGTCGAGTCGACCAAGAGCGTCTCGGACGTCTTCGCCCCGATCGCCGGCACCGTGCTGGCCCGCAACGACGCCCTGGAGTCGCAGCCCGAGCTGCTCAACTCCGACCCGTACGGGGAGGGCTGGATCGTCGAGATCGAGGTCGGCGACATCGGCGTGGTCAACTCGCTTCTCGACGCGGACGCGTACCGTGAGCTCGTCGAGGACTCCTGATTCCGTCAAGCTCCACTACCGGTTGACCCTTGCGGAACGGGCTGACTAGGCTCGCTCGTCCCTCACCCCACACGACGACCGAGCCGGGAGGCGAGCGCGACGTGTTCTGCACCCGCTGCGGCCACGACAACCCCGACGACGCGCGCTTCTGCGCCCAGTGCGGGGCGCCGCTGGCCCGGGTCGAGTACGCCGCCTCGCCGGATGCGACCTCGATCTTCCAGCCCGGTGCGTTCGACGAGGGTCCCGTCGACGAGCCGAACGAGGAGGCGGCCGGCGCCGTCGACGCGCTGCCGGCCGGTTCGGCGTTGCTGGTGGTCAAGCGTGGCCCCAACGCGGGCAGCCGGTTCCTGCTCGACCAGGACGTGACGACGGCCGGCCGGCACCCGGACAGCGACATCTTCCTCGACGACGTGACGGTCTCCCGCCGGCACGCGGAGTTCCGCCGCGAGGGCGGCGGCTTCGTCGTGCACGACGTCGGCAGCCTCAACGGGACCTACGTCAACCGGCAGCGCATCGACGTCGCGGCGCTGGCCGGCGGCGACGAGGTGCAGATCGGCAAGTTCCGGCTGCTCTACCTCGCGGGCGCCCGGGCCGGCGGTGAAGAGCCGGCCGCCGTACGGTGAGCTCCACGGGGGCCAACGCCAGGTCCTCCCTGAGCATCGGGGAGGTCCTCGGCCAGCTGCGCCCCGAGTTCCCGGACATCACCATCTCCAAGATCCGCTTCCTCGAGGCGGAAGGGCTGATCCACCCGGAGCGGACCCCGTCCGGCTACCGGAAGTTCTCCTCCGGCGACGTGGCCCGGCTCCGGTTCGTGCTGGCCGAGCAGCGTGACCACTACCTGCCGCTGCGGGTGATCAAGGACCATCTCGACGCCATCGACCGCGGGCTCGAGCCGCCGGAGCGGGGTCCGGGCAGCACCACCCGGCGCGGCCCGCGGGCGGTCTCGTCGGTGCCGATGCCCGGCGCCGAGGCGTTCGTGCCGGAGTCGTCCGAGGTCCGGATGAGCCGCGATGAGCTGCTCGGCGAGGCCGGGCTGGAGGCGGAGCAGCTCGAGCAGCTCGAGCAGTTCGGGTTGGTCAGCAAGCGGGCCGGCGGGGCGTACGACGGCGATGCGCTGGCGGTCGCGACCTGCGCCGCGGAGATGGCGCGGTACGGGATCGAGCCACGGCACCTGCGTGCCTTCCGGACCGCGGCCGACCGCGAGATCGGGCTGTTCGAGCAGGTGGTCACGCCGCTGATCCGGCAGCGCAACCCGGAGGCCCGCGGCCGGGCGGACGAGGCGATCCGGGAGCTGGCCGCACTGTCGGTGCGGCTGCACGCGACGCTCGTCAAGGCCGGGCTGCGGGCCGAGCTCGGCGGCTGAACCCCCGCTTCCACAGGGTCACCCGCCCGGCGGCACGAGGCCCCACCCGAGGGCGATCCGGCCCCGCACCGTGTAGCGTCAGAACGGCAGAACCTGCTGGGTGGGAGGCTCCGCTGTGAACGAGCTGCGTGTGGTGGGAGTACGGGTGGAGCTGCCCGTGAACCAGCCGATCGTGCTGCTCAAGGAAGCCGAGGGCGACCGTTACCTGCCGATCTGGATCGGCGCGGTCGAGGCATCCGCGATCGCGTTCGAGCAGCAGGGTGTCCGCCCGGCCCGCCCGCTGACCCACGACCTGCTGCGGGACGTGATCGGCGCGCTCGGCGCCCGGTTGGAGGCCGTGCACATCACCGACCTGCGCGACGGCGTGTTCTACGCGGAGCTGGTGTTCGCCGGCGGGGCCCGGGTCAGCGCCCGGCCGTCGGACGCGATCGCGCTGGCGCTGCGGTCCGGGACGACGATCCTCGGCGAGGAGGCCGTGCTGGCCGAGGCCGGCATCTCGATCCCGGACGAGCAGGAGGACGAGGTGGAGAAGTTCCGGGAGTTCCTCGACACCATCTCGCCGGACGACTTCGCTGGTCAGTGAGGTGAGCAGGGACACGCCGGGGTGGTGCGTTGACCCTGGCGGTCGGACCGCATAGCGTCCGAATCACCACCGTGCAACTCCCCGGCCGGTGTACCGAGAAGGGCATCCCCGTGAGCGACGGCCAGCCACCGCTGCAGGAGGCGCTGTTCCCGGTTGGGTTCCCGGCCGAGGTGCCCGACGAGCTGCTCGGATACCGCGGGACGACCGCGTGCAGCGCCGCCGGCATCACCTACCGGCAGCTCGACTACTGGGCCCGCACCGACCTGGTCGCGCCGTCGATCCGGTCCGCGGCCGGCTCCGGTACGCAGCGGCTCTACTCGTTCAAGGACATCCTCGTCCTCAAGGTGGTCAAGCGGCTGCTCGACACCGGGGTCTCGCTGCACAACATCCGGGTCGCCGTCGAGCACCTGCGGGCGCGCGGGGTCGACGACCTGGCGAACGTCACGCTGCTGTCGGACGGGACGACGGTCTACGAGTGCACCTCGGCCGAGGAAGTCGTCGACCTGCTCGCCGGCGGGCAGGGCGTGTTCGGGATTGCGGTCAGCGGGGCGCTCAAGGAGCTGCACGGGTCGCTGGCGCACCTGCCGGCCGAGCGGGCCGAGCCCACCGCGACGACGGGTCCGGTCGAGCCGACCGCCGCGGACGAGCTGGGCCAGCGCCGCCGCCGGCGCACCGCTTCCGCCTGAGCTGGGCGTCGCCGGCACCGGCGCACTGCCTCCGCCTGAGCCCGACCACACCTCACCCACCCGTCTGCCCTCAGCGGCACCCGTCGCCGGCGGGCGGCGCGCCAACGCCGTCCCGGCCGGAAGAACGGGTACATCCGGCCGGTGCCGGGTGGTGCTCGGCCGCTGCCGCCTCAGCGCCGCGTGACGCCGGCGGACGGTCGGCGCCTGCCCGCCTCCGGTGACCACGGTGGAGATGAGGCCGTGAACGGACCAAGGATGGACTAGAGGTTGAGACTCGCGCGGATGTCGCCGAGGCCACGGGCGACGAGGAGGCGACCGCCGGGCGGAAGGCGGTCCCAGCCGGCGTCGGTCCAGCGGCGCCAGAGGCGGGCATCGGTCTCGACCCGGACGGGCACGGTCCGGCCCGGCTCGGCGGTGACCGCAGTCCAGCCGACGAGCCGCACCGGCTGGTCGGCGTCGGCCGGCTCCAGGTAGACCTGCACGACCTCGCGGCTGGTCCGGCCGCCGGTGTTGGTCACCTCCACCGTCACGGCCGACCCGTTCATCGCCGCCGGCCCGTACGACCAGCTCGAGTAGCCGAGCCCGTGCCCGAACCAGAACGCCGGCGCCGGCGCCCGCCCCGCATAGTGACCGCGGTGGCCGAGGAACGTGCCCTCGGCGTAGACGAGCCTGCCGTCGACCGGGGTGACCGACCAGGCCGGCGCGGCCCCGTCGGCGGCCGGGAACGTGCTCACCAGCCGGCCGGCCGGCTCGATGTCGCCGAGCAGCGCGGCGGCGACCGCGCGCCCGGCCTCCTGCCCGGGCAGCCCGGCCCAGAGCACAGCGTCGACCTCCGCCAGCCACGGCATCAGCACGGGCGTGGCCGCGTTCACCACGACGACCGTCCGGGCGGCGGCCGCCGCCACCGCGGACACCAGCGCGTCCTGCGCGCCGGGCAGCGCCAGCGTCGTCTTGTCGACCGCCTCGGTCTCCTGCTCGGCGGTAAGCCCGACCACGACCACGGCGACGTCCGCCGCCCGCGCCGCCGCCACCGCCTCGGCGATCACCGTCTCCGGGTCCCGCCGGGCCGGGCGGGCGACCAGCCCGAACAGTCCGGCTCCGGCCATCGGCGACCCGGCGGTGATCCGCCGCGTCGCGGTCGCCTCGACCTCGCGCGCCGTCTCGTACCGGTCCACCGCGGCGGGTGGGGCGAGGATCTCCTCGCCGAAGCCGTGGCCCGATGTGGTCAACTCCGTCGCGCGCACCGCCCCGTCCACGCTCAGCCGCCAGGACGCGGCCCCGAGCACGCCGACCTCGACCGGCCCGTCACCGGCCACCAGGGTCCGGATCCGTACCGTGGCCACGGTCTGCGGGAAGTCGTCGTCGAAGCCGACCAGCGCGGACGCCAGGTCGCTGTGCCGGTCCTGGATGACGGCGCCGTGCTCGTCGAGCAGGGTCAGCCGCACGCCCGGCGCACCGTCCCGCGGATCGCTGACGTACCCGGCCACCGCCGGCACCGGCCGGGACCGCACCTCGACCCCGTCGGTCACGGTGACCGCGTCGCCGAGCAGTGCCCGCAGCCCGTCCGCGACGCTGATCTGGTACGGCGGGGTGACCTGGGCCGAGCCGCCACCCATCCCCACCGTGTCGAGGGCGTGCCGGCCGATCAGCGCGACCCGCTGCCCGCGGGACAGCGGCAGCACGCCGTCGTTGGCGAGCACGGTCATCCCGGCGGCGGCGAGCCGGGTGAGCTGCTCGCGGCGGACCGGGCTGTCCGGCGCCGGCAGCGGTCCGGGTGCCGGCAGCGGTCCGGGTGCCGGCAGCGGTCCGGGTGCCGGCAGCGGTCCGGGTGCCGGCCGGGCGTCGTCGAGCGCGCCCACCCGGGTGGCCAGCCGCAGCAGCCGGCGCAGGTGGTCGTCGACCACCGACTCGGCCACCTCGCCGGACCGGACGGCGTCGACCAGCGCGTCGCCCCACGGCCCGACCGGACCCGGCATGACCAGGTCGAGGCCGCCGTTCGCGGCCGGACCGGCCGACTTGGTCGCGAACCAGTCGGACATCACCAGCCCGTCCCAGCCCCACTCGCCCTTGAGGATCCCGTTGATCACGTGGTCCTGCTCGGTCGCCGGCACGCCGTTCACGTCGTTGTACGCGGCCATCACCGACCAGGGGTCGGCCTCGGTGACCGCGATCTCGAACGGCAGCAGGTAGAGCTCGCGCAGCGTGGCCTCGTCGAGCACGCTGTCGACGGTGTTGCGGTCGGTCTCGGACTCGTTCGCGACCAGGTGCTTGAGGCAGCCGCCGACGCCGCGCTCCTGCAGCCCTCGGATGTACGCGGCGGCGAGCCGGCCGGTCAGCAACGGGTCCTCCGAGTAGGCCTCGAAGACCCGGCCGCCGAGCAGCGAGCGGTGCAGGTTGATCGTCGGCCCGAGCACCACGTGGATGTCCTGGGCCAGCGCCTCCTCGGCCAGCAGCCCGCCGACCTCGTACGCGGTGTCCTCGCTCCAGGCCTGGGCCAGCAGGGTCGCGTTGGGGAACAGCGAGACCACCCGGCCGCCGCTGAACTTCAGCCCGCGCACCCCGGTCGGCCCGTCGGACAGCCGCAGCTCGCCGAGGCCGATCGCCGGCTCCGGCGCGAGCGTGAACGTGCTCGCGCCGGTGAGCAGCCGGACCTTGGCCGGCAGGTCCAGCCGCGCGACGAGGTCGACGAGGGTGGTCATGAGGCTCACCTTCCCGTTGAGGGTTGGACCCGCAGAGATCCGCGTGGCGGTGCCGCACACCCGGTAGGTCCCGGGCGTGCGGCCCTGCGCGGGTCAGTCCGTCCAGAACGGGCGGATCTCGATCGTCCCCCAGGCGGCCACCGGATGCCGGGCGGCGATCGCGATCGCCTCGTCCAGGTCGGCGCAGTCGATCACGTCGTACCCGGCGATCTGCTCCTTGGTCTCGGCGAACGGGCCGTCGGTGACGACCTGCCTGCCGTTGCGGGAACGGACGCTGGTCGCCGCCGCCGGACCCTGCAGGCGGTCGCCGTCCAGCCGCACCTCCTTGACCGAGTCGAGCCATTCGTCGATGTCGCCGACCTTCTCCGGCACCGGCGCGGTCGGGTCGGCCGTGATGAAGAGCATGTACTTCACGGGTTCCTCCTCGTACGGAACATCGTCGGGGCATTCCGTCGAGATGACGAGCGGCCGGGCTCCCGGATCGACATTCGCGGCGCTGGTAACCTGTTCCGCGCTGCAGATCCCGCACGGGAGAGTCTCCGGCAAGCCAGCCGGAGCGCCGAAGGGGCAACCTCCCCGGAACCTCTCAGGCGTCAGGAACCGCGCGGGCGAGGCGACTCTGGACGGGTACGGACAGAGGGGGAGCGCCGGGCTTCGATGCCCGGGGTCCCCACTCGACCGCGACCGCAGGGAATCGCCGCAGATGACCACACTGGACGAGCTCGAAGCGAGCATGCCGTTCGCCGGGCGGCACATCGGCACCGACGCCGAGGACCAGGCCACGATGCTGGCCGCGGTCGGGTACGGCTCGATGGAGGAGCTGGTTGCGGCCGCCGTGCCCGGCTCGATCGCCGACCGCCACCTCGACCTGCCGGACGCCGCCGACGAGGCCACCGTGCTGGCCGAGCTGGGCGCGCTGGCCGCCCGCAACACCACCGCGGTGAGCATGATCGGCCTCGGCTACTCCGACACCGTCACGCCGCCGGTGATCCGCCGGAACGTCCTGGAGAACCCGGCCTGGTACACGGCCTACACGCCCTACCAACCGGAGATCTCGCAGGGCCGGCTGGAGATGCTGCTCAACTTCCAGACGATGGTCGCGGACCTGGCCGCGCTGCCGACCGCGAACGCGAGCCTGCTGGACGAGGCGACCGCGGCGGCCGAGGCGGTCGCGCTGGCCCGGCGGGTGTCCAAGTCCCCGCCGGACGCGCCGGTCGTGCTCGACGCCGACTGCCTGCCGCAGACGATCGCGGTGATCCGGACCCGGGCGGTGCCGCTGGGCATCCCGGTCGTGGTCCGGGACGTCGCCGCCGAGGGACTGCCGGACGGGCCGCTGGTCGGCCTGCTGTTGCAGTACCCCGGGGCGTCCGGGGCCGTCCGGGACTGGGCGGCGGTGACGGCGGAGGCGAAGGAGCGCGGCGCGGTCGTCGCGGTCGCCGCCGACCTGCTCGCGCTGACCCTGCTGCCGCCGCCGGGCGAGTGGGGCGCGGACGTGGCCGTCGGCTCGGCGCAGCGGTTCGGCGTCCCGCTCGGGTTCGGCGGGCCGCACGCCGGCTACATGGCGGTCCGGGACGGGCTGGCTCGGCAGCTGCCGGGCCGGCTGGTCGGGGTGTCGGTGGACGCGGACGGGTCGCCGGCCTACCGGCTCGCGCTGCAGACCCGCGAGCAGCACATCCGCCGGGAGAAGGCGACCAGCAACATCTGCACCGCGCAGGTGCTGCTCGCGGTGATGGCCGGGGCCTACGCGGTCTACCACGGACCGGACGGGCTGCGTTCGATCGCCCGCCGGGTGCACCGGCTGACCGCGATCCTCGCGGCGGGGCTGCGGTCGGCCGGGATCGAGGTCAGCCCGGCCGCGTTCTTCGACACCATTCAGGTCCATGTCGCTGGAGCGGCGAAGAGTGTTGTCGACAAAGCCGCAAGCAGCGGTATCAATCTGCGGCTGGTCGACGCGGACACGGTCGGGATCGCCTGCGACGAGGTGACCCGCCGGCAGCACGTCGTCGCCGTCTGGGACGCGTTCGGCGTGACGGCGGACGGTGCCGCCGACATCGCCGCGCTCGACCCGGCCACCCCGGACGCGTACGGACCGGAGCGCACGTCCGAGTTCCTCACCCACCCGGTCTTCGCCCAGCATCGCAGCGAGACCGCGATGCTGCGCTACCTGCGCCGGCTCGCCGACTACGACTACGCCCTCGACCGCGGGATGATCCCGCTCGGCTCCTGCACGATGAAGCTCAACGCGGCCGCCGAGATGGAGCCGGTGTCGCTGCCCGGCTTCTCCACCGTGCACCCGTTCGCGCCGGCCGAGCAGGTGCCGGGCTACCTCGAGCTGATCGGTGACCTCGAGCGGTGGCTGGCCGAGATCACCGGGTACGACGCGGTCTCGCTGCAGCCCAACGCCGGCTCCCAGGGCGAGCTCGCCGGGCTGCTGGCGATCCACGCGTACCACGCCGCGAACGGTCAGTCCGGCCGGGACGTCTGCCTGATCCCGCAGTCCGCGCACGGCACCAACGCCGCGTCGGCCGCCATGGCCGGGATGCGGGTGGTCGTGGTGGCGACCCGGGACAACGGCGACGTCGACCTGGACGACCTGCGGGCCAAGATCGCCCAGCACGCCGACCGGCTCGGCGCGCTGATGATCACGTACCCGTCGACGCACGGGGTGTTCGAGCAGGACATCGCCGAGATCTGCGCGGCCGTGCACGAGGCCGGCGGGCAGGTGTACGTCGACGGCGCCAACCTCAACGCGCTGGTCGGGCTGGCGAAGCCGGGCGGGTTCGGTGCCGACGTCAGCCACCTCAACCTGCACAAGACGTTCTGCATCCCGCACGGTGGCGGTGGTCCCGGCGTCGGGCCGGTGGCGGCGCGGGCGCACCTCGCGCCGTACCTGCCGAACCACCCGCTGCAGCCGCTGGCCGGGCCGTCCACCGGCCCCGGCCCGGTGTCGGCGGCGCCGTGGGGGAGCGCGTCGATCCTGCCGATCTCCTGGGCGTACGTGCGGCTGATGGGGCCGGACGGGCTGGCCGCGGCGACCCGGGCGGCGATCCTTGCCGCCAACTACGTCGCGGCCCGGCTGCGGCCGCACTACCCGGTCCTCTACACCGGGCAGGGTGGGCTGGTCGCGCACGAGTGCATCGTCGACCTGCGGGCGATCACCAAGGCGACCGGCGTGACCGTGGACGACGTGGCCAAGCGGCTGATCGACTACGGGTTCCACGCCCCGACGATGTCGTTCCCGGTCGCCGGCACGCTGATGATCGAGCCGACCGAGTCGGAGGACCTCGCCGAGCTCGACCGGTTCGTCGACGCGATGATCTCGATCAAGGCGGAGATCGACCGGGTCGCGTCCGGCGAGTGGGACCCGGTCGACAACCCGCTGCGGAACGCGCCGCACACGGCAGTCATGCTCACCACGCAGAAGTGGGACCGGCCGTACGAGCGGGAGCTCGGTGGATACCCGGGCGAGACGCCGCACACCGGCAAGTACTGGCCGCCGGTCCGGCGCATCGACGGCGCGTACGGCGATCGCAACCTGATCTGCAGCTGCCCGCCGATCTCCGCCTACGAGGACTGAGTCGGGCGCCCCGCCGGGGAGGGGGTTCAGCCGCGTTACCTTTCGCCGGCCGGGAGCGTCATGGTCGTGACGATCCCGGCCGCGGAGGGTGACCCGTGAACGAACGCGATCTGCTGGCCCGGCGGTTCGACGCCGAGCGGGGACGGCTGCGCGCGGTCGCGTACCGCATGCTCGGCTCGCTGGCCGACGCCGAGGACGCGGTGCAGGAGGCCTGGGTACGGCTGGCCCGCACCGACGCCGCCGCGATCGACAACCTCGGCGGCTGGCTCACCACGGTGGTGGGCCGGGTCTGCCTCGACATGCTGCGCGCCCGCGCGGCCCGACCGGAGGAGCCCGCCGGCGGCAGCCTGCCCGACCCCGTGGTGACCTACGGCGACGAGCCGGACCCGGAGGCCGAGGCGCTGCTCGCCGACTCCGTCGGTCTCGCGCTGCTCGTCGTGCTCGACACGCTGACGCCGGCCGAGCGGCTGGCGTTCGTCCTGCACGACACGTTCGGGGTGCCGTTCGACGAGATCGGCCGCACCCTCGGCCGGTCGACCGACGCGGCCAAGATGCTGGCCAGCCGGGCCCGCCGACGGGTGCGCGGCGCCGCCCCGGCCGACCCCGCGCACGTCGACCCGGCCCGGCAGCGCGCGGTCGTCGACGCCTTCCTCGCCGCGGCCCGCGGTGGCGACGTCGCGGCGCTGCTGGCGGTGCTCGACCCGGACGTGGTGCTGCGGGCGGACACGGCCGGCGGCCCGGTGCTGGCCACCGGAGCGCACGAGGTCGCCGGCCGGGCGGCGATGGTCGCCCGGCTGGCCGCGCACGTCCGGCCGGTGCTCGTCAACGGGCTGCCGGGCGTGCTGGCCGCCACGGCGGACGGCGAGCCGATGTCGGTGATGGCGTTCACCGTGGCCGGCGACCGGATCGTCGAGATCGACAGCATCGCCGACCCGCGCCGGCTGGCCGCGCTCAACCTCCGCTTCACCGACTGACCGCCGGTTACCTTCCCCGGCCGCCGCCCGTCATGGCAGCAGGACCGCAACCACGACGGAGGAAGCATGAAGATCGCAGTTGCCGGCGCGACCGGACGGCTCGGCCGGCACGTCGCCGAGGTGCTCGCCGAGCGCGGCCACGAGGTCGTGCCGATCTCGCGGGCGACCGGGGTGGACGTGATCACCGGCGCCGGGCTTGCCGAGGCGCTCGCCGGCGTCGAGGTCGTCGTCGACGCCGCCACCGGACCCTCGGCCGAGGAGCAGCCGGCCACCGACTTCTTCGTCACCGCCGCGCACAACCTGC
>Ga0070678_100002305_pt1 | contig 10411 bp, 7 predicted proteins | sample KBSM73metaG_FD_65647 | JGI IMG/M metagenome (GOLD analysis project Ga0070678, IMG submission 65647) | Miscanthus rhizosphere microbial communities from Kellogg Biological Station, Michigan, USA - KBS M7-3 metaG | ecosystem: Host-associated > Plants > Roots > Rhizosphere > Soil ...
GACCGTGAGATCGATGTCGATCAGTGGGTGGGCCGCGGCGAGCGTCGAGAGAGCCTGATGCATGGCAACCTATCGAGAAAACTCGGGACTTGGAGCGCCGGTGCTTATAGTCGTGGCGCCCGACGGTGTCAACGGATCGATGCCCCGGGATTCGCCGTCGCTGCTGCGACAAAGCGCCACGCGATGAACAGGGTTCGGCGCAATAGGTGCACACAATTGTCCACAGTCGATGTACGACACCACTGCGATGACGAGGCTCTGGCTTGGCAGTGTTCTGGTGGCCGCCGCGTGCACGGGCTCGGGGATCGACTCCGTGGAACAGGCGTCCAAGGTGCCCCGCGCCAACGTCGATCTCGACACCGCCGATGCGAGGATCTTCCAGAGCGCCGACACGACGTGGTCGCTCACGAAGGCCGGCAGCGTCGATACGTCTGCGAAGACGGTGACCTGGACGATCCAGGCGACGCCGTCGACGACGACCTCGAATCACCTCGTCATCAGCGGCACGATGCGGGTCAAGAACACCGGCAACGCGGGCGCGACGATCGGAAACGTCGTCGTGAGCCTGCAGACGAACAACCACGGCTGGACCACGGTGACCTCCGACGTCGCCGATGCGACCACCGGCGATGCTGCTACCGTCGCGAACACCGACGACGGCGCGGTCACCGAGAATCCGGCCTCCGGCTCGGTGCAGTTCACCGACGCGCACAACAACTCGGTGTTCTCGCTCGTGCCCGAGGTCGTGATCGCGCCGCACCAGACGGTGGCGCTCCGGTTCTCGGCATCGTTCGACAACAATGTCCTTCATCTCCCGCAGGGCACGAGGGTCCGCTCGCTGGTCGCGATCAGCTTCGGCAACCACGGCCCGAACGGGCAGGCCGCCTCGAACGTCGACATCAACGGCAACGGCATCATCGATCCCGACGAGGCGTACGTCCGCACGGTCAGCGACAAGGAAGAGCTGCGCGTCCCGGCGCCGAGCGTCGGCAACACCACCGCCACGCTCACCGACACCGCCGCCGACATCACGACGACCGGCACGGCGAGCTTCTCGAACCCTAGCTTCAACCTCGGTACCACCTCCGGCACGGTGCGCGTCAGCTACAACGGCGGCGCGCACGGCGGCGACATCACGAACTGCGCGCACCTCCACACGAGCAGCGGCCAGACGATCGACGCGTGCAACACGCAGACGGTCGGGGCCAACGCCTGCACGTCGGGCGCTCCGGGCTGCGGCTGGAAGGACGGCGATGTCGTCACGTACACGCAGGATCAGTTCGGCTCGCCGTCGACGGCCGCGGGCGTGATCCTCGACGCGAGCTACGCGACGCTGTTCCCCGGCGGAGTCGAGGTCGGCATCCCGGGCGCCGCGGGCTTCTCGATGATCTTCTCCGATCAGTTCGCGGTGTACGCGTACCTGCCGCAGCTCGATGTCGAGGGAGTGCTCACGACCGACCTCGTCGATCCGACGACCAGCTCGTCGGGCTCGTTTGGCGGTGACGTGCTCGCACTCGCACTCGACGTGGCGCTCGCCGATCACGGCCTGCTGGGCGCGACCTCGAGCGTCGCGTTCGGCGACCTCAAGCTGTGCGCGCTGACCGATACGCCGGCGCTCGACGGCATCAGCGTGCGCGACTTCCTCGGCGATGCGAACACGCTGCTCGGCGGCGGCACGACTGCGTATGGCCTCGATCTGATCGCGCCGCTCACGACGAACCTGGCAGACGCGTTCACCGGCGGCTCGGTCTCGACGTTCGCGCAGCAGCACGTGTTCTCGGGCAGCTGCCCCTGAGGGTCGCTACGGTCCGGTGTACCGCAGCACGGTCTGGGTCGCGCCGACGGCGATCACCTCGTGCGGTCCCGAGCCCGAGATCGCGGTGAGCGTCACCGGCTCGGTCTGCATCGTCGTCCACATCTGACCGTCGAAGTGCAGGATCGTGCCGGTGGCATTCGCGGCATCGGTGCCGACCGCGTAGACATCCGACGGGCCCGAGCCCCACACGGACCTCAAATTCAGCCCGGTGACATCCGCCGCCGCCGGCGAGTGCGTCCAGGTGGTGCCGTCGAAGTGGAGGATCGTGTCCGAATTGCCGACGACGAACACGTCGTTCGGAGCATCGGCCCACACCGCGCGCAGCGCGCCCGTGACATCGGCGGGCAGCGTCTGCTGCACCCACATCCCGCCTTCGAAGTGCACGAGCGTGGCGGCGCTGCCGACCACGTACACGTCGCTCGCGCTCGATCCACCCACGCCTTGCAGCGTTCGCGTCGTCACCGCGAGCTGGGTCGCCGGGAACATCGTGCCATCGCCGTGCACGATCGTGCTGCTGCTACCGACGGCATAGATGTCGGTCTGCGAGCTCGCCCACACCGAGAACAACGACGTCGTCGCGGGAGTCGCCGCGGTCATGAGCGTCGTGCCGTCCCACCGGTAGATGTTCGTGCTCGAGGCAATCCACGCATCGCCGCCCTCCGGTGGAACCCACACGCTGCGCAGCACGTCGGTCGCGGTCACAGTCATCGAGCTCCACGTGAGGCCGTCCCACCGAGCGACCGATCCGCCGCCCACGCCGATCGCCGAGCCGGGCTTGTCGACGACCACGGAGGTGAGGTCCGGCCCGACGTACGTCATCGGCGACCAGGTGTGCGCCGGACAGACCTCGTAATCCGTCACGCACGCCTGGCATGCACCACCCTGGCAGAAGCCATCGCTGACCGCCGTCGTCGAGCACGCGGTGAAGTCGGCGGCGTCCTTGCAGGCCGCGACCTCTGCGGGAGATCCGCAGAACGTCGGCATGTCGGCGCACTCGAGGCCGGCCGGGCACGTCCAGCCGCCGGTGCACGTGTGCGCGGATGGCTTCAGGCAGCCCGCGAGGGCGACCGCGAGGCCCAGCGCGGCGAGACGGCGCATTCCGGATAGTATGCCACCGCGTGATACGATCGTGCGAACGCGGTGACCGGCACGATCCTCCACGATCGCTGGCGCATCCTCTCCGACCTCGGAAAGGGCGGCATGGGCGAGGTCTTCCTCGCCGAGCACATGAAGCTCGGCCGCAAGGAAGCGCTGAAGATCCTCAAGCCGTCGCTCGCGGCCGACACCCAGTTCGTCGCGCGGTTCCGGCGCGAGGCGCGTGCGGTCAACCGGCTGCGCCATCCGAACATCATCGCGATCTACGACTTCGGCCAGCTGCCCGACGGCCGGTTCTACCTGGCGATGGAGTACGCCGAGGGGCTCTCGGTGGAGCGCCTGCTCAAGCGCGACGATCACTTCGACACGCCGCGCGCACTCGGCGTGCTCGGACAGCTCGCGTATGCCGTGCATCATGCGCACTCGCGCGGCGTGCTGCATCGCGATCTCAAGCCGGATAACCTGATCCTCGTCGGCGGCGAGGACGAGACGCTGAAGGTCCTCGACTTCGGCATCGCGAAGATCGTCAGCATGGACAACGTCGAGAGCGTGGCGCTGTCGACCGGCGACATGGTGTGGGGCTCGCCGCGCTACATGTCACCCGAGCGCGTTCGCGGCGTCGGCAAGGATCCGCGCAGCGACGTCTACTCGATCGGCTGCATCGCGTTCGAGCTGCTGATCGGCGCGCCGCCGTTTCTCGGCACGAGCGACGAGATCATCCGCGGCCACCTTCAAGAAGTGCCGGAGCCGCCGAGCAAGTGGCGGCCCTCGCTGAACATCCCGGCGGAGCTCGATGCCGTGATCCTCAAGTGCCTCGCGAAGGATCCCGCGGAGCGCTTCCAGAACGCGGCGGAGCTGTTCGCGGCGCTGACGAAGGTGCCCGGCTATCCGCAGGCGAAGGCCGAAGGGCGCCGGCGATTCGTGCCCGTGCCGCGCCGGCCGCCCGATACCGGTGAGCTGCCGGCGGAGAGCCATCGCAACGTGCGTGGTGCGCTGCGCGCGGCGGCGGAGCGACTGATGGATCTCGGCGAGAACGATGCTCGTCTCGTCACCGGCATCGCGCAGCTCCGCGATCACGAGCTGGCGCTCGCCGCGATCGAAGGCACGCAGGATGCGATCGAGCACGAGGCCGCCGCACTGCGCGATACCGGCGGCGATCGCGAGCAGTCGTTGCGCTTCGCGCTCGGCGAGCTGCGGATCGAGGCGAAGCAGAAGGACCGGGCCGCCGACATCGTGCTGCAGATCCGCGATCTCGAGGAGCGGCTCGAGGTCGCGCTGGCCGTGAGCAAGCGGCTCGCGGAGCTGGAGTCGGCGATCGCGAAGACCGTCGAGGAGCGTGCGATCGCGCTCGCGCGGCTGAAGATCACGTACGGCGAGCTCGAGCGGATCGTCGACGAGCTGGCCGGCCAGCACGGCTCCGACGAGACGCTGACGCAGCGGCTCACCGTGCTGCGCCAGAAGACAGAGTAGCCAGAGTCGTCAGAGGAACGAGCCGAGCACTTCCAGCGCGCGCTGCCGGCCGGCGGCGATGTGCTGCTCGCGCAGCGTCTGGTCGAAGAAGCCCGAGAACGACGATCCCGAGAGCTCCTCGCGTGGCCGGATCTCGATGATCTTCACGCGCTTGCGATCTTGCCAGGCGAGCGCCGCGAGCACCTGATCGAGCTGCGCCTGCGTGAGCACACCACTGGCGACGAGCGCCTCGAAGCGCGCGAGCGTCGCGTTGACGTCCTCGGCCTCGTGGAGGTCGCGGAACAGGCGCTCTCCGATCAGCATGTTTGCGAGGTGCGAGGCCAGCGCGAGGCCGTGCAAGTCGTCGGGTGGTGGGCCGGTGCGGAGCTCGACGCTGGTCGCGATGACGACGATCGCGTCGATCGGATCGCCGTCGAGTGCCCACTTGACCGGCGTGTTGTTGACGGCGCCTCCGTCGACGCACGGACCGAGGCTGCCGAGCTCGACCGGCGCGAAGATCAACGGAAACGCCGAGGAGGCGGTCGCCGCGTCGAACACGCGATCGAGCGCCTCGCGAGTCGCGAAGTCAGCGCCGGTGAACCGCTGCACCGACTCGTACGTGGTCGCAGGATGGTTGCCGATCACCGACGTGACGCCGCCCAGCGGCGCGACAAGCAGCCGCAGATCGATCTCATCGCCGACCGGAACCGGCGCGACATGGTCGCGCAAGAGCGTGAGAACGCGCTCGCGATCCGACACGCCCTCGAGCGCGCGCAGCACGCGGAAGCTCGGGTGGAAGACACCGCGCCAGGAGGCCTCATCGCGCCACAGCTCGACGAGCCGATCGGTACTCGCCGGCAGGGTCCGCGCACGGACGGCGGCGGCGAGCAGCGTGCCGTTGAGCGCGCCCGAGCTGGCGGCGACGATGCGGACGATCTTGGCGTTCGTGCGGGCGAGCGCCTGGAGGACGCCGGCCTCGTAGGCGCCCTTCGCTACCGCTCCGGCGAGTACGACGGCGATCCGGATGGGAGATGAAGACATCGCGTCCGACAGTGATACGATCTTCGCAGATGATCGGGCAGGTGGTGGACGGCCACGAGATCCTCCGTCCGCTCGGCGCCGGCGGCATGGGTGAGGTCTATCTCGCCCGCGATGCGGCCGGAGCACTGCGCGCGTTCAAGGTCGTGCGCGCCGATCGCACCGATGACAAGACCGTCGCCCGATTTCGCCGCGAGGTGCTCGCGCTCGGCAAGCTGCGCCATCCCGGCATCGTCCAGATCCTCGACGCGGGCAGCCTGCCCGACGGTCAGCTCTACCTCGGCATGGAGTACGTGGCCGGACCGGATCTCCAGGCGGCCGTCGGCTGGGACGGCCCGCTCGCGGTCGCCGATGCATTGCGCGTGCTGCTGCAGCTCGCCGGTGCGCTCGCGTTCGCGCACGCCGCGGGCGTCGTGCACCGCGATCTCAAGCCGGGGAACGTGATCCTCGAGGGCGGCGATCCGGGAAAGGCGAAGATCATCGACTTCGGGCTCGCGAAGGTCGCCGCCGATGAAGGGCTCACGCGGCTCACCGAGGATCAGCAGGCGCTCGGATCGCCGCTGTACTGGGCGCCGGAGCAATCGAGCAATCGCGAGGTCGGGCCGGCGGTCGATGTCTACGCGCTCGGCGGGGTGGCGTACTTCGCGCTATCGGGCGTGCCGCTGTTCAAGCCGGCGCCGCCGGTCGCCCTGGTGTACGCGCACGCGAACGAGATGCCCGAGCCGCTCGCGCAGCGCTGCAAGGGCGTCGAGCTGCCCGACGGGCTCGCCGAGCTGATCGCAGCCTGCGTGATGAAGTCACCAACCGCGCGGCCCTCGGCGACCGAGATCGCGGCCGAGCTCGACCGGATGCTCGTCGACATGCCGACATTCGACGGCTCGCGGCGCGTGCAGCGCCTGTTCACGAGCTCGGGCACGAGCGACTTTGCGCAGGCGCTGACCGCGCAGATCCGCCAGGTGCTGCTCGACCTCGCGGCGGTGTGCGCGCATCCGGTGGACGATGTCGAACGGATCTCCGGCGAGCTGTCGGAGCTCGAGCTCGAGCTCGCGGTGCTCGAGGCCGACGCCGACGCGCGGCACGCGGCGGTCGCCGCGCAGGTCGCCCAGCTCGGCGCGGCACTCGGCGATGCGTATCGCGAGCTGCACGAATCGCTCGCGGCGGCTCGCGGTCGCGCGCATGCCGATGCCGCGCCGCTGTTCGAGGAGCTCGACTCGCTCCTGGAGCAATACCGCTCGCTATGAAGCGCCCGCTCGACCGCACGACGATCGATCCGAAGCCCCCGGGGCACGGCGAGGAGCGCACGGCGGTCGAGCAGGTCCAGCTCGCGCCCGGCCTGCGCATCGAGCAGTACGAGCTGATCCGCGAGCTCGGCAAGGGCGGGATGGGCCAGGTGTTCCTCGCGCGCGACAACAAGCTCGGCCGGCGCGTCGCGATCAAGTTCCTCGCCGCGAAGTCGCGCAAGCTCACCGACCGGTTCCTCGTCGAGGCGCGCGCGACCGCGCGGTGCAGCCACGAGAACATCGTCGTGATCCACGAGGTCGACGAGTACCTCGGCATCCCGTACATGGTGCTCGAGTACGTCGAGGGGCCCACGCTCGCGACGCTGATGCGCGACAAGCGGCTGCCCGTCGGCCGCGCCGTCGAGCTGATCGCGCCGGTGGTGCGGGCGCTCGCCGCCGCGCACGCCGCGAACATCATCCATCGCGACCTCAAGCCCGACAACGTCGTCGTGACCGCGGCCGGCACCGTGAAGGTGCTCGACTTCGGCATCGCGAGCGTCGCCACCGGCGAGGGCGCCGCGCCCCCGCAGTCGTTCGCCGGCACGCTGCCGTACATGTCGCCCGAGCAGCTCGGCACCGAGGAGGTCGACGCGCGCAGCGACCTGTGGGCCGTCGGCATCATCCTGTACGAGATGCTCGCCGGGAAGCATCCGCTCGACCCGGTGACGCAGGGCAAGCTGCTGGCGGCGGCCGCGAGCGCCGAGCCGATGCCCTCGCTCGCCGACGATGCGCCCGGCCTGCCCGACCGGCTCGTCGCGAGCGTCGAGCGCTGCCTGCAGAAGAAGAAGGCGCAGCGCTACGCGAGTGCGGGCGAGCTGCTCGCCGAGCTCGAGCCGCTCCTGCCGAACCGCCGCGCGCTCACCAGCGACGATAGTCCGTATCCCGGACTGACCGCGTTCCAGGAAGCCGATGCGAACCGGTTCTTCGGCCGCTCGCAGGATGTGGCCTCGCTGGTGGCGCGGCTGCGCGAGCGTCCGCTCGTCGGCGTGGTGGGGCCGAGCGGCGTCGGCAAGTCGTCGCTGCTGCGCGCCGGCGTGGTACCGGCACTCAAGGGCGCTGGCGAATCGTGGGAAGTGATGATCGTGCGGCCGGGGCGCTATCCGCTGACCGCGCTCGCGAGCGTGCTCGAGGGCCTGCGCGACAGCCGCGACAGCGATCCGGTCGTCGACGCCGATCCAGCGGCGAAGCTGCGTGCGGAGCCCGGTGTGTTCGGCGCGCGATTGCGTGCGCGGGCGCGGCGGCGGCGCAGCCAGATCCTGCTGTTCGTCGATCAGCTCGAGGAGCTGTACACGCTCGTGCCCGATCCGGCGGAGCGCGCGGCGTTCACGGCGTGCCTCACGGCCGCCGGCGACGATGCCGCCGGTGCAGTGCGCGTCGTCGTGTCGATGCGTTCCGATCTGCTCGATCGCGCCGCCGAGGATCGCCGGTTTGTCGAGGAGCTGACGCGCGGCCTCGTGTTCCTGCAGCCGCCGAACGCCGCCGCGCTCGAACAGGCGCTCACGCAGCCGCTCGAGATGCTCGGGTTCTCGTTCGAGGACGGCATCGTCGAGGCGATGGTCGAGGCGCTCGAGCAGACGCCGGGCGCGCTGCCGCTGTTGCAGTTCTCGGCGGCGAAGCTGTGGGAGCAGCGCGATCGCCAGCGCCGCGTACTGACGCGCGAGGCCTATGTCGCGATGGGCGGCGTCGCCGGAGCGCTCGCGACTCACGCCGACGAGGTGATCGCAAAGCTGGCGTCGGCCGATCAGAAGACCGTGCGCACGATCTTCCAGCGGCTCGTCACGCCCGAGCGCACGCGCGCGATCGTCGATACCGCGGAGCTGCGCGACATCTCGCCCGACGTGCCGCGGCTCGTCGCCGATCTCGTCGAGGCGCGGCTGCTCGTCGTCCAGACGCGCGCCGCCGGTGCGGTCGAGCTCGTTCACGAGTCGCTGATCACGAGCTGGCCGACGCTGCGCCGCTGGCTCGACGAGAACCAGGACGACGCTGCCTACGTCGCGCAGCTGCGCGCGGCCGCGAAGCAGTGGGACGGCAAGGCCCGCGCGCCGGGTCTGTTGTGGCGAGGCGAGGCGCTCGACGAGGCGCGGCTGTGGCGGTCGCGCTACCATGGCGAGCTGGCGCCGCGCGAGAAGGACTTCCTCGACGCCGCGATCGCGCTCGCGACCCGCGCCACGCGGATCCGCCGGGCGGCAGCCCTCGCCACGATCGCCGTGCTGCTCGCGGTGATCGCGGGCGGCTCCTACGCGCTCGTGCAGATCGACAAGAACAAGCAGGCCGCACAGCGCGAGGCAGTCGCGGCCCAGAAGGCGCAGCACGATGCCGAGGAGCAGCGCGCGCTCGCCGAGCAGAAGCAGAAGGACGCCCAGGAGGCGCTCGCCGCCGAGCATGCCGCGCAGGCTGCCGCCCAGCTCGCGAGCGAGCAGAAGACCGCCGCCGAGACCGACAAGGAGCGCGCCCAGCGCGAGGCGGCCGCTCAGCAGATCGCCGCGGCGAAGAACAAGGCCGCCGCCGACGAGATCAAGCGCACGCTCGAGCAGAAGCAGCGCGACGACGAGGCCGCGCGCAAGCGCAAGGCGAAGGACGGCGCGATCGACAAGGGCGGGCTCTAGCCCCGCTTGCCGCTAGAACGCGCCGCCGAGCGAAACGCCGGCCGATTCCTTGCCGACGACGGGCACCGCGACGAGGTGGCCCTGGTTGAGCAGCACCATCGTGATCCCGGCGGCGACGACGAGACTGCCGGCCGCGAGGCCCGAGTACGCCACCACGCGGTCGCGATCGCCGCGCGTCTTTGCCGCGGCCGCGTAGGCCGGCGGCATCGGCGGCATCGTCATGTCGGCCTGCCAGGCCGCCGCGACGCCGCGGTCGTACTCGCTGTACTGCGTGCTCGCACGCCACGCGAACACGCCACCCACGGCCGCGATCGCCGCGCCGCCACCGAGCACGGCCCACGGCTGCCACCTCGACCATCGCCGCGACAGCTGCTTCGGCGCCGGCATCAGCTTGAGCTCGATGACGAGCGTCGTCTCCTGGCCGGGCTCGAGGGTGATCGACCGCGTCTGCGTCTCGTAGTGCGGCTTGGCGGCGACGAGCTGGTGCGGTGTGTTCGCGAGCACGTGGAGCTGCGCCGCGCCCGGCTTGGTGAGCACGACCTTGCCGTCGAGGCTGATCTGCGCGCCCTCCTGCTTCGACTTCACCTCGAGCGCGGCGACCTTCTCTTCGAGCTCGGTCTGCAGCGCCTGCGCCTGCGCCCACACGTCCTTCGTGTACGGCGCCGCTCCGTACTTCTCGGCGGCGAGCAGCTGCTCGTACGCGTCGACGAGCCGGTCCATCTTCTTCAGACAGACGGCCTTGTTGTAGTGGATCTTCGGGTGATCCCACTTCGCGAGCGCCTCGTCGTACATCTCGAGCGCCTTGGGATAGGCGCCGTCCTCGAACAGCTGGTTCGCGGCGTTGTAGAGATCGAGCGCGATCTTCTGCGCGCCCGGGTCGACCCCGTTCGCCCATGGCTTGTCATCCGCGTGCGCGATGCTCGCGAGCATCACCAGCGCGATGACGAGCGCGCGCGTCACTTCACCGGGGCCGGCTTCGGGGCGGCGGCGGCCTGACGGCCCTGGACGGCCTGCTCCATGAACGAGCGGCCCTCGAACATCACGCCCTTGTCGATCTGCAGCGACGGCGTGTGGAGGTCGCCCTTCACGCGGCCCGGCGCATGGATCTCGATCGAGCGCTTCGCCGT
>Ga0070678_100002317_pt1 | contig 10394 bp, 2 predicted proteins | sample KBSM73metaG_FD_65647 | JGI IMG/M metagenome (GOLD analysis project Ga0070678, IMG submission 65647) | Miscanthus rhizosphere microbial communities from Kellogg Biological Station, Michigan, USA - KBS M7-3 metaG | ecosystem: Host-associated > Plants > Roots > Rhizosphere > Soil ...
ACCGCTAAGGTGACGATCTTCACTGTTTCTGCACTTCTCCCACAGCAGGGTATAGTCGGGTGCATGAACCTGGTCGAGTCGATCGAACGCAGCCTGGATTGGCTGTCGACCCCCAAGCACTTGCCGGGGCGTCTGGAGATGCAGACCCAACGCGGGAAGCACCTGGAGACGGAGACCGTGTCCCTCGCGATCCGGGTGCCGATCGCCGGCGGCGCAATGTTGCGCATCCCGGTGTTCATGAGGGTTATGCGGATCGGGTCCTCGCCCATCCAGCATTCACATGCCCGCTCAGAACGGGTAGGGCTCCGGCCGGGGGCGCCGCCAGCGAGCCCCGCTCCGACACCCACAGCTCCCACACCGCCGTGATCAGCTGATCTGTCTCGGCTTCGTTCAATATCGCACCATCGCGGCCCTGACCGCCGGAAACGCGCTGGCCGGCCCGACCAACGACATAAGCCCGACCAACGACATAAGTCAGCACTTGAGTGGGCCTGCTTCACTAATGACAATCTCACGTCCGTAACGTTGCATTCTCTCTCACTTTTCTTTTCTTGTTGGCGGCGTTCGGTTCGAAATACGCTACGAGGACCACAACTTCTGCATCACGATCGCCCCGACGCCCTTTTCACGGTGCGCACATATGCCACGGACGCGCTCGAGAGGAACCCAGATTCAGCGCCCTATTTCGATCGACGCTCGAACACGACCGCGGATCTGCGACCGCATCAACCCAACGTCAAAGACGTAACCCAAATAGGGTCTTGCGATATCGAAGTTGCACTCTTCCTGACACACGCAACTTTTGATTGGCCTTCAGAAGCGTAGTGTTGGCAACGGGATATTGACTCATGCGGAACGGCCGCTACTCTTACGCGGTGCGAATTGCGACCGAGTGGTGAGTAATCATATTGAGTTGTTAGATCAATCCGTACAATGGCTTCATCGCCGCGCTTTCTGCGGTTAAGAAAAGTCGGTCCGCTTTAATAGTCATTATCATAATGTTCTTACTTTTCTTATGTTTCATGTGTAGCTGGCCCGCGTTTTGCATGACGAGCAGGAAAGGTGCCGAAGTGTGTGCAATCGGTATTTCCGCAGGGCCGGGTATGCGCGGCAGCGTGAGATATTCGTTCAGCCTACAAAACTTCTTCGGTTAGTTTGCGCGCCATGAGAAAGTCTGCGGGATTGCTCATATCATGGTTTGATTCGATCATCGGTATCTCGGGCATACAAACCACCGTTTTGCGCCTCGGACCGAGTAGCCCGAAGCCGCACCGGCTGGGCCAGCACCGGCGAAACCAACGTCAGCGCGACGTCGACCGCAACGAGTTGCCCACTGCGCACGGGGCGCCTATGGTCTGGGAAGTAGGACGTCCGGCTAGAGCTCAGGCAGTGCTGCCTAGGCGATCGTAGAGTCGGAAACCCCAGGCAACGTGAGCCACCCCCAAGTATAAATCTCAGCGACAGCAGAAGAATTTTAGCAGTGTCTTTCCCGGTGGAAGTAACTGCGGTTCGGTCTCCAGAAATCCTCCTGGGGAGAAGGCTCTCAACGCCCTGGCGATCGCCTCCTCTAAAGCCCCTAAATCGGATGCAACGCAATCACTTACACCGAACTATTGACAAGCCCGCGGCGCGTGACCGACATCGACGTTAGGCTGACGCACCCAGGACCGGATCGACTCAACGCGGTATCCGGGCTGATGCGCGACACGGCATACCGTTCCCCGCTCGGTGCGCAACGCATGCGCCATCCGCTCCTACGCGCCGCACCGCCGCGACGTCAGTTTTACTGGACCTCTTCGTTCCTACGGCACGACTCCACCCTTGTTCCCAAGGTCTGCAGTTCTCCGCAACCACGGGCGATTCACCGCACCGGAAGTCACTTCGAACCTCCGCCCCGAACCCATTACCGGGCTGCGTCAGGAGTCAGATCAGGAGCTTTGCCGAAACCCGGACCTAGCTGGTGGTCTCCCCTATCATTTGCTAGCGTTGCAGGGATTGTCCACTAGACGGCCTGGAGAAACGTGAGCATCAATCCGTTTGACGACGACAATGGTAGCTTTTTCGTCTTGATCAACGACGAGGAGCAACACAGCCTGTGGCCAGCGTTTGCCGACGTTCCAGCCGGCTGGCGGGTGGTTTACGGCGAGGCGGACCGCGCTGCGTGTCTGGACTACATCGAACAGAACTGGACTGATATACGGCCGAAGACTCTGCGCGATAGGCTGGCGCAGGGCTCGAATTTTGATGGCTAACCGCCTCGATGGGGGAGTCTTATGGAATTTGACGACCGGGCGATGCCGCTGACGCGCGGAGAACTAAAACTATGGTGAGTCCGATGGAACGTGATGACCACGTATTGCCGCTGACACGCGGACAGCTGGACATATGGCTTGCGCACGAATCGGGTCACTCCGGGACGGAGTGGCAGCTTGGCCTATTGATTAGAGTCGAGGGCACGGTAAAGCGTGATCTCCTTGAGCGGGCGATCCGTCAAGCGCTGCAGGAGGCCGAGCCAGCCAGGGCGGCTTTCTTCGAGGTGGGTGGCCAGGTATTCCAGAAAGCGATCGATTACTCGGATGTCACGCTTGCATTTCATGATTTGAGCGGCTCGGACAATGCTGTGCAGGAAGTCCGCGAAATAGCCTCATCGATCCAACGCACACCAATGCCATTCACTGGCCCACTGTTGAAATTTGAATTATTTCGAACGCAGTCCGATGAATTCTACCTGTTCGGGTGCTGCCACCACATGGCCGTAGACGGATTGGGCATGGCTGTGTGGTGCCGTCGGGTTGCCACTATCTACTCTGCAATTGTTTCTGGAGAACCTATCCCGCCGGCCTACTTCGGCTCGTTACAGGACCTGGTGGATTGCGAATCGGACTATGTATCGTCCACCGATTATCTGGAAGATCAAGCGTATTGGAGCGCGCACCTTCCACCGGAAGGCGGACTGGATTATCGGTTACCCCAGGCCGCCAGCGGACGCGACGCGTACTCGCCTTCCGCGTCGGTTCAAATGGACCCGGCCGTCGTCGGCCAAATCAAGGAGCTCACCAAGAATCTGCGCATCCGTCGATACGCGGTGATCACCGCGGCGGTCGCACTATTGGCGCGCGGGTGGTCCGGTAACGGCTCCGAGGTCGCGCTCGACTTCCCGGTCAGCAGGCGAGTCCTCCCAGAGACGAAGACGCTCCCGGGGATGTTTGCGGGCGTGGTGCCTCTGGTGCTGAAGACTCCGCCGGAATCCACGGTTGCCGAATTCTGCCAGCATGTTGACTCGCGCATTCGAGAGCTGCTCCAACATCAGCGGTTCCCGGTGCACACTCTCGAGGGCGACGGAGGCCTTGGCGGCCCACGGCAAGCGTCAAATCGGGTAGCCGTCAACTTCATCCCGGGCCGACTCACCCTGGACCTCGCGGGCGCTCCCGCAACGGCCACTTACACCAATCACGGCCCTGTGGGTCACTTTGGGCTTTTCTTCCTCGGAGCCAGTGACCAGCTCTTCCTCAGCACAGCGGGCGCTGGGCAGCCGTTTGCGAATTTTGAAGTCTCTGATTTGGCGGAGCGGTTGCAGCAAGTGTTGATGGCGATGGCGGCCGATCCTGGTCGACGGTTGTCGTCGATGGATGTGCTCGACGCCGGTGAGCACGCAGGGCTGGATCGGTGGGGCAATCGGGCGGTGTTGACCCAGCCCGCGACGCCGGTGTCGATTCCGGTGCTGTTCGCCGCGCAGGTGGCCCGCGCGCCAGAAGCGGTTGCGATCAGCTGCGGTGAGCGTTCGTGGACCTATCGCGAGCTGGATGAGGCCTCGAACCGGTTGGCGCACTTGCTGGCCGCTCAGGGTGCGGGTCCGGGTGAGTGTGTGGCACTGCTGTTTTCCCGTTCCGCCGAGGCGATCGTGGCGATCCTGGCGGTGCTCAAGACCGGGGCGGCCTATCTGCCGATCGACCCGGCGCACCCGTCGGCCCGGATCAAGTTCATGACCGAGGATTCCGCGCCGATCGCCGCGATCACCACCACGGGACTGGCCGAACGACTGCACGGGTGCGACGTGCGGGTCATCGATGTCAACGACCCCGCTATTGACACCCAACCCAGCACAGCACAACAGGCGCCGGCGCCGGATGACATCGCCCACATCATCTACACCTCGGGCACCACCGGTACTCCTAAAGGGGTGGCGGTCAGCCACCACAACGTGACCCGGCTATTCGAAGCTATGGATGTCGGCCTGCAGCTGGCGCCGGGACAGGTGTGGACGCAGTTTTTCTCTTATGCCTTCGACTTCTCGGTGTGGGAGATCTGGGGCGCGTTGCTGCATGGTGGGCGGCTGGTGGTGGTGCCCGAGTCGGTGGCGGGCTCACCGGAGGACTTTCACGCCTTGCTGGTCAGCGAACAGGTCAGCGTGTTGAGCCAGACCCCGTCGGCGGTGGGAATGCTCTCACCGGAGGGCTTGGATTCGGTGGCGTTGGTGGTCGGTGCTGAGGCTTGCCCTGGCGAGGTGGTGGATCGGTGGGCGCCCGGTCGGGTGATGTTCAACGTATACGGCCCCACCGAGACAACGATTTATGCGTCGATCAGCGCGCCGCTGACGCCGGGGTCGGGTGCGCCGCCGATCGGAGTGCCGGTGCCCGGCGCGGCGTTGTTTGTGCTGGACGGGTGGTTGCGCCCGGTGCCGGCCGGGGTGGTTGGTGAGTTGTATGTGGCCGGCCGCGGTGTGGGGGTGGGCTACGTGCGCCGGGGTTCCTTGACGGCGTCGCGGTTTGTGGCGTGTCCGTTCGGGCAGCCCGGGGCGCGGATGTATCGCACCGGGGATCTGGTGTGTTGGGGTGCTGATGGGCAGCTGCAGTATCTGGGGCGCGCCGATGAGCAGGTCAAGATCCGCGGCTATCGGATCGAGCTGGGTGAGGTTCAGGCAGCGCTGACCGCGCTGGACGGGGTGGAGCAGGCGGTGGTGATCGTCCGCGAGGACCGTCCCGGGGACAAGCGGCTGGTGGGTTATGTCACCGGAACCGCCGATCCGGGCGAGATGCGCAGCGCGTTGGCCGAGCGGCTCCCGGCCTACATGGTGCCGGTCGCGGTGGTGGTGTTGGACGCGCTGCCGCTGACGGTCAACGGCAAACTCGACAAGCGCGCCCTGCCGGCACCCGAATACCGGGATGTCGATCGGTATCGCGCACCGGCCACTCCCACCGAGGAGATCCTGGCCGGCATCTATGCCCAGGTGCTCGGTGTGGAGCGGGTCGGGGTCGACGACTCGTTCTTCGACCTGGGCGGCGACAGCATCTTGTCGATGCAGGCGGTGGCGCGGGCGCGGGCGGCCGGGGTGGTGTGTCGGCCGCGCGACATCTTCGTCGAGCAGACCGTGGCCGCGCTGGCCCGGGTGGCCGAGGTGGCCGGCGGCGAGGACGGACCGGTCGATGAGGGTGTCGGGCCGGTGGTGGCCACCCCGATCATGCGCTGGCTACACAGCGTGGAGGGCCAGGTCGAGCAGTTCAACCAGACGGTGGTGGCGCAGGCTCCCGCCGGGGTGACGACCCAGGCCGACGTCGAGATCGTCTTGCAGGCTCTGCTGGATCGGCATGCCATGCTGCGGCTGCGCGTCGACGACGACGGCAACGGCGGCTGGTCGCTGCACGTGCCTGAGGTGGGGTCGGTGGACGCCAGCGCTTGCGTGCACGTGGTGGATGTGTTGTCGGATGACGCGCTGGTGGACGCGCGGTCGCGGTTGAACCCCGCCGCGGGGGCGATGCTCAGTGCGTTGTGGGTGCCCGACACCGGCCAGCTGACGTTGATCATTCACCATTTGGCTGTTGATGGGGTGTCGTGGCGGATCTTGTTGGAGGACCTCAACATCGCCTGGGGCCAGCATCTCAGCGGGCAGCCGGTGGCGTTGCCGGCGGCAGGGACGTCGTTCCAGCGGTGGGCGTCGCTGCTGGATGAGCACGCCCACGCCGCGAACGTGGTCGGGCAGGCCGATGCGTGGCGGCAGCTGGCGGCGGTCCCGGCCGCGCTGCCGGCAGTGCGCCGCGAGGTGGATACGCATGTGAGCGCCGGGCAGTTGTCGGTGTCGCTGGATGTTGAGACGACCCGGCTGCTGTTGGGTGAGGTGCCGGCGGCGTTTCATGCCGGGGTGCAAGACATTTTGTTGATCGCGTTCGGGTTGGCGTGGGCAGAGTTCTTGGGCAACGGCGGGGCGCCGATCGGCATCGACGTGGAGGGTCACGGCCGCCACGAGGAATTGGCGTCCGCCATTGACTTGTCGCGCACGGTCGGGTGGTTCACCACCAAGTACCCGGTGTCGTTGGCCGTTGGTGGGCTGTCCTGGGCGCAGGTCATCGCCGGAGAAGCGGCGCTCGGGCCGGTGATCAAAGACGCCAAAGAACAGCTTCGCGCCATGCCTGACGGCCTGACCTATGGTTTGCTGCGCTACCTGAACCCCGACGTTGACCTGGCCGGGTCGGACCCGGCGATCGGATTCAACTACCTCGGACGCCTCGGCGCGGCCGCGGCCGATCTGTCCGATGAACTGTGGCGGATCAGCCAGGACAGTTTTTCGATAGCGGATGTGGCCGCGGCGGTGCCCATCCCGTTGGCGCACACCGTGGAGCTCAACGCCGGCACCATGGACACCGATGCCGGCCCGCATCTGCACGCCGCCTGGACGTGGGCGCCCTCGGCGCTGGATCACGCGCAGGTCAGCCGGCTAAGCCAGCTGTGGTTCGACGCCTTGACCGGCATCTGCGCCCATGTCCATAAGGGCGGAGGCGGGCTGACCCCCTCAGACCTTGCGCCTGCCCGTCTGAGCCAGCAGCAGATCGATGAGCTCCAGCAGCAATACCGGATCGCTGACGTGCTGCCGCTGACACCCCTGCAGCAGGGGCTGCTGTTCCAAGCCAGCTTCGTAGAGGGCCCCGGCGACGATGTGTATGCGGTGCAGCTAGGCATCACCATGACCGGTACCCTCGATCCTCACCGGCTGCGCGATGCGGTGCATACCGTGGTCAACCGCCATCCCAACCTCGCGGCCAGATTCTGCGAAGACTTCGGCGAGCCGGTGCAAATCATCCCTGCTGATCCCGTAATGGCGTGGCAATATGTCGAGCTGAACAGCGGTGTCGATGTCGACGAGCACATCCAGCAGCTTTGCGCCGCCGAACGCGCCGCGGTCTGCGACCTCGCTGACAAGCCGGCCTTCCGGGCCGCGCTGATCCGCACTTCAGGGAACCGGCACCGGTGTGTGCTGACCTTTCACCACATCGTGATCGATGGCTGGTCGCTGCCGGTCCTGCTGCAGGAGATCTTCGCCAGCTATTTCGGGAATCGTCTGGCCGCTCCCGCGCCGTACCGCAGCTTTGTCTGCTGGCTGGCCGGTCAGGATCGCGAAGCCGCCCGAGCGGCGTGGCGCGAGGTGTTCGACGGTTTTGACACCCCCACCTTGGTGGGTCCGCCAGCCCAGGCTGGGCGGCGAGGCGTCGAATCGTACCGGGTGTCTGAGCAAACCACGCGGGCGCTGACCGAGCTGGCGCGCTCGCATCACACCACCGTGAACACGGTGCTGCAGGCCGCGTGGGCGCAGTTGCTGATGTGGCAGACCGGCCACCATGATGTGGCCTTCGGCACGGCGGTCTCGGGGCGGCCGGCTGACTTGGTCGGCGCGGAATCGATGGTGGGCCTGTTGATCAACACGGTGCCGGTCCGCGCAAACATCACCGCAGCGACGACGGTGGCTGACCTGCTAGACCAGCTGCAGCGTGTCCACAACGACACCGTCGAGCACGAGCACTTGGCGCTCGGCGAGATTCATCGCGTCACAGGCCACGACCAACTGTTCGACACCCTTTTCGTCTACGAGAACTACCCGATCGACACGGGCGCGCTGTTGGGCGTGCACGAGTTGGCCATCACCGAGTTCACAAGCCGCGAGTTCAACCATTACCCGCTTTCGATGGTGGCGACGCCGGGCTACGAACTGAGCCTTCGCGTCGAATTCGACACCGACGCGTTCGACGCGGCCGGCATCGAAACGCTGGTCGACCGGTTCCAGCAAGTGCTTGTTTCCATGACCGCTGATACGGCGCGGCGGCTCTCGTCGATCGATCTGCTCGATGCCGGTGAGCGTGACCGGCTGGATGAGTGGGGCAACCGGGCGGTGTTGAGTCAGCCATCGAGCGCCCTGGTGTCCATTCCGGTGTTGTTCGCCGCGCAGGTGGCCCGCGCGCCAGAGGCGGTTGCGATCAGCTGCGGGGAGCGTTCGTGGACCTATCGCGAGCTGGATGAGGCCGCCAACCGGTTGGCGCACCTCTTGGCCAGCCGGGGTGCGGGCCCGGGTGAGCGAGTGGCGCTGCTGTTCCCCCGGTCGGCCGAGGCGATCGTGGGAATTTTGGCGGTGCTCAAGACGGGGGCGGCATATCTGCCGATCGATCCTGCGCATCCCGACGCGCGGATCGGGTTTGTGCTAGCCGATGCCGCGCCGATCGCTGCGGTCACCACGGCCGGCCTGCGGTCGCGCCTGCACGAGGCCGACCTGGTCGTCATCGACATCGACGACCCCGCTGTTGGCGCCCAATCCAGCACCGCATTGCCGACGCCGGAGCCCGAGGATATCGCCTACATCATCTACACCTCGGGTACCACCGGTGTGCCCAAGGGGGTGGCGGTCACCCACCGCAACGTCACTCAGCTGCTGGAGTCACTGGATGCCGAGCTGGCGCTGGGGCAGGTGTGGACGCAGTGTCATTCTTTGGCCTTCGACTTCTCGGTTTGGGAGATCTGGGGTGCGCTGCTCGGCGGTGGGCGGCTGGTGGTGGTACCCGATTCGGTTGTCCGCTCGCCGGAAGACCTTCATGCCTTACTGGTCACCGAACAGGTCAGCGTCTTGAGCCAGACGCCTTCGGCGTTTTATGCGCTGCAAACCGCCGACGCGCTACAGCCCGAGCTCGGACAACAGCTGAAGCTTCAGACGGTGGTGTTCGGCGGCGAAGCGCTTGAACCACAGCGCCTTGAGACTTGGCTGCACAACCACGCGGGATTACCGCGCATGATCAACATGTATGGCATCACGGAGACGACGGTGCACGCCTCGTTCCGGGAAATCGTCGACGCCGATGTCGACAGCAAAGCCAGCCCGATCGGTGCGCCGTTGTCGCATCTGGCCTTTTTCGTGCTGGATGGGTGGTTGCGGACGGTCCCGGCGGGTGTGGTTGGTGAGTTGTATGTGGCTGGTGCCGGGCTGGCGTGTGGGTATGTTGGTCGGTCGGATTTGACGGCGTCGCGGTTTGTGGCGTGTCCGTTCGGGCAGCCCGGGGGGCGGATGTATCGCACCGGGGATCTGGTGTGTTGGGGTGCTGATGGACAGCTGCAGTATCTGGGGCGCGCCGATGAGCAGGTCAAGATCCGCGGGTACCGCATCGAGCTGGGTGAGGTTCAGGCCGCGCTGGCCGGTTTGGACGGTGTAGGGCAGGCGGTGGTGATCGCCCGCGAGGACCGTCCCGGCGATAAGCGTCTGGTGGGGTACGTCACCGGAACCGCCGATCCGGGCGAGATGCGCAGCGCGTTGGCTGAGCGGCTCCCGGCGTATATGGTGCCGGCCGCGGTGGTGGTGTTGCAGGCGCTGCCGCTGACGGTCAACGGCAAACTCGACACCCGTGCCCTGCCGGCACCGGAGTACCAGGATGCCGATCATTACCGCGCGCCAGCCGACGCGGTCGAGGAGATCCTGGCCGGCATCTACGCCCAAGTTCTTGGGGTGGAGCGGGTCGGGGTCGACGACTCGTTCTTCGACCTGGGCGGCGACAGCATCTTGTCGATGCAAGTGGTGGCGCGGGCGCGGGCGGCCGGGGTGCTGTGTCGGCCGCGCGATATTTTCGTCGAGCAGACCGTGGCCCGGCTGGCCCAAGTGGCCGTCTTCGCCGATGGTCAGGCCGCTGTGGTCGATGAGGGCATCGGGCCGGTGGTGGCCACCCCGATCATGCGTTGGCTGCAGAGCGTCGATGGTCCGATCGACCAGTTCAACCAGACGGTGGTGTTGCAATCCCCCGCGGGGGTCACCGACACCGACGTTGTGGTCGTGCTGCAGGCCCTGCTGGATCGGCACGCCATGTTGCGGCTGCGCGTCGACGACGATGGCGCCGGGGGCTGGTCGCTGACCGTGCCCGAGGTGGGGTCAGTGGACGCCCGCGGGTGTCTGCAATCGTTGGATGTGTGGTCCGATGAGGCGCTACTGGAGGCGCGGTCGCGGTTGAACCCGGCCGCCGGGGCGATGCTCAGCGCACTGTGGGTGGCCGAAACTGGTCAGCTCGTGTTGATCGTCCACCATCTCGCCGTGGACGCGGTGTCGTGGCGGATTCTGTTGGAAGACCTCAACATCGCCTGGGCCCAGCACCACGGTG
>Ga0070678_100002318_pt1 | contig 10391 bp, 12 predicted proteins | sample KBSM73metaG_FD_65647 | JGI IMG/M metagenome (GOLD analysis project Ga0070678, IMG submission 65647) | Miscanthus rhizosphere microbial communities from Kellogg Biological Station, Michigan, USA - KBS M7-3 metaG | ecosystem: Host-associated > Plants > Roots > Rhizosphere > Soil ...
GTCAAGCTCGAGCACGCGGCCCAGCAGATCAGCTTCCAGGAGTACCTGCATTCGATCACCGCGTCCGGTGCCCGGATCGGCCGGCTGGAGCAGGCCATGCGCGACGCGCTACCCGACTGGAGCCTGAGACCACTCGTCCAAGCGCTGCAGGCGCTGCGCGGCGTACAGCTGACGCCGCAATGACCTTGGTCGCCGAGCTGCAGGACTTCCTCCGCTTCGACAACGCGCGCAAGCTCATGGCTTACGTGGGGCTCGTGCCCGGCGAGCGCCCCGGAACGAGCCGACCGCGCCGAAGCTCGAGAGCAACCGTTTGGGCGCGACCCCTGACCGTACAAGTGACCGCTTCAACAACGCATTAGGTTCAACCGGACCCGGTCAACACCGGACCGCCACGAGCGGCTGCTTTTCGGGTTCGGTGGTGGTAGGAGGCCTTTCCCATGGACTCAGCGGATTCAACCGATAGCCCAGCGGGCTGGACGGATCCGGCGGCCAATGCCACGATCCGGAACGATCTCGGCACTGGCCAAAGGCTCCCATGAATCCAGTCAAAACCATAGCAATCGTCCTCATCATCGCCGGAGTCCTCGGCCTTGTTTATGGCGGTTTTAGCTACACGAAGGACACGACTGTTGTGAAGCTCGGCCCGCTCGAGATCTCTGCCAAGGAAAAGCAGACCATCAATGTGCCAATGTGGGCGGGCGTCGGCGCTATCGCTATTGGCGGTCTATTGCTCGTCTTCGGTGGCAAGAAGCAGTGACATCACGTGTCGTCTAACCCGTCCGACAGGGACTTCCGAAGTAGTCAACGCATAGCCGTCATTAATGCAGTCTTTGATTGCTGGGTGACGTGAGTCGAAGCGGTACTGGACAGAGAACAGACTGCCACTCTACAGACGGCCTTGTTGCACCGAGCGCTGACGTGCCTTTCGGTGCGGACCCAGATGCGAACCTCAGCGGGGCTCCATTCCTATCGCGTGGCCGCTGCCGATCGAGCGCCACCCAGGGTTAGTCGAGCTTGCCCGCTGCCGGTCTGACCTGTTCCGCGCGTCTTCGTCTTCACGTCGTGCATGGAACCTGGTTGAAGCTCAGGCCGCAGTAGGCTTGATGCTTAGATGGTTCGGATCGAAGCCGTCGCCTCGCGTCATCGTTGCCCAGAGGATGCGAGCATTCTTGTTGGCCAGTACGACCACCGCCTTCTGCCCTCCTGAGCGCTCGCGCAGCGGGACCACCCATGAGGAGATCTTGTCCTGTCGTCGGTGGGCCGTCATGACCGCCGACTTGGCGCCCTGGATCAACAGCGTGCGCAGGTAGGTGTCACCGCGCTTGGTGATGCCGCCTAGGTTGTTCTTGCCGCCGCTCGAGCGATGGCGATGCCGAACTCGCGGCAAAAGCCGCGCAGTGTGTTGATGCGCTGAGTGCGGCTGGCCTTCCAGAGACTGCGGGTGCGATGCAGGCCCTGCAACGCCTGCTGCTCGACGGACTTGACACCCACGGGCTTGATGTCGGAATCGCGCGCGGCCTGCAAGAGCGCCGCGGCGTCAGCAGCATCGGTCTTGTTTCGACGTACGTAGGCGCGAACGTAGGCTGGTGGCAGCATCGACACCTCGATGCCCAAGCGATTGAGCCAACGTGCCCAGTGATGAGCCGAACCGCAGGCCTCCATCACCACCAGGGCGACCGCCCGGTCGAGAAGGAAACTCTCGAACTGGCGTCGGGTTGGGCGCCGGGCCTCGAGCACCCGCCAGGCCGAGTCAGCGATGCACAGCTGAAAGACGTTCTAGGCGAGGTCGACACCGATGACGTCCCCGGCGTTGGCTGCAACAGGGGTACAGAAACTTGAACATCGGCGATAGCATTCATGTCGGACTCCTTCGGGTGCGCCGATGCCCCACACCACATGAGACCGGCTGGTACTTTGATACCGAAAGACGTGGGGGAGTCCATCCCGTCAATCGAGCAGACCTAAAGACGCCCTCCGTCGGTAGGGGATTTCTCGATACTCGAGATTGCCAAGTCATGAGTCTCATCTTTGCTCTCGTCGTGGCCGCAGCATCCCCATGCGAGGTTCCGTCATCGGAAGAGGCGGCGCAGCGCTCGTTGCCCTACGCTGCCTTCGATGGTCGAAACGGTCCTTTCGGCTGGCGCACGTTGGCCGCCGGCGGGTGTACGGATTCAGCCGTCTCACTCCTGGCTCGGTACTCGGAGACAAATCGCAGCCGTTTGGCACCCGCTCAAAGAAGAGAGATAGCCTTTCACATTGGCCAAGCTCTCGCCATGGCGGGACGAGAGCAGGAGGCGATCGCGCCGCTTGAGCAGGCGCTCGATACCGAGGCCCCAGAGGAGTGGTCTACGTATGTGAGGGCAACTCTCGCGTTCCTTCGTCGCGACGGGCCGGCGCTGCAAGCAGCTCGCGCGTCTTATGCAGCACTAGCGCCTGGCTCGGTACGTTTGCGAATCATCGATGGTCTCGTCGCGTGCCCGGCGGAGCCGTACATGAAGGCTGCACATTGCAAGACGTGAGCAGCGAGTTCACCTCGAACGTGCAAAACAACGGGGCCTAACCGCTCCTTGGGTGAACTCCTCCAGCCACCTTCGCTATCTGCAGTCGCATATTTCGAACGTCAAGCGACGGTCCGCTTTCGGGACGACTACTTAACCACATCATGCGGCGGCTTTGGGTCGAGCGCCGCCAAATCTGGTCGAGGCTCTTGGCGGACCAGACCAGTTGTCCGAGTTCAACAACATCTAAGCTGACAGCGGCCGGAGCTGTTCTCGGGTCAGAAGCGGACGTCAACCAAGGGCGCCTATCCACGGCCCTGACGCATATGGATCCCCTGCTCGGCCGATCACCTTCATGAAACGGCCCTACCGCGCCCGCCCGCTAGTACTTCGCCGTCCGCATCGCGGCGCCGCCGCCATTCAGCTTGATCCTCTGGCCGGTGTCGGTGAGCGTCGCGCCGTCGAGGCGGAACACCTGGATATCCTTCTCGAGCATGTTCTGGACAAGGATTGTCGTGCCGTCGCGCGAGAAGGCGATTCCCTGCGACCAGCGGCCGATCGGCGCCTGGGCGAACTTGACGGGCTTGAAACCGTCGAACCGATACAGCAGCAGTTGGCCGTTGGCGTTATAGAAGGGCGAATCCTTGGCCTTGCCGGAACCGTTGTGGACCACGACGGCAAGCGTCTTGCCGTCGGGTGAGAGCTGAATGCCCTCCGGCGTCGGCCCGACCGTCACGGTCTCGACGACGCGGACCGGCTTCGCCTGCAGGTCGATCACGCTGACCGTGTCGGCATCGCCCAGATTGCGGCCGATGTTGGCGACGACGGCGATGCGGCCATCGGCGGAGATGTCGAGGCCGTACGGGCGCAGGCCTGCCGCGAAATCGCGGTTCGCTGATGTGACCTTGCTGCCGTCAACCGTGAGCAGAGAGATCGCGTGGTCCCCGTCGCGCGTGACCAGCGCGCTCTTGCCGTCCGGCGTGAACATCGCGTGACTCGGCCCCGACTTGTCGTCGCCGAGCTTGACCGTGCCGGCCGGCGTCAGTGTCTTGCCGCTGACCGTGAACACCGAGACCGTGCCTTCGTTGCGGTTGGCGACTAGAACGAGCGTGCCCTGCTTGTTGAACGACACGCCCGAGGCGCCCGCGCCCGCCTTCAGCGTCGCAACGACCGCCGGCGGCGACGCCTTCAGGTCGATCACCGTCAGGGTGTCATCGGCGACCACCTTCGTTGCATCGGCCGGATCCAGCTTGCTCGCGCGCGTGACCAGCGCCAGCGACTCGTCGGGCGAGACAGCGACGCTCATCGGCGGGCCGACGACGCTGGTCGGCACGTTCAGCTCGGCGACGACCTTCGGCGGCTTCACGCCCAGGTCGATCACGGTGACGGTATCGGGCGGCGGGCTCGCGACCACCTTGTTGGCGCCGTTGTCGAGCGTCGCCTTGTTGTCGTTCGCCGAGACGGCGAGCTGCGCCAAGGCGCCGGTCCCGGCGCAGGCCAGGGCGGTCGCTGCGACAGCGGCGCGCATGAGATGGGTCATGATGTCTCCTTGGTTGTCGTTCGTTGCGCCGCGCGGCGAAGCGAGGCGTGCGGATTCTCGTCGCTGTGCTGGCGTCTCGCCTAGCGTCCTAACATTCGCGTCGCCTCCCGCGTCGCGGCGGCTACGGTATGCGCAGAGTGACGCGCTCGCCCACATGCCGAAGTACGGCAGATGTTTCAGCAGCCGCTACGTGCTCACTGGAAGCTCGGGAAGCGAGCGTTTCCGATTGAGCGGCCCTCGGGCCGCCGCCGGCCCGCGAGAGCCCTGACCACGTATAGCGGCCGACCGAAGGATCGCTATTTCTTAAGATGGGTGTTCATGAAGGTGCCAATTTCGGTGAACGCTTCGCGCACCTCCGGAATGCGATCGTCTCGCCCGTATTGCGCGTGCGATTGCCCTTCGTAGACCTGCAGGAACGAATCAATGCCCTGGTTGCGGAGCTTGCGATGCACGCGCACCGTGTTGCTGAGCAGCAGGTCACGCGTGCCCGAGGTGAGGATCGTCGGCGGGAAGCCGCTCATGTCGCCGTAGATGGGCGAGATCAACGGGTCCTTGAGGTCGTGTCCCTTGGCGTAGAACGCCGCGGCAGCGTCGCAGAAGCCTTCGGTGGAGACCAGCACGTTGTCCAGCATCGCGTTCGTGTAGAAGGTGTCGCCGGTCTTGGTGCTGTCGGACATCGGCGTGCCCGAGGCGATCGCTCCGGGCATGGGCATGCCGAGCTGCTTGGCCCGCAAACCCATCTCGAGCACCAGCGCGCCGCCCGCCGACGTGCCGATCAGGCCGACGCGCTTGGGATCGGTCTTGGCGATGACTTCCTTGTAGACCGCCATCGAATCGTCGAGCGCAGCGGGGAAGTAGGCCTCGGGCGGCATGCGGTAGTCGACCGCGATGACCTTGTAGCCGCCGATCGCGGCGATGAGCATCGCCTCGGGCAGCGCTGCTTCGGCCGGATTGAGCACGTAGCAGCCGCCGTGAATCTGCACCAGCACGCGGTCGCGGTTTTCCGCCGGGATGTTCTCGGGCGTGACGGTGTAGATCTTCACGCCGGCCATCGTCCCGGGTTCGACCTTCACCTTCAGGCGCTGGCGCATCAACTCGACATTGGGCGCGGCCGACGCGCGCAGCGACTCCGCGAGCTGCTTCCAGCCTTCGGGCGTAGTGGGCGGCGTGTTCCAGGCCGTGCGCAGCGGCTGGGCGATGATCTGCTGCAGCTCGGGGCTCACGGTGTTGGGAACCGGGATCGTCTTGGCCGGCACCTCGCGTGGCGCTAACGGCGCGGATTGAGCGAACGCGGCCGCGGCCGCGAAGGAACATGCGGCGACGACGGCAGTGCGGCAGATGACGCTTGAGAACATGGTTGTCTCCGACTTTTGCATTGTGGATACACAGTATCAGTGCCGGGCAAGAGCGCCAGCTTTTTCTGAGCAATCTTAGTGCGCCCGATGAAGGAGGCCTCTCCGCAGCCCTCTGCTCTTGGGTGTTGTCGCACCCCCTGATGGACGCACACTGACTGCGCCTGTAACCAACGCAAGGGCAGCATACGAGCCACAACGACCAGCAGATGCGTGCCGCTGCCGCGCATACCGCGCGGCAACTCCAGCAGGCCATCGAAATCGTGCAGGTGCGTTCGGCTGGTCCCGGTAGACAATCAGTGTCCGAGCGGCCGCCTTCGAGCGCTCGGTTCCCAGGTGTCGACGACCGCTGAGGTCGGGAGCGGAAGCAGCATCGGGCACCGCCTTTCACATCACGGTGATGGCAGGCGCGATCTTTAGTCTCGCGCGCAAACGATGCTGCGCACGTTGGTGGGAGACACGGGTAAGTCAGCGGGATGCGCCGCACAGCCGTCGAGCCGAGGGAAACGGCGACGAAACCGAGGTTTCCGGGCAAGAAGGGCGTGCAGTTCGATTTCCCCAAGATCGAGGCCATCATCGCTGACCCGGGTGGAACCATCTCCGATTCCATAGTCCGCTTCGATGGCGGCAGGCCAGACCTAGCCATGCCGTGACCGAGTACTCAATGTTTTCCTAGGGCGCGCAACGACGACGCTGAATCTCGCAAACAGGGCACCGATAACGTCCTGCGTGCCCCGAGGAAGGGTCCTCGAGCGGTATGTGGAGGCGAGGAGGTTCTACATGACCATCGCGAAGACTCTGCTCAATGCGCTTGGGCTGCTTCTGACCTTCGTCGGTGTTTGGGTCGTACTCCGCAATTCGCCGGTCAATGAGAAGGTCGCCGATGGCGGTGATGCATTCACAAATCGCGCTGCCGAAAGCGCAGCGACTGAGCTCAAGAACGAGCGCATGCGGCACGGCACCTACATGGTCCTCGTTGGCGCAGCGCTGCAGTTCGTCACCAATCTGTTGCCGTAGCTGAGTGCCGCGGAGGGCATGGCTCCTTCCTGACTACGCGGGCGACGGCCGCGCCGGCCAGGTGATGCCTCGCCGCCGCCGCGCCGGCGCTGGCGAGAGGCTCCATGCCGCGCCCGCTATGCTTCCGCGATCGACAAGAACTCTTCCTATGACTGCAGTGGGTCGGTGAACGTCGTTCCGAGCGCCGACGACCCCGGTTTGGAGCGGTCATCGGGTTCCAGCGGCTAAGGCAGCCGACCTCCGGTTATCGGAGATGGGCGAAAGCGGCCCGTCGCGATGACCGCTTACGCCGGGAAGCGTTGCTCGGGCGATCATCTTCCTTCGCTGTCATCATTGGGGATCCCACTCGCGTCCACACATGTCGCACCGGTACCCGTCTCGCTCGGTTCGCCGCCCTGTCTGTGTCTTTGGCGCCGCCGCCGCGGTCGCCATATGCGCCGTGCTTTCGGCTGCCGCACAGACCCGGCCTGCGCCTTCGATCACCCGGGAGATCACGCAAACCTACGCCCGCCTTCTCGCGGCGCCCGCTATTCGAAGGCTCCTCGACGACATCCGCGCCGACGACGCGCGCACCCTTGCCGAGCATCGGCAGCTGACGGAGATCGAGGCGCCGCCTTTTGCGGAGAAGACCCGTGCGGAGGTGATGTTGCAGCGTTTCCGCGCGCTCGGCCTCACAGACGCCGCCATCGACGCCGAAGGCAACGTCGTCGGTCTGAGGAAAGGCGTCGGTGGTGGCCCTGTGCTCGTCGTGTCGGCACACCTCGACACCGTCTTCCCAGCGGGCACCGACGTCCACATCAAGGAGCGCGAAGGGCGCCTCTATGCGCCGGGCATCGCCGACGACACGCGGGGGCTCGCCGTGCTGCTGGCCTGGATCAAGGCACTGAACGAGAACCGCGTACAGACGACCGGCGACATCCTCTTCGTCGCCAATGTCGGCGAAGAAGGGCTGGGTGACTTGCGCGGCATGAAGCGCGTTTTTAAGGATCGGCCGGGAATCGACGGCATGGTCGGGATCGAGCCTTCGCCGATGAACTCGATCACCTCGATCGGCACCGGTAGCCACCGGTACGAAGTGACGTTCCGCGGTCCGGGCGGCCACAGCTTCGAGGCGTTCGGCGCCGTCAGCGCGATCCACGCGATGGGCCGCGCGCTCGCCAAGATCGCCGAGATCCGCACGCCTGCCGAGCCCAAGACGACGTTCACGGTAGGAACGGTGACCGGTGGAACGTCGGTGAACACGATCGCGGGGGACGCCAAGATGCAGATCGACATGCGCTCGAACGACATGGCGAGCCTGCTGGCGCTGGAGAAGCAGGTCCTGTCCACGTTGCCCGTGGCAGTCGCCGAAGAGAACGCGCGCTGGGGCGCGGACACGCCGGCGAAGCAAGTGGGTTTCACGACCAAACTGATCGGCGACCGGCCCGCCGGCGAGACACCGCCCTCGTCGGTCATCGTGCAGGCCGCAGTCGCGTCGCTGGCAGCGTTCGGCGGTGGCCCGCCACTGTTGTCGGGTTCGAGCACGGACGCCAACGTGCCCATGTCGCTCGCAATTCCGGCGATCATCGTCGGCGGCGGCGGTGAGTCCATCGGTTGGCACACGCGCGATGAATGGTTCGATCCCAAGGACGAGTGGAAGGGCGCACAGCAGTCGCTGACGACCATCCTCGGCTTGGTCGGTGTACAGGGCGTGGTCGAGCCGATTCTTCGAACGCGTGCTCCGCGTTGAGACCAAGGCGCGTACGTTCGAGACCTCTTAGTCCTAGTCGACGTCGCTGTCGAAAGTCGAGCGGGCAGTTGACGTCTTAGATTGAGCGTCTGCTTTGCTCACGATCAATCACGACGTGAGAGACCGGTTGGGGTCGAGAAATCCCCCTTCGCGCCAGTAGAAAGCTGCCGTTGACCGGTGACGCGCGTGATGGCGGCCAGGCCACCGTTCACGCGCGCCGGTATCCGTCACCGCTTGAACAGGCTGTCGAACAGTTCTCCGGGAATCGTGTTCGAGTGGTCAAAAACCTCGAGACCATTGAGCAGGTCAAAAGACGAGCCACGCCAGTCAACAACCGGCGCAGGATCAAGCACCTTGGGCGGATGCTGAAGACTGCCGGCCGGATCCGTGGGGTCCAAATCGATGAGCATGCCTGCCGGCGCATTCGACGTCATACGCCAAACCCGACGACCACCGGATGACTTCTTCGGTGCCACGTCGGTCCCCCTGGAACTAAAGCAAGTCGTCGGGATGCGGATTGACGACTTCGGCCAGACTTTGACCGCCGATGCCACCTGATAGAACACCAAGCGCAGCGCCTGCCGCCACGCCAAGCGGTCCGCCGACCGCGCCTACCGCCGCGCCGGCGACGGCACCGGCGCTTGCACCCAAGGCCGTACCGAGCTTGTGCTCGCAGGCAACACCACCTTCGGTGGGATTTGCAGTTTCGGCCACTTCCTTGCCCGCAAGGCCTCCGGCAACCGCGCCCAAGACGGCCCCTGCCACCGTGCCGACTGGCCCGACAACCGATCCCACTGCGGCGCCGGTCAAGGCACCGCTCGCCGCGCCCACGCCAGTACCTATGGGGTGGGCACCGGGGACGTCGGTGAGGGGGTCGCGGTTCTGAGGGTTTGTCTGGGACATGGTGGGCCTTTCGATAGGGCTGCGCGCGTGTCGCGGCGGCCGCAGGCCCGTACTGGCCCATCTGCTGACGCGTAGTCAATGGTCCACCTGTTGTCGCGACTCTCCCGTCAGATGAAGGTACAGAGTCGCGTAGGTCTAGCGCCTGAGCCGGCAAGACGCCAGCGACGCTAAGCCACCTTGTTCGCTGGCATTCCGGCTCGACCAAGCCCTGGCGTGCAAGCGGCGCGCTCTCCGCTCAAGCAGCGTTCCTAACCGCCTCGAGATGGGCCAAGGTTTGTTTCTTGCCTACGCTCCTGAATCCTGAATCCGACGATGGTGGACAGAAACTTTGCGTGGGGACGGGCTTATGCCGGCGGCCTGTCAAACACCGTGGTTGGAGCGGACGAGTCGCGATGTATCCATGGTTCTTCCAAGGTCGGCGACAACCCCGCCCGACCAAGTTCCTCCGAACTAGGAGGCCATGACAGACTGGCGCAACGGCGCCGCGCACCGCCGACCGCGCAGCGAGCCTGCGGCAGACATAGCACTCGCTGATGGCTAAGGTGTACACCGTCCTTTCAGGGTATTCGGCCCCTGACCTCGATTCAAAGAACGGTTCACCCAGGCGCATCTTGTCGCGCCACTCGATCATCATTGACCGCTGCTCTTCTGCTTTCTCGGGTTCGAGGTCTGCGAACAGCTCGCGATCCTCGAACGCATCAGCAGCAGGCATCCTTGGCAGACTGTCCTTTTTAGAGGCCCGCACCCAGATCTTGTCAAACCACCGTTGGGAGGTGACGGCACCGCAGTGCGGGCAATGAAAGGAAGGTCGCCCAAGGGCTGGGGCGCGGTCTGCTTCAGTCATCGTTCTCTCGCTGCCATCGAAAGCGATAGCGCCGAAGGGCGCCTACACCGCTGCCTACACGTCAAAAAGCGCGAGGGGCCTGACATCGCTGTCAGGCCCCTGATTTAGCTCTGGCTCCCCGACCTGGGCTCGAACCAGGGACCTACGGATTAACAGGCAGCGAAATCTTTGTCCCAGGGTGTCTCACAACGTCCCATATGTCGTTGCAAATCAAAGGGTTAGCGTTAAAGTTTGTCTCATGCCATTTCTCGAGATTTCTCGCAATTTCGCTGAATCTCCCGACAAACGGCAACAGTACGGCAACCACTTTGGTCACTTTGACCTCCGGACAAGATGACAGTTACGGCAACCGGAGTCCGAACCCCTGAGCAAAAGCATGCGCGCGCCGGCATGATCACGGCGCGCGAGATCGAGGCCGCTACAAGCGCCGCCATCGCCGCTCGAAGTGATGTGTGGTTGACCGATCCCGGAGCACGAGGTCAGGGTCGGTTCACGATCCGTTGCACCG
>Ga0070678_100002325_pt1 | contig 10378 bp, 10 predicted proteins | sample KBSM73metaG_FD_65647 | JGI IMG/M metagenome (GOLD analysis project Ga0070678, IMG submission 65647) | Miscanthus rhizosphere microbial communities from Kellogg Biological Station, Michigan, USA - KBS M7-3 metaG | ecosystem: Host-associated > Plants > Roots > Rhizosphere > Soil ...
GGATAAGTATTAAACCTATTGCTGCCAGCATCCCTTTGATCACGCTGTTAGGCACATAATCTCCAATGATACCGGCTTTCAGAAATCCTAATAATAATTGAAGAACACCGCAAATGACAACCGCAACAAGAAATGTTTCCCACGATTGTAAAGTGATAACGGCCGCAGCAACGATTGCTGTGAGGCCCGCTGCCGGTCCGCTTACACTTAAATGTGATTTGCTGGCGAGGCCAACGACAATACCACCGGTAATACCGGCAATAAGTCCGCTGAATAAAGGCGCATTGGAAGCTAATGCTATTCCAAGGCATAGGGGCAGTGCTACCAAAAATACTACCAGTGATGACATAATATCATTCGGTAAACCTTTGATATAGTCTCTCGGTTTTGGACTTTGAGTCATAATAATTTTTTTAACGATGAACAATAAATCAATTCCGGTTCGCTGCAGGCAAACAATCGTTATAAAACAATAAACAGATGTAAGAAAAGTAAGGAGAGAAGTTAAGCGTTGGGCGGAGGACAAAGCATTTCTCCGTGAAAAGCAATATACGTGTCTTCGTGACCGTGATGGTAATCACTTATATTTTTGCCGGAACAATTAAAATCGTCTTCATGATGATGATGAAGATATTCTTCCGATAAGGTATTGAAACTATTCGTGCATTTTTCCTCGGTGGTATTGGAGAGCGGGTTGCTTGAGGATTCATCGTCATTTAAGAAATGATTATGGGATAAAGCGATTTTTTCTTTTGCTATATGCTGCTGGGCATTATATACAACGGAAATACTCATCGTCAACCAAAACAACGCAACCAGCATAAGTGCGCTGGATACCTTTAGTTTCATTGATACTGATGATTCCTTTTTCCTCATTGTCGGCAAAAGTAACCTTTAACTATGGGAAATGAAAGTCATTCATCAAAAATTTACACAGATATGAAAAAAACCAGGTAGAATTTTAACTAAATTTCTTTGGAGCTTTCAGGCAGAGAATCATATTCCCCTTGTAATGCATAATAGCCAAAGATCATCAGACCGATTGCAATCGGAATAAATATTATGATAAATATGCCCCATTGAATTTTAGTATCTATAACAGGTTTTTTTGCTATCTCAGCGGCTCCCGTTTTTACGAGATAATAAATAGCAAGTGGCCCTGCAAGAATCCAAAGTATGCCGGCAAATTTTTTTATCGCATTCATACAATATTTTATTTTAAAAACTAATCATTCACATCCGGGTCAATCCTGTTGTTCACATACAATAATCCGATTACCAGGCATATGGTTGCGACGATAATCGGGTAAAACAAACCAACCAGTTTGTCATTTGTATAAATAGTTGTGAGCAGTGTCGCAATGAATGGTGTTAACCCACCAAATACGCCGTTCCCGATATGATAAGGCAAAGACATGGATGTATACCGGATTCTTGTAGGGAACAGCTCTACTAAAAACGCAGCAATCGGTCCGTATACCATTGTAACGTACAGGATCATGGCAAAAACAATCAGAATCATTTTCCAATAGTCGCCGGTACCAAGGTTTTTGGAAATTTTTATATCAGGCTTTATTGATTTATTTCCTTGTGCATATATCGTATCCGTTTTAGTTTCCGTTACTGCCATGCCATCATCGTAGTAAGTTTTAACAGCTACGGATCGCAACGTGTCATTTCCGTTGCTCAAAACTTTGCGTGTGGTCTTTATTTCTTTTTTGTCAGTTAATTCAGTTTTATTTTTTGTATCACTGATAGAAATCAGTTTTCCAAACAGCGGGCGATAACTGATAACGGCGAGCAGCATACCGGCAAGCATGATCCATTTTCTGCCGACTTTATCGCTCCATCCGCCGAAGACCACAAAGAATGGCGTAGCAAATAAAATGGCCCAGATCAGGATTGTTCTTGATTGCTCAAAATCTACTTTGCAGGTGTTTTCGATAAATGATTGCGCATAGAACTGACCGGTATACCAGACAACGCCCTGACCCATGGTAGCACCAAACAAAGCCAGTAACACCATCTTCAGGTTTGGTTTATGCACGAAACTTTCTTTCAGCGGGTTCTTCGATATTTTTCCTTCCGATTTTATTTTGGTGAAGAGCGGCGATTCTTTCATCTTTAAACGGATATATACCGATATACCCACAAGAAGGATAGAAACAAGGAAAGGAATACGCCAACCCCAATCGTTGAATTTGGCAATCGATAATGTTCTGTCAGCATCAAGACTATGCCGGGTAATCAATATCACACCGAGCGACAGAAACAAACCCAATGTTGCGGTGGTTTGTATCCAGGAGGTAAAATAACCCCTCCTGTTTGCGGGAGAATGTTCAGCCACATACGTCGCTGCGCCACCATATTCACCGCCAAGAGCAAGGCCTTGCAACAGGCGAAGCAACAAAACGATGATTGGTGCGGCGAATCCCACCTTGTCATAACCCGGCACAAGACCGATGGCAAATGTGGAGCCACCCATAATAATGAGTGTCAGCAGAAAGGTGTACTTTCTTCCAATCAGGTCGCCAAGCCGGCCAAATACCAATGCCCCGAACGGACGCACGATAAAACCTGCAGCGAATGTTGCCAATGTGGAAAGCAATGCCGCAGTGGGGTTGGTTTTCGGAAAAAACTGGCTGGCGATAACAGTGGCAAGACTTCCGAAAATGTAAAAGTCATACCATTCTATTAATGTGCCGACGGATGATGCAAGGATAACTTTGCGAATGCCCTGGGTTGAAATGACGCTCATATATCAGAATGAAACAAACGTTAGAGAAACTAATATACTAAAGATATTTTTGCGGGATAACTTTTAAATTTACGCGCTCAATTTTTTATCATCTTTTAAAAAATACCACGATGTCTTGGCCCTATCAGCTGAAATCCTACGATCAATATAAAGAAGTATATAAAAAGAGTATAGAAGACCCGGAGAAATTCTGGGGCGATGTGGCGGAGAATTTTCAATGGCGGAAGAAATGGGATAAAGTACTTGAGTGGAATTTTAAAGAACCAAAAATAGAATGGTTCAAGGGTGCAAAGCTGAATATTACAGAGAATTGTATTGATCGTCACCTGGCGACATTGGGTGATAAACCGGCCATTATCTGGGAACCCAATAGCCCGGATGAGCGGGTAAGAGTAGTGACCTATAACCGCCTGCACAAACGGGTTTGCCAGGTGGCCCAGATGTTAAAGAATAATGGCGTAAAAAAAGGCGACAGGGTTTGTATTTACATGGGCATGGTGCCGGAACTTGCTTACGCCGTATTGGGTTGTGCCCGCATCGGTGCTATTCACAGCGTAATATTCGGTGGTTTTTCTGCGCAAAGCATTGCAGACAGGCTGGAAGATGCAAAGGCCGAGTATATCATCACCTGTGATGGCGGGTATCGCGGTGCAAAAGAGATCCCGTTGAAGAGCGTGATCGATGATGCACTGATTGGTAATAAGGTAGTAAAAAAGGTATTTGTTTATACAAGGACAAGAGTGCCTGTATCTATGATCAAAGGCAGGGACCTCTGGTGGGAAGATGAAATGGAACATGCGGAGACGCAGGTAGAAAAAGACGGGGTCGTATCATTTCCGGCAGAAGAAACGGACGCGGAAGATCCATTGTTTATACTATATACTTCGGGCAGTACGGGCAAACCTAAAGGAGTGGTGCACAGTTGTGCGGGTTATATGCTGTGGACGAATTACACTTTTATAAACGTATTTCAATATAAGCCGGGTGAGGTACATTTCTGTACGGCTGATATCGGCTGGATTACCGGTCACAGTTATATTGTATATGGTCCGTTGAGTGCAGGGGCCACTTCATTAATGTTTGAAGGAATTCCCACCTGGCCGGATGCCGGTAGATTTTGGGAAATAGTAGACAAGCATAAGGTCAATATCATTTATACAGCACCCACTGCAATAAGAAGCTTAATGGGTTTCGGGCTTGACCCGTTAAAAGGAAAGGATCTTTCCTCGCTGCGTGTGCTCGGCACCGTTGGTGAACCGATTAATGAGGAAGCCTGGCATTGGTATGATGAAAATATTGGTAAAAAGAAATGTCCCGTTGTAGATACCTGGTGGCAAACGGAAACAGGCGGGGTGTTGATTTCTAATTTCGCCGGAATAACACCGGCAAAAGCATCCTGGGCTACGTTGCCTATGCCCGGCGTACAACCCGTACTGGTAGATGAAGCAGGGAAGGAAGTGACGGAAAAAGATGAGCATGGATTGTACAAAGGAAATCTTTGCATTAAGGCGCCATGGCCGTCGATAATAAGAACGACGTATGGCGATCATGAACGTTGCCGGACAAATTATTTTGCTACTTACGAAAACCTTTATTTTTCAGGTGATGGTGCCTTGAAGGATGATAACGGCTTTTATCGAATAACCGGCCGTGTAGATGATGTACTGAACGTAAGTGGTCACCGGATTGGAACAGCTGAGGTTGAAAATGCCATTAATATGCATGCAGGTGTAGTAGAAAGTGCAGTAGTGGGCTATCCGCACGACATAAAGGGTCAGGGCATTTATGCGTATGTTATTTTTAGCGGAAAACATCTTGATGATGATCATACACGAAAAGACATACTTACAACCGTTAGTAGGATAATCGGTCCTATTGCAAAGCCGGATAAAATTCAATTTGTAAACGGACTACCAAAAACGAGAAGCGGAAAGATCATGCGCCGCATACTGAGAAAAATTGCAGAAGGAGAAATTTCAAATCTTGGAGATACTACTACTTTGCTTGATCCCGGCGTGGTTGATGAAATTAAAAATGGAAAAGTGTGACTTGTGAGTTAGTACAAAAAATAAAGCAGCTCGGATTTCAGCTGCCTTAAAGAGGTTTTTCGCAATTAATTTGTTTTTCGGTCGGAAAAAAATCACAAAAACTATACCTGATCGTTTTAAAACCAGGAAAAATTCAATTTTCTTTGAAGAAAAATTACGCTACCCGGCTTCGGTAGTAAACTACAGGCGGGAGTTACCAGAAAATAACTTATGCCAAAATCAGCCAGGCCAGGCAAATTCCGCAGCGTTCTGAAATGGATATTATGGGTATTGCTCTTCCAGTTAGTTCTTATGAATATCAGCGCCGCCCTGCACGCATGGAAACAAACGCACTTTTATACTGATCCTGAATTACGAATCGTAAAGCCTTCATCCAGGAATATTTTTGTAAAAACCTGGAAATTATTCGCCGGTTTTAAATATCCGCGGAATGTAATTGGCAGAAAGCCGGATTTTCCTTATGATTCCTTTAAACTAAAGACCAGTGACGGGATAAATATTGATTGCTGGTACAGTCATTCAGACTCCGCCAAAGGAACGGTAATTCTGCTTCATCAGCTCACCGTGAACAAGAGTTATGTTCTTCGCGAAGCTGAAGAGTTTTTATTCTTAGGTTACAATGTCCTTATGTTTGATTTTCGCGGACACGGGGGAAGTGATGGCAATACAACTACACTGGGATCCAGAGAAAGCGAAGACTTAAAGCTTGCGTGGGATTTTGTAAAGCAAAAAGGAGAGAAAAATATTTTTTTATGGGGTAGCTCTCTGGGGGCAGCGGTCATTACAAAAGCTATTAACGATTACAACATAAAACCTTCGGGAGTCATACTCGAAATGCCATTTGCGTCACTTCAAAATCACCTTGAAGGAAGATCAAGGGCGCTTGGTTTTCCCGGAGAGCCGTTCGGATTTTTGGTGACGCTGTGGGTTGGCATCGAACAGGGATATAATGGTTTCAGTCACCGGCCGGCAGAATACGTGAAAAAAATCAACTGTCCCGTATTATTGCAATGGGGGACGAACGATGTGTATATCTTAAAAGAACAGGAAGAAAAATTTTATAACAACATACCCGGAAGTAAAAAACGGTTTGTTATTTATGAAAATGCGGCCCATCAATCTTTTTTAGGCTTTGATCCTGTAAAGTGGAAAGAAGAAGTTGGAAATTTTCTCAGCAACCCGGATTCAGTTCATCCGTAATAAATAAAATGGCTGAAGAGTTTACTTTCTTATGATAACTTTTGTACCAACAGGAACATAATCGTATAGATCTTCCACATCTTCGTTTTTCAAAGAAACACAGCCATTCGTCCAGTTTTTAAATTTATCCACCTGGTAATCTTCGTGAGGCCAGGTGCCATGAATGCCGACGCCGCCGCCAATCGTCGCGCCTCTTGGAATCTGCCCGCTTTGTTTTCGCTGGTTAAATTTTTCATAACTCTCTTTGTTGGGATAATCCAGCATCATAAAGCGGTCCCACTTGGGATGAGTTTTTTTCGAAACTACTTTAAATGTTCCTTCGGGTGTTTTACGATCGCCTTCCATTTCTTTGTCATCCAGCGAACTACTTCCAAATACAACCGGGTAAGTAGCGTACCAGCCTTTATCATCATATACCTGCAACTCGTAGTCGCTTTTGTCAATAATAATATAAATCGTTCCTTCAGGACCGGCGCCTTTTATCCGTTCATGATTTTTTACAACAGGACTGAATAAATGAGCTTTACTTTCAGGCGCATAATTGAAAGAAACGCTGCTGCCAAGAAGAATTGAAGAAATAAATACTGTTAATTTCATAGCTATATCCATAGACCGTCAGCTTCAAAACGCAATTGTATTTGATTTTATTTTTGCTCAATTTGTCTTTAACGATGCGTTTGCAATTTTACTATGCTAACAAAAACTATGCAAAGAAAAAACCCGGCGGAATTTCCGCCGGGTTTTGCTTTACTATCAATTCTTTGAGTGAAATCTATTTTTCCACAAAATTTTTTACCAGTTACTGAATCGTAAACCTACGGTATACGGTGTTTGATCAAGACCTTTGCTCCACATGCTCTTAACCGCATAACTTCCGTATAGTCTTACGGGGCCAAGATTCAATTCGCCAACGTAAGAGAGTTTCCAGCGTTCCAGGTCGAAGTCATCATGCAATTTACTTCTGTCGTTACCGATTTTTATTTTCTGGCGGGCGCTGTATAGATAACCTGCACTTACACCGGCACTGAAACCAAATCCACGGCCATGATGCGGCGTAAAGTTGAAGTTTAACATCAAAGGCACAGTTATGTAATCGGCAGCAAATTTATTTTTCTTAACATTCGCATCAACAAGAGTCTGATCAATATCTATGTGTGTTGGATCCTTGTGAAAGCGGATGGCCTCATTATCATAGCGGTAATTGTTCAGTTCAAGACCTAATCCGTATTTTAAATTCACTACGTGCTGGATTAGATTCATCCGTTGCATGAACAACCAGATGTTGACATTTACGGACTTAATGGCTCTTAATTTCATCTGGTCTTTGCCAATATCGGTGCTTACAAATCCTGAAGATACTGCTGATGCATAGTTTGTTTTATCATTATAATTTGCAAAGCCAATATCCAGTATTACCCAGTTGGTACTGATATTTGATGGTTTATAGTGCCTGTTGCCGTTGGAAATAATGATGTGTTTATCTTTTGAAGTTTCATCGCGGTTGCTGCCCGGTTTGCGGATGATGATCATTGAACCTACTTTGATGGTATCGGATGGTTTGACTGTCGTATCCGTTTGAGCAAAGCCGGTCAATACAGTGCATAATACAATGCACAGTGTAAATATCCTTTTCATGATTATAATTCTTTTTTAATTGTAATTGTTATTTCAGTTTTACTGCCAGTGCACCAATCAGCACTTTGTCTTGTTTTTCTTCTTCATCTGCAGCGCTGATATTGGTTCTTCTTTCAAAAACTCTTGAGGCTTTCCGGAAAAACCCGCGGAGCTTTTTATTTTTTCCTTCATCGTAGCTGGCATAATCAGGATTGTTATTTGTATTATCCTGCGTTATTTCTTTAACATCTAACGGTTCATCTGTAGCTGGTGTTACAGGTTTGCTGTTAATATTTTCTTTGGGTAATGAAGTATTAACGGCAACATCATTTGTTTTTACAGGTTCAACTGATTTTTTTATAGCATCAAGTGGTTTATCATTAACAGTAACATCATTGTTTAACTCATCTTTCTTCTGATCAGTTGTATTTACAGCAATTGATTCATCACTCTTCTTTATTTCCTGTTCAACTGATTTCTTTTGAATTTTTTCTTCGTTTGTTCTTTGAACAGAATTGATTTTTTCTTTTTTCTTCTGATCATTCGCTGAAGCGATATTATTATTATCCTGTGCAGTTTGTTCTTCTTTTACCTGTGTATCTTTCTCTTTGTTTGTATCCGCATTTGCTTTTTCAACATTTTTATTCTTATTGGTTTTATCAGTTGCAGTAGCCACTAATGGTTCAATAGTTGGCTTATCATTGTTAATTACTTTAATTGTAGTAATACCGGCGGCCAGTATCACTGCAGCAGCTATTGCAATCTTCCACCACTGCATGGTAATTACTTTTACTTTTTCTTCTTTTCTGTATAAAACCTGTTTGTTTTCAAATACGATTTCTTCTTCAGGCTGCAGTTTTGTTTGCTGGTAAACAGCCAGTTCTTCTTTTACCTGCGGATGCGCATTCGCAAATTTGAAAAACTCAATTCTTTCCGAATCGCTCAGTTCATTATCTATATAAGAAATAAGATACTCTTCATAATTGTTAAGATTGATAACCGATTCAGTCTCTTTTTTGAACAGCGTTTCTTTGCCATCAAACACGACTGACTCATCTGCTGTCAATGTGGTTTGCTGAAGAATTTCCAGCTCAATAGCGAGATCAGGATTTTGCTGTATGAACTGATCTACAGATTTCCTTTGCTCTTCTGTAAGTTCATTATCTACATAGAGCAAAAAGAATTCTTCGTAATTATGACGATCTATTTTCATGTTCTTTTCATTTGCACCCTTCTCATTGCAAGAGGGGCGGGTTGAGTTACATCACATTTTCAGGTTTCACCAGGTAAGTTTTCAATTGCACACGGGCACGATGCAGGTAAACTTTTACCTGGCTTTCATTGAGTCCTGTTATTTTACCGATTTCTTCATAACTATACCCTTCATAATCTTTCAATAAAACCAGGGAACGCTGCGTTTCACTCAATCGGCTCAGCGCTTCTTCCAGTATTTTCTTCATGTTGTGTGCCGGGCGGTCCTGTATTCTCACTTCATCGCCAAACTCTTCTTTCAGATGTATCCGCTTGTTTTTTCGGATATGATCGATCATCTGGTGGTAAGCTACCGTAAACAGATACGATTTGCATTTTGCCGCATCTACTTCGTCCCTGTTGCGCCACATTTTTTCAAATGCGGTTTGTACCACATCCCTCGCATCTTCCTCGTGCTTCAGATTTTTCACGATAAAGCGATAAACATTGTCCGCGTAGGTATTCACACATTCGTTATATTCCCTTTCAGTCATAAACAGCCGGAGCCCGAAGGCAATGATAATTCAGATTAATAATCCAGTTTCTGCTTATTATACGTTTAAAGCACCTGTGAAGTTACAGAATTGAAAAAAATATGCGGATCGGAAATTATTTGTAATCAATTAATAAGCAATCGATGAGAAAAATTTTCCGGAAAGATTTTCAAAGTCGATTCCGCCGCCATTATCGGTTTCCTTTTCTTTTTGGCAGCATTCCTGCATCGATTCTTTGCAGGGCTTTGATTCAGAAGAAGTTGCTTTCTGTTTTGCGGAAGAAAATACAACACCGGCAGCGATAAGACAAACCAACAAAACAAGACCTGTTCCGTTTACAAGATTCTTTTTCATACCAGTTGATTTATTTCTGTGACGAAGGTATAACCGGAAATGTTACCGAAGGTGTAAATAATGTGTGAACTGTCTGTCCGGGTTCGTAAATGGTAGTTTTTTTCTGCCTGTATATTTGCCGGGAAATTCAAATAAGTAACCATTTACTAAAACCATAAGAAAATGAACGAAAACCTGGTAAAACGCATTGCTTCTGAATTGGCAGAAATAAAAACCGCGGGATTATACAAAACGGAGCGGATTATTGAAAGTCCGCAGGGGGCGGAAATAACTGTAAATGGCAAAACGGTAATCAACTTTTGCGCGAACAATTACCTGGGACTCTCTTCTCATCCTAAAGTGATTGAAGCAGCGCATGCGGCCGTTAATAAAAGAGGCTATGGCATGAGCAGTGTTCGCTTCATCTGTGGTACACAGGATATTCATAAAGAATTGGAGGAAAAAATTTCGACATTTCTCGGAACAGAAGATACCATTTTATATGCTGCCGCATTTGATGCCAATGGTGGTGTGTTTGAACCGTTATTCAATGAACAGGATGCTATCATATCTGATGCGTTAAACCATGCATCTATTATAGATGGGGTTCGTTTATGTAAAGCACAGCGCTTTCGTTATGAGCATAATAATATGGCGGACCTGGAAGCGAAGCTGCAGGA
>Ga0070678_100002328_pt1 | contig 10374 bp, 8 predicted proteins | sample KBSM73metaG_FD_65647 | JGI IMG/M metagenome (GOLD analysis project Ga0070678, IMG submission 65647) | Miscanthus rhizosphere microbial communities from Kellogg Biological Station, Michigan, USA - KBS M7-3 metaG | ecosystem: Host-associated > Plants > Roots > Rhizosphere > Soil ...
GTGCCGACGACGGGGCTCGATGCCTTCATCTCAGCGAGTTGAGCGGACGGTAGTAGCCGCCCCTTCAGCAGCGCGGCGTAGAAGGTCGTGACGTTGGCCGCGGTCGAGACGATCCCGCCCGCGGCCCACGCCCACGACGGGCTCAGCAGCGGCGTGGTGTCCAGAAGGCCTGACGCTCCAGCGGGGAACTCCGGCGTTCCGCCGAGGTAGCCGTGCACGAACGGTCCTTCGACCGAGACCCCGCTGGGAAACGACGTCGCGCCGAGGGAGAGCGGTCCGAAGATGCGCTGCTGCAACTCCTGTTCGATCGGTGTCCTCGTGACGGCTTCGATCACGAGCCCGAGCAGGATGAAGTTCGTATTCGAGTACGACCAGTTGGTTCCGGGCGCGAAGAGTGCGGTGTGTGAGAACGCGACGGACAGGAGCTCACCCGGCGACCACGCGCGTGAGGGATTCGCGATGATCCCGCCGATGAAGGCCTGATCGTCCGTGTAGTTGAAGATCCCGCTCGTGTGGCTGAGCAGCTCACGAAGCGTGATCGAGGGACCGTTCGGGACCCTGCCGGGAAGCCACCGTTCCACAGGGTCGTCGATGTCGAGCTTCCCTTCGGCTTCGAGCTGCAGCACGATCGCGGCGACGAAGGTCTTGGTGATGCTCGCGACGCGGAAGCGATCCGTCGCACGCATCGGCACGCGTGGCTCGAGGTTCGAGAAACCGCTGACTGCGCTCCGCGTTGCGCTCGGTGCGCGAACGAAGACGATCGCACCGGGAGCGCCCGCTCTCACGAGGCTTTGCGCGAGCTGGCGCAGCTTCGCCTGGCGGGTCGGAGTCGCGGCGGGCGCCGTCGTAGCCGCCACCGCGACGAGGACGGCGGCGATCACGGCAACGGACGCGCGCAACTTCACCATTCAAGTGTGTAGTCGACCCAGCCGGGCTGCACGTCCGTGCGAGCGATGAAGCGAGCCCAGTCTGCGTCGCTCAGGTCTTGTGCGGCTGCGTCGTCGAGGCCCCGTTCCGCATCCATCACCCGGCCGTGCGTCTTCTCCATGAGCCGCGTCAAGAGAGCCGGGAAGGGCATCAGCCAGTCCATCTTCTTGGCGGTGACCCTGTTGACAGGGATCATCGCCGCCAGCTCGCTGCTCGCCATCAGCTCGAGGCCTTTCTCCCGCAACGTGGCGTTGTGACTGCCGTGGTGGCCCACCTTGTACAGCGCCGTGCGCGCGAGCAGGTCGTCCGACTTCACGGTGCGCGTTGCAGCTCCCTCCGGAATGTGCCATTCGAGCGATTCCCACGAAAGCCAGTTTCCTACTTGCGCGTCGCCGGGGAAGAGGAGTACGTCGCCGCCGCTCGAGAGCTCGAAGGCGAGCACGAGGCTGGTGTTATTGGTGTCCGAGTCGAGCTGGAGTGCGAGCTGCCCCGCGTAGCCGAGCCAGTCGTCGTCGACGCGGCGCCAGGAGCGCCCCTTGGCGTAGTACTTCTTCCAGAGCTCGTTCTCGTTCCGGGCCTCCGACTCGTCGACTCGGAAGAACGTGTCGAACGGCTGGCCGCCCGGCTTCTGATTCTCCGCGAGAGCTTCGGCTGCCGCAAGGAACCCCTGATGTGACCCTTCGGCGGCGGCCAGCTCGTACACCTCGGGATGCTTCTTGCTCGGGTCGCTCCGCTTGATCAGACGGCTGTCGTGCGGCGGCCCGAGCACGTAGAGGCGAATCCCGGGGAGGCCGGCCAGATCGAAGAGCTGGTCACCCGGACGCAGGTACTTCACGGGAGCTTGCCGGGCCTTCACCCACTCGAGAGCCTTGCCGGTCGTCTTGGTCCCGGCCAAGCCGAAGTCGCCGTGGAAGTTCAGCAGCGACTCCAGCTGGGCGGCGGTGCGTCGCGCGGCCGGCGTCTCGTTGCGGTCGGCGAGCTTGGCGGCAGCGACGATCCCGTTCAACCGCTTCTCCTTGCGCTTGCGCAGCTCGTTCGCAAGCTCGTCCTGCGGGTCCTCGGTCCAGGCGAGCCAGACCTCGCCGACTTCGAAGGTGTCGAAGATCGCGCCCGCCTGCAGGAATCCGGACAGGTGATCCCAGTGCTCGTGCGTGATGACGAGCCGGTCGAGCTTTCCGTTCGTCGTGTCGTGCACGCTCTGAGCCACGTCCTGCATCCGCTTCTCGGCATCTCCCGTTCCCTTGAGCACGCCGCAGTCGATGAGGAGATGGCTCTCGTCGTTCCCGTCGGAGCAGGTGAGCAGGAAGCAGTCGCCGAGGCCCTGCCTGTACATGCGGACGCGCAGCTTCAACGTCCCACCCTAGAACCGGTGCAGCATCGCAAAGGGTTCGCTCCCGTCTGACATCGCATCGCGGAAGTAGGTTGCGGCGAGGCTCTCGTTGCCCTCTCCGAGGAGGTAGCGGCGCTGCCGATCCTTGCGCTCCTCGTCGAGGCGCTTCTTGACGCTGTAACGCACTTTCCCCGTCTCCGCATCGACGAGCAAGGTGCAACCGCCTCGGAAGTAGTAGTCGGGCGCCGTACCGTCACTGCTCTGGGGATCGAGGTACTGCGGGATCCTCTGGGTCAGTTCGATCACCCACTGGAGCCGCGACTGCTCGTTCCAGTCGACGCGCATCGAAGGCCGGATCGAGTGCACCTCGAACTTGAGCTTGGGATCGATGCCGCTCAGCACCGCCGAGTCGAGGTCGAGCTTGCTCTCCAGGTACGCGTGCAGCTCGGCCCGCTTCTCCCTCATCAGCTCGAACAGCTCCTCGCGGCTGCGTGACAGGTTCCACGAGTCGGTGTCGGCCGCCCAGTTCTTGACGAGGTCGATCACGACGTTCTCGTCTTCATCCGGCGCGTCGGCGGCGGGGCGGAGGAGCAGACCGTCGACGGACAATGTCCGCACCTTGTCCGGGACGATGCCGCGGCGACGAAAGGCTTCCGCGAACGCGACGCGACGATGCTGGTCGTCGACCGGATCGAACTCGAAGTCCGCCGTCACGACGGCGCGGAGGTAGTCGCCGAACGTGATGTCGACCGGTGGGCAGTAGTCGAGCGCGCGGATGCACATCTCGAGGACGTGTTGCGCCGAAGCCGCCGCCTCTTCGGCAAGCCGGTTGACCAGGTCGGGATGCAACTGCCCTACGGGCAGGACGCCGGTGCCTTCGCTGGCGATGCGCAGAAGGTCCGCGACCCTGCTCTTGTACATCGTCAGGAAGGCGTCGAAGACGGCCGCGACGAGGATCGAGCCTCGTTCGTGCGGTTCGGTCAGGTGGGCGTAGTCGTCCGGGTCGGGCTCGCGCGGCTTCCACTCACCGGTCTCCTCGTCGACCTCGCCGATCGCGTTGCGGAGCGCTCCGCGCTTGCCGGTCGCCTGGCCGAACTGCTGCGCGAGCTCACCAAGGCGGTTCTGGCTTGCGAGGTCGCCGCGGGTCGCGGCGATCTGGTCGCGCAGAACCTCGGGAAGGGAGAAGTGCTGGAAGAGCGCGACGAGATCCGCGAACGCCTCGTGGAAGGCGAGCACGTCAGGATTACTCGACTCGTTGAAGCGGCGATGGATGCCGTCGAGCAGTGCGTGCGTGACTTCATGCGCGACGATGTCGTGGCTGAGGCAAGTGAAGACGTTGAGCGGCGTCGCGCCCGTCCCTTCCGTCCCCACCGCCGCGGGGAAGTATCCGAACAGCAGCGCCTTCTTCGTCGGGCTGTAGTACGCGTTCGCCTCTCGCAACGCGTGCGGATAGATGCGCAGCCGCGGCACGTATTCCTCGGTAAATTTCTCGTCGACCTCGTCGCGATGGGGCGACCAGAGCGCGAGCCTGCCGAGGGCCCGTTCGAAGTTCCGAATCGTCCGCATCGTGACCGCGTAAACCATCTGCTGGTGGAACTGCGGGTTGCTTTCGGACGGCGGCAGGCCGTCCTGCGCGACGATCGCCGAGTCGTTGAGGTCGATCGGCTCGTAGAAGGCCCCGCTGGCGGGATCGTGGTCGATCACCTCGACGTACTCGCCCACGGGGCCGGGGGTGAGGATGTCCTTCCCGCTGTCGTCGCGTTCCCACGGGACCGCGAGTGTCACTTCGTTGAGCCCGGCCGAGTCCAGCTGGATGCCGACGCTCGGATCGAAGGCGAAGACCCGCAGCCTCCGTTCCATCGGATGGGGGATCCCTCCGGCACCGGACGAGCGTTTCAGCAGATCCGTCTTTCTCTTCCGGCCTCCCGTTGCCCTTTCGATCTGGTAGCGGATGACCCCCGTTTCGGCGTCGACGAGCAACGTGCAGCCGGCCGCGCGGGCGTCGTCACGCTGGATGATCTTGATCACCCACTGCAAGCAGAAGTCGCCGGTGAGAGCGGCCCGCTCGCGCAAGTCGAAGGAAACGACCCGGAACGGCTCGGTCAGGTCGATCACACCGAGTTTCTCCGACTTCTTCCCTTGCTGCCTCAGCTGGTCCTCGAGCGCGTGGCGCCAGGCCTCGAGGGTGTGCCACCTGGCTTCCCGTTCACGCGGGATGTTCCAGTAGCTCTGGGCTTGCGCAAGCATCTTGACGAACTCCGAGACGGCCCCGGCCGCCTCGCTGTGGCCGGCCGCGCTCCACTGCAATGTGTCGACGGAGAGCGTTCCGAGCCCGGCCGGGCCGATCCCGTAGCTCCGGAAGGCGTCGACGAAGGCGACGCGGTAGCGGTGATGGTCGTTGGGGACGAGATCGGCGTCTGCGGTGACGATCGCGCGCAAGAAATCCCCGAAGGTGACCTCGACCGGCGGCAGGTAGTCGAGCGCGCGCATGCACATGTCGAGAACGTGGCGGGCGGACTTGGCAGCCTCCTGCGTCAAGCGGTTCACGAGGTCGGGATGGAGGTCGCCCTTCGGAAGCACACCGCTGCCCTGCGTCGCGATGCGCCGGAGATCGTCGACGCGCGACTCGTAGATCTTCTTGAAAGCCTCGAACACCGCGCCGACGAGGAGGTCGCCGCGGGCGTGTGGTTCGACTTCCGTCTCGTAGAGCTTCGGGTCCGGCCGGCGCGGCTGCCAGTTGCCCTCTGCGTCGGTGAAGCCGAGCGCATTCCTGAGGCCACCCGGCTGCCCGATCGCTCCGCCGAACTGCGGAGCAACTGCGCCGAGTTGGCTCCGCTCCTCGAGGTTTCCGCGAATCGCGCCGATCTGCTGCCGGAGTACGGCGCTCTCCGAGAAGTGCTGGAAGAGCGCGATCAGGTCCGCGAACCCTTCGTGAAGCGCGGCGACGTCGGGATTGGTCCCGATGTCGAACTCGACGTTCAGGCCCATCAGAAGCGCGTGAGTCACCTGGTGCGCGATCACGTCCTGCGAAAGGCAGCTGAAGACGACCGTTCCGGGCAACACGGCTTCGGGCCCGCTCTCGAAATAGCCGAAGTGGATTCCGCCGTTGGCCTCGTAGTAGGCGTTCGCGTTCTCCATGTAGTGCGGATAGAGAGTGAGCTGCTGGCGATACGTCGCCTTCGCGTCGCCACCCGGCGGCCAGTGCATGACGCGACCGAGTGCTCGTTCGAAGTTCTTGATCGTCCGCATCGCGACCGCGTAGACCATCTGCTGCCTGAACTGCGGGCTGCCGTCGGAGGGAGGCAGTCCGTCCTGTGCGAGCACCTCGGGGCGGTCGAGGTCGACCGGCGGATTCAGCGTCGTCCCGCTTTCGTCCTTGTCGACGACGACGATGTACTCGCCTGAAGGACCGGGGTCGAGCTCCTCCCAAGGGATGCGCAGTGTCGTCTCGTTCATGACGGCCGTCTCGAAGCGTGCGGTCAGGCCGGGGTCGACCGCGAAGACACGCAGGCTCCGAAAGACGGGGCGCGGAATCGACTGCCGGTCGTCTGACACGTGCGCTCTACCCGAGGCCGCCCGCATACGGGAACCCTGGCGGGGCCGGAGCGGCGGGCTCGACCCATCTGCGCATGCCCGCATCGCAGATCGCGTAGCCCCAGTTGACGAGCTGCTCCTGCAACGTGCCGTCCATCTGCTTCAGCCGCGTCGCCGTCTTCGCGAGTCTGAGCGCGCTCTCGTCCGGGCACGGCAAGCTGCCGGCGGGCGGCCCATAGTCGCCGATGTGGCTACGGACTCCCCAGTAGGCGCCGTCTCGATCGCCGTTGAGGTAGCCAGAGACCACCTGCCGCTTACGCAGATTGCGCACCTGCGTGTCGATCACGCCGAGCACGCGATACGCCTGGCGCGCCCAGTCGTGCTTCGGCTTCGGCTGCGGCGCCATCTTGCCACCGCCGTCGCTGACCAGGATCGTCGTGTAGCGCTTCCAGGCCGTCTCGAGCCCGAGGTTGTCGTAGACCCCGCCATCGGCGAGCACGACGTCGGTCGTGTACGGCGGCGTGTGGAGCGGCCCGTTCTCGGCCGGGTCGTAGCTTTCGGGATCCACGCTGAGGTCGACGGGAGAAAGGATTGGCGGGAACGCCGAAGACGCGGCCACCGCAACAGCGAGCTCGACCTGAGGGTTACGGACCATCCCGACCGTGTAGTCCGCCATGTAGGGCTTCGAGAATCGCCAGAGGGCGCCAGTCTGGAGGTTGGTGGAGTTGATGACGAACCGCGGGCGGTCCGGCAGATCCTGGAGGGTCGCCTCGCCGAAGACGTGCTTGCGATACGAGCCGGCAATGCGGTCAGAGATCGAACCGGGCAGGAGGATGCCGCGGATGACGGCGCCGAGGTCGATCGTCTTCGACGCGAGCTTCCGCAAAGGCTTGACGAACTCCTCGTCGAGATTGGTGGCGACGCCGTTCGCGTCGAACCGGAGCATGTGCCAGTTCAGACCGAGCACGCCTGCGGTGATCGAACCGCCGGAGACGCTCGAGATCCGGTCGAGCTTCGCCAGGTAGCCGAGCTCGTTGAGCCGCCAGATCGCGCCGACGTGGAAGATCATGGCGCGGTAGCCGCCGCCGGAGAGGCAGAGGGCGACGCCCGGTTCGACTCTTTCGGCCTCGTCCGTCTCGACAGGCGAGGCTGCCGACTGATTCAACTGTTCTGGCTGTGCCATCTAGCTGCCTCCGTTTCGGTCGCGCCTGCATGGCTGCACGCTCGAAACGCCGAGTTGCGGCTGCCGAAGGCGGCCGGACAGGTTCAGCCGGTGGGATCCGAACCGACGGCGTGACGGATCGCGCAAACCCAGACGGAGCATGAACCGCCTCGACCCGCTTGACAAGCGTTTCGGTCCAGAGGGTGTGACGCTCGCGTCTCCCGCCGGCGCGTCCTGAGGGTGGAATGCGACCTTGTCACCCGTCCCGGCGAGGAGCACACTTTGGACGATGCGACTCCGGCAGTGCTCGTGCGCCTTTCTCGTTGCCGGCGCACTGATCGCGCTCTGCTGTGGGTCGCCCGCATCAGCGGACGTGCTGACGCCGAGGACGTCCGCCCGTCCGACGCCGGTCCTCCAGCGCATTGTCAAGCTCCTCGTCCGAGAGGGCGCTCCGGGCGCGCTTGCGGAAGTACGAACGCGGACGCGCGTCCGCCGCGCAGCCGCCGGTGTCTCGCAGCGACAACCACGCGTCGCGCTGCGGGCGAGGGATCGGTTCCGCGCCGCCAGCATCACAAAGTCCTTCGTAGCGACGGTCGTGCTCGAGCTCGCGGCTGAGAGCAAGCTCAGTCTCGACGACACCATCGAGCATTGGCTACCCGGGCTCGTGCCGAACGGCGCCGCGATCACGCTGCGCGAGCTTCTTAACCACACGAGTGGCCTCTTCAACTACTCGGAGGGTGCAGAGTGGACGCCGAGCGTACTCGCCGACCCGCAGCGGATCTGGCTCCCGAAAGAGCTCATCGCCGTCTCCGCCGCCCACACGCCGTACTTCACGCCGGGGACGGACTGGCATTACGCCAACACGAACTACGTCTTGCTCGGCCTTGTCATCGAAGCGGCGACCGGTCGCAGCGTCGGCGACGAGCTACGAGACCGGATCTTCCAGCCGCTTGGTCTCGGGGAAACCTCGTTTCCGGCGGGAGTCGACGCTAGCGGCCTCGTACACGCATACGTCGGCGACGCGACCCTTCCGGGCGTACATGGACTGTGGGACATTACGCCCGTCCTCAATCCGTCGTGGTTGTGGGCAGCCGGCGCGCTCGTCTCGAACGCCGACGACGTGACAACGTTCTACGCGCGGCTGCTGTCGGGGCGCATCCTCCGCGCCGATCTGGTCACAGCGATGCGAACGGTCACGCCGCCCGCAATGAATTATGGCCTCGGGCTGATGCGGTTCGACACGCCCTGCGGACGCGCATTCGGTCATGAAGGCGATTTCAATGGCTATCGAAGCGCCGCCGTCTCGCGACCGAACGGAAGCCGGGTCGCCGTCGTGATGGTCAATGTCGACACGACGGACATTTCTTGGGAAGAGCTGGATGGTGCGGCCGAAAGGGCTGTCTGCAGCGGCTGAGGCAACACCGCCGCGCGGGTCAAAAGCCCCGAAGCTTCAGCAGAACGAGCGTCAGTGCCACAGGGGCGAACTGCCGGTAGAGGTGGGGTCACGCGGAGGCGAGTCCGCGTGACCCCAAAAGCAAGCTACTTCTTCTGGCCCGCTTCGACTTCGCCGCGCCAGGCACCGCTCTCGGTGCCGCGGGTCTCGACCAGTTCCTTGAACCGCTCGAGGTCGGCCTTGACGCGTAGCGAGTCGAGACCGGCGGCTGAGCCAACGGTCTCGATCGGATCGGCCTGATAGCTCATCGAGAGGCGGATAAGCGTCTTGCTCTCGCTGATCGGCTCAAACGAGACGGTGCCGCGCGTCTTCTTTCCGTCCTCGCTGATCCAGCTGATCTGCCTGTCGGGATGCTGCTCGAGGATCTTTGCGTCCCACTCGGCCTTCTTGCCGGCGACGTTCGCGACCCAGTGCAGGCGCGTGTCGTCGAGCTGCTGGACGTGCTCGACGCCTTCCATGAAGAGCGGGAAGTCCTCGAACTGCGTCCACTGGTTGTACGACACCGAGACGGGGACGTTGACCTCGATCGACTCGTCGATCGTGCGCGGCGAGGAACCGCCTGTGAACGGCACGCTCGGCAGGCTGCCGTTACTGCGACTCTTGAGCGCTACGGCGATGGCGCCGCCGACGCCGACGGTGACGAAGATCGTGTTGCGGAGCTTGTGACTGCGCTTCCTCTCGACGCGCGACCACGCGCGATCGATGTTCCTCGACATCTTGACGAGCTCGTTCTTGAGTGCCACGTCGGTAGCCAGCCGTGTCGCGGCGGCGACGAAGCCAAGGCGGCTCGAGGCCCTGCGACGAGCGATCGTCCCGTGGCGCATTGCCGACAGGAGCTCCTTGCGGAACTTCCTGTCCTTCGCGAGCGCAGTGGCGTAATCGGTAGCGCTCGCGGCGCTGTCTTTCAGTACTTGTGACTTTGTGCGTTTGAACACGCGGAATCCTTTCATCGGTTTCTCTTCAGGTACCTCCTATCAGTCATGGCAAACGTCCCGGTCGGCTGGCACAGGGAGTAGCGTGGGCAGGTGATGCGAATCACCGCAAAGTCGGGCCTTTTCGGGCTTGCGACCCTGGCGTTCCTCCTGGGCTCGATGACGGCGACGGCGGCGAATCGCTCCCCGACGGTTGCGAGCTATTGCAGCCCGAGCGGCGACGTCTGCTACGGGATCTTCAAGCGAGGTGGAAAGGTCTCACTCGAGATCACGACCGCCGCGAAGTACTTCAATCGGTACACGCTCTGCGTCCGGCGCACTCGCCCCGCGGCACCACAGCGCTGCGGCTCGTTCCCGGTCTTCAGGCAAGGCGGCTCGATCTGGGGCTCGCGGGTCAACTACGCGCGGCAGTTCCCGGTGAAGTCTCCCGGGAGATACCGCGTGACCTGGAAGCTGGGCTCAGGCCCGCTTGGCCCCGCGCTGCAGTTCCGGCTTCCCTTGTCCTGAGTGCTAGAACCGGCCGCGGAGAAGCAGCAGGACCAGCAACAGGAGCAGCAGCAGGAAGAGGAACTTACTGATGAAGATCCCGCCGACGAGCGCCAGGATCAGGATGATGACGAGTAGGAGAACGAGCATGAACCCCGTCCTGCTCGATCATCCGCTAACTAAACAGGGCTATCTCAGGCGGCGATGCGCGAGCGATCCGATTCCGATCGCGCCGCCGGCCGAGATCGACGGGTTGGCCGACTGGCAGCCCGCATCAGCCTGAGCGTGTCGGCGATCGTGTGGATCACGGCGATGGCCACGGCCAGCAGCCCGATCGCGAACACGCTGACGCCGGTCCCGAAGGCTGCCTTGAGGACGAGGCCGAGGGGAAGCGCCAGGAACACGACCAGCACCGCAAGCGTGTGCCGGAAGAAGGAGGCGCCGGCCAGCGCGACGAGCACGAAGAGCACGAGGAGAAACAGCGCAAGTCCGGGGCTCACGGCAGCTCCGATCCGAGTGCGTTTTCGAACGCGGCCTCGAGCCGGGCGGG
>Ga0070678_100002329_pt1 | contig 10372 bp, 8 predicted proteins | sample KBSM73metaG_FD_65647 | JGI IMG/M metagenome (GOLD analysis project Ga0070678, IMG submission 65647) | Miscanthus rhizosphere microbial communities from Kellogg Biological Station, Michigan, USA - KBS M7-3 metaG | ecosystem: Host-associated > Plants > Roots > Rhizosphere > Soil ...
CGCCAACGCGCCCGCGGGCGCCTGGCTCCTCAACGTCAACGTTCCCGACATCGCGCCCTCGCGCGTGCGCGGCACCGCGGTCACGCGCCTCGGACGCCGGCACAAGGCCGAGGACGTGATCAAGATGAAGAATCCGCGCGGCGACACGGTCTACTGGGTCGGCGGCGCGGGACCGGCGGCCGATGCGGGCGAGGGCACCGATTTCCACGCGGTCGAGAACGATTTCGTCTCGGTGACGCCGCTGCAGATCGACCTGACGCACCGCGACCGCATGGACGAGGTGGCCGGCTGGCTTAAGAGGTAGTATCGCCTCAGGGGAGGGCGATGGGCACGCACGGGATCGGGATGACGTCGGCGCGCACGCACGCGCGCATGGTGGAGCGGCTTCGCGAGTCGGGAATCCGCGACGAGATCGTCCTTTCCGCGCTGATCGCCGTCCCGCGCCACCGCTTCGTCGACGAGGCGCTCGCGATACGCGCCTACGACGACGTGCCGCTGCCGATCGGGCACGGGCAGACGATCTCGCAGCCGTGGGTCGTCGCGCGCATGACCGAGCTCGCGCGCAACGGTCGCGAGGTGGACGGCGTGCTCGAGATCGGCACCGGCTGCGGCTACCAGACCGCCGTGCTCGCGCGGGTCGCGAACAAGGTCTGGACGGTCGAGCGGATCGGCGCGCTGGTCGCGAAGGCGCGCCGCAACTTGCAGGCGCTCAAGGTGTCCAACGTCGCGCTCAAGCACGGCGACGGCAGCGCCGAGCTGGGCGAGGAGCTCTCCGTCGATGCGATCGTCGTCACCGCGGGTGCGACGCACGTCCCGACCAAGCTCCTGCGCTACCTCAAGCCGGGCGGTCGCATGGTGATCCCGCTCGGGGCATCCGACGAGGGCGAGCGGGGCACGCAATACCTGACCGTGATCGAGGCGGGCCCCGGGGGCTTCCGGGAGCAGCGCCTCGATGCGGTAAGATTCGTGCCACTGCTGCCCGGTCTCGCCTGACGCGCCGCATCGGGCGTCAGCGGTTTTTCGATGACGACGACCCGACCGACACGACCCATCGCTTCCTTCCCGCGCGGAATCGCGATCGGCGCGCTCGCGCTGCTCGTCGGCGCGTGCGCGACGCGGACGCCCGCGCCGATCGTCGATCGCGCCGCCGTGCCGCCCGCGATGCCGGCGCCGTCGGCCGCTCCGACGGTGACGCCGCCGACCGCGACGCCCGCGCCGCTGCCGGTTCCGGCGGCGCCGCCCACCTACATCGTCAAGCGCGGCGACACGCTGCGACAGATCGCGAATGAAGTCGGCGTCGAGACGCGCGACCTCGCGGCGTGGAACAACATCGAGAACGTCAATCTGATCCGGGTCGGGCAAGCGTTGAGGCTGACGCCGCCGGGGAACGACAGCGCAGCGCTTGCGACCGCGGCGACCGCGGCGCCGGGCACGACCGTCACGCCGTTGCGCAGCGCGCCGCCGGTCGGCGCGGGCGAAGCGCGCGCGCCGGGGGCTGCCACGCCGGCGCCGCCGACGGTTGCCGCGGCGTCGCCGACTTCGCCGGCCGCCGCGGCGTCGCCGAGCGCCGCCACGCCTCCGGTGCGCGCCGGCGACGGCATGGTGCGCAGCGGACCGAAAGCCGTGAAGGAGCCGTATTCGGAGAATGCCGTGCGCGAGGTCGGGCGCACGGGCGGAGGCCTCGACGCGCTGATCGCGAAATCCGAGCCGCGCGCGACGGCGCCGGCGGCGGCGGCATCCGCGACGCCTGCGCCTGCCGCGCCCGCAACGCCGCCTTTGTTCGGCAACCCGCCAACGCCCGCCGCGCCCGCGCCTTCACCGGGCGATGACGAAGGCCTCGACTGGGTCTGGCCCGCGAAGGGCAAGCTGGTCGCGCAATTCTCCGAGAGCGCGAGCCTCAAGGGCATCGACATCGCGGGCGCCACGGGTGACGCCGTCGTGGCGAGCGCGCCCGGCCGCGTCGTCTACGCCGGCAGCGGGCTGCGCGGCTACGGCAAGCTCGTCATCATCAAGCACAACGCGACCTACCTCACCGCGTACGCGCACAACAAGGACCTCCTGGTGAAGGAAGGCCAGTCGGTGACGCGCGGCCAGAAGATCGCCGAGATGGGGTCCAGCGACACCGACCGCGTGAAGCTGCACTTCGAGATCCGGCGGCTCGGCAAGCCGATGGACCCGCTGCGCTTCCTGCCGCCGGCTTGAACGACCGGCCGCACCGCGACGACGATCCCGACACGGAGCCGCCGGCTCCGGACACGCTCACCGCGCCCCTGCCGCTCGACGAGCCGCAGCCCGGGCTCGCGGCCGATTTCGTCGCCGACGTCGCGCAGCTCTACCTGAACGAGATCGGCCAGCACCCGCTCTACACCGCCGACGAGGAGCGCGACGCCGCGCGCGCGATGCGCGCCGGCGACTTCGACGCGCGCCAGAAGCTGATCGAGCGGAACCTGAGGCTCGTCGTCAGCATCGCGCGGCATTACGCGCACCGCGGGCTCGCGCTGCCCGACCTGATCGAGGAAGGCAACCTCGGGCTCATGCACGCGCTCGACAAGTTCGACCCCGAGCGAGGCTTCCGCTTCTCGACCTACGCGACGTGGTGGATCCGCCAGGCCATCGAGCGCGCGATCGTGCAGCAGGCGCGCACGATCCGGCTGCCGGCGCACGTCGTGCGCGAGCTTTCGGTGGTGCAGCGCGCGATGCGCCACCTCGAGAACCATCCGCCGGCCGACGGGCGCGACGCGACGATCGAGGATGTCGCTCACCTGATCGACCGGCCGGTCGACGACGTCGCGCGCCTCGTGCGGCTGCAGGAGCACGTGCTGTCGCTCGACGCGCCGCTCGACCGCGATCCCACCGCCACGATCGCCGACGCGCTGGCCGACGAGGACGCGCTCTCGCCCGAGCTCCTGCTCCACCACAACGCGCTCGAGCGCTCGGTGTCGGCGTGGCTCGCCGAGCTGCCGTCGCGACAGCGGCACGTGATCGAGCGCCGCTACGGCCTCAACAACGCCGAGGTCGCCACGCTCGAGGTGCTGTCGCGCGAGCTCGGAATTACGCGCGAGCGCGTGCGGCAGGTCCAGGTCGAGGCGCTCGAGCGCCTGCGCGCGAAGCTCGCGGCGGCCGGACTCGATCGCGACGCGTTGCTCTAGTCGCGCTTCAGGCCGGCGGCCTTCACGATCGCCGGCCAGCGCGCGACTTGCGCGCGAATGTCCGAGGCGAAGCGCTCGGGCGTCGAGCCGAGCGGATCCAATCCGAGCTGGGCGAAGCGTTCGCGCACGTCCGGCGATGCAAGCATCGCGTTGAACTCGCGGTTGAGGCGATTGACGATCTCCGGCGGCGTGCCGGCCGGCGCGAACATGCCCGCCCACGGCTCCACCGTCGCCTCGGGATAGCCGAGCTCGACGACGGTCGGGACGTCCGGCAAAACCCCCGTGCGCCGGGGGCCCGCGACCGCGAGCGGCAACATCGCGCCCGACTGGAGGTGCGCCTGGCTCTGCGAATAGTAGGTGAAATAGACCGGGACCGTGCCGGCGACGACATCGGCCGCGGCCTGGCCGATGTTCGTGTAGGGAGCGTGCAGCAGCTCGATGCCGGCGCTGCCGGAGAACATCGCCGCGGCGAGATGCGGAATGGAACCGATGCCCCCCGTCGCGTACGCGATGGTGCCGGGCCGTTGCCGGGCCAGCGCGACGAGCTCGTCGAGCGTTCGAACGCCGAGCGCGGGATTCACCGCGATGATGACCGGGATGGTGAGCAGCTTCACGATCGGGGCGAACGACGCGACGGGATCGACGGCCGTCGGCCCGATCACGTGCGGCACGAGCGTCATCCCCGAGAACGAGTAGAGCAGCGTGTAGCCATCTGCCGGCGCCTTCGCCGCGATCTCGCTCGCGATGTTGAACGACGCGCCGGGCCGGTTCTCGACCACGACCGGTTGCCCGACGCTTGCGGCGAGCTTGGTCGCGAGCAGCCGGGGCACGATGTCGCCGCTGCCCGCGGCGTTCGGCACCACGATGCGGATCGGGCGGCTGGGATACGGCGCCGCGTCCTGCGCGGCGGCGGGCGCGAGGCCGGCGAGCGCGAGCGCGCAGGCGGCGAGGAAGGGTTTCATCGCTTCTCCGTGACGAGGCGCTCGAGCTCGCGCCGGGCGACCTTGCCGGTCGAGGTCCGCGGCAGCGCGTCGACGACCACGATCCTGCGCGGCGCGCGCACGCCGAGCTCGGCGCGCACGCTTGCAAGCAGCGCGGACGCCTCGGGCCGCGCATCGCCCTGCCACTCGACGGCCGCGACCGGGATCTCGCCGTGGAGATCCGATCGCAGCGCGAACGCCGCGGCCGTCCTGACCGCCGGATCGCGCTCGAGCACGCGCTCGATCTCGGACGGGTAGATCTTGATGCCGTTGAGGTTCATCACGTCGTCGATGCGGCCGACCAGGCACAGCGATCCGCGCGGCGAGAACCAGCCCAGGTCGCCCGTGTGGAACCAGCCGTCGCGGAAATTGCGCGCGGTCGCCGCGGGATTGCGATGGTACCCGTGGACCATCGACGCCGTACGCACGCGTACGTCGCCGACCTCGCCGGCGGGAAGCACGCGGCCCTCGGCATCGACGACCTCGACGGCGGAATGCTCCGCGACCAGCCCGACGCTTTCGAGCGACGGATCGAGGTCCTGCGGCCAGGTCGCGGAGATCAGGCCGACCTCGCGCGCCCCGTACTCGACGTATAGGCGGGCGCTGCCGTGCGCGCGGAACGCCTCGCGAAGCCGCATCGGCACGCGCGCGCCCCCGGTGTAGCACCTCACGCTCGCGGGCAATGCCACTCCGTCGTCGCGCACCAGCGTCGACGCGTGCAGCACGCCCATCGTCAGGCGCGTGACGCGGTGCGTTGCGCAGAATGCGCCCAGCGCGTGCACCGGAGTTTCGACGGCGGACGCGCGGAACACCGACGTGCAGCCGAGCCACGCGGTGAACAGCCGCGGCGTCTTGCCGAAGATGTCCTCGACCGTGGTCATCGTCAGCACGCTCTCGCGCTCGGGATAGCCGCGCAGCCGCAGCCGGTCGGCCAGCACGCGCGTGCTCATCGCGATGAGCTTGGGATCGCCGGTCGAGCCGGAGCTCGCGATGAACAAAAGGGGCGCCTCGGGATCCGCGCTCAGCGCTTCCTGCGGCGGCACCGTTCGCGGCTGCGCGAGCGCCGCCGGTTCGATGAACGACGCCGCGATCCCGGGCAATCCGTGCGCGGGATCGGCCGCGATCACGCGCGTCACCTCGAGCGATCGCGCGAGCGCCGCGCGGGCCGGCGCGGGATCGTACGTAGGCAGGCAGACCTGCGGAACGCCCAACGTGAACGTCGCGAGGCTGACGGTCAGGTGCGCGATCTCGTCGGCGATCGTGATGCCGACGACGTCGCGCGGCCCGCAGCCTTCCGCGCGCATCCACGCGGCGCAATGCTCGACACGACGATGGAGCTCCGCGAACGACAGCTCGGCGGAGGGGAGCACGAACGCCGGCGGAGCGAAGGCGTCGGCGGCGTGGCGGGCGAGCTGCTCGGCGAACGGCGTACGCATGGCGAGGCCGCCATTGTAGGGGCCCGCGCCGACGCGCGCCGCGATCAGCCGGCGGCGGACCGGAGCTGCGAGGGCGCCGGCAGCACGTCGACCGCGCGCGCGAGCGTCGCGATCAGCGCCTCGCGCTCGCCGGGTCGCGCCGGCGGCGGGCCGTAGCGCAGCGCCGCGTACGACTCGGCGATCGCCGCGAACGCGATCGCGAACTGCGGCCAGCGCCGGCTTGCGCGAGAGGCGTACGCGATCGGCCCTTCGTGCGGCAGGCGCGGCAGGCCCGCGCGCGAGAGTCGCGTGCAAGCTTCGAGCCACAGCGCCTGCTCGCGCTCGCGCTTCGCGCGGGCGAGGCCCGAAAGCGCCAGCACGATGCCCGCCCATGCGAGCCCGAGTCCGCCGGCGATCGCGGCGATCTGCCAGCCCGCGAAGCGGTCGATCGTGAGCTCGCGCCACAGCTCGCGCTGGCGCTGGCGGTCGAAGCCGACCAGGTTGCGCCGCCACGCGTGATTCATCGCATCGAACGTCAGCTGCGCGCCCTTGAGCCAGCCGCCGTCGAGCCTCGCGAACAGCGGCACCGGCTCGTCCGCGCCGAGCGCGCGCGACATGCCCATCTCGATGCGCGACGGCGCGACGACCGCGGTCGGATCGATGCGCCGCCATTGGCCGTCGACGAGCACCTCGGTCCATGCGTGCGCGTCGGACTGGCGCACGATCAGGTAGAGGCCGTGCGGATTGAGCTCGCCGCCCTGGTAGCCGGTCACCACGCGTGAAGGCACGCCCGCCGCGCGCATGAGCGCCGCGAAGGCGCCGGCATAGTGCTCGCAGAAGCCGCGCTGCGTATCGAACAGGAACATGTCGACCGGGTCGTGGTCGAGCAGCGGCGGCGTGAGCGTGTAGACGAACGGCTTGGAGCGCAGCCAGTCGAGGCCGGCCGCGACCACGGCGGCGTCGTCGACGTGCTTCGCGCGAAGCTCGCGACCGAGCGCGAGCGTGCGCGGGTTCACGCGCGACGGCAGCCGCAGGAAATCGCGACCTTCGTCCTCGTCGGCCGGGTAGCTCGTGCGCAGCACCGAAACCTGTTCGTAGCGCAGGACCTGCAGCACGCTGGTGCGCGCGATCAGCTGCTGGTCGCGCGTCACGAACGCGTAGGCTTCCTGCCGCTCCTCCGCGTCTTCGCCGACCGGCCGCGGCAGGCTCGCGGGGAAATCGAGCGCGAACAGCCACGGCTTGCCGTGCGGCTCGAGCGTGACCGCGTAAGTGATGCGCGTCGGCGTGACGCGCGCAAGCGTTCCGTTGCCGGGTCGCGCGACCATCGACCACTCGCGCCCGTCGAAGCGCCCGAGCACGGGGCCGCGCCAGTACCGCTGCGGGGCCGGCGGGACGACGCCGTCGAAGTCGACGCGGAACGCGACCGCGTCGGACAGGGAGAGCTCGCTGATCGACCCGGGCGCCATCGAATCCGACAGGCCCGTCTGCGCGCCGGCGTCGGCCGGCATCCCCCACAGCGGCGCGGCGACGCGCGGGAACAGCACGAACATCACGGCGGCGATCGGGATGCCCTGCAGGATCATGCGTCCGGTGCGCCGCAGCGCCTGCGAGGGAGTGCGCGCGAGCGCGCTCGCCGGCGAGCGTGCGAGCGCGTCGAGCGTCGCGCCGAGCACGAGGAGCGCCGGCAGCGCGACCAGCGCCGCGGCCGGCGATTGGCTGCGGAAGTACGGCGTGACAAGGAGAAAGGAAGCGAGCGCGACCAGCAGCGTGCCGTCGCGCACCGTGCGCGTCTCGAGGAACTTGATGCCGACGAGGATGAACAGGAACGCGACCGACGGATCGCGGCCGAGCAGGTAGCCGTACGACGCGCGCACGAACAGCGCGGCGACGACCGCGAAAATCGCCAGCGTCCACGACGGGATGCGCGCCGGCGGCGCGTCGGGACGCAAGCGGTCCCGTCGCAGGAGCGCGAAGCGCAGGCCGACGAGCAGCATCCCGAACGCGGCGATCCAGAGCGGCAGGTGCGGCGCCTGCGGCAGTTGCGCGAGCAGGAGCAGCGCGCCGAGCCATCGGATCTGCGTCGCGGTCAGGCGCGGCGACGCGTCGCGCGAGCGCGCGCGCCGGCGAATCGCCGCGGCGGTCACGCGCTCTCCCTCGGGAACATCGCGAGCATCGTCAGCGCCGCGCGACGGTGGTTGCGGTCGTTCGCGACCGGAAGCGCGCCGCCCGGGATGCTCAGCGCGAACGGGCGCGCGGCACGCTCGGCGGCGAGCACCCACGCGGTGAGGCGCGACAGGCGCGTCTCCGCGTCGATCGCGCGCGGAAGCGCCGCCCAGTCGAGCGCGACCGGGCCGCCGCCGCCGGCACCGTCGAATTCCTTGGTGTACCAGCCCGCGCCGCGCGCGACGGCCTTCCAGGCCACGCGCTGCAGCGGGTCGCCGGGTTGGTATTCGCGCAGGCCCGCAAACTCGGACTCCTCGCCCTGGCCCGGCGCGGTCAGGTCCTGGCCGTGCGCGCCGCGCGGCAGCGGCGGCGCCCCGGGCTCGGGCAGCGGGTACACGACCCCGGCCAGCGGGAAGTGCACGTACGACCACGCGCGCCACAGCCCGAGCGGCTGCGTCGACGAAAGCGTGACGCGGCCGAGCGCGAGCGGCCCGCGCACGGGCGCATCGCGCTCGATCTTCAGGATCACCGACTGGCCGCCGGGAATGTCCGCGACGACCTGGTCGGCGCCCGGCGCGCCAAGCTCGATCGCCTCGCGCGTGCGCTCGCCGCCGCTCGCCGACAGCGTGAACGCGATGCGCCCGCCCGCGAACGTCTCGCTCGCGGCGAGCGGCCGGATCTCGATGCCCGCGAGGTTGCGGAACGCGTGCAGGAGCGCGGCGGCGACGAGCCCGGAAAGCAGGAACGTGATCGCGAAGCCGAGCGACAGCGCGTAGTTGAGCGACGTGAGCAGCATGATCGCGAGCGTGCCGATCATCGTCCAGCCGCGCCGCGACGGCAGGATGTAGATGCGCGAATGCCTGAGCACGACGCGCTCGCCGTCGGCGGGCGCGTGGCGGAAGACGCGCTGGCGCGCGCGCGACCACGCTTGCGCTACCTGCGCGTGCGTCGCCGCGATCATTCGACCCGGATTCCTATGGCAGCGGCACCGAGCGCAGGAGCGTCTGCGCCGTCAGCGCGCCCGACCGCGCGCCGCCCGCGAGCCGGTGGCTCGCGACGGCGGGGAACACCGCCTGCACGTCCTCGGGCAGCACCATCGGCCGCCCGCCGACGAGCGCCCACGCGCGCGCGGCGTTGAGGAGCATGAGGCCCGCACGCGGCGAGAGGCCGCGGCGCGCGCCGGTATCGGCAGTGCCGGCGCCGCTCTGATGCCCGCGCGACGCGGCAAGGAGCGCCTGCACGTAGTCGAGCAGCGCCGGCGCCACGTGCAGCGCGGCCGCCTCGCGCTGCCACTCGATCAGCGTCGGCGCGTCCGCCAGCGGCGCGAGCTCGGCGATCCTCGCGCGGCGGTCGCCGCCGGCGAGGAGCTCGCGCTCGGCCGCCGCGTCCGGATACCCGAGCTCGAGCGCCATCAGGAACCGGTCGAGCTGCGACTCGGGCAGCGGATATGCACCGATCTGCTCGACCGGGTTCTGCGTCGCGATCACGAAGAACGGGTCCGGGAGCTTGCGCGTCGTGCCGTCCATCGAGACCTGGCGCTCCTCCATCGCCTCGAGCAGCGCACTCTGCGTCTTCGGCGGGGCGCGGTTGATCTCGTCGGCGAGCACGACCGAGTGGAACACCGGTCCGGGGTGGAAGCGGAACGTGCTCGAGCGCTCGTCGTAGATCGACACCCCGAGCACGTCGGCGGGCAACAGGTCGCTCGTGAACTGGACGCGCGCGTACTTGAGGCCGAGCGTGGCCGCGAGCGCCTGCGCGAGCGTCGACTTGCCGACGCCCGGGATGTCCTCGATCAGCAGGTGCCCGCGCGCGACCATGCAGGACAGCGCGAGCTTGAGCGTCTCGTCCTTGCCGACGACGATGCGCCCGAGCTCGCGCAGGATCAGCGCTGCGCGTTGCGCGACGGGAACGATCTGGGAGGCCGAGCGGACGGTCATCGAGGGCCGATAGGGGACTTGGGGTCCCCGACTCTAGCCTCGATGCCCCGCCCTCGTCATCCCCGGCGATCCTCCGCTACACTCCGTTCGGCGGGTCGCCGCGAGCGACGAACGTCGCTTTCCGGCGACGTCTCCCGTCCCCTTGAAGGCATTCCTGCCGTGGCCACCGCCTACATCACCCACCCGTCGTGCCTCAAGCACGACATGGGGCCCTACCACCCCGAGTGCCCCGACCGGCTGAATGCGATCTCGGACCGCATGATCGCCGCGGGACTCGACGGGTACCTGGCCCGACACACCGCTCCCGCGGCCACGCGCGAGCAGCTCCTGCGCGTGCACGGCGCGAACTACGTCGAGGCGATCGAGGGGGCGAGCCCGCGCGATGGTCTCGTGTACCTCGATCCGGACACCGCGCTCAACCCGCATTCGGTCGAGGCCGCGAAGCATGCCGCGGGCGCGGTCGTGCTGGCGACCGATCTGGTGATGAAGGGCGAGGTGGCGAACGCGTTCTGCGCGGTGCGCCCGCCCGGCCACCACGCCGAGCGCCACCGCGCGATGGGGTTCTGCATCTTCAACAGCGTCGCGGTCGGCGCGATGCACGCGCTCGAGCACCACGGCCTCGATCGCGTCGCCGTGATCGACTTCGACGTGCACCACGGCAACGGGACGGAGGACGCGTTCTCCGACGAGCCGCGCGTGCTGATGGCGTCGATCTTCCAGTACCCGCT
>Ga0070678_100002341_pt1 | contig 10349 bp, 8 predicted proteins | sample KBSM73metaG_FD_65647 | JGI IMG/M metagenome (GOLD analysis project Ga0070678, IMG submission 65647) | Miscanthus rhizosphere microbial communities from Kellogg Biological Station, Michigan, USA - KBS M7-3 metaG | ecosystem: Host-associated > Plants > Roots > Rhizosphere > Soil ...
CACGGAGCGAGCGCGCGGTCAGGAACGAGAGCGCGGCTGCGGCGAAGCGCGAGCACGGTCTCGATGCGCTCGGGCCGCCCCCAATCGCTCCACTCCACACCGTCGAGCTCCATCGCGGCCAGGCGCCCAGGCGCACGCTCGAGCATGTCGCGCGAGAAGCTTACCGGCAGGTACGCGCGGTAGATGTACTGGATCGCGTCCTCCTCGTCCTCGGTGCCAACGAGCGGCACGAACGACTCGAGGATGTCGAGGAGCTGCGGTTCGGTCGCGCGACCGAGCTCCCAGAGAGCATCTACGGTGCCGCAGGTGACCATCGTGTTCCAGAGCGCGCCGGTCTGCCGCAGCTCGGAAGCGAGCTGGACCGACGGCTTCTCGACGAACCCGACGACGCTTTTGACCTGCGGCACCTCGGTGAGCGATGCGCCGAGGCTGAGATAGCCCAGCTCGGGGTCGGGCTCGGTCGGCGTGGCGCCGAGGATCACGACCTTGTCGCGGATCCGGGCGGCGACGCCGCGCGCGGCGCGGACCTGTTCGATGTAGCGGCTGGCCGGCGCGACGTAATGGTCGGTCGGCGTGATCGTGACGATCGCGTTCGGCGTCCAGCGCTTGATCATCGCGAGCGCGACGTAGAGCGCCATCCCGGTGTCGCGCGCCGACGGCTGGCGGAACACGTGGTCGCAGCGGCCGGCGAGCTGCGGATGCGCCAGATCGTGGTGATTCGTGCCGATGACCGTCATCGTGCGCGAGGCCGGGGTCAGGCGATTCATGCGATCCAGCGTGTGCTGGAGCATCGAGCGGCTGCCGAGCAGGCAGCAGTACTGCTTCGGCATGCGCTGGCCGAACCGGCGCTGGACGTACTCGGCGAGTCGTACGCCCTCGCCACCGGCGAGCGCGAGCGTCCAGTCCAGGTGGACGGCGTCGCTCTCGATCGGCGGGCTGGAGGAGGTACGAAGCGGACGAGGATCGACCATGAGCATCGCCGGCCACGCAATGCGGGTTCCGTGCCGTAGAGCGCACAGCGTGCGCCCGACATCGCTCGAGCTCCACGATGCTTTTGTCGACACTTAACCTCGATTGACGACATGCGTTACGCGGGGTTACACGCGGGAGCGTGCGCACTCGCGCGACTGCGCGCGACCGCACGTGCGCAGTTCCCGCGTTCGATCACGCGGGTCGCCGGCCTCACGATCCGACCTCGCGGCATGCCCACTGCAACCTGCGTGTCTCTGCAGTGACACGCGATCGCACGGAAGAGCTCGCCTCCGCGATCCGCGGCGGCAACGCGATCCTGTTCACGGGAGCGGGTTTCTCCGCGGAGGCGCGCGATCGCGCGGGCGATCCCCTCCCCGACTCGGCGCAGATGGCGTGCGAGCTGTGGAAGCTGGTGTTCCCCGACGAGCGTCCCGACGATTCCACGCTCGCGGACCTCTACGACATCGCGTTGCTCCGTTGTCCCGACAAGCTGCGTGAGTACGTCGCTACCCACCTGAAGATCGGCGACGCCCCGCTGCCCGACTCGTTCCGCGCGTGGTTCTCGGCGCCGTGGAAGCGCGTCTACACGCTCAACGTCGACGATCTCGAGGCCGCGGTCGCGCGCCGGTTCGATCTGCCCCGCCCGCTCCGCACGATCTCGGCGCTCGCGACGCCACCGCCGCCGATCCCGGGCGCGCTCGAGGTGATCCACCTCAACGGCATCGCCGGCGATGTCGCGTCGCAGGTGACGTTCTCGACGATGCAGTACGCCTCCCGGCTCGCGCGCCGCGACAAGGCCTACGAGCGGTTCGTCGAGGATCTCGGGTCGACCCAGTTCGTGTTCGTCGGGACCAAGCTCGACGAGACCGTGCTCTGGCAGCACGTCGAGCTCGACCGGGCATCGGGAACCCGCGAGCGCGAGCGCGTGCCTATCGACCGCCCGCACTCGTTCCTGATCTCGCCGGCGCTGACGCGCGCGCGCCAGATCCTGCTCGAGTCGCACCACATCCACTGGGTGCCGGGGACGGCAGCCGAGCTCGCCGAGCGAGTACTCTAGTCCCGACCTGGGTTCGCGAGGCCGAGGCGGTGCAGCATCTTGTGGATCGACATGCGATCGATCCCGGCGGCGCGCGCGGCGGCCGAGATGTTGCCGTCGTGCTGCGCGAGCAGGCGCGAGATGTAGCGGCGCTCGAACTCGGAGATCACGTTCTGCTTGGCCGCCTTGAACGGGATGCCGACGTCGACCGGCACCGTCATCGTGGCGTCGGCCGAGGTCGCGGTCTGCGACGGCGTCACCGTGATCGACGGCTCGCTGCGCTTCTCGGGCAGCGGTGCGCGACGCAGCGAGTCCTCGTGCTCGGGGGCCTCGGCGAGCAGCACGGCGCGCTCGATCACGTTGCGCAGCTCGCGCACGTTGCCGGGCCAGTCGTGCTTCATCATCAGATCGATCGTCTCCTGCGCGATCGAGGCGGTCTCGCCGCCGGGCGTCGTCGCGAGGATGTGCTCGATCAGGAGCGGCAGGTCGTCCTTGCGCTCGCGCAGCGGCGGCACGTGGATGCGCGCGACGGCGAGCCGGTAGTAGAGATCCTCGCGGAACCGGCCGCGGTTGACCTCGACGCCGAGGTCGCGATTGGTCGCGGCGATGATGCGGACGTCGACCTCGATCGTCTTGGCGCCGCCGACGCGCCGCACTTCCTTGCGCTCGAGCACGCGCAGGAGCTTGGGCTGCATCGCGAGCGGGAGCTCGCCGATCTCGTCGAGGAACACGGTGCCGCCGTGCGCGCGCTCGAACGCGCCGGCGTAGTTGTTCGTCGCGCCGGTGAACGCGCCGCGCTCGTGGCCGAACAGCTCGGACTCGATCAGGTTCGGCGGGATCGAGCCGCAGTCGAGCACGACAAACGGGCCGTTCTTCTCACCGCGCGGCGAGTGGTCGTGGAGTGCCTCGGCGACGAGCTCCTTGCCCGCGCCGGTCTCGCCGGTGACCAGCACGGTCGTATCGGTCTTCGCCAGCTTCTCGAGCCGCGCGAACATCTCGCGCATCTTGACCGAGCGGCCCATCATCGAGCCGTAGCGATCGGTATCCGCGAGCTCGATCTCGACGGACTCGCCGAGCGGCTCGAACTTCATGCGCGTCGAGCCCATCGCGATCTGCGCGCCGGGCTGGATGTAGACGTCGTTGATGCGCAGGCTCGAGACGTAGGTGCCGTTCGTCGAGTCGAGGTCGCGCAGGCGATAGCCACGGTCGTCGAGTCGGATCTCGGCGTGGAGGCCGGAGACCTTGGAGTCGGTGAGCTGGACGTCGTTGCCGCGGCGCGCGCCGATGCGGATCACCGAAGCTTCGATGTCGCGAACGAGGCCGGCATCGGGACCGCTGGTCACTTCCACGCGAACGCGGCGAAGGCGTGCACTGGTCGCACGCCCGCCGACGTAGGTGACCCAGGTACCAGAGCGCAGGTCGTCGACCGCCATTGCGGCGGCACGTTACCACAGGCTCCGGATTTCAATTCGGAAACGTGAAGCCAGGGGGCATCAGGCCGACCGAGATCGAGAGCGCGTCTTCCTTGCAGATCGCCATGTGCCACCAGCGCGACGGGATGTAGAGGAAGTCGCCGGCAACCAGGGTCGCGGTCATCAGCGGCGCGGTCTCGCGGTGGTAGCCGGAGAAGTCCTTCGGCGGGAACGGCTCGTCCGCACAGGCCGTATTGGGCCGGAAGTAATAGTCCTTCACGCCGGCGGTCTGCGCGATGAACACGTCCTCGAGATCGTAGTGCCAGCCAAAGCCGTGCGTGTCGGCCGGCGTCGCGAACACCTGGACCTGCGGCGTGCCCGGCAGGTCGGCGAAGCTGTCGGCGACCGCGCGCAGGCCGGCGTCGGCGCGCTCGGTGTAGCGCATCGCGAGGCCGATCCCCATGCGCATGTACGCGCGTAGCTCGTCGAGATCGCGAGGCGCCGGGAACGGCAGGTGCTGGCCCTTCGCGCACACGATCGTATCGGCGCCGACGCCGAGCACGCGGCCGAGCGCGGGCCAGTCGAGCGTGGCCGCCGAGCCCTTCGTCGAGCCGGGCTGCGCCCACGCGCCGCGTCCAAAGTGCTGCGCGCGGAAGTCCGCGAGCGTCAGGGGCGCGATCCAGTCGCGGAGCATGCCGTGACGTAGCACGGGGTGATACCGTCGAGGAATGGTTCCGACGGACCTGGTCAAGCTGACCGAGATGGATGCCGCTTGGGCGGTGCGCGGCTCGGGTGCACGCCTCGATGCGGTGCGGCGCGCGGGCCGAAAGCTGCGCGATCGGATCCTCGCGAGCGGTCAGGCGCGCTGCGTGCGCACGGTCGACCTCGCGACGTTCCCGTATCCGACGCGTTATGCGCTGCAGGGCGTGGCCGGCTCGCCGGCGCCGTTCGTGTTCATGCGCAACCGCATGCACCTCGTGCAAGTCGCGGCGGGCACGCGGACCGTGACGATCCTCGTCAACCCGACCGATCCGCAGCGCTCGGCGGCGGCACCGTTCTTCGCGCGGCTCGAGGAGCGTTACGGCAGCACGGCGAGCCGGCTGCTCTCGACGTTCCATACGACGATCCCCGATGCGCTCGCCGGCTGGGGCATCGCGCCCGAGACGATCGACTACGTCACGTTCGATCACCTTCACGTCCAGGACGTGCGCGGGCTGCTCGCGCCGGGGCCGGGTGGTCGCGCGTTCCTGCCGAACGCGAAGCTGCTCGTGCAGAAGGCCGAGCTCGACACGCTCGCGCAGATCCATCCTCTGCAGGTCGAGTGGTACATCCCGGATTGTCTGACCGGCGTGCCGGCCGATCGGATCGTCGCGCTCGACGGAGATTGTCTGATCGGCGGCGGCTTCGCGATCGTGCGCACGCCGGGCCACACCTGGGGCAATCACACGCTCGTGATCGTCACCGGCACCGGCGCGTGGACGGTCAGCGAGAACGGCGTGTGCGTCGATGCGTACGCGCCGGGCCTATCGCGCATCCGCGGGATCGCGAAGCACGCGCGCGAGGCGGGCGTCGACGTGATCCTCAACGCGAACACGCGCGAGGACTCACTCGATCAGTACACGTCGATGGTGCTCGAGAAGACGCTCGCCGACGGCGTGCCCGAGCGGCCCGAGTGGCCGCAGCACTTCTCGTCGAGCGAGATGGTGCCGCACCTGCTCGCGCCCGGGCTCACGCCGACCTTCACGCACGGGGCGATCACCCACGGAGAGATCGTCGCGCGCGCGGCCGCGGCCTACGCTCAGGGCGCGTAGACCTTCCAGTTGTCGATGTACGAGCCGTCGAACGAGTCGATGCGGATGCCCGCCGTGCCCCACGAGAACGTCGAATCGTTGACGGTCATCGCGAGCGATCCATCGAGCCACAGCGACAGCTTGCTGCCGACCGCCTCGAACCGGATCGTGTGCCACTTGTTCGGCGCCGGCTTGCCGTAGGTCTTGTTCATCTTGAGCGCCGTATACACGCCGCACTGTTTCTTCTGGATCTGCACGACGCCGTCCTCGCGCCACGACGCGACATAGAGGTCGTACTCGGTGCGGTAGCGCAGGAACGCCTTGAACCCGGGGTTCACGCCCACGGAGAGCGGCGCCTTCGAGTAGTAGAAGTTGTACTCGGTGCCGGTATCGGTCCACTTGACCGGTGCCGTGCCGCCCGCGGTGTACGACTTCGCGAACGAGCGGTACGAACCGTCGGTCGTGAGCGCGATCTTGCCGCGGTTGCCACTGCTCGTCGACACGGCCGACAGGCAGCCTGCGGTGACATCGAGGTACGGGCGGCTCCCCTTCGAGCTGCCGCACTCGACGGTCGCGGGCAGGCTCGAGCCGTAGCCGTTGAACGCCTCGTCCCCGCTCGGGTACGTCGACGTCGGGCCGCGCCACGGATACTGCGAGACCTTGCCGGTCGGGCTCGTGCCGCCGACGTACGGCGTGTAGACGCCCGAGCTGTACGCCGGGCAGCTCGACGTCAGGTCCGACGCCGTCGTGGCGAGTCCCCCATCATCGGAGCCGACCGCGGATCCATCACTGGCTCCGTCGTCGACGCTCGTGTCGTCAGAGGTTGGTTCGTTCGACATACAGCCGGCACTGATCGCCGTCCCCCCAAGGACAGCGATCAGCACCAGCCTCTTCCATAGAGGCTTGTGTTCCACCGCCGTGCAGTCTTCACGGTGAGCGCGAGCGCGCAATGACAAATCTGCAGGGCAGACGCCGAAATCGTGTCGGAAAGTCGATGAGGACACATATCCGGTCACGCATTTTCACGCGCTTGCGCGGGCGCGTTCGTTGCTACTCAAATCGTTCATGTCCGCGATCGTGTCATTGCTGCGCGTCATGACGCTGCGCGACGCCGAGGCGATCGTGCTCGAACCGGGAAAACCACCGGTGTTGCGCCGGCGCGGCAACGTCGAGGCGCTCGCGATGCCGGCCCTCGAGCCCGCACTCCTTGCAGACTTCGCGACGCCGCTGCTCGGCGAGCAGTCGCTGGCGGGCGGGCCGGTGATGGTGACGTTCCACGAGGACGGGACCACGTATCCGGTGACGCTCGAACAGACCGCGAGGGGTGTGCGGATCGTCGTGCGACGGCCGGCACCGCCGAAGAGACCGGAAAAGAAAGAGGAGATGTACCGCCAAGAACGCCAGGACCTCCAAGGTCAGAGCGCAGAGTCTTCTCCTCTTCCCCTTGGTGCTCCTGGCGCCCTTGGCGGTAGATCCTCTTCGTCCGTACAGGGTGCTGTGGCGTCGAGCTCGGCGCACCACGCGCCGGTGTCTCCAATCGACAGCGGCGAGTCACCCCGGAGCCGGCTTGCGGAGCTGCTCGCCGAGGCCGTCGCAGCGGCGCACGCGCGCGGGGCGTCCGACGTGTTTCTTTCAACAGGCCATGGCGCGCGCGTGAAGCTCGACGGGCGGCTCGAATCTCTCGACGTGCACGTCGATGACGAGGCGCTCGCGGCGGCGGTCAGCGCACTCGCGGGCAACGGCAGCGCGGATCTCTCGCTCGAGACCGGCGGCGCACGGCTGCGCGTCAACGCGTTCGCCCACCTCGGCGGCAGCGCGGTCGCCGCGCGCATCATCAAGGAGCACGTGCCGGCGCTCTCCGACCTCGGGTTGCCCGACGAGGTCGCCTCGATCATCGAGCATCGCGAAGGCCTCGTGGTCGTGTGCGGGCCGACCGGGGCCGGCAAGTCGACCACGCTCGCCTCGCTCGTGGATCTGCTCGATCAGCGGCGCGCGGTGCACGTGATCACGCTCGAGGATCCGATCGAGTACCGGTTCGCCGCGCGGCGCTCGCTGATCCACCAGCGCGAGCTCGGCACGCACATGCCGACGTTCGCGGACGGCCTGCGTGCGGCGCTACGCGAGGCGCCCGACGTGATCCTGCTCGGCGAGCTGCGCGACCGCGACACGATCGCGGCGGCGCTCACGGCGGCCGAGACCGGCCACCTCGTGCTCGCGACGCTGCACGCCCCGAATGCGGTCGGCGCCATCGATCGCCTCGTCGACGCCTTCCCCGAGACCCAGCAGCGCCAGGCGCGCACGCAGCTCGCGGCGTGTCTGCGCACGGTGATCACGCAATACCTGTTGCCGAAGAAGGCCGGCGGACGCGTCGCCGCGCTCGAGGTCGTGCCGGTGACGCCAGCGGTGGCGAACATCATCCGCAAAGGCGAGCTGCAGACGCTGCCGACGGCGATCCAGTCGGGCCGCGAGGCCGGCATGATCCCGCTCGAGCGCTCGCTGGCCCGGCTCGCCGACGTGGTGTCGCCGCAGGTGATCAAGCGCGTCGCCGCCGATCACGATCTGCTGGCGTCGCTGTCGACCGGCCGCGGCCGCTAGCCGCTACAGGTCGCGCACGGTAACGCCGAGCACCTTCGCGACGTGCGGCGCGAGGATGCCGCGATGGCAGGTCGAGACGTCGGCCTCGTAGCAGAGCAGCGCAGCACGGTGACCGCGCGCGGCCTCGGCGACGTCGTCGACCGCCTGCGGCGGGAGGTGGTCGCGGTACTTCGCGAGGGCGTCGGGATCCTTGCGGAACGGATTGCCGGCGGAGCGCATGTGCATGTACTCGATGCCGGCGCCCTTCAGCGCCTCGCCCAGCGGCGTCTTCGAGAAGCCCCGCCGGCGCGAGAGCGGCAGCGCGCGGATGTCGATCAGGCGGTCGACCTTCGCCGCGGCGAGAGCAGCGAGCACCTCGTCCAGCGCGCGGCCCTCGTAGCCGATCGTGAACAGCGCGGTCTTCATGGCCACGGCGTAGCACTTCTCGCGTCACCGCGTCGCGGCGATGGCGTGGCGGCTACGGCTTCTTGAAGCGCGCCCGATCGAGTCCGTGGCGCAGCGCGAGCGCCCACAGGTTTTTCCGATCCATGCCCGCGGCGCGCGCAGCCTGGGCGAGGTTGCCCTTGTGCACGCGGAGCAGCTCGGTCAGGTAGGCCGACTCGAACGCATCGATCGTCTCCTGCTTGACCTCGCGGAACGGCCGCGCGACGTCGACGCGTACCACCGAATTCGGGCCGGGCGCCGGCAGCGCGATGTCGGCATCCTCGATGTGCTGACCGCCCGCGACGACCATCGCCTGGTGGATCTTGTTCTCGAGCTCGCGCACGTTGCCCGGAAAGTCGTACGCCGTCAGACGCGCGAGCGCACCGGGCGTGACGCCCTCGACCGGCTTGCCGAGTCGCGCGCGGTACTTCTGGACGAAGTGGTGCACGAGCAGCGCGATGTCGTCGGGGCGCTCGCGCAGCGGCGGCAGGTGCATCGGGAACACGTTGATGCGGTAGTAGAGGTCCTGGCGGAAGCTGCCGCGCGCGACGAGCTGATCGAGATCGCGGTTCGTCGCGGTGATGATGCGCACGTCGACGCGGCGATCCTGGTCGTCGCCGATCCGCCGGAACTCCTGCGACTGCAGCACGCGCAGCAGCTTTGCCTGCAGCGGTAGCGGTAGCTCGCCGATCTCGTCGAGGAACAGCGTGCCCGAGTGCGCCGCCGCGAGCAGGCCCTCGCGATCGCGAGTGGCATCGGTGAACGCGCCGCGCACGTGGCCGAACAGCTCGTCCTCGAGCAGCTGCTCGGGGATCGCGGCGCAGTTGACGACGACGAACGGCGCATCGTGACGCGGCGACGAGTTGTGGATCGTGCGCGCGACCAGCTCCTTGCCGGTGCCGCTCTCGCCAAAGATCGCGACGGTGACATCGGTCGCCGCGACCATCGCGATGCGGTCGTACAGCTCCTTGATCCACGCGCCCGAGCCGATGATGACGTCGCTCTTGCGCGGCCGCCGGCTCGCGTTACCGCCGCGCTCGGGTGCCGCACGGTCGACGCGGAACGCCAGCTCTGCCGCGGTCAGCGGACGCACGACGACGTCGCTCGCGCCGCACCGCGCCGCCACCGCGATGCCGTCGGTGTTGGCGGCGATCACGATCACCCGCGCGCCACCGCCGGCGGCGCCGAGCTCGCGGACCAGCGCGGTTGTCGGCTCGCCCTCGAGCAGCACGACATCGAACGGATGCCCCGCGGCGTGCGTGGCGCGCAGCTGAGCCATCGCGGCGTCGCGCGCGCACCAGGCGACCTCGGAGGCGTGCTCGCCGAGCAGCTCGGCGATCGCATCACGCGTCGCTGCGCTCTTGTCCACGACAAGCACCCTCGGAGCCATCGCCCCGAGCATACCCCGCGCTACCAGTCCTTGGTCGGATCGTTCGGGTGACCGGTGGCGTTGCGACGCGCGCTGTCGCGCTGCAGGCGCCGTGAGAAATCCTCGAGGTCGTCGAGCTTGCCTTCGGTCGGCGTGCGTGGGCCCTGACCCTGGTTGCGCTCGTGCGTGGGCCGGCCCTTCTGGTTGGTGTTGGGCTGGCCGTTCTGGCCGGTCTGGCCGGAGCCGTTCTGATCATTCGAGCCGTTCTGACCGTTCGAGCCGCTCTGCTGGTTCGAGCCCTGGCCGCCGTTCGAGCCGTTCTGCGGCTGCGCCGAGCCTTGGCCGCCATTCGATCCGTTCTGGTTCGAGCCCTGGCCGCCGTTCGAGCCGTTCTGCTGGTTCGAGCCCTGACCGTTCGATCCATTCTGCGGCTGCGCCGAGCCCTGGCCGCCGTTCGAGCCGTTCTGCTGGTTCGAGCCCTGGCCGGCGTTCGAGCCATTCTGCTGGTTCGAGCCCTGACCGTTCGAGCCGTTCTGCTGCTGGCCTTGCTGGCCCTGCTGACCTTGCTGGCCCTGTTGACCTTGCTGGCCTTGCTGGCCCTGCTGCCCCTGCTGGCCCTGCTGGCCCTGTTGACCTTGCTTGCCCTGCTGCTGCTGTTGCTGCTTGTGCCGGCGGCGCAGTGCGAGCTCGAGGTTGATCCGCGCGTCGTCGAGCGTGTTGTCGTCGCGCAGCGCCTGCTTGTACGACTCGAC
>Ga0070678_100002360_pt1 | contig 10309 bp, 5 predicted proteins | sample KBSM73metaG_FD_65647 | JGI IMG/M metagenome (GOLD analysis project Ga0070678, IMG submission 65647) | Miscanthus rhizosphere microbial communities from Kellogg Biological Station, Michigan, USA - KBS M7-3 metaG | ecosystem: Host-associated > Plants > Roots > Rhizosphere > Soil ...
CATCGGCAGGTTGTCGCCCATCCGGTTCCAGGTCGCGCCGTCGTCGGTCGTGAAGTACACGCCGAGGTCGGTGCCGGCGTAGATCGTCGTCGCGGTGACCGGGTCGTACTTGACGACGTAGACCGGCACGTTCGGCAGGCGATGCGCCGGATCGCTGCCGACGATCGACTCCCACGTCATGCCGTGGTCCTTCGTGCGCCACAGGTGGCCCTTGTCGTCGGGCGGCGGCGTGCCGTCGTTGACGGTGCCGGTGAACGCGCCGATGAACACGTCACCAGGCTGCGCGCCCGCGGGGAGCGTCGGCGGGAAGTCGATCGACGAGGCGCCGAGCAGGCGCGCATTCGTACCGGTCGGATGCACGGGCTGCGCGACCGTCCAGGTCCCGGGCGTGTTGCCCTGCGTCGTCACGTAGAACGGCTTCGCCGAGACCATGCCGGCGGCGCCGTAGAGGCCCGCGGTCGTCCGCGATGCGGTCACGTTCGCGAAGCCCGCGCCGGCGGCGTCGCCGGTGAGGTCCTGCGAGATCGGGGTGAGCGTGTAGCCCGAGCCCGACGGCGTCGCGACGAACACCTGCTCGTCGGTGTGCGTCAGCACGCTCTCGCCGGTCGTGTCGGTCTCGACGTCGGCGTAGTGCACGAAGAACGGCTCCTGATCCTCGTGCGATAGGCGCGCGCGCGCGAGCATCCGCTCCTCGACCTCCTCGTCGTCCATCGACGGACCGATCGGCGAGGCGACCGAGTGCCAGTGCGAGCTCGCGTCGTCCGGCGCCTCGGGCATCTCGCTCGAGCAGTCGGTCTCGGCGGGCCTGCAGAACGCGCGGCCGAACTCGACCGATGCCCAGTACGTGGTGCCGGCGGTCGAGTGGTGCACGGTCGCGCCGATGCCGTCGCCTCCGATCGGCTGGTTGAACGCCGACGGCTGGTGCGGATCGGAGCGGAACCGCGTGCCGTTGTCCTGGAGGCCCATGAACGCGACGAACGGATCGCCGGCCGCCGGATCGCCCGACGCCACCGAGTAGAGCAGGTGCGTCGCGAGACCCTTGTTGTGATGCGTCCACACCACCTGCTCGGCCGCGCTCGCGCTGTCGAACAGGTTGTCGCTCGCGAACAGGCCGCCGTCGGTGCCGGCGAACGTCGTGACGTGGCCGTTGATGACGACCGACGTCGCCGTGTGCCAGTCGGCGTGCACGTAGGCGAGCCGGCCGTTCGCGGTCTCGCCGTAGCCGGGGCCCGGAAGCCAGTGGCTGACGAGCTCCCAGGTCGGCTGCGCCGCGGTGCCGTTCAGCGTGCGCATGCCGCACAGGTTGCCGCCGACGAGCACGTGATCGGCGTTCGTCGGATCGACGACGATCGCCTGGTTGTACCAGGTCTGATCGTGACCGACGTTGATGTCCGTGCACGAGTCATCCTGGTTCGACGCGAGCGTCGGGTTCGCGAGCGTGCCGGTCGCGTCGACGTACGTGCGGCCGCCGTCGTCGGAGCGCCAGTAACCGACCGTCTTGCTGCCGTCGACGGCGCCGACGAACGCGTACACGCGCGTGTGCTCCGGATCCGCGGTGGGACCGACCGCGAGCGTCGTGCGGCCCGTTCCGGTGACCGCCGGTGTCGCCGTGATCTGCGTCCACGTCATGCCGTCGTCAGAGCGCCACAGCGCGGCGTTGTTACCGGCCGGGCAGTTCTGCGGATCGCTATCGAAGCCGAAGTAGACGTTCGGTGGTGGCGCGCCGACGCCACACGCGGTCACGCCGGCCGCGACCCACGCTCCGCCGCCGACCTGCGCGACGCTCCACACCGATTCCGCGAGATCGCCCGCGCCGCCGTTCGGCAGATCGACGAGCGCGAACGTCGCGCCGGCATCGTTGGAGGCGAACAAGCCGTGGTCGGTCGCGGCGAGCACGAGGCTGCCCTTCACGCCGATCTGGCGAACCGACTGCGGCGTCGCGTCGAGGCCACTGCCGTAGGTGCCGGCGAGCGTGACCGGCGCTGCCCACGAGCCGCCGCCATCGGTCGACTTCACGATCGTGTCGCCCGACGCATCGACGAAGTCGCCGTTGCCGACATAGAGCGTGTCGGGCGCATCGGGATCGAGCGCGAGCGCGCCGACCGCGAGGCTCGGCAACAGATCCATCGTCGGCGCCCACGTCGGGCTCGCCGAGAGGAAGTCGAACGACTTCCACACGCCGCCGCCCGAGACCGCCATGTACACGACGTTCGCGTCGCGCGGATCGACGACGATGTTGTTCGGCCGACCCGAGTCGACCGACGCGATCGTGTAGTAGTTGAACTCCTCCGGCGCGTCCGTCGGCCCGAGGCTGACCCACGTGGTCGACGGCACCGACGGCAGCGCCGTGAAGTGCTTCACCGCGAGCTTTCGCGATTCCTCGCGCGCGACGCGATCGTGAACCGCAAGCTCTGCGGGGCTCGCGCGGTGAATGCCGGGACTCTTCCGGCGGTCATCCGTCAGCTCATGCGGCCGGCGCGAACCGCGATGATAATGCGGTACGAGCAGCGGTACGGCGATGGCGACTCCCGCCGCCGCCACCAATGATCCCACGAGGATCCGGTTCATGTCGGCGAGTAACTCAGCCCTGGTACGCCCGCGTCAACCCCGGTCCACTCACAACCCCCGGCCGCCTGCACGGTTGATGCAGCAGCGCGTGATCAAAGGAGCGTGCTGTGCTGAAGAAGATCCTGATCCTGGCGTTCTGCGCCTGCGGCAGCTCGACGACCATGGAAACGACCTGGAGAAGCCCTCACCCCGAGGCGACGCTGAACAACGTCGTCGCCGTGTACATCTCGAACGACGGCGCGACTCGCCGGAGCTTCGAGGACCACATGGCCGCGCGTCTCAATGCGAAAGGCATTCACGCGGTCCCGGGGTATTCGGTGCTGACCGAGATGGACCAGCAGGACCGTGCGGCGGCGAGGTCCAAGCTGATCGCGCAAGGCTTCGACGGCGTCATCGCCGTCCGGCTGATTGGGGCTCATACGCAGATCCAGGTCGAGCCGACCTTCATCGGCTACTGGGGCGGCGCGTGGGCCTATGACAACGCCTACCTGACGACGCAGACGATCGTTCGCGTCGAGACCAGCGTGTTCTCGCTGCGCGATGATCGGCTCGTGTACTCGGCGGTGTCGAGGACGCTCGATCCGTCGTCCACGGAGGCGGCGATCGCGAGCGTGACGAAGAAGGTCGCGAAGGAGCTGCACCACGAAGGGATCGTCGCGACCGCGGGTGGTGGTGCGCCTGCGACATGAACGTGCGCAGGCGAGGCGCGGAAAATCTCGGCACGCAATAGCGGCACGAGCTGGCAACGTCGGGAACGCAGCGTGAACTTCGCGTGATCCGACCGGCGCGTGGTCGGACCTTCTCGCAGGCTCGAGCGGCCATCGAGGAGGCCCGCATGACACGACCGCTTCTCGCGCTCGCGCTTCTCTCCGCCTGCGGCTCGGCCGCCACCACATCGGGCGGCTACCAGCCGCCGGTCACCGTCGGTTTCGACGTCGAGGTGACCGAGAACTACGCTGCGATGGACGAGGTCCCGGTCAGCGGCGGCGAGCTGCGACTGGTCGCACCGCACGCGATGCACGATGACCGCGGCGCCGCCGTCACCGCGATCGGCTTCCCGCTGCGTCACACCGACATCCACGCGCACGTCGCCGGCATGTCGGCGCTGTACACGGTCACGCAGACGTTCGAGAACCCATTCGACGAGCCGATCGACGCGGTGTACGTGTTCCCGCTCGGCGACGAGGCCGCCGTCACGCGCTACTCGATCACGATCGGCGATCGCACGATCGCGGGCGAGATCGAGAAGAAGGAGCAGGCGCGCAGGACCTACGAGGAGGCGAAGGCGAAGGGCCACACCGCGGCGCTGCTCGAGCAGGAGAAGCGCAACATCTTCAAGCAGAAGATCGCGAACATCGCGCCGCACGAGCAGATCGCGGTGCAGATGACCTATGCCGAGCTGCTGAATTACGCCGACGGCCAGTACGAGATCGTGGCGCCGCTCGTCGTCGGTCCGCGGTACCTGCCGGCCGGTGATGTCGGCGCGACACCGGTCGCAGCTCATCACGCCGGGCATGCCAAGCGCGCGGGCGTGACCTCGATCCCGTACGCCGACGCGAAGATCGCCGGAAGCACGGTCAGCTTCTCCGCCGACATCGATGCCGGCGTGCCCGTGCTCGGGGTGACGAGCCCGTCGCACGATCTGAAGGTCGACGAGCTGGCGCCGACGAAGCGCCGCGTCGTGCTCGCGAGCGCGAACGAGCTGCCGAACCGCGACCTGATCGTTCGCTACAAGACGGCCTCCGATCAGACGATGGTCGGCCTGCTCGCGCATCGCACCGACAAGCACGGCTACTTCACGCTCGTCGTGCAGCCGAAGGCCGAGTACAAGACCGGCGACATCACGCCGCGCGAGGTGATGATCGTGATCGATACCTCGGGCTCGATGAGCGGCCAGCCGCTGGAGCAGGCGAGCGCGCTCGCGTCGGTGCTGATCGACTCGCTGCAGCCGACGGACACGTTCAACGTGATGGCGTTCTCGGGCGGCACGAACGCGATGTCGCCGTCGCCGATCGCGGGCGATGGGGCGGGCAAGGAGACCGGCAAGCAGTTCCTCGGCACGCTGCAGGCTGGCGGCGGCACGGAGATGGGCCCGGCGATGGCGAAGGCGCTCGAGAACAAGCCCGGCAACGATCGCATCCGCATGGTGTACTTCCTCACTGACGGCTTCGTCGGCAACGACGACGTGATCGTCTCTGCCGCGCGCTCGAACCTCGGCGCGAACCGGATCTTCTCGATCGGCATCGGCTCGGCGCCGAACCGCGCGCTACTCGATCAGATCGCGCAGGTCGGTCGCGGGTTCCCGAGCTACCTGAACCTCACGGAGGACGCGACCGACGTCGGTAGCGAGATCGTGCAGCGCACGGCGCATCCGTACCTCACCGACATCAAGATCGAGTGGAACGGCCTCGCGGTCGGCTCGGTCACGCCCGCGGCGATCCCCGACGTCTATGCCGGCATGCCGCTCGTCGTCTCGGGCATCTACACCGAGCCCGGGCGCGCGAAGATCACGGTGACCGCGACCACGGCGGGACATCGCGTGCGGATCCCGATCGACGTGACGCTGCCGGATCGCAACGACGACGAGCCGGTCGCGTCGCTCTACGCGCGCAAGAAGATCGACGAGGTGTACGCGCTGGCGGCGGGCACGCTGTCGCACGAAGCGGTGGAGCAGGTCACCGAGCTCGGCCTGCAGTTCCACATGGTGACGGACTACACGTCGTTCGTCGCGGTCGACCGCACGCGTGTCGTCAGTCCCGATGGCAAGAGCCGTGTGGTCGAGCAGCCCGCGCTCGTGCCGGCGGGCGTGGATCCCGAGGCATCGATCGGACCGGGCGAGCCGTCCTACGCGTCGTCGTCTTCGTCGTCCTCGTCGTCGGGGTCGTACAGCGGTGGTGGTGGCGGTGGTAGCTGGGGCGGCGGCTGGGGCGGTGGCGGCGATGTCGATCCGCTCACGCTGCTGCTCGCACTCGCGCTGGTGCCGCTCGCGCTGACGCTGCGGAAGGTCCGCGCCTGAAACGCTGCGACTTCCCGCTGACGCTGGCGATCGGCGTCGCCGCGATCGTTGCCACCGCGGTGGCGTTCGCCGCGCCGTCGGTGCGCGACGCGCTGATCGCGGACCCGCGCGTGTTCGCAGGGCAGGGCTGGCGGCTCGTCACGGCGCCGCTCGTCCACGCGACGTGGGGCCACCTCGTGCGCGACCTGTCGCTCGTCGCGATCGCGGGCGTCGCGTACGAAGCCGCGCTGCCGCGCTGGGTGTTCGGCGTGGGGCTCGTCGTGCCGGTGCTCGCCGTGCTGCTGGCCGGCCGTGTCGACTGGTACTGCGGCCTCTCGGGGCTGTCGCATGCGCTGCTCGCGGCGGCACTGTCGTACGAGGCACTGCGCCGGCGCGGGCGCGTGAGGCTGTGGGTGCTCGCGCTATGCGCCGTCGCGATCGCGAAGCCGGTGTACGAGCTCGTGACCGGCGCGCCGGCGTTCGCGATGGCGCTCGGACCCCACGTCGTGCAGACACCGATCGCACACGCAGCCGGCGTGCTCGTCGGGATCGTGGCCGGGATTCAGGGCTCGCACTCGCAGACGGCGCGCAGGCTGTTCGAGCACTGCTGATCGTCGAGCGTCGAGTCGGGCAGTGCCGCGACGCAGTCCTCACCGGGCGGCTTGTCGTCGGGCTGGCCCGCCGCCCACGGCAAGAACGGCGCCGGCATCCCGCGCACGGTCATGAACGTGCCCTCGACCACCTGGTCGGTGAGTCCGACCCACACGGCGGGCTGTGCGGCGAGCGCGACGATCGCCTGGAGCTCGGCCGCGTCGTCGGGAATCGCCAGGTACGTCGTCGTTCCCTGCGCCGCGCACGCCGAGCGCTGGGTCGTGAAGTCCGAGGGCGTGGTGAACAGGTAATAGAGGTGGCCCGTGGTGCCGGGGAGCGCGGCGAAGCTCGGCGCGCACTTGCTGACGCCGGCATCCGCCCGGACGACGCACTGGCCCGTGTCCGAGCCGGAATACTCGGAGTAGCGGCGGCCTTGCACGCAGTTGGCGTCGGGCACGCTGCAGTAGCCGACTGCCTCGCAGACGCCGTCGCTGCCGCACTGCGAGTCCATCGTGCACTGGAACGCGCTGCTGTCGCGCACGCATCCACCGCCGAGCGCAGCGGCGAGCGCGGTGACCAGGGCGGTGGCCTTCACGGAAAGCTCCCCGAGATCGAGATCATGCCGCCGCCGGCGATGGGGACCAGCGCGACGTCCTTGCGCGGGCGCTCCTTGCGATCGTGCGTCATGTAGCGCACGACGCCGGCCGTGACGAACGCGAGCCCGGTGCCCGCGAACACGTATGCGTACGTCTGCGCGTGGTGGGCGTCGTCGACCTTGTGCGCGTGATCGGGCAGCGTCATCGCAGCGTCGGCAGCATCGATGTCTGCGACGGCAGCGCGATAGCTGAGCAGCGCGACGAGGCCCGACACCGCGCCGGCGGCGACCAGGCCGTCACCGAGCGTGTCCTTGTACCAGGGCTGCGCCGGCGGTGCCGGCGTGACAACCTTCGGCGCCGGCGGGGGAGGTGGCGGCGGCGGTGGTGGTGCGAGCTTCGCCTTGCAGGTCGCGATGCCATCGTTCGCCGTCTTCGTGGCGGCCTCGCCGTGCGGCGTCTCGAGGAACGCCTGAAACTCGGTGATCACCTCGTCGCAGTGGTCGAGCTCGATGTCGACCTGCGCGAGCGCGTAGTGAAGATCGGCGTCGGGCGCGAGCTGCAGCGCGAGCGTGAGCTCGTCGTGCGCTTCCTGATACTTGTGCTTCTTGTAGAACCCGAGCGCCTTCGCGTAGTGCGCCTTCGCCGAGGCGCGCTGCTTCGAGGTCGGTCCCTTCGGCGTGGGATCCGCGGGCGGCCGCAGTGGATCGCCCTTCGGCGCGGGCTTCGGACTCGCCTTCGGAGCCGCCTTCGGCGCGGCTTTCGGAGCGGCCATGACGATCGCCGGCAGCGCGCACGCGGCGACGATCGCAAGACGGACTCCCATGGATCAACGACGATCGTCGCCGTCGAGCCGGGCCGGCGTCAAGACCCCTATTTCCTCGCCTTGGCGAGCAATGCCTTGGCGCTGGCAGTCGCGGCCGGATCGTCGCCCTTCTCGCGCAGCGCCACCGCGCGCTCGAGCGGTGGGATTGCGAGCTTCGGCTTGCCGAGCGCGAGCTCGCAGGTCGCGATGCCCTCGAGCGGACCGGCGACCTCGGCGTGATCCGGTCCGAGCGCCTTCTCGAGGTTCGCGAGCGCGCGCTGGTACAGCACGACCGCCTCGGCCGGGTGCTTGCGTGCGAGCTGCGTGCGCGCGAGGCCGTCGAGCGCCGAGGCGAGCGACGGATGGTCGGGACCGAGCTTGGCCTGCCAGATGTCGAGCGCGTGCTGGAACGATGCGGCCGCGTCGTCGACGTGCCCCTGGGCGAGCTCGACCTCGCCGATGCGGTACTCCGTGGTCCCGACGTTCGGGTGATCGGCGCCGAGCGTGCGCGTGAAGAAGTCGCGCGCCTTCTCGAACTGCGCGAGCGCCTCGCCGGTGCGGCCGGCGTCGAGCATGGCGGCGCCGGTATCGAGCGCGATCGTCGCGAGCTGCGGATGATCGGGGCCGAGCGCACGCTCGGTGATCTCTCTCGCCTTGTCGAATTCCTCGAGCGCGTCGCCGATCGCGCCCTTGTAGCGCAGGGCCGATGCGAGGTTGACGCGCAGCGAGCTGATCAGCGAGAGATCGGGCGCGAGCCCCTTCTGTGCGACCGCGAGCGCGCGCCGGTAGTAGTCGATGGCCGCATCGTAGTGCGAGAGCTCGGAGCTCACGTCGCCGAGGTCGCCAAGCGCCGACGCGATCCGCGGATCGTCGGGCTTGAGCGTCTTCTGGCGGAGCTCGAGGACGCGCTGGCTGCGCTGCTCGGCCTCGGCGTACTTGCCCTCCTCGACGAACAGAGCCGACATCTTCTGATCGAGATCGGCACGCAGCATGTCGTTGTGGCCGACCCGCTCGACCTTCGCCTCGGCGTCGCGCGCGAGGTCCTGCGCCTCGTCGTACTTGCCGAGCCGCTCGCCGGTCACCCACACGAGTCCATTGCGCGCGAGCGCCGCGGTCTCGTCGTCGCGGCCGGCCTCGGCGGCGACCGAGGCATCCTTGAACAGCTTCACCGCATCGGGATACGCGCCTGTCGAGTCGGCGAGCTGCGCGGCGGCGAGCAGCACCTCGCCCTCGAGTGGCCGCCAGCCCAGCGCAGTGGCCTCGGTGAGGAGCGGTGCGAGCAGCTTCTGTGCGGCCGGGTAGTGCCCGGCCTGCGATTGCGCGAGCACGGCCGCGAGCGTCTTCTGCGCGGCATCGACGCGCGCAGCGGTCTTCGCGTCGGTGGGGCGCCGCACCGGCGCGCGGAGTGCCTCGGTGTCAGCACATGCATCGAGCGGAGGCAGCTGAGCGGTGAGCTCGCTCGCGCGCGCCACGACCTCGCCGTCCGCGGACGCGAGCACGTCGACCATCGCGCCGACGTCGTGGAGGCGTCGCTGCAGGCACGCGATCCGCAGATCGAGCAGATCCTGGGACTGGGTTCCATGCACGCGGGTCGCCTCGCAGGCCTCGCCGCGCATCGCGACCCAGTTGCGCGCGTAGCTGTCGAGGCTCTGCGTGACCGCGGCGAACGCGTCGTTCGCGAATGGCTTGCCGGTCTTCGTGAACGCTGCCAGCACGGCGCCGCGGCGCGGCTCGTCCCACACACCGGTCAGCTCGCGCTCGCTGCCGCGACACACCGCGGACTTGTCGTGCGTCATCGCCCACGCCGCGGCCGCGCCGCCGCCGGCGAGCACCACCGCGGCCGCCGCGAGCGCGATCCGCCGCCGCCGCGCACCCGGATCGCGCGCGAGGATCTCGATGATCGCGTCCATCGATGGCCACCGCTTCTCCGGATCGACCTCGAGCCCGCGTACGGCGACCTCGCGCACCCACGCCGGCACGTCACTCTCGGGCGGCGTGCGCATCCGGCCGTGCACGACGTTCTGCTTGAGCTCGCCGAACGTCTTGCCCTCGAACGGCCGCACCCCGTACAGCGCCTTGTACAGCGCGATGCAGAAGCTGAACTGATCGGTGCGTGCGTCGTATGGCGCGCCGACGAACTGTTCGGGCGCCATGTACTGCGGCGTGCCGACGACCGCGCCGTCGCGGGTCAGCGCGATGTCGAGCAGCGACGCCGAGGGCTTGCCGGACATCGACACGTTCGGCTCGAGCTCCGCCGCCTCGAGCTTGCGCGTCTCCTGCTCGTCGGAGTCCGCCAGCTCGCCGCTGTCGCGCACCGCGGCGCCGAACCCCGCCGCCCGAGCGAGCCCGAAATCGAGCACGCGCACGCGCCCGTCGGCCCCGATCATGAGGTTTGCCGGCTTGAAGTCGCGGTGCACGAGCCCGACCGCGTGTGCCGCCGCCAGTCCGCGCGCGGCATCGCGAAACACCCGCACGACCTCGCGCCACGGTCGCCGCTCGCGGAGCCATTCATCGCCGGCCTCGCCCGCGACGAGCTCCATCGCGACGAACACGCCGCCGTCGGCGCGACCGACATCGTACACCGCGACGACGTTCGGGTGTGACAGCTGGGCCAGCGCCTGCGCCTCTCGCATCAGGCGCGCCGCGAGCGTCTCGTCGGGATCCTCGTCGGTGTGCACGAGCTTGAGCGCGACATCGCGCCCGAGCTGGCGATCGCGCGCGCGATACACCACGCCCATACCGCCGGCACCGAGCTCC
>Ga0070678_100002364_pt1 | contig 10306 bp, 4 predicted proteins | sample KBSM73metaG_FD_65647 | JGI IMG/M metagenome (GOLD analysis project Ga0070678, IMG submission 65647) | Miscanthus rhizosphere microbial communities from Kellogg Biological Station, Michigan, USA - KBS M7-3 metaG | ecosystem: Host-associated > Plants > Roots > Rhizosphere > Soil ...
GTCTGGCGGACCTGAAGGTCCGCGGCTACGTGAGGCCAGTTTTGAAACGCACTCAAAGGCCCGACGCCACGCCAGTCGTGCAGCCCGCCCTGAACGCCGCATGAAAAACGCGTTCGATGTGACGAACGGCGGGCCCCTGGGGACGAACGTCCGAATTTCTGCAAATCGATGGGACGAGTCTTGACCCGCACGGCGTCGCCGTCGATAGTGCTGTCATGCCTTCCCGCAGCCGTTCGCTGCCGCTGCCGCTGCTGTTTGGCATTGCGACCGCCTTCGGCATCTCCTCGAGCATCCAGTCCTACCTGCTGTCGGCGACGAGGGGCGAGCCACTCGAGGGCATGGCTCTCCACGTCGTCATTCTGAACCTGTTGTACTGGTACGTCCCCGCACTCGTGGCGCCGGTGATCATGCAGGTGGCGGCCCGGTACCAGTTCGGCCGCGGCCACGGGTGGAAGCCGTTCGCCGTTCACATCACAGGCGCGCTCGTGTACTCCGTGCTGCACTCGGTTGCGATGCTCGTCACGCGAATCCTCCTGATGCGACAGGACCCGCCTCCTCAAGGGTGGTGGTTTGCTGTGCGCATTGAGTACCTCAACCAGCTCGACTGGATATTGATGACTTACCTCTTCCTCGTCGGCCTGGCGCATGCGCTGGAGTACCGCAGGGAATCGGAGCGGCGGGCCCTCGACAGCGCACACCTGGAAACGAGGCTCATCGAAGCGCGGCTCCAGTCGCTGCAGCGTCAGTTGCAGCCGCACTTTCTCTTCAACACGCTGAACGCCATTTCCGGTCTGATGCATCTCGACGTGGAAGCGGCGGATCGCATGATGGACCGGCTCGGGGATCTGCTGCGCATGGCCCTCGATTCGTCGAACGTCCAGGAGATACCGCTCAAGGACGAGCTCGAGATGCTGCAGAAGTATCTCGACATCGAGCAGGTGCGCTTCGGCCATCGCCTGTCGGTCGACATGCGCATCGCACCGGAGACGCTTGGCGCGCTCGTGCCGAACTTTCTGCTGCAGCCGCTCGTCGAAAATGCCGTGCGTCACGGTGTCGCGCCACACACACGCCCGGGGAGAATCGCCATCGAGGCCGGTCGCGAGGGACAGCGGCTGGCGCTCCGGATCCGCGACAGCGGCGAGGGTGTCGCGCCGCACTACCTCACGCTCCTCAACCAGGGGGTCGGGCTGACCAACACCCGTGCGCGTCTGGAGCATCTCTATCGCAGTGAGCACGCATTCGTGTTCTCGAACGACAACGGGTTCTGCGTCACCATCTCGATTCCGTTCGTGATCGACCGCAGCGTGGCTGAACCCGCAAAGGCAGGTGCTGCATGAGCCAGAAGATCAGGACGCTGGTTGCCGACGACGAGCCGATTGCACGGGCCCGCGTCGTCTCGCTGCTTCGCGCCGAAACCGACATCGAATTGGTGCGCGAGTGCACCACCGGTGAAGAGGCGCGCGCAGCCATCGAGCAGGGCAACCTGGATCTCCTGTTCCTCGACATCCAGATGCCGGAGGTCACGGGCATCGATCTGGCCCGCACGATCCAGACGCACGGCGAGCCGGCTGTGGTGTTCGTCACCGCCTACGACCAGTACGCGCTGCGCGCGTTCGAGGTCCACGCGCTCGACTACCTGCTGAAGCCGTTCAGCTCCGATCGCTTCCGCGCGGCGCTGGGCCACGCCCGCGAGCACCTCGCCAAGCGTCGTGCGAACACCGACGCCCCCCAGGGCCAGGCCGAGCAGCCGCGCGACGCGCAGGCGGGCGGCCGGCGCAATCGGCTCATGGTGAAGTCGGCGGGACGCATTCACTTCGTCCGAACCGGCGACATCGACTGGTGCGAGGCCGCCGGCAACTACGTCCGCATGCACGTGGGCCACCAGGAGCACCTGGTCCGCGACACGATGGGCCATCTCGAGTCGCAGCTGGACGGACAGCAGTTCATGCGAATCCACCGGTCCACCATCGTGAATGTCGATCGCATCCAGGAGATGCAGTCGTCGTTCAACGGCGAGTACGTCGTGCTGCTGCGCAACGGCACGCGGCTCACGCTGAGCCGTGGATACCGCGACGCGATCCAGACGAGGCTCGGAAAGCCGCTTTGACAGGTGGCACTTTGCAGGGTGCTTGGTGGCACTATGCAGGGTGCTCGGGTGGCACTTCGCAAGGTGCCGGGTGGCTCACTCTGCAAGGCGCTGGGTGACACTCTGCAGGGTGTCGGGCGGCACTCTGCAAGGTGTCGGGTGGCAGTCTACACGGTGCCGGGCGGCACTCTCAGGGTGCTGGGCGGCACTCTGCAACGTGCCAGGCGGCAATGGCACTCTGCACGGTGCCGGCGGCACTCTACAAGGTGCAGGCTGGCACTCTACAAAGTGCCAGGCGGCACCCTACAAGGTGCTGGAGACCCGCGTCTGCGGCGGATGACGGATCTGTGAACCGATCACACAGCTGGAACTGTGCACATGGCACAAATGTGCAGCAGCGGGACATGGTGGACGGCCCTCTGGTTGCACCGACGCCTCCATCGCCATGCCCTTTCAGGCCGTCCTCTCCCGCCAGCTGGCCGCGCTTGCCGATCAATTGACCGCCGCGGCAGCTGAAGACCTCGCACCTCTCTCAGCGCAGATCGCCGACCTCACCGCGGCTCGCGATCGCTACCGCGCACGAGCGGAGGAACTGACCGCCGCGAACGATGCGCTCTCCTTCGAGCTCGAAGCCAGGGCGGCCGAGAGCGAATCGGCCGCGAGCGCCGTCAGAAACCTTGAGTCCGAACGCGAGCGTTCGGCTCGCCTCGCCGGTCAGCTCGCCGCCATGGAGTCGCAGCACGCCGACTTGCAGCGACAGCACCAGCTTCTGGAGGAGACAACCGCAACCCTGCGTCAGGGAGCCGGCCGGCACCTCGCGGAACGGGCGGCCTCCGACGCCGCCCTGATCGAGGCGTCCGCCGCCCGCGACCGCGAGCGCGCCTCGCGCGAGGCGGCCGAATCGGAGCTGACCCGCCTTCGTGCCCAGACCGCCAATCTCACATCCGAGCTCGAGGCAGAGCTGACGCAGATTCGCCAGGAGTTCGCTGACGCCCGCCACCAGGCCGAGGGCGAAGCGGCTCTGCTCCGCGAGGAATTGACCATCGCCCGCAGCTCGAACCGCGAGCGGCTGGTCGCGCGTCTTGGGCAGCTGTTCGAGGACATCGGGCGAGGCGCGTCGGTCGAGGACGTGCTCAGCGCGGCGGCCAACGGCCTGACGGAAGACTTCGGTCGCGTTGCCGTGTTCGCGGCGCAGAACGGCCGGCTCGAGGCGCGATACCAGCGCGGGTTCGACCCCGACAGCGGCTTCGGACAGGTGGTTCCAGAGCTGAATGGCGGGTCGCTGCTCGCGCGCGCGGCCGCCTCCGACGAACTCGGGCTCGTCATGGCCGACGCCGTGACCGACCTGCCCTTCTCCGGCACGCCGTCGGTCATCGTCACTGCGCCAGTGAAGGTGCGCGGCGAACTGCTGGCGCTGATCTACGCCGACAACGACGGGCAGCCCGCGCTGATGGAATCGACCGACACGCCGGCCCGCGTCGCAGACATCGTCCGCAGGCACACCGCGCTTCGTCTCGATCGACTGACGGTCGAACTCAAGACGATGGGCGAGCTGAGGGCGTACGCACGGATGCTGCTCGATGAAGTGGAGTACGTCTATCGTGCCGACGTGAGCGCGCGAAAGGCCGACTCCGAGCGGCTCGAGCGGCTCACCGAAAACCTGCGCTGCGCCCGCCAGATCTACCAGCAGCGCGTCGCGGTCGAAGGCCCGGCCATGGCCGCGCTCATCGAGGAAGTGATTACGGCGGCCGTTGCGGCCAAGGCCGGAACGCCGTTTGGCCGTGAGCTCGCAAGCGTGGCGCCGCAGGCACATCCCGCGGCGGTGGAAGTCGGAGGCTGAGATCTCGGAGCTCAGTGCGTCCAGGCAAAAAAAGCCCCGACTCCTTATCCGGAGCCGGGGCCATCTACGTAGGGCGGGTCTTCAGACCCACCCTCGGCCGTCGGGTCTAAAGACCCGACGCTACGCATTCACTTCTGACTTCTAAGTTCTAACTTCTAACTTCTAACTTCGGAACGCCCCCTACCAGCGCGCCTGCACGCCCAGGCGGATCAGCCGGCCCTGGAGAATCGTCGCGGGACGATCCAGTGCGCTGCCGAAGGTCTGCACTCTCGACAGGACAACACCCGAGTTGAAGGCGTTGTAGGCGTCGAACTGGCCTTCCAGCTGGAGACGCCCGATGTTGAACGGCCGTTTCAGGCGGATGTCCGCCTGGTTCTGCCGATCGAGGAACTTGCTGCCTGGTGCGATCAGCTGGATGTTGACCGAGGACTGCGTCAGCTGAACCCCGGCGCCGTTGTTGTAACCGGCCTTGGCAGTCGCCGCGAGGAACGTCGGACGGTCCACGTTCCAGATCACGCGCAGCGACGGATCCACCATCGTTGTCGCCGGAATGAAGGTGGCATCGTAGGCGCCGTTGCGCGCGTCGCCGTTGTAGCTCTGGAACGACGCCGCAATCTGGATCTTCCAGGGCAGGTTGTACGACCCGTTCAGCTTGAACTGGTTGTACATCGGGATGTCCTCGTTCGTCTGGTCGCAGTACGCGAGGAAGTTGGGATCCTCGACCTGGCAGGTGTTGATGATGGTGTGGCCGGCGCTGAATCCGCCGAAGATGTTCAGCCCCTTCATACGGCTCTGGAAGTTGATGTCGTAGCCGGTGTAGGTGCGCTTGTTGTCCGAGTTGCTATCGAGCAGGTTGAACGCCGTCGCCTTCGCCGGGTTCAGGTTGTAGATGTCCACGGTCTGCGACGTATCGGACGGATTCTGGACCGTGTACTTCGTGTAGTCGGACGGATCGATCGCGATGTTGTCCGACCAGATCATGTTCTTGTAGTCGCGGCGCACGAACGAAAAGGTCACCGACGTGCCGGGCATCACCTCGCGCTGGAGGCTGACGTTCATTTCGTTCTGCTTCGGCCGCTTGATGTCGGGCGCGAAATTTTGCAGCGGCTTCGTGCCGAACGTGGCGGCCAGGTTCGAGAAGTCGATCTCGCAGCCCGCCGTACGATACACGCACGGCACGCGTGTTCCGTTGGGCAGGTAGCTGATGCCGCCCTGCGCGATGTTGTCGTTGTTCAGGTCCTGCCACGTCAACGTCGCGGAGGTATAGAAGTTCGGGTCGTACGTGTCCGCGAAGCCGGACGAATAGGCACGCATGTACGAACCCCAACCGGCCTTCACTGCCGTCTTGCCGTCGCCCGCCACGTCCCACGCGAAACCGAGGCGTGGCGAGATGTCGTTCCAGTTCGGCGTGTTTTCCACGTCCTGGAACGTGCGCGACGGCACGAAGCGGCCGCCCACCGCAGAGAGCCCGACGATCGAGCTGTTGAAGTGCTCGAACCGAACGCCCGGGTTGATCGTGAAGCGGCCGACCGTCCACTGGTCCTGGGCGTAAATGCCCTGGTCGGCGTTCATGTCGCTCCGGCTGTTCTGCGGCGTGTTGTGGATGATCACCTGCGCCGGTACGTTCGTTCGATAGAGCTGGATCAGGTCGGCCGCCTCCCGGCGCTGCCGCCAGAAGTAACCGTAACCATATTGCCAGCCGACCTTGATGTTGTGCGAACCGGTCACGTACGAGGCAGACGTCACGAACGTCTTGCGGATCGGTTCGCGGTAGTAGATGCCGCCGTCGTACTGGTCGTACGCCGTCTGAAGGATGGTGTCGCGCTTGGGAATGACCAGCGAGTTGGTTGGCGTACCGCCGCTCTGTTCGAGTTGCGGAACGGTGTCCGGATCCTGCGGCGTCAGCGAGTAGCTCTCGTTGTTGATGGCGAAGCCGGCCTCGACGAGGAACTTGCTCGTGATCGTGCCGGTGTACTTGATCTCGCTGGTGTAGTACTGCTTCGGCGCGCGGATGTCGGTGGCCTCGCCGGCAATCGCGTACCCGGCGGGAGCGGAGTTCTCGTGGCCGCGGAACTTGCGGATGCGGTCAAGGTAGCCGGCGATCTTGTGCTTGTCGCCCATGCGGCCCGTCAGGCGCCCGACCGCGCTCGAGATGCGCGCGTTGTCGATCGTCTGCTGGCCGGCCTGGTCGCCGTAGCGGAAGAAGCTGTTGGCGATGTACTGGTAGACGCCCCAGTCGCGGCCGGACGCGAAGAACCACAGCTTGTCCTTCAGGATCGGACCGCCCTGCGACACGTTGATGTCCCAGACCTTGTTCAACGAGTCGCCGGCAGCCAGCCCCTGCGCCTTCGCGTCAGCGGTGTTGTCCGCCTGCCAGTTCTCGTTGCCGCCGGAGAAGAACATGTTGCCCTTGAACTGGTTGCCGCCGTCTTTCGGGATCATGTTGGCGCGGATGCCGCCCGCGGAGGTCTCGGCGTTGATGGCACTGGTCTGGTAGCTCACTTCCTCGAACATCATGTCGTTGAAGTAGCTCTGGACCGAGCCGTCACCCTCGATGCCGTTGAGGATCATGCCGTCCACCATGAAAGTGGTGTCGCGGCCGTCCGACCCGTGCACGGTGAGGTCGCGGTTCTGCATGCCCGATGTACCGCCCACGTCAGGCAGCGCGAGACGCGCACCCGGTAGCATCGCACCCAGGCTGGGCACGCTGCGGCCGGTCGGCACCGAATCGAGCACCGCGCGGCTGAGCACCTGCTGCTGCACGGCCGTCGAGGTGTCGACGACCGGTGACTGGCCCGAAACCGTGATGGTTTCCTCGAGCGAACCGACCTTCAGGTCGCCGTTGATGGTTGCGGTGAAGTTGCTGGGAAGTTCGACGCCGTCGCGTTTGACGGTGCTGAACCCCTCGAGCGAGAAGGTGACGGAATACACGCCGGGCCGGAGGTCGACGATGTTGTAGCGGCCCTCACCGTCGGTGGTGACGGCTCTGGTTTTCTCGATAAGTGCGGGGCTCGCCGCCTCAACGGTCACACCGGGCAGCACTGCACCGGACGTGTCTCTGACGATACCTGCGATAGCACTCTGAGCGTGCGCGAGGCTGGGTACTGCCACGAGGCAGGCCAGCACGGCGAACGCCAATCTCCACTTGCTCGAAAACATCCGCGCCTCCTTCGGTCAACGTCGCTTGCCAGGGAACGAACCTAACTACCGGGATGAAAGCGGTTGCACGCAGATAAGGGCCGAATCCAGGGAAAAGAACCTGAATATGCGGCACAAAGGCTACGTCGCGCTCAAATTCACGTCAACGCTCCAGCACTAGGTATGTCGGACGTTCTGGACCGGAATCCAAACTTCCGAATCCAGCGGTGGCTGGCTGGATCGCGGCCTTTACGGATACCTTTTCTCCGTCATTCGGTTCGAGGGCAGAGGTAATCTCACCAGTTGAGCGGCTGCGGTCGGGCCACTCCTCCAAGGAGGCAATTGAATGATTCGGAAACTCGTGTTGGCTGGAGTCGGTGCGCTTGCGTGCGTGCTCTGGCTACCGGCAGCGGCGCATGCCCAGAGCGCCATCGCGGGCCTCGTGAAGGACACCTCAGGAGCAGTTCTCCCAGGGGTGACCGTCGAAGCGTCGAGCGACGTACTTATTGAGAAAACCCGTTCTGTTATTACTGATGGCGAAGGCGCATACCGCATCGTCGATCTGCGACCGGGCACCTATGTCGTCACCTTCACCCTGCCGGGCTTCCAGACCTTCAAGCGCGAAGGGCTTGATCTGCCCGCCAACTTCACCGCCACGATCAACGCCGACATGAAGGTCGGCTCGCTCGAAGAGTCGGTGACCGTCTCCGGGGCCTCACCCGTCGTCGACGTCAGTTCGAACAGCAAATCGCAGGTGCTGAACCGCGACGTGCTGGACGCGGTGCCGAGCGCCAAGACGATTCAGAGCCTCGGCCAGCTGGTCGTCGGCGTGAGCCTGAGTTCACCTGACGTCGGCGGCAGCCGGGCCATGCAGCAGACCTATTTCGCGGTCCACGGCGTCGGCGCGTCCGGCACGATGGTGACCGTCGACGGCCTGATCACCAACGGCACGATGGGCGACGGCGCAGTCCAGGCGTATCACAACGAAGCGATGATCCAGGAGGCCGTCTACCAGACGGCCGGCGGCGCTGCCGAAACCATCACCGGCGGCCTGAACATGAACCTCGTCCCCAAGGACGGCGGCAACAAGTTCTCCGGCGGCTTCAAGTTCGCCAAGTCTCCCGAATCGTGGCAGGGCAACAACCTGACCGACGACCTGAAGGCGATGGGCGTCACCGGCGTGGACAAGATCTCCAATTTCTACGAGTGGAACGCCGAGCAGGGCGGGCCGATTGCGAAGGACAAGCTGTGGTTTTACGGCGCCTTCCGCCATGCCCGCTATGACAAGCCGATCGCGAACACGTACATCACGCCCGGCAACGTTGCGTACCCGCAGGCGTACCAGCAGTGCGCCGCGTCGGGCAACTGCGAACAGGGCATCTCGGACGAGAAGATGGACAACCCCATTCTCCGTCTGACCTGGCAGGTCTCGCCGCGCAACAAGTTCGCAATCTACAACGACCGCGCGATGCGGCTTCGCGGCCACGCGATGAACGCGCTGAACGATCCGCAGACGGCCTCGTTCGTGTGGCACACGCCGAACTTCTCCACGGGGTCGGCCAAGTGGACGTCGACGGTGACTCCGCGCCTGCTGGTGGAAGGCGGTGTCTCGTACAACCGCGAGCGGTACGACACGCTGTTCCAGGACGGCATCTTCTCCGAGCGCAACACGCCCGAGTGGTACAAAAACGTCCGGAAGAGCGACAACAGCCTCGGATATGTCTGGAACGCGGCGGGTCTGCAGCTGGGTAACTATCCCGATCGGTACAACCTCTCCGCGGCCACGTCGTACGTAACCGGCACCCACAACATCAAGGTCGGGTTCCAGGATTCGTTCGGCCCCTATCGCCGGTACAACAACACGAACGCCGACCTCTACCAGGTCTACAACACGCCGGCGGCGGCGTGCACGGCCACGAACTGCACGCTGATTCCGCAGAGCGTCTCGGTGTACAACACGCCGCTCGAGGTCGAAGAGTACCTGGACGCGAACCTCGGGCTTTACGCGCAGGATTCGTGGCACGTGAACAAGCTGACGATCAACGCCGGACTGCGCTACGACTACGTGAAGCAGCACATCGTCGGGCAGAAGGCACAGGTCGGCCGGTTCGCCGCCTCCCCCGCGTACGACGACATCAGCATGCCGGTGTGGAAGGATTTCTCGCCGCGCACCTCCGCCGTGTACGACGTATTCGGCAACGGCAAGACGGCCATCCGTGGCGGGTTCAACCGCTTCATGACGGCGGCCACCACCGGGTTCGCGCAGCTGTACAACCCGACGGCCTCCACCTCGCAGACCCTGACGTGGACTGATTCCAACGGCGACGACATCGCCCAGGGCGATCGTGGCTGCGTGTACCTGAGCGCCGGTTGCGAGATCAACTTCGCCAACCTGCCGTCGAATTTCGGCGTCCGCTCGCTGGCGCGATTCGACGAGAACCTCGCGCGTCCGTACCAGCTCGCCTACAACGTGGGCCTTTCGCACGAAGTCTTCACGGGAGTTGCCGTGACGGCAGAGTGGTTCCACAGCTCGTTCAAGGACCTGATCGCACGCAACAACATGGCGCTGTCGGCGAGCGACTACACGCCGGTGACGGTGTACAACCCGGTGACCAAGGGCACCGTGACGGCCTACAACCTGGCGGCCTCGAAGGCGAGTGCGGTCGATTACCTCGACAGCAACGATCCGGATCTGCAGCGCAGCTACGACGGCATTGAAATCAACTTCAACGCCAGGCTGCCGAAGGGCGCGCGTCTGTTCGGCGGTTCGTCGACCGAGCGCACGGTCGCGAACAGCTGCAGCGCCGCCGGGCACAACCCGAACCTGCTGGCATTCTGCGACCAGAGCCAGTACGACATTCCGTTCACGACGTCGTTCAAACTGGCGGGTACCTATCCGCTGCCGTTCTACGGCATCACCTTCAGCGGTTCGCTGCAGGCGCTTGCCGGCGCGCTGCTCGGCGCGGACGCGCTGCCCTACGGCGTGTTCACGGCGGGCACGGGATGGGATGCGACCGGCGCGGCGGCGGGCCCGAACGGCCGCGGGACGTATCTCCTGGTTACACCGACCACCATCTGGACGGCCGCGACCTGCACGGATACGTCCAAGTGCACGATCGGTCAGCGCGTCATCCCGGGCATGACTCAGTCATCCCTCACCATTCCGCTGGTGCCGGCGCAGACCGAGTACGCTCCGCGGCTGACGCAGGTGGACTTCTCGTTTGCCAAGAATTTCACCGTCC
>Ga0070678_100002373_pt1 | contig 10296 bp, 9 predicted proteins | sample KBSM73metaG_FD_65647 | JGI IMG/M metagenome (GOLD analysis project Ga0070678, IMG submission 65647) | Miscanthus rhizosphere microbial communities from Kellogg Biological Station, Michigan, USA - KBS M7-3 metaG | ecosystem: Host-associated > Plants > Roots > Rhizosphere > Soil ...
TTGCTTCTCGCGTGCCGGGGACTTCCCAGTCGCCACGAGTTCGCGTGCTTTGCGATGCCGTTCGCGTGCGCCGTGCGCTCACCGCAGAGACGGACGTCGGGATACGCGCCGAAGGTAATCTTCTCGCCGCGGCCGTTGAGGCGATATCGATAGCGCCCAACCTTCGAGCCGCTCGGCAGCACTTCGATGAACGTACGACGGCATCGGCGGCCTCGTATGACGCGCCTTCTTCGGCCTCAGCGCCCTGATTCTCGTATCCGACAATGCCATCGCTTCCCCCGGTGACGTGGCCCCATGGACTCTTGCAATCGGACCAAATATGGGGACTCATGGGGCCGGATGTTCAAGTATCCAACTGGAACGTCCCGGAACGTCGGGAGTGGCTTCTGTAGAGGGAAAGCGTCGAAGATGCGAACGAACCGGGACGGTCCGGAATCACATCAGAGATTGCAGAACATGAGCTCGAATTCCACGTCGCGATCGTAGACCGTGCCGCGGTCCATGCCCGCGACGCCGATGAAGCGGATGTTGAGGGCGTACTTGTTGGCACTGATTTCGGGAACGCACGGCAGGTCTCGCTCGATCGTGAGCCGGAGAAGCTGCGCGACCTTGGTCGTGGTCAGCATGAGCTGAAACACGCCGCGATTCGCGACGTGGCGGCTCGCGCGTCCGTTCTCGCGCAACAGGCGGAGCACGATCGCAGTGCCGGCGCGAAGCGGCTCGAACGGCTCGATCCATGCGGACAGATCGTTGCGGCGTGCGCCGGCCTCCTGGTTCAGCCAGTAGTGATAGGCGGGCAGGTCGAATTCGCACACGCCGCCGGGAAGACCCGCGCGCTGCTTGATGGCCATCAGCCACTCGTTTTCGCGCAGATGTCCGCCCGACTTGCCTGCTTGCGCGAGCAGTTGGGCGCCCACGTCGTCGATTTCGGCCAGAAGGTCGTGGAGCGTGGCCTGGTCGATCTGCGGGTTGCCTCGCAGCGGACCGAGCACCTGGCGTTGCCGCTCCAGTTCCTGCAGGAGCTCGGTCTTGAGATCGGCCCGCGCGGCGACATCGGTCGCCTCGAACAGCGAAAGCAATGCGGCGTGATGGTCGGGCGGCGCGTCCTGCTCGGCAAAAAAACGCGCGCGCGCGAACAGGTCTTCGAGCCGCATCAGCGTGCGGACGCGTTCGTTCAGCGGGTGTTCGTAGCGGATCACGGCGTCAGGCTAGCGACTTGAGGCGCCATTGTGCCTAATGTTGACGCGTTTCGCGCGCCTGCATCGCAAGGTCACGATAGCGACGGTCCAGCACGCCGACTTGCGCGTGCATATCGGCCAGCGAGCCGCTGTTGTCGATGATGTCGTCTGCGCGGGCGCGCCGCGCTTCGCGGCTCTTTTGCGTCGCCATGATGGCGCGCACGGTCGCGGGCGCGAGGCCGCTGCGCGCGCCGACACGTTCCACCTGCATCTCTTCCGGACAGTCGACGACGAGCACCCGCGCGACCCGCTTGTCGAGTCCGCTCTCGATCAGCAACGGGACGACGAGGATTCCGTACGGGCCCTCCCAGCGCGAGATGATGTCGTCGATGCGCGCGGCGATCAGCGGGTGGAGCGTGCGCTCGAGACGCCTGCGGAAGGCCGCATCGGCGAACGCTCGGTCCCGGAGCCAGTCGCGGTCGAGCGTCCCGTCCGGCCGCAGGGACTGCGCTCCGAAGGCCGCGACCACGGCCTGGTGTCCGGCTGCATCGGGTTGCGACAGCGCATGCGCCACGTCGTCGGCGTCGACGGTGTCGGCACCGAGCGCAGCAAACGCGCGGGCCACCTCCGACTTGCCGCTGCCGATGCCGCCGGTCAATCCAACGACGTAGCCTCCGGGCACGCTAGTTCAGATACATCTTGACCAGCACTGGACCGAAGAAAAGCGCGATGGCGCCGGCGATGGCGAGATAGGGGCCGAAGGCCAGCGGAATGCTGTGATCGCGTCCCTTGAAGACGATCAGCAGCAGGCCGATGGTCGCGCCCACGACCGACGACAGCAGCACGATCAGAGGGAGCATCTGCCACCCCAGCCAGGCGCCCAGCGCAGCCAGCAGCTTGAAGTCGCCGTGCCCCATGCCCTCCTTGCCGCGGATGAGCTTGAAGAGCCAGTACACGAGCCACAGCGACAGGTAGCCGGCGATCGCGCCGATCACGGCGGTGCGGAGCGGCACGAACAGGTCGAACATGTTCGCGATGAGGCCCGCCCACAGGAGCGGGAACGTGAGGTCGTCGGGCAGGAGTTGCGTGTCGAAATCGATGAACGTAAGCGCAAGGAGGATCCACAGCATCACGCAGGCAGCGAGCCCCTGCCATGTGGCCCCGAATTTCCAGATGGCCCCCGCCGCGAGGAGCGCGCCCAGCAACTCGACCAGCGGATATCGCGCCGAGATGGGCGCCTTGCAAGACCGACACTTGCCGCCCAGCACCAGCCAGGAGACGACCGGCACGTTCTCGATGGCCGTGATGGGATGTCCGCACGCCGGACACTGCGAGCGCGGCACCACCAGGTTGTAGGCCGGCTGCGGCGAAGCGGGTTCGCCGCGAAGGTCCGCGCATTCGGCCGCCCATCCGCGCTCCAGCATTTTCGGGAGCCGATGGATCACCACGTTGAGGAAACTGCCGATGCAAAGGCCGATCAGGGCGGCGACGCCCGCAGCGACATAGAGATTGGAGGCGATGAGCGCGGTCATGGCAACGGGAGAAGCGCTTGCGCGGCCAGCGGACGGCCGTCGCAACCGCCGCCCGCATGCGGAACGACAGGACGCCTGCCTGCGTCCGCCGCGGCACGCACGATCGACACCGTAAGCGCGATCAGATGACGGCGCCGAGCTTGAATATCGGGAGGTACATCGCGACGACGAGGCCGCCGATCACGACACCCAGGAACACGATGATCACGGGCTCGAGGAGGCTCGACAGCGCCGCGACCGCATCGTCGACCTCGCGCTCGTAGAAATCGGCGACCTTCCCCAGCATGTTGTCGAGCGAGCCGGATTCCTCGCCGATCTGCGTCATCTGCAGGACCATCGACGGGAAGAGCCGCGTATTGGACATGGAATTGGTCAGGCTGGATCCGGTGCTGACCTCGGTCTGGATTCGCTTGGTCGCCTGGGCGTAGACGATGTTGCCCGCGGCGCCCCCGACGGCATCGAGCGATTCGACCAGCGGCACGCCCGCCGCGAACATCGTCTGCAGCGTGCGGGTCCACCGGGCGATGGTTGCCTTCTCGATGATCTGGCCCACCACGGGCAGCTTGAGAAGCACCCGGTCGACGGTGTAGCGCACGGTTTCGGACCGCTTGAACATGACGCCGATGCCCACGACCGCGCCGGCGATCGCCACCGCCATCAGCCACCACCATTTGACGAAGAAATCGGAGATCGCGATCACGACTAAAGTCGGGAATGGCAACTCGGCGCCGAAGTTCTTGAACACGTCCTTGAACGACGGAATGACGAACACCATGATCACCCACATCACGATGATCGCAACAACGATCACCGAGCACGGGTAGAACAGTGCCGACTTGATCTTGCCCTTGATCGCGAGGATCTTTTCCTTGTAGGTTGCGAGCCGGTCGAGCACGGCGTCCAGCATGCCGGCGGATTCGCCCGCGCCCACGAGATTGCAATACAGCGCGTCGAAGTGCCCAGGATGCTCGCGGAACGCCTGCGAGAGGGAGGATCCCGTTTCGACCTTGTTCTTGATGTCCATCATCAGGCGCGAGAAGCGGGCGTTGCCGTGGCCGCGGGCCACGATGTCGAACGCCTGCAGCAGCGGCACGCCGGCCTTCAGCATCGTCGCCAGCTGGCGGGTGAAGAACGTGATGTCCTTTTCGGAGATCTTGCGGCCGCCGCGAAACGTCTGCTTCTTGATCTTGATGACGCGGATGCCCTGGCGGCGAAGGCTGGTCGTCACAACCGTCTCTGACGCACCCTTGGTTTCGCCGCGCGTCGGCTTGTTGTTGCGGTCGGTGCCTTCCCAAATGAATATCGATTCCTTGACGCGGGTGTCGGGACGGCGGGGAGCGATTGCGGTGGCCATGAGGCGATCCTTCAGCGTGGGATCTACAGCGATACTAATCGTTGGTGCAGGCCTCGATTTCCTCGAGGGATGTCAAGCCGTTCTTAACTTTCAGCAGGCCGGATTGGCGGAGCGTACGAACGCCTTCCTTGGCCGCCTGATGCGCGATGTCGATCGCATTGCCGTTGCGCATGATGAGCTGGCGCATGTCGTCGGAAATCGGCATCACTTCGTAGATACCCACGCGGCCCTTGTAGCCCGTACCCTTGCAGTGCTGGCAGCCGATCGGCATGTACGGCTGCCAGCTCCCGTCGAGATGCGCTTCGGTGAATCCGGCGCGGAGCAGCGCCTCCGGCGGAATGTCCGCGGGCTTCTTGCATTGTGCACACAGCCGCCGTGCCAGGCGCTGCGCCGTGATCAGAATCACCGACGACGCGACGTTGAAGGGCGCCACACCCATGTTCAGGAGGCGCGTGAGCGTCGTCGGCGCGTCGTTCGTGTGCACGGACGACAGCACCAGGTGACCCGTTTGCGCAGCCTTGATCGCAATGTCGGCGGTCTCCAGGTCCCGGATTTCGCCAACCATGATGATGTCCGGATCCTGCCGCAGGAACGATCGTAGCGCGCCCGCGAAGGTCAGGCCGGCTTTTTCGTTCACGTTGACCTGGTTGACCCCGGCGAGCTGGATTTCAGCCGGGTCCTCGGCGGTCGAGATGTTGATGCCGGGCTGGTTCAGGATGTTGAGGCAGCTGTATAGCGACACCGTCTTGCCGGAGCCCGTCGGTCCCGTCACGAGAATCATCCCGTACGGCCGGCCGATGGCGTGCAGAATCGATTCCTGCTGGTCCGGTTCGTAGCCCAGCGCCTCGATCCCGAGCTTGATGTTTCCGATATCGAGAATCCGCAGCACGATCTTCTCGCCCCAGAGCGTGGGCAGCGACGAGACCCGGAAGTCGATGGCGCGCGTCTTGGAGAGCACGAGCTTCATGCGCCCGTCCTGCGGCACGCGCCGCTCGGCGATGTCGAGCTTCGAGATGACCTTGATCCGCGACGCGACCTTGTCCTTGATCGCCAGCGGCGGCTGCGCGACCTCCATCAGAACGCCGTCGATGCGGTAACGGATGCGAAAAAACTTTTCGTAGGGCTCGAAATGGATGTCGGACGCCCCGGCGGAAATCGCGTCCAGCATCACCTTCTGGATGTACTTGACGACCGGCGCGTCCTCGACCTCGCTGTCGTCCTCAACCGAGGAGGTCGGCTGGCCGCCTTCCTCGAGCGAGACCTGGATGTCTTCCAGCGAGGCGATCTCGGCAAGCGTCGTTCCCATGGACTCGACGACCTTGGCGATCGCCTGCCCGAGCTTGTCGTCCTCGACGACGATCGGCTCGACGGGCAGATTGGTCTTGAACCGGACTTCTTCCAGCGCCTGCAGGTTGGCGGGATCGGAAATCGCGACGAACAGCCGGTTGCCGCGCTTGTAAAGCGGCAGCACCCGCCGCGTTTGGGCGATCTTGACGTCGAAATAGGCCTTGTCGACCTGGTCCGTATCGAAAGCGCTCAGGTCCAGCAAAGGGACGCCGAAAGCCCGCGAGCCGAAGACCGCGAGCTGAGGTGGCGTCATCCGCTTGCCCGCGAGCACCTGCTCGACAAAAGTGACGTTCGAGGTCTGGGCCTGCGACTGGAGCAGCTCGGCGTCGTGCTCCGACATGACACCATGCTGCGCCAGGGCACGCGCGAGCCCGCTGATGTTACGCGTTGCGGCATGGGTGGCCATCCTAGATCGTCGTCCTCTCTCGTTGTAGCGGTGCCCGGTTCAGGAAACTAGGCGTGCTTTCAGACGGATACGTGCCGGTAGCCCGCCCTGGATGCGGTGCATCGTACGCAGGCAGGCAATCGGCGTTGAGAAAAAGCAATTATTGTGCCCCGTACGTTTGATCAATCACCTCCGGGAGTTATTCCATTCGCATGAAACTTAGCTTGAAGATGATGCCCGCTCGATTTGGGTTTGTAAAGGCGCGCTCGCGCGACCCACAGGGGGCAAAAGGCGCACGACTTTGACCGCACGATCAACCGTCTGGAGGATCTCCATCCCTTGGCCTGCAATCCGGAAACTGGTGCCCGCGACCGGAATGTCGCCCAAATGCTCGACGATCAGGCCATTGAGCGTTTTTGGGCCGTCGATAGGCAACTGCGTGCCGAGGCGTCGGTTGAGCGCCCGCAGCTGGGCCATGCCGTCGACGATCACACTGCCGTCCGGCTCGCGACGGAAGCTCTCGGTGCCCCCCGGCGCCTGCGTCGTGAACTCGCCGATGATCTCCTCCACGATATCCTCGATCGTCACCAGCCCCTGCAGCTCGCCGTACTCATCCACGACGAGCCCAAGACGCTGCCGGTCGGCCTGGAATTGCTGGAGCTGGGTCAGAAGCGGCGTCCCCGCAGGAACGAAATAGGGAGGACGAAGCAAGGGCCTCAGGCGATCGGCGTCGATTTCGCCAACCTGTTGCAGATGCACAACACTTTTGAGAGGCAGGACGCCGACGATGTTGTCGAGCGACTCGTCGTACACCGGCAGCCGCGAGTGATAGGACGTGGCGAGCTGCTGACGGAGGAGGGCAGGCTTGGCCGCGAGATCCAGCGCGTGGATCTGGTTGCGCGGCGTCATGACGTCGTCGACGGAAATGGCTTCGAGATCCAGCAGGTTCGCGAGCATCGTCCGGTGCTTGCTGCGAAAGTAGTGGCTGCCCTCCAGCACCAGCGTGCGAAGCTCCTCCTGCGACAGGTTGGTGCCGGATTCGCTGGGCGTCTTGATGCGGAACAGCCGTAGCAGGCCTTGGACGAACAGGTTGACGAACGAGACGATCCACACGAACGGCGGTCGCAGCAGCGGCGCCAGGATGTAGGCCGCGATGGGCGCGATGCGGTCGGCGTGCGCCGCGCCGATCACTTTCGGCGTGATCTCGGAAAAGACGAGGATCAGGAACGTGATGGCGACCGTGCCGATGGCGAGCACGAGCTTGCCCTCGCCGAAAAGGCGGCTCGTGATCACGGCGGTCAGCGTGGCTGCCGCGGCGTTGATCAGGTTGTTGCCGAGCAGGATGATGCCGAGCAGCCGGTCGGTGCGTTCAAGCAGCGCGAGCGCGAGCTTGGCGCCGCGATTTCCACGCTGGGCGCGGTGTTTCAGGCGATAGCGGTTGCAGGCCATCATGGCCGTCTCCGCGACCGAGAAGAATCCGCCGCCAATCAGCAATACGCAAAGCGCAATGCCGAGCGCTTCGAAGGAGATGTCGTCCAAGAGTTGGGGGGTGTGGGCGTGGGCGGGCCGAGTATTGGTGCCGCGTCCGGCACTGTCAATTAGGCCGAATTACCGATGCAGGAGCACTTCGGTCACGAATTTGCTGCCAAGGTAGCCCAGCACGAGCATCAGCGTTCCGGCGAGAATCCACTTGAGCGCGGTGCGCCCACGCCATCCGTAGCGCGCGCGACCGAAGAGCAGCGTCGCGAAAACGAGCCAGCCCGCCACGGAAAAGACGTTCTTGTGGGTGAAGGTCACCGGCTTGCCGAAGAGCTGCTCGGAAAAAATGAAGCCGCTCGCGAGCGCCAGCGTGAGAAGCGCGAAGCCGGCGCCAATCAGCCGGAACAGATAGCGCTCGAGCGTCAGGAGGGGGGGAGTGGGGCCGCCGGTGGTGGCGAGTCCGCCTCGCACCTGGCGCTCCACGCCCGTCAGCATCACCGCCTGCAATGCGGCGACGACGAAGAGCGCGTACGCGATCAGCGCCACTGCGATGTGCACGGTAGCCCATGGCGCGTCGGCGTAGGGAAAGCGATGCGGACTGGTGGCGAGCAGCGGCAGGAGCACCGCGACGGCGGCCATCGGCAGGATCACGCCCGACACGCGCGGCAGCAACCTAAGCAGTCCCGACGCCCACGCGATCAGCGCCGCCAGCCCGGCGACGAGCGACAGCGCATGCGTGAACGAGAGATCGACGCCCTCGGGTGCGAAGATCGCGCGCACCAGCAGGACGGCATGCAGGGCGAGTGCGATCGGCAGAACTGCGACGATCCAGGAGGAACGAGTTGGGACGTCGCCGCTGCGCGGCCAGCGCGCCCACGCCGCGACGGCATAGAGGGCGGCGACGGCAACGTACAGTAAAATCATCGATTCGAAGCGACGCGGAACGTGCGCGCAACCTTTCATTTTACATGCCGGCCGTGACGATTCTCGTTGCCGGCTACCGGAACCACGATGCTCGACAACCTCACCCAACGCCTTTCGCGAATGGTCAAGACGCTGCGCGGCGAAGCGCGGCTCACCGACGAAAACATCCAGGATGCGCTGCGCGAAGTGCGTCTCGCGCTTCTCGAAGCGGACGTGGCATTGCCGGTCGTCAAGGAATTCATCGCCTCGATTCGAGAAAAAGCGCAGGGCGAGGAGGTCGTGGGCTCACTGACGCCGGGTCAGGCGCTGATCGGAATCGTGCAGCGGGAGCTGACCGCCTTGATGGGCGGCGGCGCCGTGCCGCTCGACTTCGCGACGCAGCCGCCCGCCGTGATCCTGCTCGCGGGCCTGCAGGGTGCGGGCAAGACGACCACGGCCGGGAAACTCGCGCGGCTCCTCAAAGCCGAGCAGAAAAAGAAGGTGCTGGTCGTCTCGGCCGACGTCTATCGCCCGGCGGCGATCGAGCAACTGAAGGCGCTGGCCGCGCAGACCGGCGTCGACTTCTTTGCTTCCACGCCCGACCAGAAGCCCGTGGCGATTGCCGAATCGGCGCTCGACTGGGCTCGGCGCCACTACCACGACGTGCTGATCGTGGATACCGCGGGACGGTTGTCGATCGACGAGTCGATGATGCAGGAGATCGCGGCGCTCCACGCCGCAGTGAAGCCGATCGAGACGCTCTTCGTCGTCGATGCCATGCAGGGCCAGGACGCCGTCAATACCGCGCGCGCCTTTCGCGACGCACTGCCCTTGACGGGCGTGATCCTCACCAAGCTCGACGGCGACTCGCGGGGCGGCGCCGCGCTGTCCGTGCGCCACGTCACGGGTGCGCCGATCAAGTTCGTCGGCGTGGCCGAAAAGATCGACGGGCTCGAGACTTTTCACCCGGATCGCATGGCCTCCCGGATCCTCGGCATGGGCGACGTGCTCTCGCTGATCGAGGAGGCGCATCGCACCGTCGACGTCGCGGAGGCGAAAAAGCTGGCCAAGAAGGTCAAGTCCGGCAAGGGCTTCGATCTGGACGACTACAAGGCGCAGATCGGCCAGATGCGCAAGATGGGTGGGCTGCAAGGGATGCTCGACAAGCTGCCCGCGGAACTCGCACGCGCCGCCCAGACGACATCGGTGGACGAGCGCAAGATCGCGCGGATCGAGGGCATCATCAACTCGATGACCCGCCTGGAACGGGTCAAGCCGGAGCTCATCAAGGCATCGCGCAAGCGCCGGATCGCGACCGGCGCGGGGGTCTCCGTCCAGGAGGTCAATCAGCTCCTGAACCAGTTCGAGCAGACCCAGAAAATGATGAAAATGGTCGCCAAGGGCGGCATGCAGAAGCTGATGCGCGGCATGAAGGGCATGCTGCCGGGCGTGCGGTAGCCCGCGGGGCAGATTTGGGTTAAAATGCAAGGCTTTTCCTTTTGCCGGAATCGGACAATCTCATGGTCGTTATCAGACTCGCCCGGGGCGGAGCCAAGAAGCGCCCGTTCTACAACGTCGTAGTCGCCGACTCGCGCGACCGTCGCGACGGTCGCTTCATCGAGCGCGTGGGGTTCTACAACCCTGTCGCCTCGGCCAAGGAAGAAGGCCTCCGCATCGCGCAGGATCGCGTTGCCTATTGGACGGATCACGGAGCCAGGATGTCGGAAACCGTGGCGATGCTCGTGAAGCGCGCCGGGAAGGCGCCGGCGGCAACCGCGCCGGCCGCGGCGACGCCCGCCGCAGCGGCCACGCAAGACGCAGCGGCTGCCTGACCGGGCCCGCGACAGGCTTGGAGCACGTCGTCATGGGTCGCATTGCCGGCCCGTACGGGGTGCATGGCGCGGTCCGCGTGGTTCCCTGGTCGGACGATCCGGCGACGCTTCTCCAACATGCCGTCTGGGCCCTGCGCGATCCACGTGTGGACGGCGCGTGGCGTGACACCCAGGTCGTTCGCGCGCGCATGCACGTGGCCGCCATCGTGGCCGAGTTGGACGGCGTGACGTCGCGCGAAACCGCCGCGGCGTTGCGGGGGCAGGAAGTCGGGCTTCCCAAGGAAAC
>Ga0070678_100002377_pt1 | contig 10292 bp, 11 predicted proteins | sample KBSM73metaG_FD_65647 | JGI IMG/M metagenome (GOLD analysis project Ga0070678, IMG submission 65647) | Miscanthus rhizosphere microbial communities from Kellogg Biological Station, Michigan, USA - KBS M7-3 metaG | ecosystem: Host-associated > Plants > Roots > Rhizosphere > Soil ...
GCGAGCCGGTGGTAGAGGTCCTCGCGGAACGCGCCGTGATCGATCATGCCGCGCAGATCGCGGTTGGTCGCGGCGACCCAGCGCACGTCCACCTCGAGTGTGCGACTCCCGCCGACCCGCTCGAACCGTCGTTCCTGCAGCACGCGCAGCAGCTTTGCCTGCAGCTCGGGCTTGAGCTCGCCGACCTCGTCGAGGAAGAACGTGCCGCCGTCGGCCAGCTCGAGCCGGCCGCGCTTGCGCTCGGTGGCGCCGGTGAACGCGCCCTTCTCGTGGCCGAACAGCTCGCTCTCGAGCAGCTGCTCGCTGAGCGCCGCGCAGTTGATCGCCATGAACGGCTTGGTCGCGCGCGGCGATCGCGCATGGATGTCGCGCGCGGCGACCTCCTTGCCGGTGCCGCTCTCGCCGAGCAGCAGCACGGTCGCGTTCGTGCGCGCGACCTTCTCGATCGCCTCGACGACCGGCTTCATCGCGGGATCGCCATACGTCAGCGGCGGCCCGTGCGGCTCGACATGGCGCGCCTCGACTCGATCGCGCAGCCCGCGGCGCTCGACCGCACGCCCCACGAGGAGCCTCAGCTCGTCGGGCCCGCTCAGCGGCTTCTGCAGATACTCGAACGCGCCGAGCTTCATCGCCTCGACCGCGTTGTCGACCGTGCCGTGGGCGGTCATCACGATCACCTCGGTCTCGGGCTGCTCGGCGCGGACCTTGCGCAGGATCGATAGCCCGTCGAGGCCCGGCATCTTGAGGTCCGTGATCACGAGCTCGAAGCTGCGCTCGTCGAGGAGCTTCGCGGCGGCCTTGCCATCGGGCGCGGCGACCACCTCGTGCTCGTCGAGGGCGAGCGCATCGGAGATGAACTCGCGGAGCCCGGGTTCGTCATCAGCGACGAGGATGCGTGCCATTCATGCCTCCGGGATCTCGACGCGAAACACCGCTCCCCCGCTCGTACCATCTCGCACCGCGATTGTCCCGCCGTGGAGCTCGACCACACGCTGAACGATCGCGAGCCCCAGTCCGGTCCCGCGCGTCTTCTTCGTGAAGAACGGCTCGAAGATCTTGCCCTTGTCCTCTGCCGGCACGCCGGGTCCGTGATCGGCGACCTCGATCACCAGCCGCCCCGCCTCGGTGGCAATTCGCACCTTCACCGGGCCGCCCGCCGCCACCCCGTTGTCGACCAGGTTGCCAAGGACCTGCCGCATGCGGGCCTCATCGAGCGACCACGTCGCGGGCGCCGCCGCCGCATCGACCTCGACGCCCTCGCCCGCCGCGATCAGCGCCGCCGGGCTCACGGGCGCGCGATGCAGCTCGCCGGTGCGCACGAACGCGAGCAGATCGGTGACCAGCTTCTCGAGCCGGATCGCCTCGTCGACCACGCGCTGCGCCTTCGCCTTCTGCTTGTCGTCGACGCCAATCGCGAGCAGCTGCGCGTTGCCCTTGAGCGACGCGAGCGGGTTCTTGATCTCGTGCGCGAGCACCGCCGACATCTCGCCCAGGCTCGCCAGCCGCTTCTCGCGCTCGCGGACCTCGGCCTCGGCGCGCCGGTGGAGCTCCCTGCGCACGAGCGCGATCGCCACGCCGAGCAGCACGACTGCCGCCAGCCCTCCGAACGCGAGCGACCACGTCGCCGAGGAGACCAGCTCGTCGGCCTCGATCGGATCGACCTCCATGACGAGCGACCAGGGCCGCGCCCCCGATTTCCACGAGCGCCGGTACGGCGCGCGCAGCTCGATGCGGATGCGACCGCGCAGGTGGACGAGCCGCCCGTGCACGCCGGCCCCGATCTGCGTGCCTGCCGAGGCGAGCTCGTGGCCGCGCTGGTCGATCGCCGCGATGTAGCGCAGCCCTTCACCCGCGTGGTCCTTCAGCAGATCGTCGAGGAACGCCGCATCGGGCGGCCCACCTTCCGGCAGGTCCGCCCGCACCGACTGCTCGACGGCGAGAGCCTCGCCATCCCGCGCGGCGGCGAACGCGTCGTTCGTCGTCTTGCGGGTCACCCACAGCGCCGCCACCAGTGCCGCCGCGATCAGCGCGAACGCGACGGCGAGAGGTGGCACGCGGCGGAATGACATCGCGGCGAGCATGTCACACGGGCCCAGGGTCAGGGCTTCGAGAGGCCCTTGGACCGCGAGCCGCGATGGAAGCGACCGCGCGCGTGGCGATGCATCCCCATCTTCGCGCGACCGGCCTTGAACTCGGTCAGCGAGAGCTGGCCGTCGCCGTTGGTGTCGAGCTTCTTGAACGCCTCGGTGGCGCGCTCGTCCTTCATCGCGGCCTTCTCGGTCGCGTCGAGCTTGCCGTCCTTGTTCGTATCGAACTTGGCCAGCATCTCGGCCTTGCGCTGCTCGCGCTTCGCCTGGAAGTCGGCCTTCATCGCCGCCTTCTCGGTGGCGTCGAGCTTGCCGTCCTTGTTCGTGTCGTACTTCTGCAGGATCTCGGCCTTGCCCGCGCCACCGCCATGGAAACCGTCCGCCATGGCGACACCGCCGGCGAGCGAAGCACACAGAGCGAGCGCGATCTTCATCTTCGTCAACATCTGGGACCTCCTTGGTCTGCAAGGCCCTATTGCGGGCGGCGTGCCGGCGCTAACTCGTCGAAACGAGACGACGCTCGTCGGGCGCGCGCTGCGGAAACCGCAGGACCTCCTGCGAAAGCCGCAGCCCGGCGCCCAACCGTTGCAAAACGCCGCGCGACATTTCCGAATGTCGCAGGAGTGTCGCGGCTTTATCATGCAACCATCGTCACGGCGCGCTGTCTCACGCGGACAACAAGGAGGCTCGAATGTCGGAAGCATTTCGTCTGGGCGGCTGGGGCATGTACCCGACCGCGATCGCAGGATTCATCCTCGTCATGTGTGCATGGCGATTCGCCTGGGGGCCGTCGCGTGATCGGCTGCCGGTCGTGATGTGGCTCGGCGCGCTCGTCGGGCTGACGTCGACGCTCGGGTTCGTCGCGGGCGTCATCAAGACGCTGCTCGCTGCCGGACAGCTGCCGCCGAACGACGCGTTCGGCGCCGTGCTCGAGGGCATCGGCGAGTCAGCCAACAACCTCGGCTTCGGCCTCTGCCTGTGCGTGCTCTCGACGATCGGCGTGATCGTCGGCCACGCGCGGCGGCCCAGCACGACGGCGTCGCTCGTCGATCCGCTCCCGTAGCGCCGTTACCGGACGAGCATCGCGATCGCGAGCACGGCGGCGATCAGGCCGAGCGCGATCACGAGGAACCAGGGCGCGCCGCGTGCGGCGGCCGGTTGCGAGGGCGATGGAAGCAACCCGCCGGAGAACCGGACCTTCACGCCCGGTGGCTCGGACGCCGGCGAGCTCGTCGGTGGCGGGGTATCGCGCCCGATCGCGGGCTGGCGGATCGTGATGAGGCGGCCGCGCTGCTGCAGCTCGTGCGGATCGCGCACGCGCTCGAGGATCTTGCGCACGTGGCTCATCGCCGGGCGATCGAGCGGGTTCTTCGCGAGCATCTTGAGGACGAGCTCGTCGATCTCGTCGGGGACCTCGGGCGTGATCGACGACGGCGCGACCGGCTCCTCGGTGGCGTGCGCGTTGAACATCTCGAACATCGTCGCGCCCTGGAACGGCGGCTTGCCGGTCAGCAGCTCGAACGCGATGCAGCCGAGCGAGTAGACGTCCGAGGGCCAGCCAGCATCGTCGGAGTCGCGCGCCTGCTCCGGCGCGATGTACATCGGCGTGCCGACGATGACGCCGGTCGGCGCACGCTCCTCGCTCGCCTCGTTCTCGCCCGCGAGCTTCGCGACGCCGAAGTCGAGCAGCTTCACGAGCGCGGGCTCGTCGCCCATGTCGACGAGGATCACGTTCTCGGGCTTGAGGTCGCGGTGGACGATGCCGTGGGCGTGCGCGGCCTCGAGCGCGCGGGCGAGCGTGCGGACGACACGCGCCATCTCGGGCAGGCTCAGCTTGCCGGCGCGCACGACCTCGCGGAGCGTCTTGCCGTTCAAGAGCTCCATCACGAAGTAGCGGCGGCCATCGGGCATCTCGCCGAACGCGAAGATGTCGACGATGTTCGGGTGACCGATCTGGTTCACCGCGCGCGCCTCATCGACGAAGCGCTCGATCGCGGTGAGATCGCGGCACAGGTGCGCCTTGAGAACCTTCACGGCGGCGCGCTTGCCGATCATCGGATGCGCCGCGCGGAACACCGTGCCCATCGCGCCCTCACCGATCATGCTGTCGACGCGGTACTCGCCGAGATCGGTGCCAGCCTCGAGCAGGTACTCGGCGGTCGCGTGCACGCCGGTGTCGCTCGGCTCGGTGCCGACCGCCGTCGTCACCAGCGCCGCAGACTCTGCGTGTACGGGGCGCCTCGCCTCGGGAACAGCCCCGACCAGCGTCGACGCCACCCCCTCGTCCGACTTCATGCACGACCATCATCGCATCCCGGACGGGATCGCGCACGCCGGGAGCGCGGCGGTGCCGGGTGCGTGGAGGTGCTCTATGTCGTCGCTTCGCGCATCAGGCGCGCGAACCCGGCCGAGGCTGCCTTCGAGATCGCCTCGACGGTCGTGCTCGCGCCGGCCTCGCGCGCGGCGACGACGAGCAGGCCGATCGCGCGGCCGTTGACAATCAGCGGTGCGGCGAGCAGCGCTCCCCACTCGAGCCCGAACGCGCCGAGCAGGCGCTCGTCGAGATCGCTCAGCTCCCCGGGAGCGACGCGCGAGGTTTCCTTCGTGCGCAGCGCACTCGCGACGACACCGGGCGGCTCGGTCGGCAGTGCGAGCGCGGCAACCGGCTTGCCGTCACGGCGAAAGCTCGTCCAGCTCACGGCGACCGCGCCGCGCAGCGTGAGCAGCGCCGCTGCCTCGGTCGCCGGCTCGAGGTGCGCGACCGCGGCGATCGCGAGCTTGGCGATCCGGTCGCGATCGGCGGCACGTTCGATCGCTGCGAGGGCGACGGGTAGCTCGTCATCGACGCCGTCGAGCGTCATCGCGCGCGACTTCGGAACGGGCTCGGCCGGGCCGTCGGCGATCGTGCGGACGTAGCGGCGGCGCTCGCGGGGCGACTCGATCTCCACGCGTTGCACCCCTTCGACCCGCTGCACGTCGACGGACTGCGCCTCGGGAATCTCGAGCTTCGCGGCGCCGTCGAACGCGAGCGCGACCGACCGGGCACGTGCCGAGCCGGGCGCGCGCAAGAAGCGCTGCGGTCGCATGATCTGGTACACGCGCTCGAGCGCGTAGCGGATGCGCAGCTCGGGGGCGATCGACTCGATGATGCGCTCGCAGCCGAGCTCGTCGGTGATCACGGCGAGCGTGTGCTCGTCGAGCGGTTCGGCGGAGGCGACCACGACCGCACGCCCACCGACGCGGAACAGCGGCACCGCCTCGAACTTGTCGGCGTGGCTCGGCGACAGCAGGCGCTGGATCTCGCGATCGGCGCGATCGAAGTGGCTCGCGAGCGCGGCTGGCAGGTGCTGCTGGAAGCCGAGCGCGTTGGAGAGCGCGTCGAGGTCGAGGTAGCCGAGCTCCACGAGGCTCGTGCCGAGCCGTGCGCCCCACATGACCTGTGCGCGGAGCGCCTCGTCGAGCTGGGCAGGCGTGATCACGCCGGCCTCGATCAACAGCTCACCCAGCCGCATCGCTCACATCATAACGTCTTCAGGTACTCGATCACCGCGCGACGGTCGGAATCGGAGAGCGCGTCTCCGTAAGGGTGACCTGTGTTGCCATAGCCCGGGAGCGTGGTGTCGTAGATCTTGACGCGCGCCGTCTCGGTGGGCTCGTCGGCCTGACCGTGCGTGATCGCGGTGTAGTTCCAACCGACCGCGGCCTGGTCGAAGTCCGTCGAGTCATAGGACGTCCGCACCCAGTAGGTCGGGCGCTTGCTGCTGTCGAGGACGGCCGCGATCGTCGGCACCGACCCGTTGTGAAAGAACGGCGCGGTCGCCCAGATCCCGTCGAGCGGCGGGGCGACGTAGCCTGGCTGCGGTGACAGCTGCGACTTCTCGCCCCAGAACGACGACGCGAACCACTGGACGAACGCGGGCGAGAACTCGGCGGTGCCGGCGGCGAGCTGCGGATCGGTTCCGACAACGTCGGCGGGGATGAGCAGATTCGGATACGTGCCGCCATCGCCGTACGTGCCGTGACACCGCGAGCAGGTCTGCTCGAACACCGGCTTGCCCTGCGCGGCAAGCTGCGCGTCGATCGGGAACGGCCACTTCGGCGCGGTCAGCGTCTCGATCCACGCGCGCACGTCGACGAACGACGCATCGATCGTGCTCGCCTCGTCGACGGAATCGGTACACAACAGCGACGCCGCCATCATGATGCGCGCGTGATCGCCCCGCCCCGCCGCCGTGTAGAACATCGCGTGCTTCTTCTGCATGCGCCACCACGGCGGCACGTCGACGGGCGCCACGATCATCGGCGCGTCGAGCATCGGCGTGTCCGACCACGCGAGCGTTGTCGGATCGCGGTGCGCCATCAGCGCGGCGGTGAGCGAGTCGGCCGAGTTGACGCCGATCGTCAACGTCTTCACGTAGGGCGCGACCGCGTGGATGCGCGAGTCGAAGCGCTGGAACTCCGCCTGCTCGGTCGGATCGGTGATCAGCTGCCCTGCGGCGTCGACGTACTGGGCCTGATTGCCGGTGAAGTCGCCGTCGGCGGCGCCGAGCCCGACGACGAGCTGACCGTTGATCGAGCCGGCGTGGCAGGTCAGGCAGTTCGCGCTGACCACGGGCACGCCCTCCTTGGAGGTCGCGGCGCTGTAGCTGTACGGCAGCGTCGCGTTCACGCCGGTGCGGCCCGGGATGCCCGGATCGCTCGCGCCGAACACGCGGTCGTAGGCCGACTGCGGGATGCCGCACGTGATGTAGCCGCCGTTGACGAGGTAGTCGTAGCCCTTCGCCGGATCGCCCGCGCGCTGCATGTCCGCAGGCAGCTCGGGATACCCGCTCACATCGGGCAGCTGCGGTTCGGTACCACACGCGGCGAGGATCAACAGGAGGGCGGTCCGCACGCGCGGACGGTACGTCAAGGCGGCGAGGAGCGCTACCATCGATGGATGTACCGGGGGGCGCTCGGTCTCCGAGGCGGCGATGCCGGCGCTGCAGCGCGTGATCGAGTAGCTCACGCGTACGCGGCGCGCGCGGCATCCAGCTCGCGAACGACCTCGGCGACCAGCTCCGGCGGCTCGATCGCCCGCGCGTGCGGCCCCCACTCGAGCACCCACGACACGACCGGCGCGAGGCTCGCGCACGGGAAGGCAAGCCGCACGCGCCCGCCGGCGAGCTCGGTGACCTCTTGCGCCGGATGCCACACGCGCGCGCGCACGAGCGGCGCCTTTTCCGCCGACAGCTCGATCACCACGCGCCGGCGCTCGCCCGCGACATGAATCCCGAACGAGCCGTCGAGGATCTCGGCGAGCCGGAAGCCGGCGGGCGCGACGAAGCTGGCCTTGCGCACGACGTCGGCCTCGAGGAAGCGCTCGACCGCGTACACGACGACCGGTAGCGCGGGTGCATCGCGCGGCTCCGCGAGCGGGCAACCGACGATGTAGAGCCCGTGCTTGTACAGCGCCATCGTCAGCGGAGCGAGGTGCCCCCTGCGCACGCGGCCGCGCGCATCGCGATACGAGAACCGCACGACCCGCCGCGACAGCACGCCGGTGAGCAGCGCGTCGAGGATGTCTTCCTTGCCCTCGTAGGCCTTCGTGCCGCCGTCGGCGATGTACGCGAACCGCTCGCCGAACGCCCCGTGCTCGGTGCGCTCGTCGGGGCTCATTCGCTGCTCGAGCTTCTGCTGCAGGCTCTGGACGTCCTCCCACAGCGGCGTTCCGCGCAGCACGTCGAACAGGCTCGCGACCGCGAGCAGCGTGTACCGCTCGCGCCGCGTGATCGCGATGCTCGAGAACGTCTTCTCGACGAGCCGCGCCCCTGCCCGGCCCTCGAGCAGCACGGCCTCGATCTCGTAGCCGACGTTTCGCAGATCGGCGAGGTCGCGCCGCACCGTCCGTTCGCTCGCGCCGGCCTCGCGCGCAAGGTCGCTCAGGCGCCTGCCGCGCCGGAAGCCGCGGAGCTCGTCGAGCACGCGCAGCACGCGCGCGACATGCTGGAGATCACCGCGTCGATACACGAGTAGATCCGAAGGTATCCGCGATGGTTCATCGTGACAAGGGTTGTCCGAGTAGAGCCCTATACTGATCTGCGAATGAAGGACCTGATCGAAATCCCCTCTTCCCGTCTCCAGATTCGTCCGCGCGCCGAGGTCAACGACCTCCGCGAGCTCCTCGAGGCCAACCTCGCCACGTTGCACTCGCTCGTGCAGATCCAGGCTCGCAAGCTCAAGTCGCTCGAGCAGACCCGAGCGTTGCTCTACGTCGCGCTCAAGGAGCTGATCGTCCAGAACGATAACGGTTGATCTCACATTGGTAACTTGGTACCAAGTTACCATGCCTGGCTGTGACGACCTCGAAGACGCCGCGCTCGCCGCCGCGTTCGACGCGCTCGCGATCCGCCCGCCGGACTTCCGCCACCGCGAGCACGTGCGCCTGGCATTCGCGCTGCTCTCCCGCGAGGGCGACCTCGCCTCGGCGGCGGTGGCTTATCGCACCGGCCTGCGCCGGTTCGCCGCGGCCGCCGGAGCCGCAGGCAAGTACCACGAGACGATCACGTGGGCGTACCTCGCGATCATCGCCGAGCGCATGCAGGAGCGCGCGTTCGGATCGTCGCACGAGCTGCTCGCCGAGCATCCGGATCTCCTCGACCACCAGCGCGGCGCCCTCGCCCGCCACTACGACGTCGCGGAGCTGATCGCCTCGCCGCGCGCCCGCGGCACGTTCGTGCTGCCGAGGAAGCCGTGAAGAAGCGCACGGTCGAGCGCGTCCAGACCGGCCTCCGCATGGAGAAGCGCATGCTGCTGGTGCTCAAGGCGCTCGGCGGTGCGCTCGACCTGACGCTCGGCGACCTGCTCGAGGGCATCGTGCTGCACGCGTTCGAGGGCAAGGCGCCGTTCGGCGCCGACACGCTCGCGAAGATCGAGGCGCTACGCGCGGTCTACCACTTCGATCTTACGGCCGCGGACTCGCACCTGCTCGTCGAGACGCCGCGGCGCCCGAAGCGCTAGTCGAGCGTGTAGTGCAGCTCGACGTTCGTGCGGCCGGCGTAGATCTCGTACTCGGCCCAGGCAGCGCCGTTCGCGCCGAGCGTGCCTTCGAAGGCGGCGAGGAGCCTGGGGTCACGCTGGTCGCGCGTCGCGAGGAGCGATAGCACCGCGTCCGTCGACGGGCGGCGCCCGAGGACGCCGACGCGCGTGACATCGCCTTCCGTCAGCCGCACCGAGAGGCCCGCGGCTGAGCCGGTCACGCGGCGCAGGGCTTCCTCGACGAGCGCGTTGGGCGGCGGCAGGTCAAACGAACGCACCAGCTCGATCGCCGCATCGACGCCCGGCGCGTCGAGGAAGATGTCGTGGTACGGCCTCTTCGCGCCGAGCGAGCGCGCGAGGTACGTGACGCGCTTGACGCCGTGGCGCTGCGTCCACGCGAGCGTCTTCTGGCCGAGCTCACCGCCGCCCGCGACCGCGAAGACCTTGTTAACGTCGAGCGGCTCGTCCATGAACCAGCCGGTATCGAGCGCGTTGTCGCCCATCTCGATCCAGATGCCGAGGCGCTTCGGTGCGAGCATCTCGACCGTCGCCTCGAGACGCGCCGCCTCTTTCTCGTCGGCACCGAAGTCGGCGAAGTAGCCCTCGACGCCCTGGCGAATGCGCTGCGCGCCGGCCGAGATCCGCCAGGTGGTCGTGATCATCGCCGCGTCGGTCGATGCGCCGTACTTCACGTCTGCCGCCGGCGCGTCACCGTCGGTCGGCGTGACGATCTCCATCCAGCGGTCGAGCTCGTCGCGCATCGCGCCGGAAGCCGAGGGCAGCGCAGCGAGCGCCGCCTTCATTCGCAGCGGGCGCTCGAGATTCTTCGTCGTCATGGCGTGGGCTTACCATGGGCCGGCCCGTGGGGCTGCGCGACGGCGACCTGCGCCGGGGCGCCATGCACCGGAGCGCCATGTGCGGGCGCGCCATGTGCCGGCGCTCCATGCGCGGCCGCCGCGGCGGGCGCAGCCGGCTTCGCCTTCTCCTTCGGCGTCACATGCTCGAGCTTCTCGTTGTGGCGGTCCTCGATCATCTCGCGGATGATGTCCACCGGCACGTCGAGGACCTTGTCGGCCGCGAAGTCGACGCGCGCGCCAACGGCGGTCTCGAGCGCCGTGATCTGCGCTTCGTCGGCCGCGACGGCGTCCTCGTCGGGCTTGATCTTGGCCTCGAGGGCCTCGATCTGCT
>Ga0070678_100002379_pt1 | contig 10289 bp, 8 predicted proteins | sample KBSM73metaG_FD_65647 | JGI IMG/M metagenome (GOLD analysis project Ga0070678, IMG submission 65647) | Miscanthus rhizosphere microbial communities from Kellogg Biological Station, Michigan, USA - KBS M7-3 metaG | ecosystem: Host-associated > Plants > Roots > Rhizosphere > Soil ...
TCTGGCGCGCTTCTCCGGCCAATAGAGCGGAGGACGCTTCGTCCGGTTCCAAGGGCCGTTTCGCGAAGAGGAATTGCGCCCCTTCGGCCAGCTGGTTCAGCGTATGGGCCCGTGCTTTGAGCTCCGGCATGGCTTTCACAAGCAGCGCGGCCTGCTCTCCCGAAACTCCGAGTTTCGGCGCGACGAGCTCCGCAAGGCGCGCGTCGTCCGCTTCCCGGATGTAATGGCCGTTGAGATTCTCGAGCTTCTTGAAGTCGAAGCGCGACGGCGATTTACCGACCTGCGGCAGGTCGAACCAGTCGATCGCCTGGTCGCGGCTGATGATCTCGTCATCGCCATGTCCCCAGCCGAGCCGAAGCAGGTAATTGTTCACGGCCTCGGACAGCAGGCCGAGCTCGTCACGATAGGCGTCGACGCCCATCGCCCCATGGCGCTTGCTGAGTTTGGCCCCATCGGGACCGTGGATCAGGGGCACATGTGCATAAGTGGGCTCCGGCCAGCCCATTGAACGAATTATTGCCAGCTGCCGGAAGGCATTATTGAGGTGATCGTCGCCGCGGATGACGTGGGTCACTCCCATGTCGTGATCGTCGACGACAACCGCCAGCATGTAGGTCGGCGTCCCGTCGGAACGCAGCAGGATGAAATCGTCGATCTCCGCGTTCTGGACCGTCACCCGGCCCTGAACCTGGTCGTCGATGACGGTCTCGCCTTCCGTGGGCGCCTTGAGTCGGATCACGTAGGGCTTGTCGCCCTGGTCCTCGGTGACGTCGCGCCATGGGCTGGTGATCCGGAAAGGCTTGCGTTCCGCCCGCGCTTTCTCCCGCTGCTCGGTCAGTTCCTCCTGCGTCATGTAGCAGCGATAGGCGGCGCCCCGCTCCAACAGGCGATGAGCGATCTCGGCGTGCCGGGCCCAGAATTGCGACTGATAATATTCGTGCCCGTCCCAATCGAGGCCGAGCCAGCGCATGCCGTCGAGAATCGCGTCGATGGCTTCCGTCGTGGAGCGAGCGCGGTCCGTATCTTCGATGCGCAACAGGAACTTGCCGCCGGTGTGGCGGGCGTAGAGCCAGTTGAACAAGGCCGTCCGCGCCCCGCCGATATGGAGGTAGCCGGTGGGGGAGGGGGCAAAGCGGGTTACGACCGACCGCGACGAATGACTTGCGCTCAAGCGCGCTTTCCTCTTCTCTCAATGCTGCAATGCAACGGACGAGCGCCCCTAACATAGGGGAAGCGCCTCTTCCACAGCGTGCTCGGAGCTATTGGAAGACGCGGATTTCCGCGCTTCTCGAGGGGCTGGAGAAGCTCCTCGAGACTGAGCGCGCGCAACTTCCGCCCTGGCTCGTGGTCGGTTTCGGCACCGGCATTGCCGCATGGTTCACCCTCAATACGCGGATTGAGTGGCAGGCGTTCCTTTGCCTGACCGCCGCAGCCTCGCTCATCGGCTTCGGCCTTGGGCAGGGAAGGGCCGGTCGGGCCTTGGGCTGGTTCTCGCTTGCTGCGGCATTGGGCTGCTCGCTGGTCTGGGCTCGGTCGGAGCTTGTGGCCCAAGCACGGCTGGAGCGTCTGAGGGTGGTTGCCTTTCGTGGCGAGGTCGAAACCGTGGATCATCTCGCAGCACGCGCGACCGTTCGCTTGCTATTGCGGCCCGCCGACCCCGGCCTGCCTCCGCACGTCCGCGTCTCGATCGATGAGGACAAGCTCCCGGCGGGCATCGCGGCCGGCGCGATCGTTGAACTTCGCGCCCGCCTTGCGCCTCCACCGCCGATGGCGCTGCCCGGCACCTACGACTTCGCCCGCGATGCGTGGTTCAAGGAAATCGGAGCCGTGGGGAAGTCGCTCGGACCTGTGACGGTGCTCCGAAGTGCGGAGCCTCGCGGCCTCGACCGCGTCCGCCAACGCTTGCGCGACCATGTCGGCCATCGACTGCCGGATAGATCCGGCGGAATCGCAATCGCCCTGGCGACCGGAGACCAGAATGCCGTGGGCGAAGACGATGCCGACGCGATGCGAAGGAGCGGCCTTACGCACCTGTTGTCGGTCAGTGGCCTCCACATCGCCGCTGTGGTCGCTTTTGCTATGCTGCTGACATTGAGGTTGCTGGCGGTGAGCGAGCGACTGGCGCTTCGCCTCAACCTGGTGCTGGTGGCGGCGGGCGTCGCAGCCGCTGCAGGCATTGCCTACACACTGCTGACCGGAGCCCAGGTACCGACCGTCCGAAGTTGCGTTGCGGCCGTCCTCATCCTCGGCGGGATCGCGCTGGGCCGCGACGCCATCAGCATTCGCCTGATCGCGACCGGGGCGCTGGTCGTCCTGATCTTCCGTCCAGAGGTGCTCGCTGGACCAAGCTTCCAGATGAGCTTCGCAGCCGTGACCGCGATCGTCGCGCTTTACTCAACCGAATGGGCGCGCCGGCTTCTACAACGCAGGGACGAGGGCCTGTTCGCCCGCGTCGGTAGGGCATTGCTGGGAACTGTAATTACCGGGCTCGTGGTCGAAATCGCGCTGATGCCGCTCGCGCTTTATCACTTTCACCGTTCGGGCCTTTACGGTGTTGGCGCCAACATCGTCGCGATCCCGCTGACGACGTTCGTGATCATGCCGTTAGAGGCTGGCGCATTGGCGCTCGATGCAGTCGGGCTGGGTCAGCCGCTCTGGCTGCTCTGCGGGGTCGCGATCGACGTCCTGCTGGGGCTCGCCCACAATGTGGCATCGGCTCGGGGAGCTGTCGCCCTTCTGCCATCGATGCCGGCCTGGGCGTTCGCGGCCATGGTGACAGGGGGGATCTGGATTTGCCTCTGGAGCTCTCGTGTCCGGCTGCTGGGGCTGGCTCCGATCGCCATTGGAGCGGTCGGTGCATCGCTAGCGCCGTCGCCCGATCTCCTCATCACCGGCGATGGTCGGCACCTGGCCGTCGTGAAGGACGGGACGCCAATGATCCTGCGCGACCGCGCCGGCGATTATGTGCGGAGCCTTTTGGCCGAAGCATCGGGTTTCGACGGCGATCCCGACATCCTGGAGGGGCAACCAGCAAGCGACTGTTCTCGTGACGCGTGCGCCGCTTCCCTTCGCAAGAACGATTCGGAATGGCGGCTGCTGGCGACGCGTTCCTCGACCCGCATCGATTGGGAAGCGATCACCACCGCCTGTGCCTCCGCCGACATCATTGTCTCGGATCGCCGCTTGCCGCGTAGCTGCGCGCCTCGTTGGCTGAAGCTCGATGCGGCGGGCCTGCGCCAGACCGGCGGACTAGCAGTCTATCTCGGAAGCTCTCCCAAGGTGGACACGGTCACCGATCGCGTCGGTGATCATCCGTGGGCCGAGTTCGCCCCTCAGTAGCGGCGAATGAGGCCGGCGAGGCGGCCCTGGATGCGCACGCGGCTCTCGTCGTAGCGCTGCGGCTCGTACCGGCTGTTCGCTGGATCGAGGCGGATCATCCGTCCTTCGCGGCGGAAGGTCTTCAGGGTCGCTTCCTCATTGTCGATCAATGCGACCACGATCTCGCCGTCGCGCGCGCTGTCGACTTTGCGGATAAGCGCGAAGTCACCGTCGAGAATGCCCTCATCGACCATCGAATCGCCCGACACTTCGAGCGCATAATGCTCGCCGCTGCCGAGGAGCGCCGCGGGAACTGCAAAGCTCTCCGTTCCCTGAAGCGCCTCGATCGGCGTACCCGCGGCGATTCGGCCGTGGAGTGGGATTTCCATCGTGTCGTTGGCGGGGGCGACCGAAACAGGCCGGATCGGAGTAACTGTCGCCGACGGCCTGCTCTCCGGAAGCTTGAGCACCTCCAAGGCGCGCGCCCTGTTTGGGAGCCGACGAATGAAACCGCGCTCCTCGAGCGCCGAGATCAGCCGGTGCACGCCGGACTTCGACTTGAGGTCGAGCGCCTCGCGCATTTCATCGAAACTGGGACTGATCCCGCTTTCATTGAGGCGGTTGTCGATGAAGAGCAGCAATTCGCGCTGCTTGGCGGTGAGCATCGGACGTCACTCCCCCGAAAGAACGAACGGGGAACTTTTAGGCAACGAAATGAGTGACGTCAAGCGAGACTTAGTTGCCGCCGGTCAGCAGCCTCGCACGGAAGGCCTCGATCGCTTCCTGGTTCCGCTTCGCCTTCATCTCACGTTTCATGTCGGCGATGAACTGATCGGCATAATCCTGCGACGCCGCCTGGCTGAGTTCGCCCTGGACCTGTCCGATGAGGCCCGGAGACATCAGCGCGTTGCCCGGCGTGACCTTGGTCGTCTTCACCACGAAGTAGCCGCCGCCCTGCGGATTGGCGGCCATGCTGGCCTTGCCCGCGCCGACCGTGAACAGGATCTTCATCGCCGCCGGGACTTTACCCTGCGCATCGGCGATCTGGATGCGCCGCGCCTGGATGGGCCGCGAAGGCGGCAAAGCGACACCGACGCTCTTCATCGCCTCGGCGACCGACACGTTCCCGTTCGCCTTGGCCGCGATCTGCTTGGCAGCTGCTTCGGCCCGCTTCGTCGCTTGGTCGTTGATCCAGTCGCTCGTCACTTGCGCAGCGATGCTCGCGAGTGGAGCCGGAGAGGCCGGCACGACCTGCCCGGGCGAGACCACCGCATAGCCCGAATCGCCCTGCAACGAGATGATCTCCGGCGGATCGTTCGGCGCGATCTCGAATCCCGTCTTGAGGATCGGCGCCAGCTCCGGCGGCAGCTTGTAGGCTGCATCGGTCCGCGAACTTCCGTTTGCGGCGATTAGCGGCGTTGCCGTCACCGGCAGCTTGGCCGCAGCGACGGCTTCACCGAAATTGCTGCCGTCGTCGAGCGCCGTCTGGACCTTGTCGACAAGGTCCTCGATCCCGCTCTTGCGCTTGTCGGCGTTGAGCTTGGTCGCAATCTCGGCGCGCGCTTGCTCAAGTGACTTGCCGCTGCCCGCCTTGACCGAATCGATCTTCACTACCGCCCAGCCGAAGTCAGACTTCAAAGGCCCGACGATCGCGCCGGAAGAGGCAGCGAACACCGCCTCTGCGGCCTTGTCGCCAGCAACGCCTGCATAAGCGGCTCGGCTCTGGTTCGGCAGGCTGCTGACCGCCGCATTGGCTCCGGCGGGCGCTGCGGCCGCAGCAAGGGCCTGGCCAGCCTTGGCGCGCTGCGCAATCGCATTGGCGGCCGACTGATCCTGGACCACGACCTGGCTCAGCGAACGCGTATCGCTCGGCTCATAGGTCGCTCTGTTCTGGTTATAGTAGTTCGTGATTTCCTGTTCCGAAGCACTCGCTCCAGCGACCTGCTCTGGCCCGATCCGCGCAATCCGCAGGGTACGCTGTTCAGGAATCATGTAGCGCGCGCGGTTCGCCGTATAGAATTGCTGGACCTCGGCATCGGTCGGCTTCAACCCGGCCTTGAACGCGTCGATGGGCACAATGGCCGCCTCACCCTCGCGCTGCTCGAGCAGCATCGAGGCATAAGGCGTCGCCATCCCGACCGGGACGCGGGCGTTGGTCGCGACGGGCGTGAGCAGCAGGCGCTGCAGCAGTCCACCGGCAATGATCTCTCGGACCTGCGCGTCGCCAAGGCGCTGCTGTTGCAGGAACTGCTGATACATTTGCTCGCTGAACTGCCCGTTCAGCCCCTTCGTGCCGGGAAGCTGCGTGATCTCGGCGTCGATCAGGCGCTTCGAGACCGGGAAGCCATATTTGTCGGCGAAGGCGAGCAACGTCTTCTGCTGGAGCAGCGCCTCGAACACCGGGTTCAGGTCGCCGATGATCGTCGCATAATCGGCGTCGGGGCGCTGTTGGCGCGCGTCCTGGAGCCGCCGCTGCATCGCGTCGCTGACGTCGCGCTCGTTGATCGACTGATCGCCGACCTTGGCAAGCGTTCCGCTCCCCATGCCGAGGTTGATATTGCCCGACCCGAAATTACTGAGGTCGGCGACGGCGAAGCCGGCAAGGATGGCGATCAGCACCATGGCCATGATGCCGGTGCCGACCTTGGATTTGGAAACGCGACGGAAAAAGGAGAGCATCGGGGTCCCGGTGCGAATGGAAGAGGACAGCCGCTTTAGGGGGCGGGCTGGCGCGCATCAAGCGGCACAGCTACGGGGCGCCAACACAAGGGGAGACAAGGGAAATCATGCCGCTCAGGAAGCTCGTCGCCGGGAACTGGAAGATGCATGGACTGTCGTCCGATCTCGAAGAGATTCGCGCGATCGCGGCCGCGGCCCAAGGCTATTCCGCGGTCGACGTCGCACTTTGTGTGCCCTCGATCCTGATCGAGCGGGCGGCGCGTGCGGTGCCCGGATTTCCGATCGGCGGACAGGACGTCCATCAAGCGGAGAAGGGCGCACACACGGGCTGCACGTCAGCGCTGATGCTTCTCGATGCGGGCGCGAGCCTGACCATCGTCGGCCATAGCGAACGGCGCGATGCGCAGCGCGAAGGCGACGCCGACGTGCGGGCGAAGGCCGAGGCGGCACTGTCGGTCGGCCTGAACGTCATCCTGTGCATCGGTGAGAGCCTCGATGTGCGGGAGTCAGGGCACGCCGTCGGGACGGTGTTGAAGCAGCTCGACGGCTCGCTTCCGCAAAGCCTCGAAGGTGAGGGCGATCTTGCGATCGCCTACGAGCCGATCTGGGCTATCGGCACCGGCAAGGTCCCTACCAATCCCGAAATTGCGGAGATGCATGCGTCGATTCGCGGCAAGCTAGTCGAGCGCTTCGGCGAGGACGGCCGTCAGATCCGGATCCTGTACGGCGGTTCGGTCAAACCTTCGAACGCCGGCGAGATATTCTCTATCGCCGACGTCGACGGCGCTCTTGTCGGCGGAGCCAGTCTGAAGGCCTCCGATTTCATTCCGATCGTCGAGGCCGCGACGGGCGTTTGAGTCTCATTCAGTTTCGACTCACAATTGATATCGCATCGAAACGAATCCCCAACCCCAGGAAGGAAATTATGCGACTGATTCTCGGTACTTTTGCTGCTCTCGGTATCGCTCTCGCCGCTCCGGCGGCTGCTCAGAGCGTTGGCATGCAGGTGGTCGATACCGCCGGCGCGCCGGTCGGAACCGTCACGACCATTCAGGGCGACAATCTGCAGGTGAAGACCGACAAGCATGAAGTGCTGGTGCCGAAGGCCAGCTTCACCCTGAACGAGGGCAAGCTCCTGTTCGGCCTGACCCAGGCCCAGTTCAATGCGAAGATCGAAGAGAGCACTGCAGCTTCCGCCAAGGCGATTGCGGCGGGTGCGACGGTCAATGGAACGGCCGGTTCGGCGGTCGGCAAGATCGAAGCCGTCGAGGGCGCCAACGTCACCGTCTCGCTCACGTCGGGCAAGCGGATCCAGCTGCCTGCTACCGCGCTTCGCGGCAATGCAGACGGCACCGTCACCATCGGCTACACCGCCGAGCAACTCGACACACTCGTCAACGGCAGCGCTTCGTCCGCCACGGGCGGTAAGTAAGAGCTGTTGAAAGGATGCGCGGCGCCGACTAAGTCGCGCCGCGCACACTATCTTTTTCGAAAGTCAGACATGTTCGCCTTCCTATTGATCGTTCAGACCCTGATCGCGCTCTCACTCGTCGGCGTCATCCTGATGCAGCGCTCCGAGGGCGGCGGCCTCGGCGTGGGCGGCAGCTCGTCGGGCTTCATGACCGCGCGCGGCGCGGCGGACTTCCTGACCCGCTCCACCGCGATTCTCGGCGGCCTGTTCATCGTCCTGTCGATCGTCATGGCGGCAATCGCCGGCGCGACGCGGGAGCCGGTGAAGATCGATACGTCCCTCGCCGGCAAGACGGTGCCGACGCAGCAGACCCAGCCGGCCCAGCCGGCTCAGCCGACGCCGGCCCAGCGTTCGGACCCGAACCAGAACCAGCCGGCTCCGGCGGTTCCGCTCGCCCAATAAGCGCTTTTCGCTGAAATATTTTCGCGTCGTGGGTTGCGTCCCCGGCGCTTGTCCCCATAAGCCTCGACTCCCATGGCGCGGTTCATTTTTGTCACCGGCGGCGTGGTTTCCTCGCTTGGTAAAGGTCTTCTTTCAGCGTCCCTCGGGGCGCTTCTCCAGGCGCGTGGCTACACGGTCCGAATCCGGAAATTCGATCCTTATCTGAACGTCGATCCGGGGACGATGTCCCCGTATCAGCATGGCGAGGTTTTCGTGACCGACGACGGGGCGGAGACCGACCTCGACCTTGGTCATTACGAGCGATTCACCGGCGTTTCGTCCCGGCAGTCGGACAATATCACCACGGGGCGCATCTATCGCGACATCATCGCGAAGGAGCGCCGCGGCGATTACCTTGGGGCGACGGTGCAGGTCATTCCGCACGTCACGAATGCCATCAAGGAATTCGCGGTCGCGGATACCGACAGCTGCGACTTCGTCATTTGCGAGATCGGCGGAACCGTCGGCGATATCGAAAGCCTGCCCTTCATCGAATCGATCCGGCAGCTTCGAAACGACCTCGGCCGCGATCAGACCGTAAGCGTCCACACGACGTTGGTGCCGTGGATCGCCGCGGCCGGTGAGCTGAAGACGAAGCCGACCCAGCAGTCGGTGCGCGAGCTATCGAGCCTCGGGGTCCAGCCGGAGGTTCTCCTCTGCCGCAGCGACCGCCCGCTTCCCGAGGCGGAGCGCGAGAAGATCGCCTTGTTCTGTAACGTCAGGAAATCGGCGGTCATTCCCGCGCTCGACGCACGCAACATCTACGACGTGCCGCTCCAATATCACCAGGCCGGCCTCGACGATGAGGTTCTGCACGCCTTCGGCATCAAGGACGCACCGACGCCCGATGTCGCTCGCTGGAACGAGATCATGGACCGGATCGAGCATTACGAGAGCGAGGTCACGATTGGCGTCGTCGGCAAATATGTCGGCCTTCCGGACGCCTACAAGAGCCTGCGCGAGGCGCTGGTCCATGGCGGCATCGCCAATCGCGCCAAGGTCCGGATCGAGTGGATCGACGCCGAGATCTTCGAGCATCCCGATGCAGAGATCGCGGCCGAGCTCGAGCCGCTTCACGGCATCCTCGTCCCCGGCGGATTCGGCGAGCGGGGGAGCGAGGGCAAGATCGCATCCGTGAAGTTCGCCCGCGAGCGCGAGATCCCCTTCTTCGGCATCTGCCTCGGGATGCAGATGGCCTGCATCGAGGCGGCCCGGAACCAGGCTGGGATCACGGAAGCGTCCACGACGGAGTTCGGCGAGACCGCCGAGCCGGTTGTCGGCATGATCACCGAATGGATGAGCGACGAGGGGCTGCAGCAGCGCGCCTCCGGCGGCGATCTTGGCGGAACGATGCGCCTCGGCGCCTATCCCGCGGCGCTCGCAGGCAATAGCGTCGTTCGTTCAATCTACGGCTCCGACTCGATCAGCGAGCGTCATCGACACCGCTATGAGGTCAACGTCCATTACCGCGACGCGCTGGAGCGTGCGGGGCTGATGTTTTCGGGAATGTCGCCCGACGGTCAGCTCCCGGAGATCGTGGAGCGCCCCGACCATCCCTGGTTCATCGGCGTCCAGTTCCATCCCGAGTTGAAAAGCCGTCCGTTCGAGCCTCACCCGCTCTTTGCCGGCTTCATCGAGGCTGCCGTCAAGCAATCCAGGCTGGTCTGATCTGCTGTTGGAACGCGCGCGCGGCTTGACCGTTACGCGGGCGATACCAAGGAAGGACATTCCATGCTTCTGACGATCGCCATCCTCCTGCTGATTTTTTGGGCGCTGGGCTTTTTCGCATTTCACGTCGCGGGCAGCCTGATTCACCTGCTTCTCGTCATTGGCGTCATCGTGCTGATCTGGAACTTCGTCGCGGGTCGCCGAACGGTTTAGAATCCGTAAATCCAAGCGTTGCGGGCTAACGTCACGCGCCCTAGATGCTTGGCATGACGAACAGCATTTCAACCCGCCTGGCCGTGCTCGGATCGGGCCCCGCGGGTTACACTGCCGCGATCTACGCGGCCCGCGCCGGCCTCAATCCGGTCGTGATTCAGGGCATCCAGCCCGGCGGCCAGCTCACGACCACGACCGATGTCGAAAACTATCCCGGCTTCCGTGACGTCATCCAGGGCCCATGGCTGATGGAAGAGATGCAGGCGCAAGCCGAGCATGTCGGAACCAAGGTCGTTTGGGACCATATCAGCGAGGTCGACCTTTCCCGCCGCCCGTTCCGTCTCACCGGCGATAGCGGCGCGCAATTTTTCGCCGACGCGCTGGTCATCGCTACCGGTGCTCAGGCCAAGTGGCTCGGCCTTCCCTCGGAAGAGCATATGAAGGGCAGGGGCGCATCCGCCTGCGCGACCTGCGACGGTTTCTTCTACCGCGGCAAGAA
>Ga0070678_100002388_pt1 | contig 10273 bp, 8 predicted proteins | sample KBSM73metaG_FD_65647 | JGI IMG/M metagenome (GOLD analysis project Ga0070678, IMG submission 65647) | Miscanthus rhizosphere microbial communities from Kellogg Biological Station, Michigan, USA - KBS M7-3 metaG | ecosystem: Host-associated > Plants > Roots > Rhizosphere > Soil ...
AGCGCTGCTGCGGCACACGCCGCGATCGCTGGTTTCCAGTGCCATCGAAAAAACATTACATCGTCCTCTAGATTTTGATCCCGGCCTGCAGCATCGCGGCACGCACCGGGGCATGACCGTGCTCTGCGAGCGGCGTGAGCGGCAGGCGGATGCCGTTTTTCATGAGCTTCATTCCGCTTACCGCCCATTTCACGGGTATCGGGTTCGCTTCCACAAATAAGTTGCGGTGCAATCCCATCAGTTTATTGTTCGCTTCGCGTGCGCGCGTGACATCGGGCTTGAGTGCCGCCGCGCACATCTCATGCATCAGGCGCGGCGCCACATTGGCGGTCACGGAGATGACGCCGCGCGCACCCATAAGCATAAGCGCGAGGCCGGTGGCGTCATCGCCACTGTAGACCGCGACCCTCGCCGGCAACTGGCGAAGCAGATCGGCGCCACGCTCGAGGTTCGCGGTTGCATCCTTCAGCCCGACAATGTTCGGCACTTCGGCAAGACGCAGCATGGTGTCATTTTGTAAGTCTGCGACAGTGCGTCCAGGCACGTTGTAGACAATCTGCGGAATGTCGACTGCCTCGGCGATAGCGCGAAAATGCCGGTACAGTCCCTCCTGCGTCGGCTTGTTGTAGTACGGGACGACTGAGAGGCTCATCGCGGCGCCGGCTTTTTTTGCATACTGCGCCAGTGAAATTGCTTCGCGGGTTGAATTCGCACCGGTTCCAGCGATCACCGGAATGCGGCCCTTGGCGTGCATAACGGCGGTTTCTATCAGCTGATGGTGCTCATCAAAGTCTACGGTGGGCGACTCGCCGGTGGTCCCGACGACGACAATGCCATCGGTGCCTTCGCCGATATGCCAGTCGATCAGTTTCCGAAATGCATCGAGATCGAGGCTTCCATCCTCATGCATCGGCGTAACGATCGCGACGAGACTGCCGCTAAGCTGTGCCATTTTCCGGTTGTTCCTCAGGATTCAGCCAGAGCCTCCTGGAATTAACCCCCCATTCTACCGCATCCTCATGTCCGCAATCACGATCAGACTGCAGAATAATCATTGGGTTCCATCCACGCGCGCCGCGTGCGGCCGGTTGCCGTGTTGCAACGCGAGACAATGCAGACAAACGTTAGTCGCGCGATTGATTTACTGCCCGTGAAGTGGCAGCTTGATACCGCAGACGCGTTGCACCACCGCGGGCTTGAGGCTCGTTACCTCGAGGTGCTCGTATGCAGTGACCTCGAGCGTGCCATGGGTAACCTTCAGCAATTCGCCGGGCTGCAAGAGGAAATCCGGATTGCTCGGGCGTCCGAAACGCTCGTTGCCCACGGCAAACGTTTCATATATGAGAACACCGCCAGTCCTCAACGCGTCCAGCAACCGCGCAAATAGGGGCCGGTGCAGGTAGTTGGTTACCACGATGCCGGCAAACTGCCTGGACTGATAAGGCCACGCGCCGTTCTCGAGATCGGCCTCAAGTACACGGACGCCGTGTACTCCCCCCAGTGAAGCGATCGCGGATGCGTCGCGATCGACGGCCTCGACGCAGTAGCCGATTCCCGCAAGGTAACGCGCATGACGGCCGCTGCCGCATGCAAGGTCGAGCACCGGACCGTCGTGCGGAATTAATGGCGCAAACCGGCGCACCCAATCGGACGGTGAATCGATCTTGGCATGCTGCGCTTGTTGTGTCATGAGGTGATCTACGGGCCACTACGTTGTTGCGGCCCGTTTCTTCATTGTCGCAATCGGGTAGTTGAGTTGGAAGCGGGGAGTCACCGCACTATGTTCTCACCGGCAGCGACAATCACTTATATTACAGGTCGCGCTCGCGTCCACTAATATTGGCTGATGACAATCGAATCGCTTACGTTGTACCGGCTGTCCGTGCCGCTGACGACACCATACCGGCTGTCGTTCGGTCCGGTCCGCGCGTTCGACACACTGATCGTGGCCATGAGTGACGACGCTGGCAACCAGGGGTTTGGTGAAGCTACTTACCTGACCGGATATACGGATGAGACGTTGCAGAATGGATGGGACCTCGCGCAACGTATTGCGCGCACCGCCGCAGGTTCCGCATGCAGCACGCTGCTGCAGGCGGTAGCGCTTCACTATGAAGCTGCGCCGTTCACGTCGACCGCGTTTGCAACCGCGCTAGACATGTTGCGACGGCATCCCTTGCTCGAGATCACCGAGCACGTCGAAGTACCTGTGCTCGGCCTCCTGCATGCAACGGAGACCGCGGATATAGAACACGAATCGGAAGCACTGCTAGCTAAAGGCTTTCGCACTTTCAAGGTTAAGGTGGGCTTCGACGCGGCGCACGACAGCGCGCTCGTCAAACGCATTCAGCAAGTGCTCGGTGAACGCGTGAAGATACGACTCGATGCCAACCAGGGTTACTCACGCAGCGACGCTTGTACATTCGCATCGTCTCTTGTGCCCGAAGGGATCGAATTGTTCGAACAACCGTGCGCCGCGCATGATTGGGAATCCGCGTGTGCCGTCGCGCGCGTGTCGAGCGTGCCCATGATGCTCGACGAATCTATCTACGGTGTTGATGATATTCGCCGCGCGGCAGATCTGAAAGCAGCGCGTTTCATCAAGCTCAAGCTTATGAAGCTCGGCAGTCTCGACCGCTTGGTAGCCGCGCTCCATGTCATCGGCGAATGCGGTATGGAGCCTGTGTTGGGAAATGGAGTGGCCTGTGAGATTGGCTGCTGGATGGAAGCCTGTGTGGCCCGCTCGCGTATAGGCAACGCTGGTGAAATGAATGGCTTTCTCAAACCTCAGAGTGCCTTGCTCAGCAATCCGCTCATGCTTCGGGACGGCAGCATCGCGCTCGAGCCCGGTTACCGGCCGCGATTGGATCCCGAAGCGCTGGCTCGCTACACACTGGAACGCCTTACCTTTGCTGCGCCGCATTGACGCGCGCTAATCGCGACACTGACGGTGAGGTGATCCGCATGGATAGTTCAGGAATTCTGCTAGCATTCACTCAGCGTCAATTACGGAGCACGTCATGACTGCCACCGCAAGCCCTGTCTCCGCGCGAACTGCTGCCGGGGGTATCGAAGTCCATCCGTTGACGGCCGCCGTCGGCGCACAAATACGTGGTGTCGATCTCGCGTCCGTCGATGACGTGCAATTTGCGCAGATTGAGAGTGCATGGATTCGCCACTCAGCGTTGTTATTCCGCGCTCAGCGACTCGATCACGACGCATTGATCGCATTCAGTCGCCGGTTCGGGGAGCTCGATCCTCCGCCGGTCAATGAGAACGGCAAGAAATTCGTCGATGGTTATCCGGATATCTACGTGGTGTCGAATATCATCGGCGCCGACGGCACGCCAATCGGCAGTCTCGGCGCGGGCGAAGCGGTGTGGCATACCGACATGTCTTACCTGCAGGCGCCGCCTGATGCTTCCCTGCTATATGCCGTGGAGATCCCGCCTGCCGGCGGCGATACATGGCTGTGCGGAATGATCGCCGCGTGTGCCGCACTGCCGGCGCACCTGAAGCGCGCCGTCGCGGGGCGCAGCATCAAGCATGATGGCACTTACAATTCGGGCGGCTATCTGCGGGCCGGACTCACTGAATCGGACGACCCGGTGAATTCCGTCGGCACGCCGCATCCGATCATCTGTCTGCATGCGCCAAGCGGACGGGAGACGTTGTACCTGGGCAGGCGGCGCAACGCATATATCGTCGGGATGCCGATCGCGGAATCCGAAGCCCTTCTCGATGAGCTTTGGGCGCATGCATCGAAGGCGGAATACGCATTCGCGCATCACTGGCAGGTCGGCGATGTCCTGATGTGGGACAACCGCACAACGATGCACCGCCGCGATCCATTCGATGCCAACGCACGCCGCCTCATGTACCGTACTCAGATCAAGGGCAAAGCGGCGCCGCAACGCGCGTTATAACTGCGCTTTTCCGTGGCGCCGTGGTCACACCACGCGGAAATTCTTGAATTGCCATGCATCCGTGTGGTCGACGTCCTCGGGAAACAATCGCCCGCGGCCGACGAGCGGGGTCCAGTCGCTGTATGTGCCGACGACGTTGCCGAGATATGGATTGGCGATCTCGAGCACGCGCTGAAAATCGAGATCGTCCGGGTCGCACACGCCGCGCTGCGGATTTTCCATTGCCCATACGACGCCCGCCATGACGCCGGCTGCAACCTGCAGGCTCGTCGCATTGTTATAAGGCGCAAGTTTGCGCGCCTCATGTATCGATAAGCGCGAGCCGTACCAGTAGGCGCCCTTGGCGTGACCCATCAACAACGCACCCAGCTCATCGTTCCCGTCGTAGATTTCGTCCATGAGAATGCGCTTGTTTTCGGGCAACGCCCAATTCTTCCCTGCGTATTCGTGCAGTGAGAGGATGGTGTTGTCGCACGGGTGATAAGCGTAATGACAGGTCGGCCGATACACGACTTTTTTGCCGCTGCGCACGGTGTAGTAGTCCGATATGGAAATGGCCTCACCGTGCGTGATCAGAAATCCGTGAAAGTAGCCCTCAACCGGCGTCCATGTCCGGACACGCACTGATGCGCCCGGACGCGTGAGATAAATCGCTGCCCGATTGCCAAACCGGTGCTGCTTCCCGTCACGCGGGAAATGTTTCTCGTGGGAGCCCCAGCCCAGTTCGCACGGCTGCGAGCCTTCACCGACGAAGCCGTCGACCGACCAGGTATTCACGAATTCCAGGCGCCGTTTGCCGGGATTCGCGACCTGCGTATCGCGCTCGGAACAGTGAATGACTTTCACGCCAAGCTCCATCGCAAGCCGCGCCCAATCTGCTTTGCTTTCGGGCTTGGCCGCACGCTTTCTGATATCGCGTGACAGGTTGATGAGTGCCTGTTTGACCCAGTGCGAAATCAAGCCCGGATTCGCGCCGTGCGTGGGGATTACTGTCGGACCGCCGTGCGGATATTTTGTCCTCAGCCGCATTACTTCTTCACGCAAGCCGTAATTCGAGCGGCGCGAGGCTGACACGCTGGTATCCGTATAGCCGCCCAGCCACGGCTCGATGCACGTGTCGAGATACATCACGCCGCGCTTATGGCAGTACTCGATGAGCTCGACGCTCGAGACTTCGACCGATAGATTGAGCAGGAAATCGCCCTTCGCAACCAGCGGATCGAGCACGGAGCGAAAATTCTCGCGCGTGAGCGGCTTTACGGTGAACTTGATCCCGAAATGTTTAGCCTCCTCGACACCGCGCGTGTCGCCGGTGACGATGCGGATGCGTTCGAGAGGCATGTCGATGTGACGCAGCAGCAGCGGCAGTGTGCCCTGCCCCACGGAGCCGAACCCCACCATGACGAGCCGCCCCTGGAATTTGACATGTTTTTTTTCGTTCATTTCCCCGTCCGCGAGCGCGCAATTTTTGCGCACGCGAGTGTACCATTTTGCGTACGCTACGTCGTCGCGGCCGTCCCATGCAGGCTGCCGCCTCGAAGCCGAATGCTATGAGATCTTCAGCAGCAGCTTGCCTTTCGTATTCCGCTGCTCGAGATAACGATGTGAATCGGCTGCGTTGCTGAGCGGAAACTCACGATCGATTGCGACTTGCAGTCGTCCTGCCGCGTAGTGCGCAAAAAGATCCGCAGTGCGCGCGCGCAATTCCTGCGCCGTGCTGATGTAGTCGGCAAGGTGCGGACGGGTGAAAAACACCGAGCCGGCTTCAGCGAGTTCGAGGGGCTCGACCGATGTTACGAGACCGGACGCGCCTCCATAGTTAACGCAGAGCCCGCGTTTTTTCAGGCTGCGTATGCTCTTGTGTATCGTGTCCTTGCCGACGGCGTCATAGACGACGTCGACGCCCTGGCCACCGGTGATCCTCATTACCTCTTCTCGAAAATCCGTTTCCCGATAAAGAATCACTTCATCAGCGCCGCGCGACTTTGCGATGGCCGCTTTCTCTGCATTTCCAGCGGTGGCGATGACCTTAGCGCCGCGCACCTTCGCAAGTTGAGTGAGCAGTTGGCCGACGCCGCCCGCGGCGGCATGCACAAGACACGAGTTGCCGGCACGCAGTGCAAACGCTGAGTGCGACAGGTAATGCGCCGTGCAGCCCTGCAGCATTAAGGCGGTCGCTATATTGAGCGGCACTTCGCCCGGCACCTTTACGAGCCGCCACGCGGGCACTGCTGCATACTCCGCATAGCTCCCGCGCACGATGCAGTATGCGACGCGATCCCCGACGGCGACGTCTTGTACCTCCGCGCCGACTTGCGCCACCGTACCGGCGCCCTCCATGCCGATCGTCATCGGCAATGGTGTTTGATACGTCTGCGAGCGCGCGTAGTTGCCGCTGCGCATGTAGACATCGATGAAGTTTATTCCTGCGTAATCGAGCTTTACGAGCGCGTCGGCGGGCCCTGGCTGCGGCAACGGCATATCCATAACCTGCAGTTGTTCCCCGCCACCGAACGCCGGTATTGAAATCGTCTTCATCGTTTTTTCTACAATGCGTTTTAGCTGAAGTTCGTGTGGCGAGTTTAACGCAGCAGCCACGGGCTGCTTCCACGAGTACGCTATCATTTGTGCTTGCGATTCTGCAGCACCGGTTCGTGCATTCGCGAATCAGCGGAGCAAGACTATGGCGTTACAAACTCAAACTGCACCTTTGCCGATACCTGCGCGCGCTGCGGTGGCCGATCTCATCCGGCGGGCGCGCGCCGCGCAATCGATCTACGCTCAATTCTCGCAGGCGCAACTGGACGAAGTTGCCGTCGCTGCGGGCTGGGCGATCATGGAACCCGCGCACAACCGCGCGCTTGCAGAGCTTGCAGTGAAGGACACCGGCCTTGGCAACGCGCCGGACAAGATTGTCAAAAATCATCGCAAGACGCTGGGATTGCTGCGCGATCTGCAAGGCGCGAAGACCACCGGCATCATCGCCGAATACCCTGAGACGGGAATCACTGAAATCGCGCGTCCCGTTGGCGTCGTTGCGGCCGTTGTGCCGTCGACCAATCCCGGTGCAACGCCCGCCAACAACATCATCAATGCCTTGAAGTGCGGCAACGCCGTCATCTTGTCGCCATCGCCGAAGGGCTATTCGACGTCCGCAGCGCTGGTCGCTTACATTCACGCCGAACTGACGCGCATACGCGCGCCGCTCGATCTCGTTCAAATGCTACCGGCGCCGGTGACAAAAGAATCTTCCACCGAGCTCATGCGGCAGGCAGATCTTGTCGTGGTGACCGGCTCACAAGCCAACGTGCGAGCCGGCTATTCGAGCGGCAAACCTGCCCTGGGAGTCGGTGCGGGCAATGTTGCAGTGATCGTCGACGAAAGCGCCGACGTCCAGGATGCCGCAGCGAAAATCATGATGTCGAAGACTTTCGATAATGCTACAAGCTGCTCTTCGGAAAACAGCGTCATCGTTCATGCCAAAGTGTACGATGCAATGCTTGCGGCTCTCGAACGACAAGGCGGCGCGTTGCTCACCCCGACTGAAAAAACGACGCTGCAAACTGCGATGTTCGCGGGCGGTCACTTGTCACCCGCTATCACTGCCCAATCCGTTAAAAAGATATGCGCAGTCGCGGGGCTGGCACGGCCCGATCTCAAAAACGCCAAGTGTTTACTGGTCGAAGAAGCGGACGCAGGCAAGGACTACCCCTTCTCAGGGGAAAAATTGTCGCCGGTCTTGACGGTGTACCGCGCGCAGGACTTTGAGCAGGCCTTTGCGATTCTGCGCAGCATCTATGCCTACATGGGCAACGGTCACTCGTGCGGGATTTACAGTGAAGACGATGCGCATATCCGCCGCCTCGGCCTGGAAATGACTGTATGCCGTGTCATCGTAAAGCAGGCGCATGCCTTCGCCACCGGCGGCAGCTTCGATAACGGACTGCCGTTCTCGCTGTCGATGGGCTGTGGCACGTGGGGCGGCAACAGTTTTTCAGAAAACCTGCATTACAAGCATTTTCTGAACATCACCCGCATTGTGCGAACCATTCCGCCGCGGGAGCCATCGGTCGACGATATTTTCGGCGCGTATCTCGCGAAACATCCGCAGTAGAACGAGCGATCTCTGGCAAGCGTGAAGCACTCGGACGCTTCGATTGCACCCTCTGCTTTGCGCCGCACCCGGTGCCTTACCTAACAAGAACATGAGAACGATCCGGCATCACGTAGACCTGCAAGCGCGCACCCAACCCGACGCGCCCTATCTCATCGCGCCCGAGACCGGACGCGTCATGACTTACTCTCAGCTCAAGTCAGATTCCGAACAGCTTGGACGCTACCTGTCAGGACAAGGGCTCGTGCAGGGCGACAAAGTCGCACTCATGCTGCATAACGGCTATCAAACGGGCCGCCTCTTGATCGGCGTTATGTACGCGGGCTTCATGGTCGCCCCGCTCAACTTGCTGTCTCAAGCCGAGCAATTGAGCTATGTGCTCGATCATTCCGATACGCGTCTGGTGTTCACAGCGGCTGAATTCATCGAACGGCTGACGCCGGCGCTGCGCCAAATTCCGCGCGACATCAAGGTGGTCGTCATCGACCATGATGCACCCTCGATTTTTGATAATGCCTCGCTGAACGCGGGCACGTGTTTCGCCGTGACTGAGAACGACGATGCCTTGCTAATGTATACGTCGGGCACGACAGGCAAACCGAAAGGCGTCGTGCTGTCTCAGCGCAGCGTTGCCGCGGGCGGCGAATTCACGAGCGGGGCTCACGAGCTCACGCCAGCTGACCGCGTCATGTGCGCGCTGCCGCTTTATCACATCAACGGGCAGATCGTGACGGCGGTGGCGCCGATTGTGCATGGCGGCTCGGTCGTGATGCCCCACCGCTTCAGCGTTTCCAATTACTGGGACACAGTCGTGCAATTCAAATGCACGTGGATCAATGTCGTGCCGACCATCATCGCATACTTGCTCAATGCGCCGGATCCGCGCGAGCGGGGATTGGATATCAGCTCGATCAAATTCTGCCGCTCCGCCTCGGCGCCGCTCCCGCCGGAGTTGCATCGCGCGTTCGAGGCGAAGTTCGGCATCAGCATCATTGAAACTTTCGGCATGACCGAAACGAACGCCCCGTGCTTTACGAATCCATATGACCGCTTAAAGCGAAAAATCGGCAGCCCCGGTCGGGCGTATGGCAATAGCGCGCGTATCATCGATCCCATCACCGGCGAGAGCTTGCCGGCGGGCGCCGTAGGCGAGATTATGGTGCGCGGCGACAATGTAATGAAAGGCTATTACAAAGACCCCGAGACGACCGCAAAAACGCTCGAGCCCGACGGCTGGATGCACACCGGAGACCTGGGTTACATGGATCGCGACGATTTCGTGTTCGTGACGGGGCGCATCAAGGAGCTGATTATCAAGGGCGGCGAGAATATTGCTCCGCGTGAGATCGACGAAGCGCTGCTCAAGCATCCCGCGGTACTCGAAGCGGCTGCTGTTGGGATTCCGGACGTGCACTACGGTCAGGAGATCATGGCGTGCGTCGTGCTCAAACCCGGTGAGTGCTGCTCGCTCGATGAGCTTTACGCGTTTTCACAGCAACAGCTTGGAAAGTACAAAATGCCGAAGCTCATTAAGCTCGTGCGAACGCTTCCCAAAGGTCCGTCGGGCAAGGTCCAGCGGCTCAAACTGCTCGAAGCGGCGACAGGGCTTTAAGGACATGATGACTTTAGGAAGCGAATATGCGCTCGCCGGCGTCAGTTTGGTGCTGATTGCGGCCTATCATGTGTTCCTGCGCGTGAAGCTCAAAACGGACCCGCTATATACCATCCAGGCAGTCAACGCGGTCGCGCGAGCCGCATGGGTGGAGACTATCATGGGATCCACGAACAAGGATGTGCTCGCAGTGCAGACGCTGCGTAATTCGATCATGGGAGCGACCTTTCTCTCTTCAACTGCGGTTCTGCTCATCATCGGCACTCTAACGTTGAGCGCTCAAGGGGATAAACTTACTGAAACCTGGCACGTGCTCAATGCATTTGGCGCAGCACGGCCCGACGTATGGCTTAGCAAACTCCTGGCGCTGCTGCTCGATATGTTTGTAGCGTTCTTCAGCTTCGCGGTCGCGATTCGCCTGTTCCATCACGTAGGCTACATGATCAACGTGCCGACGAGCATGGAGCATAAAGCGCTGAGCCCCTACCATGTGGCGCGACATCTCAACCGCGCGGGCAAGTGTTATGCCTTAGGCATGCGCGCGTATTATGTCGCCGTCCCGCTCGTCTTCTGGCTCTTCGGCGCGCATTTCATGCTGCTGTCAACGCTCGTTCTCATCCC
>Ga0070678_100002389_pt1 | contig 10273 bp, 10 predicted proteins | sample KBSM73metaG_FD_65647 | JGI IMG/M metagenome (GOLD analysis project Ga0070678, IMG submission 65647) | Miscanthus rhizosphere microbial communities from Kellogg Biological Station, Michigan, USA - KBS M7-3 metaG | ecosystem: Host-associated > Plants > Roots > Rhizosphere > Soil ...
CCGAAACCCCGACGGCGCTCTCCGACTACGCCGGCTTCCCCCTTCCCGGGCGCAGCTTCTATCTCGCGCTCGACTGGAGTCACTGACATGAACCGAATGATCCTTGTTCTGCTCCTGGCCGCCGCGTGCGGCGACAACGCCAAGCTCTCGCCCGACGGTGGCCACACCGGCGACAGCGGCCCCGCCGATGCGGCGTTGCCCGTCTACAAGGCGGTCGTGCTCGGCGCCGACTTCTCGAGCGGCACCGGCATCGTCTCGCGCCTCGATCTCGCGACGCTGTCGATGCAGACGAACGCGGTCGCCGGCGTCGCAGGAAGCGATCCGGTGATGCGCCAGTTCGGCGACAAGGTCTACATCGTCAACCGCTCGGTCGGCGAGAACATCACGATCCTCGACGCCCGCACGCTCGCGCCGATCGGTCAGCACTCCACCGGCGCGAATTCGAACCCGCAGGACGTCGCCGTGGTCGGCGACAAGCTGTACATCCCGGCGACCGGCACCGCCGGCGTCGTGGTGATGACGCTGCCCGCCGGCACGACCACCACGATCGCGCTCGACACCGTGGTCGGCGATCCCGACGGCAAGCCCGACTGCGTGTCGGCCTACACCGTCGGCACGAAGGTGTACGTTGCGTGCGATCTGCTCGACGCGAACTTCACCCCGCGCGGCGTTGGCAAGGTCGCCGTGATCGACACGACGACCGACACCGTCGTCGGGCCGGCGATCTCGATGCCGTACAAGAACCCGCTCGGCTTCTTCATCAGGACGCCGGAGAACATGATGTTCGAAGGAGATCTGCTGATCCCGACCGTGCCGGACTTCGAGGTGTACACGACCGGCTGCCTCGTACGCGTGACGACCGGTGCGACGCCGACCGCGACGTGCGCACCCGGCCTCACGAACAGCGCGCTCGGCGGCTTCGTCACCGGCGCGGCGGTCACGCCCGACGAGAAGCTGAACATGTCGGTGATCGTCGACGCGAACTTCGCGACGGTCTCGGGCAAGCTGCGCACGTACGACCTCGCGACCGTCACGCTCGCGCCGGCCGCGGCGTCGGCGACGGCCGAGCAGATCGGCGATGTCGCGGCGTGTCCCGACGGCGAGGTCGTCACGATCGACTCGAAGATGAACGACGAGGGCGTGCGCGTGTTCAAGGACGGCACCGAGCGCACGACCGACGTCAAGCCGATCGGCCTGCCGCCGATCTTCGCCGGTGGCATCGTCTGCTACGACGCCGCGAATCCGCAGTAAGCGCTACTCGCGCGGGCGCACGCAGTACGCCTCGGCGACGATCTCGATCGTCGAGGACGGCGACGTGTTGCGGTAGTCGCAGCGCCAGCTCGCCGGGTTGCTCGCATCGGTCATCGCGACCGGCCGCGACGCGACGAGCTGCGCCATCCACTGCGGATCGGCGTAGCAGCCGCCGGTGACGAGCAGATCGCCCGCGCGATCGCAGCTCGCGACCGACGTCGCCACGAGCGATGGCCCGACGGAGATCCGCGCTTCCTTGCGCACGAGGTCGCTCTTCGTGCCGTACGCGCCCGACGGACCGGGCGGGCCTTTCGGTCCCTGCGGTCCCTGCGGTCCTTGCAGGCCCTGCGGCCCCTGCAGGCCCTGGATGCCTTGCGGTCCTTCGGGTCCCGGCGGTCCCGGATCGCCTTTCGGTCCGCGCTCACCTGCAGGACCCGGCGGTCCCGCAGCCGAGCCCGCCGATCCTTGCGGTCCCGCGGGTCCCGGTGGCCCGAGCGCGCCCGGTGGTCCCAGATCGCCTTTCGGTCCCGCAGGTCCGGCAGGCCCCGCGGTGCGCTGCTCGAGCGCGGCGACGCGCTTCGCGAGCTTGCCGTCGTCTCCAGAGTCCGGTGCGCGGCACGCCACCAGCAGCACGAGCAGCCTGCGCATGAACGCATCCTACAGCCGTTTTTTTGCCCACGTCGATCGGATGGGCGTAGCTGGAGGCCATGGGAGGCACCGTGATCGAGCTTATCGATGTTCGACTCGACCACCCGCGTGGCGGGACGCCGCTGGTCGAGGGTGCGAATCTCTCGGTCGCGCGCGGCGAGGTGGTGATGATCGTCGGTGCGGCCGGCGTGGGCACGTCGCGGCTCGTCGCCGCCGCCCTCGGCGAGGTCCCACCGGCCGGTGGCCGGATCGAGGTCATGGGCCGCGATGTCGGCAAGCTGCGCCGCTCGTCGCTGCGCCTGATGCGGCGCCGCATCGGCATCGTCCCGCAGGAGCTGTGCCTCCTCGAGGACCGCGACGTCCAGCTCAACATCGTGCTGCCGCTCGAGATCGACGGCATCCCGCGCTCGATCTCGATCTCTCGCGCCGCCGACGTGATGTCGCAGCTCGGCCTCGAGGAGATCGCCGACGTGCCGGTCTGCGAGCTGCCGCCTTCGATCAAGCAGAAGGTCGCGGTGGCGCGCGCGCTCGTTCGCGAGCCCGAGCTCGTGATCGCCGATCACCCGACGAGCATGCAGGATGCGACCGGCACCGAGCTGATCTGCGATGCGCTCGCCGCCGCGACGTCGACAGCCGCCGTGCTGATCTTCGGCCGCGAGCGCGGGTTGCTCTCGTTTGCCGAGCAGCAGCGCTGGCGCACGCTCGGGCTCATCGACGGCCAGTTGATCACGCCCGAGGTCGAGATCCCCGAGTCGATCCCGAACCTCGTCCTGTTCCCGATCTCCGCACGCACGGCAGGTGTCGCATGAAGATGAGGACGCTCCGCAAGCTGAAGACGCTCGCTCCGCGCAAGGCGCGCCGCTTCGACTTCGACGTCACCGACGCGTCGCTCGAACAGGATCCGGGCCCGCCGCCCGAGGCCGTGTTCGATCGCGTGACCGGACCGTGGAACCAGCGGCGCGCGTACTCGATTCCAGGCGCGGCGGACGAGGAGACGTGATCCTCCCGCGCATCGGCTCGGGGCTGCGCAGGACAGGGCGCATCCTGGTCGGACGCCCGCGCGCCACGCTGTGGACCCTCGCGGTGCTGACGTGCGCCTTGATCGCCGCCGGCATCGCCGCGCTCGCCGCCGATCATATCGATCGATGGACCGCGGGGCCCGGTGGCGGCGCCAGCATGGTCGTCTATCTCGGCGAGGGCGTCGACGAACCGCACGCACAGGCGCTCGTTGCGCAGCTCGGTACGTTGCAAGGCGTCGAGCGCGCCGAGCTCGTCCCGGCCGCCGAATCGGCGAAGCGCCTGCAGTCCGCACTCGGTGCTGACTCGGCGTTGCTCGAAGGCGTGGAGCTCGGCTCGCTGCCTCCCTCGGTCGAGGTCACGTTGCAGCCGGGCATGCGCGATGTGATCGCGCTGTCGCCGACGGTCGCTGCGCTCAAGGGCACGCCCGGGGTCGAGGACGTGATCGTCGAGGACGGCGGCAACGAGCGCGTCGCTTCGTCGCTGTCGGTCGTGCGCACGGTCGCATGGGCGGGTGCCGCGCTGCTGTCGGCGCTCGCGCTCGTGATCGTGCTCGCGTCGACGCGCGTGCGCATGGAGAAGAACGCAAACGAGCAGGCGGTGCTCCAGCTGCTCGGTGCGAGCCCGTGGTTCCTCGCGATGCCGACTGCGCTCGCCGGTGCGCTGCAGGGCGCGCTGGCCGCGGCGCTCGCGGCGATCGCCGTGTGCATCGGCATCGAGGTGTGGGGCGCCGGCATTCCCATCGCCGTTCCGGCGGCGCTGCAGATGCTGAGCTTCATCGGCGTCGGCGCGGCGCTCGGCCTCGTCGGTGGTGGCCTGGCCGGAGCCTCGCGTGCGACGCGCTAGCCTCGTGCTGCTACTCGCGCTGGCCTCGACGGCGCACGCCGATGAAGAGCCGGCCGCGCATCGCGAGGGCGGAGTCGTGTCGAGCTCCGCCGATCCGCGCACGCAGCTCTCCGATCAGCTCGCCGCCGAGGCACAGACGCTCGTCAAGACGCTCGCGACCGTCGACGGCAAGCTCACCGCCGCCGACGAGACCCGCCTGCACCGCGTGCGCGCCGCGCTGCGGATCCTGCATGCACCGCTCGCGCCCGACGCCTCGCTCGCGGACCGGTTCGCCGCCGCCCGCCGCCGCGCCGCCGCGCGCCTCCTGCTGGCCCGCGACACCAACGAGCGCGCGCTGCTCGCCGACGAGGCCACGCACCTGCGCGCCGCCGAGGCCCGCACGACCGACGACGCCGAGAAGCTCCCCGCGATCACGCTGCCCGAGCAGCTCGGGCGCCCGGCGAAGGGCACGATCGCGCGCCACTTCGGCACCTACGAGCACGAGCGCGCCAAGGTGCTGCTCACCCGCCGCGGCCTCGACTTCGAGGTCGACGATCACGCGGCCGCGCTCGCGCCCGCCGACGGGATCGTTCGCTACGCCGGCCCGATCCGAGGCCTCGATCACGGCGTCGTTCTCGATCACGGCGACTACTTCACCGTCGTCGCGAAGCTCGGCGACCTCGCGATTCCCGTCGGCACGCACGTCGCGCGCGGCGATCACCTCGGGCGCGCGCAGCGCCACCGCGTATACCTCGAAGTCCGCGTGAAGATCGGCCCCGGCGGGATCCCGATCGATCCCGAGCCGCTGCTTCAAAGTCGATAGATCGCAGCCGACCGCGCCGGCATGTCGAGCGCGATCGCGCCGCCGGTCACCGTGACCTGCGCGGGCGCGCCATCGCCGAGGTCATCGACGAGCACCGTGCCGTCCGCGATGCCGTGCACCGGGATCGTCAAGCGCGAGTGTGCCGCGCCGTTTGCCACGACGACGATCCGCATGCCCGGCCCACTGCCGCGCGAGAACGCGAGCACGTTCGGGTTCGCCGCACCGTTCTGCCGCCACAGCTCGCGATACGCGCCGTCGGCGAGTGCCGGCACGGTCGTGCGCAGTGTCGCGAGCTTCTGCACGCGCGCGTACACGACATCGCTGCCCGCGATCGCGAACCCCGGATGCGCCTGCGCGCGGCCCGCCGGATCCTCGGCCCACGCCGGCAGGTCGTGTCGGTTATCAGGATCGGCCGCGCCGTACATCCCGATCTCGTCGCCGTAGTAGAGCTGCGGGATCCCGGGCAGCGTGAAGATCAGATCGAGCGCGAGCAGCATGCGCCGGCGGATCTCGTCCTCGTTCACGCCGTAGCCGGGCACGTTCGCGAACCGCACATTGTCGTGGTTGTCGATGAACAGCGTGAGATCGAGCGCGCGGTCGCCGAGCCTCGCGAATCCATCGGCCACCGCGTTCGCGATCGCATCGACGCTGCCGCTCTTGCCGATCGCATTCACCAGCGCGCCGTACAGCGGATAGTGGAACGCCGACGCGAAGCCCGCATCGAGGTACGGCACCATCGGCGCGGTCCCGCTCTCGTCGAAGATCTCGGCCACCGACCACAGGTCCGGGTTCGCCGCGCGTACGGCCGGGAAGAAGCTGTCGGCGAAGTAGCTCGGTAGCACGTGCTTCGCGGTGTCCATGCGAATGCCGTCGAGATGATAGCGGGTGACCGCGCGCGCCTCGAGCGCCGACAGGTACGCGGCGACCTCCGGCTTCTCCTGCGCGAAGTCGGGATGATGATCGAGCGGGCACCACACGTCGGCGGGCCCGAGCTGCGCGCACGTCGCCGGATCGTGGAACCAGTCGGGATGCTCGTGCGGGATCCGCGAGGTATCGCCAGCGTGGTTCACCACCATGTCGAGCACGAGCTTCATGCCGCGCGCGTGCATGTCGGTCGCGAGGCCCTCGAGGTCCGCGGCGCTGCCGAGCTCGGGCTCGATCGCATCGTCGGCGGGATCGGTGTAGTCGATCCAGTAGCCGTGGTAGCCGCATGCGGTGCCCGGCGGGCCGGCCTGCTTGTTCGGCGGCGTGATCCACACGGCGGTGGCGCCGACGTCGCGCAGGTAGTCGAGGTGCTGGCGCAGCCCGGCGAGGTCGCCGCCGTGGAACCGCTTCGCGGCGGCCTCATCGAAGCAGCCGGTCGCATCGTCATTGCTCGGATCGCCGTTGCGAAACCGGTCCGGGATCGCGAGGTAGAGGACCTGCGAGCGCCAGCCGGTGGCCTGCGTCGGTTGCGCGGCGTCGCCGGACGGTGCATCCGGATGCGCGGCGGCATCGGGAGCCACCGTCGGTGCCCCGCCCGCGTGCGTGCAGGCGGCGAGGACGACGAGGAGCTTCCGCATGCGCGCAGAATGCGCGCGCTCCCGTCGAGGAACCGCTGCGCGAACGTCAAAGACCGCGGCGCCGCCGTCAGGCCATCCCCCGGGTAGAATGCCCCACATGAAGATCGTCGTGTTCGGCGCCAACGGCGGGAGCGGCAAGCACGTTGTGAAGTGCGCGCTCGCGTCGGGGCACGAGGTGATCGCGGCGGTGCGGAAACCCGAAGCCTACGAGGCGCGGCCGGGCGTGCGAGCCGTCAAGGGCGACGTGCTCGATCCCGCGAGTATCGCGGCGGCGATCGACGGTGCAGACGCGGTGATCTCGACGTTCGGTCCGGCGAACAACAAGGAGCCGGGCACGCTGATGTCCGACGGCGTGAAGAACCTCGTCGCGGCGTGCGAGGCCGCGGGCGTGCAGAAGCTCGTGTTCGAGAGCGGCCTCATGACGAGCGACGGCCGCGGGCTGTCGATCTTCGGCCGGCTTGGCCTGAAGATGGTCGGCTCGATGTACTCGAAGATGCGCGACGACAAGCGGATCGCGGAGGCGACGATCCGCGCGAGCAGCCTCGCCTACGTGATCGTGCGGCCGCCCAACCTGTTCGACGGCCCGGCGCGAGGCACGTACGTCCACGGCGTCGACCAGCGGATCAATCCGGCGAAGAAGCTCGCGCACGCCGACGTCGCGGAGCTGCTCGTTCAGGCCGCACACGACGCGAGGCTGGCGCGGACGACGCAGGACGTCGGCGAGCCCTAGATCCCGTCACCGGCGGCGCGCCGTGCGCCGGCAGCAACGCCGCCGGATCGAGCGCGGGTCGCGCGCGCGAGGGCGAGACGCCGAACTGGTCGCGGAACGCGGCTGAAAACGCCGACGGGTTGTCGTAGCCGACGCGCGTCGCGACCTCGGTGACCGCGTAGCGCCCGGTCTCGAGCAGCTGCATCGCCTCCTCGAGGCGCCGGCGGCGCAGATATACGACCGGCGCGACGCCGTGCTCCTTGCGGAACGCGCGCAGCACGGTCGACTCCGACGCACCGCACGCCGCGACGAGCGCCTCGATGCGAAATGGCTCGAACAGGTGCTCCTCGATCCACGCGCGCGCCCGCACCGCGACCGAGGCGCCCTCGTGCAGCACCGAGGTTCGCGTGCGCTGGGCGAGCTGCTCGCAGCCGAGGAAGTAGAGCTCCTTCGCGAGCTCGGCCTCGAGGAACCGCGCGGCGCGCGACGCCGGCTTCTCGCAGACCTCGCGCTCGAAGATGTAGCGCTGCACGAGCTCGTCGACCCAGCGCGTGCGCGGCAGGATGCGCGGTGCGGCGAGCACGTCGGCGAACCGGCGCGCGTCGATGTATGGCGCGTAGTCGCGGACCGCAGCCGCGCGCGTGGCGTCATCGAAGACGAGCGTGGCGACCGCGATCGCGCCGCGCGCCGGCAGCTCGAGCACGTGGGCCGTGCGCGCCGGAACCAGCGCGATCGCCGAGCGGTCGAGGCGCGTGCCGTCGAGCGAGACGATCGTCGACTCGAGCGGAGCGATCAGCGCAGGTCCTGCGAGCACGCGCGTCCCGCTGGCGCCGTGAGGCATGTCGCGATCGACGCGCAGCTCCATCGCGCGTGCGATAGTACGCCGATGTCGCGGTCCTCTCACGTGGCCACATTCGCTGCCGGCGTCGTCGTCGGTGCGGCGGCGCTCGCAGCCGCGGTGCCGAAGGACACGGCGCGGTTCCGCTCGTTCGACGCGTTCGCGCAGGCGCTCGCGCTCGTCGAGACGAACTACGTCGATGCCGTCGACGAGCAGAGGCTGCTCGCGGATGGCGTGCGCGGCATGCTCCACAACCTCGACGTTCACTCGACCTACCTGCCTCCGCAGCGCTACGCGAAGATGCGCCAGGACACCGAGGGCGAGTTCGGCGGCGTGGGCATCGTGCTCGCGCCCGGCTTCCTCGACGACGCGCGCCCGAGCGTGCCGCCGTATCCGATCGTCGACGAGCTCGAGCCCGGATCCCCGGCCGAGGTCGCCGGCGTGCAGCTCGACGACCGGCTCGTCTCGATCGACGGCCAGCCGACCGCGCAGGCCGGCAAGGAGCTCAAGGAGGCCGGCGCCTGGGAGGCCAAGCTGCGCGGCGCCTCGGGCACGCGCGTGACGCTCGCGATCCTGCGCGTCGGCTGGAAGGAGCCCCGCGCGTTCACGCTGGTCCGCACGCAGGTCAAGCAGGCGACCGTGCACGACCGCGTGCTCGAGCCGCGCGTCGGTTATCTACAGATCAACCGGTTCACCGAGTCGACCGCCGCCGATGTCGCCGCCGCGCTCGCCGATCTGAAGAAGCACGACGCGCTCGGCTCGCTCGTCCTCGACCTCCGCGATGACCCGGGCGGGATCGTCGATCAGGCGATCCTCGTGGCGGATCAGTTCCTCGATGACGGCACGATCGTGACGATCCGCGGCCGCCAGGGCTCGGTCGAGAACCAGGTCGCGCACAAGGGCGGGGCCGGCGTCGGCGTGCCGATCATCGCGCTCGTCGATCAGGGAACCGCGTCGGCGGCGGAGATCCTGGCCGCCGCGCTGCACGATCACGGACGCGCGAAGCTCGTCGGGCTGCCGACCTACGGCAAGGGCACCGTGCAGACGTTCTATGATCTCGACGACGGCTCCGGCCTCAAGCTCACGACGGCGCGTTACCTGACCCCCAAGGGCAACTCGCTGGAATCCAAAGGGATTGTCCCGGACACCCGCGTGGACGCCTTCACTCCCGAGGAGATCGTCGCCGGAGGTGGCGCGGGCAGTGGCTCAGGTGCCACAATGAAGGAGAGCGACGCCGACGATCCACAACTCGCAGCGGCTGTCCAGCAAGCGCGACAGGCGGTGCGAAGGTGAACAAGTAGTCGGCACAGCGATTGTTTTGGTCAGGTCGGGGCTGCTAAAACTGATGAGACGTTGGGCCTGAGGCACGACGGTACCGCGGGGACACATCGCACGATGTTCAAGCTGGTGATCCAGGATGACGAGGGGAAGACGACAGTCGTTCCCTTGATCCGTGACGAGATCACGATCGGTCGCAAAGAAGGCAACACGATCCGGCTCACCGAGCGGAACGTGTCGCGGCGACACGCGCGGATCCTGCGGAACAATGGCGAGGTCCAGATCGAGGACCTCGGTAGCTACAACGGGATCCGGGTGAACAACTCGCGGATCGCCGAGCGTGTGTCGCTGCGCGTCAGCGACCAGGTCCAGATCGGCGACTACAAGCTGTATCTGAAGGCCGAAGGGGTCGAGCAGGTCGACGACGCCCGCACGATGCCGATCGAGCGCATCGATGCCCCGGCCACCGAGGTCATGGCGGCGGTCAACGCGCCGACGCCGACCGCGCCGATGCCGGTCGCCGCAACCCCTGCGCCCCAGGCCAACCGCACCCCCGCCGCCACCGCCGATACGGATCCGGGTGGCCGGCCGGTCGCAACCGCCGCGCAGGTCGCCGCGCTCACGCAGCCCGCCGGCTACGGCAAGCTGGTCGTGATCTCGTCGAACTTCGCCGGCAAGGAATTCGACCTCACGCGGCCGCAGATGATCATCGGCCGCACCGACGAGAACGATCTCGTCATCAACCACCGCTCGATCAGCCGCAACCACGCCAAGGTCACGCGCGACACCGAGACCGGCCGCTACACGATCAGTGATCTGCAGTCGAGCAACGGCGTGCGGGTCAACGGTCAGGACTACGGCAAGGTCGAGCTGCGCCGCGGCGACACCGTGGATCTCGGCCACGTCCGTCTGCGCTTCGTCGAGCCGGGCGAGGACTGGCTGTTCTCGCGCGACGCGGTCATCGCCGATGTCCCCGACGCGGGCGGCGGCAAGAAGGGCCTCTGGGTCGCGCTCGCGCTGATCGTGCTCGCGGGCGGCGCGGCCGTGTTCTTCCTGTTCGGCCGAGGCGGCAACAAGAACAACGGCGGCCACACCGACAACGGCTCGGCCAACCTCGCGGTCGCGAGCGACCAGGGCAGCCAGACCGAGAACCCGGGCTCGAACGTGGCGATGGTCCAGACGCCGCCGGATGCGACGCCCGTCGAGAACACGAACCCGCCGCCTCCGACGGACGAGGGCGGCCGCATCAAGGTCGAGTGCCTCCAGAACATCAGTGACAAGAAGTGGACCGACGCCACCAGCTGCGCCGAGCGCCTGATGGC
>Ga0070678_100002397_pt1 | contig 10258 bp, 6 predicted proteins | sample KBSM73metaG_FD_65647 | JGI IMG/M metagenome (GOLD analysis project Ga0070678, IMG submission 65647) | Miscanthus rhizosphere microbial communities from Kellogg Biological Station, Michigan, USA - KBS M7-3 metaG | ecosystem: Host-associated > Plants > Roots > Rhizosphere > Soil ...
GTCCCGGAGCCGGAGACCTATGCGCTCATGCTCGCCGGCCTGGGTGCGATCGGCTTCATGACGCGTCGGCGCAGGAAGTCCTAGAGGCAAAGACAAAGGAGCCCTGCATCATTGGGCTCTCTTTGCGATCACTGGATATTGGGAAGAGGTACTCAGGCGCTCACTGACAGCGGCAGATGTCCTTCTCGTCGGGCTGTGAGTTCTGTTGGTCAAAAAGCGCGCGGCAAGGCGTGGCTCGCGGGCGAGTCGCTCGCCGTCTGAGTGCTCGGTTCGTCGCCATCCTACGAGCGCGACTGAGGTCGGCCGACTGCGTCGGCCCGGCCGGCGCGACACAGTCGGGCCATGCATCACCGTGTCGCCCCGCGTTGGCTCCGCTTATTGCTGCTGATGAGCCCCGTCGTCGCCGGCGCGATCGGAATTGCGAACCCGTCGCTTGCGACCGAGCGCGCGAAGGGCGAAGCGACGTTCGAGCGCGAAATGCCGGTCGCCCGGCCGAAGCTCGATCGGTCAGGGCGCAAGCGGGTCGGGGTGGCGTCGGTCTACGCGCGCCGCTTCACCGGCCGCAAGATGGCCGACGGCACGCGCATGGACCCACGTGACGACAATGCGGCAAGCAAGACCTTGCCGCTCGGCACCGAAGCCAAGGTGACCAACCTCGAGACCGGGCGAAGCGCCAACGTGACGATCCAGGATCGCGGCCCCTACGTGAAGGGCCGCATCGTCGATCTGTCGCCGGCGACCGCCGAGCAGATCGGCATCACGCCGAAAGAAGGCGTCGCCAAAGTCCAGGTCGAGCCGATCACCTTGCCGCCGCGCGGGGAGGGCGCGCGCGACTAGCTGAACAGGGCTGCCCGCTCGATGCTTCGGGCCATGGTCAGGACGTCGAGAGATCCTCGATCCGATCCCCGCGGATGGGGGGTATCACAGACCTCCGTCTCGGAGCAGGCGTTCTACCTTCAATTGCGCCGGCGATTTCGCCGGCGAAACGACGCTCGCGCGGATGGCCGAGCGAGTCATACGGCACGAGGAAGAGAAGCCGCCGGCACCACCGGCCGCCCCTCAGAGGTGCGATCGGCTCGGTCCAAGGCCTCGACGACAACGCAGTCCCGCCCCTGCAGCTTTGCCTGGTAGAGCGCGGCATCCGCGCGCATCAACAGGTGCGACGGCTCCTCCGGCTCGCGCCACTGGGCGATGCCGATGCTCATCGAGAGAAGCAGCCTCGTGCCTTCGACCTGTGGGGCGTCGGTGGCTAGCGCGGTGCGCAGGCGCTCGGCCACCGGCAGGGCGGTTTCGACCGTGGCACCGGGCATCAGGACCAGAAACTCCTCGCCGCCGAACCGGCCGAGAGCGTCGACCTCGCGCAGCTCGGCGCGGAGGGCCGCTGCAGTGTGCTTCAGCGCGCGGTCGCCGATCGCGTGGCCGTGGCGGTCATTGATGGACTTGAAATGGTCGAGGTCGAGCATGAGCATTGCGAACGGCTCGCCGGTGCGCCGGCTGCGCTGCACCTGGGCGAGCAGCGACTCTTCTATCGCGCGACGGTTGAGCAAGCCCGTCAGGCCGTCATGACGTGAGCGATAGCGCAGGTCGGCGGAGATCCGACCCACCACGAGGCCCATCAGCGTCGCATGGAATGTCAGCGCGATCACCATGTAGCTGATGGCCGAGGCAACGTTGAGGGCGCTGTCGGCGATCATCTCGCTGGCAACCGACTCCGGATGCCACAGTGCGCGCACGCCGCGTATCGAGAACCCCACTCCCGCCGCCACAAGCGGCACAACCAGCAACCAGGTGTGGCGGCGCCGCACGACGTCGCGTCCATAGCGGTACAGATCGGTCGCAATGGCGGCGGCGATCCCCGTCAGCACGGCGGAGTTGACGCTCACGCGCAGCGCGGCGTTGGCCGGCGCCAGCCCGAGCCACGACACGACAAGGACCATGACGAGCACAAGAGTGTGCGCGCCAGTCGGCGGCGCAACGTCGACGAAAAGCCGGATCCCGCGGTGCAGCGCGATCATGGCGGCGACGCCGAAGAAGTTTCCGAGCGCGCGCAAGTACTCGGCCGGTAGCGGTGCCGGCTGGTGCAGGGCCACGGCGAGCGCCAGGAAGCTCAGGGTGCTGAACCCGGCGAAGGCCGACCAATGCAGCGCCGCGCGCCGGACGTCGCCTATGACCCACGACCCGAGCAACCAGATCCCGCAGAACACGCCCTGCATCACGGCGTTCATCGCGAACGAGATGTCTGTGGCGGACAGGTGCGCGGCCATCGTCCGCGATCTATGGCGCTGTCGACGACGACTTCATACGACCGCGGAGCGCAAGAAAGCGCCGATCCTTTACGAATGTCGTTCCCCGCCGATCGTTCGACATGAGCGGCGGGCCAAAGGCTGCGTAGCAGGCCTTGGCCCGGGTGGTCCACGAAAGAGTTGGCGTCAATTCACGGCAAGCTGCGTCGTGATCTTAGCGTTTCACTGACGTGCCAGCGACGTCAGCGTTGCCCCGAAGCGTTGACGCCGGGGCCTGACGCGAGGGAGGTCGGGACCGGACGGTCACCGACCTCACTCTGCGTCTATGGCGCCAGTCCCTCGAGGCTCTCCGTCATTGAACGGTGAGCGTGACGTCGTCGACCAGGAAGGACGTGGCGAGCGACACGTCCTCGATCCCGAGGAACCGGATCTTCACGGACTGGCCGATGAAGGCGCTCATGTTCAGGCTCACGCGCTTGTATCCCGCCGCGGCATTCGCATTGGAGTAGGTCGCCAATGTCTTCAATACCGTCCCGCCGCTGTTGAGCACCTGGACCTGGAGCGTGTCGTACACGGTGGTGCCGTATTCCATCGTGTCGATGTGCAGGTAGAAGGCGAGCGTTGCGCTGGTCTTGCCGGCGGGGATCGATACCGCTTGCGCGGCCGAGTCCGTGTGGGCAGTGCCAAAGCCGTTGAGCCATGCGAACCAGGTGCCCGCGCGGGCCGACTCCCCGGGGCAGGCGGCGTTGCTGCAGAGCACGCCGGCGGTCAGGCTCCAGGGATACGCCGCGCCCGTCTCGAAGCCGGTATTGCCCAGCAACTCGAGGGGGGGAGGCAGGATCGTCAAGGCGGCCGTCTTCGTGCTCGACCTGCCGCTGACGCTGTCGGTCACCGTCTCGCTCACGCTGTACGTGCCCGCGGCCGCGTAGGTATGGCTCGGGTTCGTCCCGGTCGAGGTGGCGCCGTCGCCGAAGCTCCAGCGATGAGTGCCGATGGTGCCGCCGGTGTCCGTCGAGGTGTCCTTGAACGCCACGGTCGTGCCGCTGGTCGTGTACGTGAAGTTCGCGACGGGCGTGCCGCCCTGCGCACTGACCGTGATCGACGCGGTCTTGGTGCTGGTTGCCCCGTTGGCGCTGTCGGTCACCTTCTCGGTCACGTTGTAGCTGCCCGACGCGGCGTAGGTGTGGCTCGGGTTCGCTGCCGTCGACGTGCCGCCGTCACCGAAGGTCCAGGCGCGCGAGCCGATGGTCCCGCCGGTGTCGGTCGAGTGATCGGTGAAGCTGACCGTCAGGCCCGATGCGCTGAACGTGAAATTGGCGACCGGAACTCCGCCGCTCCCCAGGACGATGGGGTGGGAGATGTCGCAGCGGTTCGTGTCGTTCGACCACGTGCTCTGCATCGCGAACGAGCCGGTCGAGAAGGCGACGAGCTCGGCGGCGCCCTCGCCGTAGCTGATCCATGAGCATTCGTCGGCGTTTTCCTGGCCGTTGTAAGCGGAGCCGGTGTTGTTGGTCCAGCCGCCGGCCGGGTTCTGGTCGGTGATGGTCTCGGCGTACTCGTGGCCGCCGACGAGCGAGAACCCATCGAGCTCCGAGTTCACGAAATAGGCGCCGCAGCTGAATCCGGCATCCGTCACATAGGGCATGTTGGTGAAGGCGATGTCGCCATAGGCCGAGGGTGCCGCGCCGCCGCCGGTGAGGGTGGTGTCCCCGTTGAAGTCGTGCCATGCGCAGAAGCCGCCGTCGGGCGTGTTGAAGCCGTCCGGCTGTGTGCCCGTGGGAGACACGATGACGTACTGGACGTAGCGATTGGACTCCGGGGTCGTGTTGCCGAAATGGCCCGCCGCCTTGACGGCCTCCGCAGCGAGCTGGTGCCCCGTCGCGGCCACTGGTGCGGGTGCGGAGTTGTCGTACCAGACACCCGCCAGCACGCCGCCATGGGGATAGCCGACATGCGAGGCGCTCGCGGGGCACGAAGTGGCACCGTTGGCGACACCCGGGCCGTCGCAGTACTGCGTCATCACGCCGGACCACAGCTCGCCGTTCGTGCCGAGGCCCTTGATCCATTTCTGTATGTACGGCGCGGCGGCCGTCGGGTCGCCGGTGAAGGTCGTGTTGCCGCCGGCGTCCGTGCCCGCCGTTCCCCATTGCGTTCCCCAGAACACGAGGTAGACCTTCGGGGTGCCGCTGGTCACGCCGACGCCATCGACGCCGCCGTTGTAGGTCAGCGTGAGCATCCCCAGCTGGCTTGCCATTGTCACGACGCCCGCGCCGTGCCGCTTGCCGGCGAGCTCCGATGGGGGCACCAAATGCCGGTTCGCCTCGGCCCACGCCCGCATGTTCGTATGGGCCTCCCGCGTGGGGACGACGCCGTGGCGATAGGGATGCCCCTTACGCGGCGAGTGCGGGTTGACGACATCCGTCGTGTTCGCCGCTTGCTTGGTCTGAGCACCGGCCACGCCGACGCCCAAGGACAGAATCGCAATCAATCCAGCCAGGATGGCACGCATGTTTTCACCTCGATCAATGGTCTTGTCGGAACAAGGAACCCTGGCGGCTTGTCGTCGTCTCAGCCGGATCGCTCGGAGCTTCTTTGCGATCTGCTGGCCCGAACGCTGCCAGGACGGACTTCGAACCTCGAGGGCTCCTTGCGGTCGCGGACAGCAGGGACTCGAGGTACGCGGCGCCACTGTCGGCGAGCACGTGCCCTGCGTCTTGAAGGCGCTGTGAAAGCGCTCTCCAAAGTTCTGAAGCGGGTGTGCTGCCCGCGATCGGCCTGGTTGCTCTCCGCGCCGCGCTCGCTGCGCGGAAGGTCGATGCGATGCAAGGCCGGGCTGGCCGCCTGACGCTGGCTAGCCAGGGCCAGAATGATCTAGCCAACAAGAGCAGAAGGGGTAGTAGGCTCTAAGCGGCTACCCTTGCAAGCTCGACCTCATTCCGAACTCGACCGGGGAGGGCACGGTCCCCAGACGGGGGGAACTGATCAAGAACAACGGGTCAGAAGCGACCTCAACAGCGAACTCGCCGCCGTGAACGAAAGCGAACTCCGCCGTCTGATCGAGTCAGTGCGCCGCGGCACGCTGTCGCGACGAAGCTTCGTGGAGCGTTTGGCTGCCTTCGGCATCGCCACGCCGAGCGCCTGGCCGCTGCTTGCCGATGCGGGCGTCGCGCAGGCTTCGCTGTCGCCCCCGCCGGGGTCTTCCTCGACGTTCAAGATCGCCGCCAACATCGGCGGCGTCTCGGACTACGACCCGGAGCCGACGTTCGTCGACCTGATGCGGGCGTTCCGAGGCTTCGGGACCGCGGCCGACCCTTTGCGCAACACGGTCGACCGGCCGGCGCTCGATGCGACCGACCGCTACCCGACGGAGGACTTCGGCATGACGCTCCCGCGCACTCCGTTCCATGCGCGAGCGCAGGTCCTCAAGTGCAAGCTCCTCGGGCTGGCGACGATCCGCATCGCCGGCGCGCCCGGATACGCCGTCGCCAACGTGGTGCCCAGCGGCGACGACACCACCTTCGACATCACCGTCGCCGCCGGTGCGAAGCCGGCCAATGCCACCATGACCTTCACGGACACGAAGCGCACCGCGGCCTCGGGTACCCACACCGGCTGCCGAGGCTTGGTCATCAAGTCGGACGGCTACTCGATTGCCGACACCACCCTCTTCATGCCGCGTCCGCTGACCGCTTGGCAGCGCTTCTCGACGCTGCGGATGATGGATCTCTCCGCGGTCAACAACAACGTCCACTGCGTGACCCCGGCCGACAGGGCGAAGGACGGCGTCCGGGCTCTGGGCGTCGGCATCCACAACTCCTACCCCACGATCTCGGTGGAGGACGCCTGCCGCCTGTGCAACGCCGCGGGAAAGAACCTCTGGTGGAACATCCCGGCCGCGGCCGACGACGCTCTCGTCTCGGAGATGTCCACCGTCGTCAAGACGATGCTCAAGCCGGGGCTCTACTGCATCTTCGAGCTCGCAAACGAGAACTGGAACCAGACCTTCGTCCAGCACAACTACTTCATGGATCAGGCGATGGCCATGGTCAACGGCTATTCCTTCCAGTACGTCGGGACCAATCGCCCCTCGACGTTCTCGCGCACGGCGAACTTCGTCACATGCAACTTCGAGCTCCCTCACAACCTCAAGCCGGGCGACGAAGCCTACATAGGCCGCCTCGCCGTCATGGGCGCCCCCGGCGTCAAGACGATCGCCTCGACGCCGACCCCCCTGTCGGCGACGTGGGCCGAGGTCGGGGACGACCGGCCTCTGCAATCCGCCGCGCGGGCCTTCGTCCGGGCGGGAAGAATCCTGCTCACCGCCACCCGGGCGTCGAACATCGCCACCCTTCACTTCGGCAAGGACCACGGCATCTCGAACGGAGCCACCGTCAAGGTCAACGGCATCGAGGGGGTTGCCTCGAGCACGACGGTTCTGAGCGTGCCGAACTCGAAGGACATCACCGTCGCCAGCACCGGACCGGACGGAGCGATCGCCCTCGGCGGGGGCACGTCGCTCGTCGCCGACTTCTCCAGCCCGCTCAACAACTACGACGGCGGCTTCGACCAGTTTCGGCTCGCGCGCCGCTTCTACGCCCGCAGGACGGTGCAGGTGTCGCTCCTGATCCGGGCCGTCTTCGGTCCGGAGTTCGGGACGCGGGCGAAGGTCGGGCTGTTCAACCAGCCTGGAAACGGCCAGCTCGACCAGATGCAGTACATCGAGGCGGTGCACGGAGCGCCCAACACGTTCCTGCAAGGAATGGGCAAGGCCACCTACATCTTCCTCGATGCGACCGCCTTCGGCGGATCGAACCTGCGTAACGTCTCGACCTTCAAGGGCAACACGCCGCCGTCGATCGCCGATTACGCCGAGACCCTCGCCTTGACGGCCGATGGAGCCAGGACGTCGGTGAAGGACAACTACGACCTCACGGCCATGGTCGCCCGGCTCTATGGCTTGAAGATGTGGCAATACGAGTTCGGGCCCGACATGACCGGCAACCCGGTCGGCACGGCCGGCCCCGCCGCAGCGTTGCAGAAGATCGACACGCTGTTCGACCCGCTGTTCAAGCCGGTGTATCGGCGGCTCCTGGACAACATGGAAGCTCACGGTTTCGAGGAGGTGGCCTGCTACAACGCCGACCTCGTCCCGCCCGGATCGAACAGCGAGTACCGGAGCTGGGGCGTCTTCCGCGACTTCGGATCGAGCTCGGTGCGCACCGATGCGATCGACGAGAAGGTCGCGGCGCCGCGGACGGGTGCGACCAGGAACCTGCTCGCGCCCACCGGGATCACTACTATCGATCCGCGCTTCAACCTCGGGCACTACGACCCCACGGGGGTCTATCCGAACCTGGGCGCCGGCAACCCGCCCCAGCAGAACTGGATCATCTCGTCGCCCGTCGATGGCGACTACCTGTTCACGCCCACCTTCCATTGCGTTACGAAGGCAACAGAGGCGAAGCTGCGCATCAACGGCACGATCGTCGGCGCCGCCTACCCGATCCCGCTCGGCGACTCGACCCCGGCCGCCAGGAAGATCACGCTGACCAGGGGCATCAACACGCTCCGGTTCGAGCCTGGCGAGCTCCTTCTCGGTTCCTTCGCCCAGGCGACCAACTTCTCCTTTACGAAGGTGTAGCCGGGGCCGATCCCGCTCGCGCGCTGCAGAGCTTGAGAACGCAGAAGGGGGGTAGCAAACGCCAATCGGTCACCCCTTGTAGTTTCTGGCTCCCCGACCTGGGCTCCAGGGATTAACTGACCACTTTCAGCCTCCGCAAGTCATCCGCATACACTGGCAGACACTGGGCGCGAGAGGCATAAACGACCTTCGCACAAGAAATTTGGGTGTCGCATGGGGCTCGTCAGGTTGTCCGCAATCTCATTCGTGATCGCCTTGGCGGCAGTCTCTGCCCAGGCGCAATCTTCGGCCCCGGGATTGAACGGTATCTCGGCCGTTCAACTCATGGTGTTACCTGTCGACGACGAAGCGAGACAGTGTGGAATCAGCGACGACGGGCTCGATGCCGCAGCCCGCATTCCTGTCTCGAACACCAACCTGAAGGCGGTTGCAGACTCGCCGTACTTGCTCAACATACAGACGACCACATCACGCAAGGGCGCTTCAGACTGCACCACGATGATCCAGGTGTCCGCGCTGCGTCCCGCATGGTTTTCGCCGAACCCGGACGCCAAGTCCGGGATGGTCGCGGTCTGGACCAAAGGCACCCTGCTGATCGGCACCGCTTCTACGCACGGACGTCGGACATACGAGGCGATTGAGGGCCTGACCAAGCAGTTCATCGGCGCTTGGCTGCGAGAGAACAACTAGGCTGGTTCCTGTTCGGCCTGCACCGGCGCTGCGGGCCGGACGCCTTTGTCACCATAGGGGCGACGATCGCCGGCACGCCAAGGGTAGGCGAGTGCGCCTGAACTGGCATGGGTTCACTTGAAAAGGCAAAAGGGGTAGCAGGCACTAACCGGCTACCCCTTGCGATTTCTGGCTCCCCGACCTGGGCTCGAACCAGGGACCTGCGGGGGAGGGACCAGGACGTACGAAGCTCGGCGGATGTTGGTCGTAGGAAACCAATTGGACGTGTGCATGCTCGACCTCGGCGATCAGCTGATCGATGGCGAACATGAACTCCTGTCGGTTCCGGTAGGGGCAATCTGTCAGCAACGCGCGAGCGTGCCCGGCAAGCACATCGTCGCATCGAGCGCGCGCCCAGCGCTGTACCTCGCAATCGCCCAAGTGCGCGAGACGTCCCACGTCACCGGCGCGCCTTGCATGCCACAGTGCAGCAAGTACGTCTTCTAAGGCGAGTCGGGCGGATACGCTGTCCTGCATGTTGCATTGCAGCATAAACCTTTGCTGCCTGCAAGTCGCCAAAGTCAGCGTTCCGGCATCGCAGCCTTGCGCAGCCCGTCCTTGAATCGCTTGCTGGTTGGGTGCACTGAACCTTGGTTCAGTGCGGGGCTATTGATAAGCCAATGTGCCGTCGTCTAGGTCTGCTACCGGCATTTCGATCTTCTCTATCGAGTAGTCCTGGTCGTTCAGCCACGGCGCCCGGCTTCCCTGGCGTGGCAGCAAGGCGAGGCTGCGCGCCAAGTAGCCAGGGTTGAAGTTCTCCGGATCTACCCAAGGCTTCAGCGCCATGCTCTGGTCGTGCGGGCGCAGCACCGGCACCACGACTCGAGCATGGAGCACGTCCATCCGATTCAGCAGACGGCAGATCAAGGCGCTTACCAGGTCGGCACGCAGAGTCCAGCTGGCGCGAAAGTAGCCGAACACCCACGCCATGTTGGGCAGCCCGGTGAACATGGTCCCGCGCCACGTGACGCTGTCGCCGAAGTTGAGCGGCTGACCGTCCACGTTGAACCGAATGTCTCCCAGGACGCTCAGCTTGAAGCCAGTTGCGGTTACCACGATGTCGGCTTCCAGCACGCTCCCCGATTTCAGTTGGATGCCCTTCTTGGTAAAGGTTTCGATCTCGTCGGTCACCACGGCCGCCTTGCCTTCGCGCACGCTATTGAAAAGATCGCCATCGGGCACATAGGCGATGCGCTGCTGCCAGGGCCGATAGCGCGGGTTGAAGTGCCTTTCGACGACATCGTCGAAGCCGGGCCCCAGCGCTGTGCGCACGCCGGCGAGCAGATCCTGCCGGGCCGCCTCGGGCTCCGCCACGCAGCGGCGAGTGAAGGCCGCTTGATCGAAGACCACCTTGCGTCGAACGATCTCGTGCGTCCATTCAGCGGGGATATCTAGCTGGCGAAGGGTGTCGGCCAGGGCATTGGCGTTGCGAACGGAGTTGAAAAAGGTGGGGGACCGCTGAAGCATCGTGACATGTTCGCACTGGCCGGCAATTGCCGGGATCAGCGTCGCCGCCGTCGCACCCGAGCCGATGACGACTACCTTCTTACCAGCGAGCTCGAGGTCAGCCGGCCAGCTCTGCGGGTGTACGACGCGGCCCTGGTATTGATCCATCCCGCGCCATTCGGGCACGTAGCCCTCGGAG
>Ga0070678_100002400_pt1 | contig 10257 bp, 15 predicted proteins | sample KBSM73metaG_FD_65647 | JGI IMG/M metagenome (GOLD analysis project Ga0070678, IMG submission 65647) | Miscanthus rhizosphere microbial communities from Kellogg Biological Station, Michigan, USA - KBS M7-3 metaG | ecosystem: Host-associated > Plants > Roots > Rhizosphere > Soil ...
ACTTGTCCGCCCTGCTCGACAGTATCTGCCGTAAAGTACAAACTATCGCCGTTGTCGGGCAGTAGCACGTTCTTACGCGGCATACTTTCCTGTACTCCTAGCTCCGCATGGTATCTGCGGCGCAATGCGCCTCCATGCACGGGAATAAAGAACTTAGGGCGTGTGAATTGAATCATCTCGCGCAGTTCATCACGTCGAGCATGTCCTGAAACGTGTAGTGGTCCGCAACCGTCTAGCGCATGGGTAGGGTGACGGAATAAGTGGACACCAAGTTTACTGAGCTTATTGCCAACTATGTCGTAACTTATTTCATTACCCGGAATAGGTGAGGAACTGACAACAACCGTGTCGCCTGCGTGTAGTTTTACACTTCTATGTTCACCGTCACTCATGCGTTGCAGGGCAGCGTTCGGTTCGCCTTGCCCGCCAGTACACATAACTAGCAGCTTATTGTCGGCAATGGTTGAAGCCTGGGTTATCGGTACAATCGTACCCTTCGGCACTTTTAAGATTCCTTGACGCACTGCAATTTCGGCATAGCTTAGCATTCCTCTACCGTCTAATATGACATTGCGCCCTGCCGCAACCGCAGCGTTGATAATCATCTGCGCCCGGTTCATGTTACTGGAAAAGGCTGCCACAAAAATGCGCCCCTCAGCTCTATCTATTATGTCGTAGAAACTTTGCTGCAAGGTGCTTTCTGTCGGCACACGACCATCAACGTCAACATAGCTACTCTCACTGAGTAGTAACAGCACTCCCGCATCTCCTAGCTCTTTCAGCCGTTTTACGTCACTCGGCATGTGGTCAAGCGGTTCAGGGTCAAGACGGAAGTCGCCCGTAGCGATAATTCTACCGACTGGTGTTGTTATGCAAACGGCCGCTGCGTCAGGTATGGAGTGTGTTATACGTATAAACTCTACTCCAAACTGACCAACATTAAGTTCCTCATGGCTTTCAAGATCCGCAATGACGAACTCCGGCTTGAAGCCTACGCTATCCTTTAGCTCATCATCTGCAAATGACTTCTCGGTCACACCAATGGTGTAGCGTGAGCCATAAATAGGCGCAGGAAACTTTGGCACGATGTGTTTGAGCCCGCCCATATGGTCTAAGTGACCATGCGTAATGATGTATGCCCTGATTTTATGCCTAATGGTTTCAAGATAGGCAGTATCGTTAATCTCGTAGTTCACACCTGGCAAATCAACGCCTAAGCGGTTGCCACTGTCTAAGATGATAGCTTGGTCGTCATATTCAATGACAGCCATGTTCTTTTCGCCTACGTCTTCTAAGCCACCTAAAAAGGTGACCTTTAATTTTTTGGCTTCATCGGCAATAACATTAGCTCTGCCACGTATTTTCTGGCTTGCGTCGGCGTGTTGTCCGATAACTTTGTTAGCGTCATCTTGGTTACGTCTTTGCGCACGAATAGCAGCGCCTCTAGTTTTTGAGGAAACTTTAGACGATGTTAATTTATGGCCAGTAGTCTGACCTGATTTATTGTTTCGGTTCATATTGTTCCTTACTTATTTTTCTAATTCCTAAATCTAGTTTTCTGGCTGTCATGTGGCAGCAGATTATAAAAGAGATGCGTTAGCGAAAACTATCTAGTCTGGTTTTATAAATGGACTTGGTGGTTTCCAGAGGGAAAACCTATCTTTTCTAAAGAGAATGCCTTAGTTAGCTAGTACTATAGCAAATGTTAATGCTTATGTCAATGAATATACAGAAAAGACTTCTCAATCAAGAGGTCTTTCAAAGTGCTTATGCTAGCGCCATCGTGGATGTTATCTATCGCAACTATACTCAAAATGAGAGGGATAATTATCTAGCTGTGGTTGCGTTGGTATAAGTAATCTATTACTTTTACCGTCAAGAAGACAGCGGTTCCAGTGACGAGTGCTCCTATAGCAACCCCTATCCAAAATGGACCCTTATCGTGGTACTTATCATTCACAGTCGTCAGCAGGCCCAATACGCTGAATACAGCGATTCCGCGTGTCATTTTCTGTGATGTAGGTTCTGTCTTCATATCATCATCTTACTAAACAAAACCCCCCACGTAAAAGAGGAGTTTAGGCATAATCGGTATTGGAAGGCCAACGTACATTTTCTGGAACCCCAGCCTGCCAATATTCTATTGAAGAACCGACTTTGTTATACGGCAGGCCAGTTGATCTTGGTATGGAAATTCGTGGTGTCAAAGTGTACTTGGTCGATCAGCTACTAGACTTTCTAGTTCCACAAGCGTCTGTTCCGTTGTTAAACATCAGCGCGTCGGTGTATTTAGGTGTTGACTTAAATAAGCAGTTACCTTATTATCTGTGTTATGGACACGTTTGCAGCACTAGCTGATCCAACTCGTCGTAACATTTTCGAATATATTGTTCGTGGTGAAACATCGGTGGGTGAGATTGTGGAGCGCTTTTCATTCAAAGCGCCAACCATCTCGCAACACCTTAAGGTACTAAAGCAAGTCGGTCTCGTACAATCACGTGCAGATAAACAAAGGCGCTTATATACTGTACGAGTGGATGGCTTAGCCGAAATGGAAGGTTGGGTTCAGCTACAACAGAAGCATATGTCTGGGCGCCTAGACGCCTTAGAGAGACATTTAATAAGTAATAAAGGAGAAGAGAAATGAATAACGATATGCAAACAGGTACCGTCGATACAACAGATGACGGGCTTGCAACCCTTACATTTAAGCGGTTCCTCCCGCACACTACGGACGTCGTGTGGAAGGCCCTAAGCTCTCCAGAAGAGTTCGGGAAGTGGTATAACGCTAAAGTCGAAATTGACCCGAAGGTGGGTGGAATATTTACCGTCCATTCCGGCCCATTCACTTGGTATGGACCAATTACCGTCTGGGACGCGCCTAAGCAGTTTCAGTATGAGCACAATCTCGAGCCAGTTCCCCAGATGCCAGATGGAGCACAAACTGTCGTAACCTGGACTTTGGAGCCAAAAGACAATGGCACTGAACTGACGTTTACGCAGAGCGGCCTTACCTCTATTGCCGGCGTTGCTCCTGGTACACATGTCATTCTCGATCGACTTGCAGCCTTTATGGAAGGTGATGCAATGCCTGATTTCGGGAGTCGGTTCGGTGAAGTAGAACATCTATATCCTGTATGGACTGCTCCGGCTAAATAAGTAACCAGGCCAAATAGATAAAAAGACTAATGAGGATGCTTACATGAGTAACGTTACGTGCGGAATCTCGGTGTCGTTGGATGGATTTGCCGCAGGCCCAAACCAGAGTCTGGAAAACCCAATGGGCGATATTCCCGAGAACCTGTTACACCACTGGATGTTTGACGAAGACGACGAGCAGACAGCTAAAATGCGCGATTATTTGGTTAATGCCAAAGCATACATCATGGGTAGCAACATGTTTATGCCGCCTGAGATGCGCGATGACCCAGAATGGAAGGGCTGGTGGGGTGATAATCCTCCCTACCACGGTCCGGTCTTTGTGCTTAGCAAGAAACCGCGGAAGTCGATTGTAATGGAAGGTGGTACCACATTTTACTTTGTAACTGATGGAATTGAGTCGGCTTTTAAGCAAGCTCAAAAGGTAGCAGGAGAAGACACGATTGCTATTGCCGGAGGTGCTAACACGGTTAACCAGTATCTTGCCGCCGGCCTTATCGACGAGCTCTGGTTGCACATTGCGCCTGTTACGATTGGTAGTGGTGCTCGTTTGTTTGAGGGCGTACCAGATCTCAGACTTGAGCCGGTGGAGACTAGTGGTACGCGGCTTGCGACCCACATTCGATACAAGGTCTTGAAGTAAACATCGATAAAAATGGTAACAAAATAACGGCCTTAAAAAGCCGTTATTTTGTTAATGATTGCCGGAGGCCAGGTGGGACTTGCCTTGCTGCCGAGCGCGAAATGCGCTGGCCTATAGCAACCCCTTCACTCACGCTTCGGGGCTTCGGGCCCGGGGTTTGCCACTGGCAAACCCGTTCAAGTCCTAGCTTGGCACAAATAAAAAAGCCCCGTACCTTTTGGTACGAGACTTTTTTATTGGAGGGCCAGGATATACATTTTTGAAACCCTCCGAAGTTGATGAGCTGATTGCCGATTTGGTCTTGTTGCATAGCCGATTAGTTGAGTTGGGGATGGAATGCCGCAACGGCGAAGTGTACCTCGCCGACCTTGAGGTACGGAATGTTTAGGCGTTTTTCGCAGTCTAGCCTATTTGATCAAAACACGTTTTATCGGGCGTTTGAGCGGGATTTGCTTCGCGCTAGGCAGGAAGTAATTATTGAAAGCCCATTTATCACTGCGAGCCGCATGCAACTGCTTTTGCCAATTCTCTGCAAGTTGAGCAGGCGAGGCGTTCGGATAGTCATCAACACGCGTCACCCCGAAGATCATGAGGGCGACTATTGTCACCAGGCAGCAGAAGCGGTTGTGACTTTGCAAGACATGGGTGCTATCGTGCTTTATACTGGCGGGCATCACCGGAAGTTGGCTATTATTGACCGCAAAGTGTTTTATGAGGGAAGTTTGAACATATTATCATATCGGGACAGCTGTGAGATAATGAGGCGAGTGGTATCTTCGGCAGAAGCCAGAAAACTACTACAATTTATAGGAATTATGAAATATGTTGGATACAAATAAGGATTTTGACGATCGGAACCTCGCCAATAGCGAAGAGGCCATTGAGAAAGCGTTGGAATATTTGCGGTATCACGATCCCGCAAATGCAAACCGTGAGTATGCGGTTGGGCTACTTAAGCGGATGCAGACCGCGGCGGATAATATTGCGGGCAAGGTCACATTAGAGTTTGAGCAGTTCGTCGAGAATAACAACGAGCCAAAGCAAGATTAAAACGGCAAAACGTCGGAAGAATTTACGCCAAGCGCTTTGACGATTTTTTCAAGAGTCTTTAACGAAGGCACAACTTCGCCACGTTCAATCTTTGCGTAGTGGTTCACTGTTGTACTGGCGCGCTTGGCCACCTCAGCTTGTGTAAGGTCTTTCCTGTGGCGTGCTTGAGCGAGTTGCTGACCAATGTGTGCAGCTGTTTTATCTGACATATATGAATATTATACAACACCTAATCTATGTGTTATTTCGGCTCAAATTCTAGCAATCGTTCTGTTAGCTTGTGGGTCGTTAGAAATGGAGATCTCGTCCTATTGCTACGTAGGTTTGCATTCGCTATCGCCATTTCAAGCGTTCTCGGCCGATCGTCTATTAGCTTCTTCAACCAGTCTAGATTACTCTTATCGTACGCGGAACCATGTCCAGCATCGTCCATTTTCTGCGCTAAGTAATGCTCTAGCTCATCACCGCATTTTCTCGATCCGTCTTGGCTTAAATGCTGTAGCAGATAGGTTTCAAATTGCGGGTCGGAGTATGCTAGTCTAATATTTTTATTGGCAGCATATCGTTCTAAACTGGTAAACCCGTGCGACCAGTCGTCTTTATCAAACACTGCCCATACTTCTATTTCATCTTCTGGAATGTCATACTTCGGATCAGAACTAGTGTTAGCTCTTTTTTGCGCGCAAATATCTATAAGCGCTTTGTGCTTTGACCCATTAAACGATTCGGCTGGAGGCACTAGAGCCCCAGGGATTCTACGAGCGTCGATCACTGCATTAAAATACAGCTCTTCGGTGGTACCTTCGCAGCAGATTAGTATTAATCGAGGATCATTCTCTCTCATGGCTTTCTAACTTTTTGATTTTTGGCACGCCACCGTACAAACCAGAGCGATAACGTTTTCCCCGTTTTCCGGTATCATTCGAACGATATCCCTTGCTAGATGTTAACGGATAGAGTATTGAGTTCTCAGTTTGAGTTTTTTCAACTATGTATATTTCTTCTGCGGACAGGACATCGCTATCCATTAACTCGGCATCATGGGTATTTACTATAAGCTGTGCAGTAGAATCATGTTTCGACTTAAAAATCTCTATAGTTAGCCGCGACAAGTCTTGATGCAAGCTTGACCCGAACTCATCAATATACAGCACTAAATTGTTATCAAGAGCCTCTATGATTGGCATGATCATATCAAAGAAATTATTGGTGCCAGCTGACTCTTCATCGCCCATGTCGAACATCTCATAACCAATGATATTGCCGTCATCATCGCGGACTGCATGCTTAGTCTTAATAGAGGTGAAGCGTTCCGCGCGTAGCTTATTTTTCTCCTCCTCCTTAAAAGGCAGCGCATTTATCAGATCATCTGGAAAGTCGCGGTCCTCTATGTCGAAGTCCCTAATCCAAAGGTCTGCCCTTTTTAAATACTCAAGGACACGTTGTTTAGATTGCGGATTATCACGAATAACTTTAGAGCCCCAGCCCTTTAACCCTCCGTCACCTACAGTTAGGACGCGGAACGACTGGATCATAGCAAAGACCTTACGCGCATACTCGTTATTGTTCTCGTAAGCTTTTGTTATTAAGAGCGTACTCTTTCGGGTTAATCCGAATAACTGCTTTCCAAAACCATACTTTGAAGCACTTGTATTTAAGTCATCATTTTGACGTGTAAAAATTATCTTCGGTCTATTACTAGACAGATCCACTAATTCCTCAAAAACAATAGATGATGCATCGACTGAAAAAGTATACTTAAATGCTTCACTACCGTTACCAAACTCAATCGTGAACAAAGACGGCTTGGTTCTCGTATCAACGTTAAGTTTAAAAGGCTCGTAAGGTATTGCGCTGATGTCTGCATTCGCAGAATTGGCAACAAACCAACGTACGAATTTAAGTGATCGAGCCAGGTTTGTCTTACCGGATGCATTCGCTCCGTAAATTGCTACTACTCGGTTATTATTAAAAATGATTTTTTGTTCACTTTTAATAGATCTAAAATTCTCCACCGCAAAATAGCGTAGCTGGTAAGCATTTGTTTCCATAGGTTAACATTAGCACGTGCCGTGGAAAAATACAACGGGAAAAAACCAGAAATATCTTAGATTTACTCTTGGAAAGCCTTCTCGTAGAAAAATACAGCCGGAAAGCTTGACAATTTACTGCCCAATGCCTATAGTAATGAGTACTATTCTGACTAATGTTGGAATGGGGGTAAAAAGAGAAAAGCGCCCGAAAGGCGCTCCCTTGTAAAATTTGGTTGGTTTTACTTTCTGATTTTACCACAATACAGATACAAAGCGTCAAATGAGGGAATACGACATCAAAGGAAAACAAAAATGGCAACCTACATTATCCGCAAAGATAACAAAGGTGAGTACTACTGGGTTCTGCGTTCCGACGAGAACTATAAAACAGTCGCCATGAGCAGCGAGTCTTACGACTCGAAGCAAGGCGCCAAGCAGTCAATTGGTTGGACTCAGGCAAATGCCAAAACCACCAGCATTAAAGACGATACTGGCGAGTAGCGGTTTAGTGGCCGGGCTCTTGAGCCTGGCCACACCAAGTTCTTTAAGTATTTAGCTGTGCAGTAGCAGTGTTGTTTCAAACAGTCGCAAGTACCCATGTGGTTAATGGAAGCCGTCCGCGGCGGAAAGGGCTATGGCGTATGGTAGAGAATTTCGTTACCCTGGTAACCTTCACCAACTTTTTCGCAACATTAGATAGTTCCACCCAGCTGCTACTGCTTTGCGGCTAAGTGCTTAACGTAGCATTCGGCCTGTCTTTCGGGCATCAAACGAAGGCAGCGTACACAGGCGCCCAGTAAGTCTGGCTTAGCTGGTCGCAACGTCATTTTGCCCATCTTGGGTTGTCGTCTGCACTTGCGTTGATTGTGTGACGTTTGTAGAATTGATGGAAAGATTAGAGTTAGTGAGGTGGTAAGTGGGGTTTTGCTGCATCCTGAACTCTAGCTCTTGCTTTGCCCTATTGTATCTAGAGCCTGGCACATACGAATTCGCTATGCCTGCACGCATAATATCTCGCAGCTCGTCATCCGTCTTCTTGGTTAAATCGTCCATACTAGCGTACCAACGCCCCCGTTACTAATGCGATTGCCACGTCAACGGTTTTATCTGCAATGTAGCCAAATATCCGTTTCATAGCTGAGCCGTCCTTTTGCTTCACGGCTGCGTCGAACTCTTTGATCTTTTCTTGTATATCAGGCGGCATGTTGCTTACAGAGATCGTCTGCGTAACATTTGACGAATTGTGAGCGATGTTTGAACCGTTAATGTTGCTATAAATGGTTGGTGCGGGGTGGTTGTCTTGGTACATGTGGCTTTTACCTATCTCCGTAATTTGGTACGCAACATAATCAAGAGGGTGTCTATGCACTTGCTCGAACTTATCATTTACGATACGGATAAATTTTTGGGCCAGTAGCTTGTCGATGATTGGTTGGAGCGACTCATTGGTTTCGCCTAGCTCCGCCGCAATATCGTCATGCTTCCTGAAAAGGCCGGTCTTGTCAGTCCCCAGATTTGCCTCGCCAATCATACGAAGCGCGGTACCCTCTGCTATATTCAGGTTCGCGTCCACACTAGCGCCCTACCGTACGCCCTCAAACAGCTCCTTAATCTCAACGCCAAGAGCTTGCGCTAGTTTTCTTAAGGTGGACAGACGTACAAACTTCGTGCCACCCTCAATAAATGCAATAGTCGTAACGTGCGAATCAATCTTTGCCGCTAGTTGTTCTTGAGTTAAGCCACGTTTGCGGCGCAACTCAGCAACTCGCTTACCAAATGCGCGCATCAGAACCTTTTCTTGTGTATCAGCCATACTCACAAGATAGAGGTATTAGACTTTTGGTTGAATAGACCTTAAGTCTATGCTAAGTTACTACATAGACTAAAAGTCTATAACTATATGGGACGAGAACAAAACAAGCAACTAATTAGGACGGCCGACATTTTGCCGCTTCTGCGTGATATTGCTAACAACCGGCAAGAGCGCTTCATCGTACTGTCGATGGATAGCGGCCAAAGGCTCATAACAAAGCGGGTAGTCTTTATCGGCACCATAGATGCCGTCATCGCCCATCCGCGCGAAGTGTATGCCGGAGCAATAGCTGATATGGCAGCGGGCATTGTCGTGGCTCACAATCACCCTTCCGGTGATCCGACGCCGAGCAAGCAAGACATCACCACGACCCAGCAACTTATAGCGGCTGGGCAGATTTTAGGCGTGAGGCTGTATGACCACATTATTGTGGCGGGCCGGAGGCATTACAGCTTTAGAGCGAGTGGGATGATTGTTGATTAAACACATATCGATGGGGGTAACAACAATGCAGGGTTTGTATATTGAACACCGGCTAAAAGGCAGCTCAACAATCTCAGAAGACCTAGCGAAGCATTTATATACACGAGCATTACAAGGCAACGTTGCAATCGTAACCGACAGCCCTGTTGCTATGCTCTCAGCCGTCCGCAAACAATGGCTCAAGATTGAGAGACACTTGCGACGAGAACGGTCGAGTACGCTTAATGCTAATAAGATACTCGAACTTACACACCAGATTGCACGGATGCAGACAATACGGTTTACGGCGAAAGCACCACGTGATGACCCAATGGGTGATGTGCAGTTTGCGACCGTCGAGGACTGGATGGCTTGGCCGCCAGAGTGCAGGACGCTTTATGTGACATGCCAAATAACGAACGAGCAGTTGCATTTAGTTACGAGTTGGATGAGGGAGGGTGGGGTGGTGGTTGTGTATGAACAATGAAATTGGTATTTGACATTAGCACTTTGCTATGTTACTCTACTCCAAGTATTAAGTTTAAGATAGGAAGAGCCATCATAATGGTACAGGTAGTTAAAGCGTAATCACGTCGCACCAGGGACACCCGTGGTTACTTTTTAATTACTTGTAAATCAACCTACTAGAAGAAGCCGAGCCCTTGTGTGATGCGTCACCAAGCTGCTCGGCTTTTTCTATGTGGAGTAAAACTATGGCTTTTCTGAATAAACAATCTCACGAATCAAAAGATGACTTTGCGCAGCTTCGACGCAAGCTGTACTGGTTTTCGTTCTTTGATGAACTTATCCTCATCTACCCGCTATATGCCTTAATGTTTCAGGCGCACGGCTTAACGGGCGCGCAAATATCCAGTTTGCTTATCGTGCTTTCAGCTACGATCTTTGTACTGCAAGTTCCGGCCGGGTCGGTTGCGGACATTGTTTCGCGACGCCTTGTGTTGACGGTTGCGGTTATGGCACGGGCGTTGGCGTTTGTGTGCTGGCTACTGTTTCCAAACTACGTTGGCTTTCTAGTTGGCTTCTTACTGTGGGGTGTAAAGCGGGCGTTTGTTTCAGGCACCCTTGAATCATTCGTC
>Ga0070678_100002401_pt1 | contig 10255 bp, 12 predicted proteins | sample KBSM73metaG_FD_65647 | JGI IMG/M metagenome (GOLD analysis project Ga0070678, IMG submission 65647) | Miscanthus rhizosphere microbial communities from Kellogg Biological Station, Michigan, USA - KBS M7-3 metaG | ecosystem: Host-associated > Plants > Roots > Rhizosphere > Soil ...
GGGTCGTTCTTCGTCTCCCCCGGCTCGAAGCGCAGGTTCTCGAGCAGCAGCACGTCGCCGGGGCCGAGCGCGCCGCAGGTGAGGTCGACGTCACCCTCGATCACGCCCGGCGCCAGCTTCACCGTGGTCCCCAGCAGCTCGCCGAGCCGCTTCGCCACCGGCGCCAGCGAGAGCGCCGGGTCGGGCTTGCCTTCCGGGCGCCCGAGGTGGGACATCAGGACCAGCGCCGCGCCGCGTTCGCGCAGCAGCTCGATCGTCGGCAGCGCCGCCCGGATCCGGGTGTCGTCGGCGACATGACGACCTACCTCCTCCGCTTCGCGTCCGGGGGCGTGGTCCGCCAGGGGGACGTTGAAGTCCACCCTGACGAGGACGCGGCGGCCCTTCACTTCGGCGTCGCGGACGCTTGCCTTTTTGAACGCCATTAGCTTTGCCGAAGGCGTTTTTAGGACGGCAGAACCTTGCCGGCCAGCTCGACACAGCGGTTGGAGTAGCCCCACTCGTTGTCGTACCAGCTGATCACCTTGGCCATGCGGCCGTCGCCGATCACCATCGTCGAGCCGGCGTCGACGATCGAGGAGTGCGGGTCGCCCATGATGTCGGTGGAGACGATCGCGTCCTCGGTGTAGTCGAGGATCCCCTTCATCGGGCCCTCGGCGGCGGCCTTCAAGGCGGCGTTGATCTGGTCGGCGTCGAGCGGGTTCGGGGTCGTGAAGACGAGGTCGACGGCGGAGCCGGTCGGGACCGGGGCCCGCATCGAGAACCCGTTCAGCTTGCCGTTCAGCTCCGGCAGCACCAGGCCGACAGCCTTGGCGGCGCCGGTCGTCGTCGGGATCAGGTTCAGCGCCGCGGCGCGAGCCCGGCGCGGGTCCTTGTGCGGCATGTCCTGCAGGCGCTGGTCGGCGGTGTAGGCGTGGATCGTGGTCATCAGGCCCTGCTCGATCCCGAAGGACTCGTGCAGCACCTTGGCCAGCGGCGCCAGGCAGTTGGTCGTGCAGGAGGCGTTGGAGATGACGTGGTGGCTCTCCGGGTCGTAGTCGGAGTCGAAGTTGACGCCGAGGGCGACGGTCACGTCCGGCTCCTTGGCCGGGGCGGAGATGATCACCTTCTTGGCGCCGGCCTCGAGGTGCTTGGCGGCGTCGGCGCGGGCGGTGAAGAACCCGGTCGACTCGATCACGACGTCGACGCCGAGGTCGCCCCAGGGCAGGGCGGCCGGGTCGCGCTCGGAAAGGACCTTGAGCTCGTCGCCGCCGGCGACGATCGTGTCGCCGTCGACCTCGACCCCGCCGGGGTAGCGACCGAGGATCGAGTCGTACTTGAGCAGGTGGGCCATGGTCGGCGTGTCGACCAGGTCGTTGACGGCGACGAAGTCGATGTCCGCGTTGGCCTCCTTGGCGGCGCGGAAGACGTTGCGCCCGATGCGGCCGAAACCGTTGATGCCGACCTTCACAGCCATGAACCCATTCCTCCTGTTTCTTTTGTGGGGAAGCCGATCCTAAGGACTCGGCGCTTCCGGCCCCGCGCTTTAGTCGGAGCCGATGGTGATCTCGATCTCGTATCCGTCCGGGTCCTTGAGAAACGCGGAGTAGGAGCCGGATCCGTGCGAGCGCTGCTCGCCGGGGTCGGAGACGCTGACGCCGCCGGATTTGACGCCGTTCTCCCAGGCGGCCTTGACCGCGACGATGCCGAGCGCAGAGAAGCTGAGCAGGCCGAAGCCGGGCGCCGGGTCGTGCTTCGAGGAGACGAAGAAGACGGGTTTGGCGATGCCCCAGCCGATCGTCTGGTCCTGCTCGAAATGGCGTCGCCAGCCCAACGGGGCCAGCATCGAGTCATAGAAGGCGGCGCTGCGGTCGAGATCGCCGACCTCCAGGAGGACATGGTGGAGCATTGGACATGGAGGCTATCGGGGCGCCTCCCGGCAAGGTCGTGCGCTTCAGCCCGAGCGCGGCGTCCAGCGGAAGTACCTGATCGCCAGGAGCAGACCGGCAACGCCCCAGAGGGCGACGATCGCGAGGTTGTCCCAGGAGACGGCGGAACCGCCGGCGGGGACGTAGGCGTCGAAGAAGGCGTCGAAGAAGTGGCGGACCGGGAAGAGGTCGGCGAAGGAGATGACGCCGTCGGGGAGCTGGTCTTCGGGGATGAAGACGCCGGAGAGGAAGTAGAGCGGCAGCAGCATCGCGTTGACGATCGCCGCGGCGGCGTCCTGCGAGGGGATCGCGGCGGTGAGGGCGATGCCGAGGCAGCAGAAGCTGGCGGCGCCGATCACGAGGGTAATGAGGATCGCCGGCAGGCGGCCCCAGGGCACGTCGGCACCGAACAGCGCGCCGATCGCCGCCAGCAGGACCAGCATCATCAGGGCGACGACGATCGAGTTGCCGACCCGGCCGGCGATGAAGACCCAGGGCGGCATCGGGGTGCCGCGGCCGCGCTTGAGGCGGCCGTCTTCGCGGGCGATCACCAGGGTCATCGCCAGCGTCTGCATCGTCGCCGAGATGATCGCCAGCGACATGATCGCCGGCACGTAATAGGTGGTCGCGTCGATCCCGCCGCGGACGTTGACCTCTTCGCCGCTGAAGACGACGGCGAGGATGAGGAAGAGGATCACCGGAAACATGACGGTGAAGAAGACCGAGGCGGGGTTGCGCCAGAAGGCCTTCTGGTCGTAGCGGAACTGGTGGCCGACGAGGGCGAGGCCGGTCATCCGGCGCTCCCGTCGGTCGGCTCGGCGGTCAGCTCCAGGTAGACGTCCTCGAGCGAGGGCCGGGTCACTTCCAGCCCCTCGAGCTCCTCGCCGCTTGCGAGCGCCGCCGCGGTCAGCTCGTGCAGGGTCTGAACCGGGGTGCCGGTTCGCACCACGATCTCCTCCCCGCCCGAGCGGTAGCGGATCGTCGTCTCCGCGCTTTCGCGCTCGCCGAGGTCCCGCGGCGTGCCGCGGGCGACGATCTGGCCGGCGGCGATGATCGTCACCCGGTCGGCGAGCCGCTGCGCCTCGTCCATGTAGTGGGTGGTGAGGAAGACGGTCTTGCCGAGGTCGCGGAGACCGGCGATCACGTCCCAGGCCTGGCGCCGGGCGGAGGGGTCGAAGCCGGTGGTCGGCTCGTCGAGGAAGAGCAACTCGGGGTCGCCGACCAGCGCCATGCCGACGTCGAGCCGGCGCTGCTGGCCGCCGGAGAGGCGGCTGGTCCGCTCGTCGGCTTTTTCCTCCAGCCCGATCAGCCCGACCACGTCGGCGGTGGGCAGCGGGGCGCGGAAGTAGCCGGCGTAGAGGTCGAGGGACTCGCGCACGGTCAGGTAGGGATCGAGCCGGCCGCTCTGCAGGACGATCCCGATCCGCTCGCGCCACTCGCGGCCGGCGCGCTGCGGGTCCTCGCCGAGCACGCTCACCTCGCCCCCGCTGCGCTTGCGGTACCCCTCGAGGATCTCGACCGTCGTCGTCTTCCCCGCGCCGTTGGGGCCGAGGAAGGCGAAGATCTCGCCGCGGTGGACGTCGAGGTCGATGCCGCGGACGGCCTCGGTCGAGCCGTAGCTCATCCTCAGGCCCTTGATGGAGATGACGGGGTCAGACAAGGACCGGCGATTCTAGAGTTGTGCCCTCGATGGGTCGGGGCTCGATCGTCATCTCACCGGATGGACGCCGCTGGCGCACGCGGCGGCGCTGGGTCGAACGACCCGTGCCGAGCCTGCGCGAGCGCTTCCGCCGCGGCCGCAAGGAAGTCGACGGCGAGGGCGTCCTCGACGGCCTGATCGTGGTCGACGCGACCGAGGGCTGGGCCTTCCTCGGGATCGCGATCGCGATCGGCATCGTCGTCGTCATCCTGCTGCCGCTACTGGGAATCGCCCTGGAGCTGATCGCTTTGCTGCTGGTCCTCGTCTACGGGCTGTTCGCCCGCGTCGTCCTCCGCCGCCCCTGGATCGTCGAGACGGTCGAGGTCGGGAACGCCGAGGAACGGGTCGCCTTCGCGGTCAAGGGCTGGCGCGACTCCGGCGCGGCGCTGCGCGAGCTCCGCAGCGCGCTCGCCAGCACCGGCCCGCCCGAACGTCTCAACGTCGGTCGCCCCCTGGCGACGAAACCCGCTGGCCGACGGGCCTAGTCGAATGCGGTGTCGCGGTGCTTTACGCGGACGATCACGTCCTCGCGCGCGGCGAGGTCGCGGCGGATGCGGTCGGCGACAGTGATCGAGCGGTGGCGGCCGCCGGTGCAGCCGACCGCGATCGTCAGGTGGCTCTTGCCCTCGGCCACGTAGGCGGGGACGAGGAACTCGAGCAGCGGCAGCAGCCGGCCGTAGAACTCGCCGGCCTGGGTCCCCTGCTCGACGTAGGCGCGGACCTCCTCGTCCATCCCGGTCATCGGCCGCAGCCGGTCGTCGTAGTGGGGGTTGGGCAGGAAGCGGACGTCGAGGGTGAGGTCGGCGTCGCGCGGCGGGCCGTTCTTGAAGCCGAAGGTCAGCAGGGTCAGCGCCAGCTTGCCGCTCTCCTCCTGGCCGAGCAGCTCTTCGGTGATCTGGCGGCGCAGCTCGGCGCCGGTCAGTTCGCTGGTGTTCATCACCTTGTCGGCGCGCTCACGCAGCGGCGCCAGCAGGTCGCGCTCGGTCCGGATCCCCTCGACGATCCGACCTTCCGGCGCCAGCGGGTGGCGGCGGCGGGTCTCCTTGTAGCGGTCGAGCAGGATCTCCTCGTCGGCCTCGAGGAAGAGGACCATCGGCCGCAGCCCTTCGGCCTCGAGGTCGTCGAGCACCTGCAGCAGGTCGGCGAAGTATTCGCCGCCGCGCACGTCGGAGACGACCGCGGCGCGCTCGACGCCGCTGCCCTCGTGGCGGAAGAGCTCGCCGAGCCCGGCGATCATCCGCGGTGGCAGGTTGTCGACGCAGAAGTAGCCGCCGTCCTCGAAGGCGGCGATCGCCTCCGACTTGCCCGCGCCCGAGTGGCCGGTGATCACGACCAGGGTCACCTGTTTCGGCGAGTGACCGTCCTCGCGACCCCGCAACTCCGTCTCCACCCGCTCCGCCATCGTTTCCTCAGTTGGTCCGGTTCAGCTGTTCGTGAATCTCGCGGCCTACTTTGCCAGGCAGACCGGGCACCGCCTCGAGCTCCTCGCGGGTGGCGGCGAGGAATCGCTCCGGCGTCCCGAAGTGTTGCAGCAGCGCGCGCTTGCGGGCGGGGCCGATCCCGGGCAGCTCGTCGAGCACCGAGCCTTCGAGCATGCCGCGGTCGCGGCGGCCCCGGTGGTGGTCGATCGCGAAGCGGTGCGCCTCGTCGCGAACCCGCTGCAGCAGCCGCGAGGCCTCCGAGTCGGCGGCGAGATCGAGCGGCTCGGAGCGGCCGGGGACGTAGACCTCCTCCAGCCGCTTGGCGAGGCTGGCGACGATGACGCCGCGCTCGGTGAACGGCCGCAGCGCCCGCACCCCGGCGGCCAGCTGCCCTTTGCCGCCGTCGATCAGGATCAGCGAGGGGAGCGAGGCGAAGCTGGCGTCGCGCTTGCGGTCGTGCGGCGAGAGGTCGGCCTGTTCGAGGTAGCGGGCCATCCGCCGGGCCAGCACCTCCTCCATCGAGGCGAAGTCGTCGGGGCCGCCGTTGCCGGTCCCGTCCTCGCGCAGGTCGCCGCGGACTTTGAAGCGCCGGTAGTCCGACTTCTTCGTCGCCCCGCCCTCGAAGACGACCATCGAGGCGACGGTGTGCTCGCCGCCGATCGTCGAGATGTCGAAGCCCTCGATCCGCACCGGCAGCTCCTCCATTCCCAGCGCCTCGGCCAGCGCCGCCAGGCTCTCGACCCGCCGGGTGCGGCGGTGCTCGCGGCGCAGCCGGTCCTGGTCCAGTGCCAGCTGGGCGTTGCGCTCGGCCAGCTCGCGCAGCCGCCGTTTGTCGCCGCGCTCGGCGGCGCGCACCTCGACCGGCGCGCCGCGGCGCTCGCTCAGCGCTTCGCCCAGGACCTCGGCGCGGTCGCGCAGGTAGGAGCCGACGACGATCGTCCGCGGCATCGCCGGCGAGGCGGCGTAGTACTGCGAGATGAACTCCTCGGCGACCTCGGCCGGCTCGCGTTCGCCCTCGTTCTCGAGGTAGAAGCTCTGGCGCTCGGCGAGGATCCCGTCGCGGACCTGGAAGACCTGGGCATTGGCGTCCTGTCCCTCGACCGCAACCCCGATCAGGTCGGCGGTTCCCATCGTCGCCCCCGCCACCCGCTGGCGCTCGAACAGCGAGCGGATCGCTTTGAGCCGGTCGCGGTGGATAGTCGCGCGCTCGAACTCCTGGGCCTCGGCAGCCTCCTTCATCTTCTCCTCCTCGGCGCGCTCGATCTGGCGGTAGCGGCCGGATAGAAAGTCGACGATCGCCTCGATGTTGCGGCGGTACTCCTCCTGGCTGATGTAGTCGACGCAGGGCGCCCCGCAGCGCTTGATGTAGTAGTCGAGGCAGGGGCTGCCGGAGCGGCGGCCCGGCTCCTTGCCCTCGCAGGTACGGAACTGGAAGAGCTTGCCGAGCAGGTCGAGCGTCTCCCGCACCCGCTTGGCGCTGGAGAAGGGGCCGAAGTAGGCGCGGCCGGAGCGGTGCTTCTCGCGGGTGAAATAGACGCGCGGGTAGTCCTCGTCGAGGCTGACGCAGACGTAGGGGTAGGACTTGTCGTCGCGGAGGCGGATGTTGAAGCGCGGCCGGTGGCGCTTGACGAAGCTCTGCTCGGTCAGCAGCGCCTCGGCCTCGTTGGCGGTGACCAGGCTCTCGATGCGGTCGATCCGCGAGGTGAGGCGGGTGTTGCCGCCGGAGAAGTGGGAGGCGATGCGCTTGCGGATAGAGCGTGCCTTGCCGACGTAGAGCAGCTCGCCGGCGCGGTCGTAGAAGAGGTAGACGCCGGGCTGATCCGGCAGCGATTTGCGCTGCTGAGCGATCCGCTCGGCCCGCGAGAGGGCGCCGTTGTCCTTGCCTTTGGCCATCCCACTAAGGGTAGGCTGCTGGCCACCCGGCCAAACCCGAACGTCCAGAGGGAGAGCATGACCAGCGAGACCGTCAACCCGCCGCAGCTGAACACGATGCGAATCGAGATCGCCGGGGAGATCGGCACCCTCACCCTCGACCGGCCCGACGCCTTCAACGCGATGAGCCCGGAGATGATCGGCGAGATGATCGTCGCCTTCGGCTGGCTCGCGGACCGGGCCCCGCTGCGGGGACTGATCGTGACCGGGGCCGGCAAGGCGTTCTGCGCCGGCGGCGACGTCACCTGGTTCCGCAAAGGGGTCGAGTCCGACGAGATCGACCTGCCCTCCGACGTGCGCCGCGGGGCCGAGGCGCTGCACCAGGCGATCATCGACCTGCGGCGGATCCCGTACCCGGTGGTCGCCGCGATCAACGGGCCGGCGGCAGGCGCCGGGTTCTCACTGGCGCTCGCCTGCGACATGCGGATCAGCTCCAGCGCGGCCTTCTTCGCGCCGGCGTACGGGCGGATCGGCGCTTCGCCCGACGGCGGCATGACCTACTTCCTGCCCCGCGTCGTCGGGCCGAGCAAGGCGCTGGAACTGCTGCTCGAGGACCCGAACCTGAGCGCCGCCGACGCCAAGGAGGTGGGCCTGGTGCGCGAGGTGGTCGAGCCCGACGAGCTGATGCCGAGCGTCCAGGCGCTGATCGGCGAGCTGGCGAAGAAGGCGCCCCACTACGTGCGCATGGCGAAGAAGCTGGTCGGCGTGAGCATCGAGAACTCGATCAACGACCATCTGCAGCTGGAGCGGCACGGAATCGCCGACTCGATGGCGACCGAAGACCTCCGCAACGGGGTCGAGACCTTCTTCAGCGGCGGGACCCCCGAGTTCCACGGCCGCTGAACCTGAGGGCGTCGGTGCCCGTATCGCGGCTACAGTCAGACTGACCCAGTCCCCGCGGGAAAGGACCGAGATGAAGAAATTCGCAGCTCTGCTTGCCCTGCTTCTCGCTGCCCTGGCGCTGGTCGCCTGCGGCGGTGGCAGCGACACCACCAGCGACGAAACCGCGCCCCCGGCAAACGAAACCACCCAGGAAGCCGAAGGCGAAAAAGAAGCCGAAGGCGGCACCGGAGGCTCCGCCGCCGCGGTGGACATCGAAGCCGACCCGAGCGGGCAACTCGCCTTCACCTCCGACTCGGCCACCGCTAAAGCGGGCAAAGTCACCGTCAACTTCACCAACACCTCGGCCGTCCCGCACGACGTGCGGATCGAAAGCTCCGGCGGCGAAGAGCTCGGCGGCACCGAAGTCCTTGCCGAAGGCAACGAATCCGCCGAAGTCGACCTGAAGCCGGGCGAATACACCTTCTTCTGCTCCGTCCCGGGCCACCGCCAGGCGGGGATGGAAGGGACGCTGACCGTCAAGTAGGCGCGCCAGGCACAGCGGTGCGCCTTATCCACCCTGGGTGGTGGAAAAGGCGCACCGCTGAGGCGTGGCACGACCCGAAGCGAAGGAGACCCGAGATGTCCGACCGCAACCGCATCGCCTTCGTCCAGTCGAGCTGGCACAAGGACCTCGTCGACCAGATCAAGAATGGGTTCACGAGCGAGATCGCCGAGCTCGGCAGGAGCGAGGAGGACATCGACTTCTTCGAGGTGACGGGAGCTTTCGAGATCCCGCTTCACGCCCGCCGCTTGGCCGAAACGGGCATCTATGACGCGATCGTGGCCGCCGGCCTAGTCGTGGACGGCGGCATCTACCGCCACGAGTTCGTCGCCGAAGCGGTAATCGGCGGCCTGATGCGGGTCCAGCTAGAGACCGGCGTCCCGGTCATCTCAGCGGTCCTCACCCCGCACCACTTCCACGAGCACGAGACCCACCGCGGCTTCTTCTTCGACCACCTCGAGACGAAGGGAACCGAGGCGGCACGCGCCTGTGCCCACACCGTCGAGGCGCTCGAGCGGTTGCCGTCAGTCGGCTGAGGCCATAACGCGCGTTACCGAGTCGCCGACGAAGCACGGCTTCTCGCCGCCCTCGACCTCCAGGGTGAAGCGGGTGATCACCTCGTACCAGCCGTTGCCCTTCTCCTCGACGGAGACGACCTCGGCCTTGGCGCGAATCCTGGAGTCGACGAGGACCGGGGCCGGGAAGCGGATCTTGTTCCAGCCGTAGTTGACGCCGAGGGCGAAGCCGGTGGAGGAGATCAGCTCGGTGCGGAAGCCGTCGACGGTCGCGAGGGTGAGATTGCCGTGGGCGATGGTGGTGCCGTAGGGGCTCTCGCTCTTCGCCCGCTCAGGGTCGACGTGGATCCACTGGTGGTCGCCGGAGAGCTCGGCGAAGGCGTCGATGTCAGCCTGGGTGATCGTGCGCCACTCGCTCGGCCCGACCTCCTGGCCGACCAGCGCCCTCATCCCCTCGACTCCCTGCACCTCGGTTGCCATCGGCGGCAGTCTATCCGCGTTCAGTTGGGCCAGAACTCGGGGTCGAGGGAGCCGTCGCCGTCTTTACGCGGGCCGAAGACGATCACCTCGAGGCCCTCGTCACCGGCCTCGAAGGCGCGCGTGACCTCGGGCGAGACACGGATCGCGTCGAGGGTCTCGACCTCGATGATCTCGTCGTCGAGTTTGAACAGGCCCTCGCCGCGGACGATCACGTAGACCTCCTCGGCGTCCTCGTGCTTGTGACCGAAGGGTTGGCGCTTGCCCGGCTTCAGCCGGTGGAAGCTGAACCCGGTGTCCTCGGTCTCGAGGTCGCCCTTGGCGAAACGGGCCTCCATCGCGTCGCCGTGGCCGAAATCCTCGGCTGAGTTCTTGACCTCTTCCAGCTTTTTATGGGTGAAGGGGTTGCGCATCGGGTCCTTTCGGTCGCTGACGTCTGGGCCAACCTACCCCGGATGGGTAGCCTTGACGCGTGGCCGGTCCGGTGAGTCGCGTTCTGTCCAGCAGCCAGCTGGCGCTTCTGGCCGAGCACGGCGAGGAGCGGACCGCGTCGGTCGGGGACAAGCTGTTCGAGATCGGCGACGAGACCTACCCGTTCATCGCCATCCTCGAGGGCGAGGCCGCGGTCGTCGACTCGGCCGGGAACGAGATCGTCCGTCACGGCGCCTCTGGCTTCCTCGGCGAGATGAACCTCCTCTCCGGCCAGACGGTGTTCCTCACCGCGGTGGTGACCGAGCCGATGCGCTACATCGCGGTCGAGCGCGAAGAGCTGCGCAAGTTGCTGCGGGAGGACGGGCCGCTGTCCGACGTCCTCCTCTCGGCCTTCGTCCAGCGGCGCGAACTGCTGCAGCAGCGACAGGGGATCGGGGTCGAAATCGTCGGCCCCCGGGACTCGGCGCCGACCAGGCAGCTGGTCGACTTCG
>Ga0070678_100002403_pt1 | contig 10248 bp, 8 predicted proteins | sample KBSM73metaG_FD_65647 | JGI IMG/M metagenome (GOLD analysis project Ga0070678, IMG submission 65647) | Miscanthus rhizosphere microbial communities from Kellogg Biological Station, Michigan, USA - KBS M7-3 metaG | ecosystem: Host-associated > Plants > Roots > Rhizosphere > Soil ...
GCCCGGGTGGAGGCGATGCTGAAGCTGGTGCAGCTCGGCGCCTACGCCAAGCGAAAGCCGCATCAGCTCTCCGGCGGCCAGCAGCAGCGTGTCGCCCTGGCGAGGAGCCTCGCCAAGAAGCCGCACCTCCTGCTGCTCGACGAGCCGCTCGGCGCGCTCGACAAGAAGCTGCGCGAGGAAACGCAGATGGAGCTGGCCAACATCATCGAAGACGTCGGCGTGACTTGCGTGATGGTGACGCACGACCAGGAAGAGGCGATGACCATGGCCTCGCGCATCGCCGTGATGAGCCAGGGCCGGTTCCTGCAGGTCGGTGCGCCGGCCGAGATTTACGAGACGCCCACCAGCCGCTTCGTCGCCGACTTCATCGGCAACGTCAACCTGATGGACGGCAAGCTGGTCGAGGACGAGGCCGACCACGTGATCGTCGACTGCGGCGACCTGCGGCACTGGGTCGGGCACGGCATCACCGGCACGCTCGGCATGGCGGTGACGGTGGCGGTGCGACCGGAGAAGATCCGCATCGCCGCCGAGCCGCCGGAGCCGGAGGCCGGCGTTCGCGACGCGGGCTTCAACCGGGTGCAGGGCACGGTCAAGGACATGGCCTACTTCGGCAGCTTCACCGTCTACCACCTGCAGCTCGCCTCCGGCCGGATCGTGAAGATCAGCCAGGGCAACACCGAGCGCCAGAGCGCGACCCTGACCTGGGGCGATAGCGCCTGGGCGAGCTGGTCGCCGCTGTCGCAGGTGGTGCTGACGCAATGAGCCCCGCTCGGCCGCCCGCAGGGGCTCGCTCCCACTTGGCGGGACCGGCCGCAGGTCTGAGGGTGCCTTCGTGAGCGCGCTGCGACGCTGGCTGGCGGGCCGTGCGGCCGTGGTCGGCATTCCTTACGTCTGGCTGGCCGTCTTCTTCCTGCTGCCGTTCCTGGTGGTGGCGAAGATCAGCGTCTCCGAGATGGAGACCACCACCTTCAAGGACATCGTCGCCTGGAAGGACGGGGCGATCGCCTTCAGCCTGAACTTCGGCAACTACCTGCTGCTGGTCCAGGACAGCCTCTACTTCAGCACCTTTGTCTCGAGCCTGAAGTACGCCGCGGTCACGACCCTGCTCTGCCTGACGATCGGCTACCCCTTCGCCTACTTCATGGCGCGGGCGCGGGCGACGCTGCAGCCAGCGCTGCTGATGCTGGTGATGCTGCCCTTCTGGACCTCGTTCCTGCTTCGGGTCTACGCCTGGAAGGCACTGCTCACCGAGCACGGCCTGGTGGCCGAGGCCATCGAGGCGCTGGGGCTCGACCGCGCGCTGGCGGCGCTCGGGCTCGTGCCCGGCGCGGGTCAGCTCATGAACACCCCGTTCTCGCTGGTGCTCGGCATGACCTACACCTACCTGCCATTCATGATCCTGCCGCTCTACTCGAACTTGGCGAAGATGGACCTGCGCCTGCTCGAGGCGGCCTCGGACCTCGGCGCGACCGCGTGGACGGCGTTCTGGAAGATCACCGTGCCGCTTTCGCGGGCCGGCATCGTCGCCGGCGCGATGCTCGTCTTCATCCCCTGCGTCGGCGAGTACGTGATCCCGGAGCTGCTCGGCGGGCCGCAGACGCAGATGATCGGCCGCACCCTCTGGGACGAGTTCTTCAGCAACAACGACTGGCCGATGGCCTGCGCCGTTGCGGTGACGATGGTGCTCCTGGTGATCGTGCCGGTGGCGGTGTTCAGCCGCTACCAGGCCGAGGTGCAGGAGCGGCGCACATGAAGCGCGCAGCCTTCTTCGGCACCGCCGCCTTCAACCGCGCCTTCGCCCGCGGCTGGCTGCTGTTCGGCTTCGCCTTCCTGTATGTGCCGATCGTCGCCCTGGTCGTCTACTCCTTCAACGACTCGCCGGTCGCCAACGTCTGGCGCGGCTTCACCTTCAAGTGGTACGCGGCGCTCGTCAACGATCGCGAGCTGCTCGCCGGCCTGGCACTCTCGCTCAAGGTGGCGTTCAGCACCGCCTGCGCCTCGGTCGTGCTCGGCACCCTCGCCGCCTTCGCCCTGACGCGCTACCGGCGCTTCTTCGGCCGGACCCTTTTCGCCGGCATGGTGGCGGCGCCGCTGGTGATGCCCGAGGTCATCATCGGCCTGTCGCTGCTGCTGATGCTGGTGTCTCTGCAACGCGCCACCGAGGCCTGGTTCGGCGTCGGCTTCCCCGAGCGCGGCATGCTGACCATCTGGCTCGGCCACCTGCTGCTCGGCATGGCCTACGCCACCGTGGTCGTTCGCGCCCGCCTGCAGACGCTCAATCCGCAGCTCGAGGAGGCGGCGATGGACCTCGGCGCCCGTCCCTGGCAGGTGTTCTGGCTGGTGACCCTGCCGATGATCTCGCAGGCGCTGCTGTCGGCCTTCCTGCTCACCTTCACCCTCTCGCTCGACGACGTCGTGCTCTCGGCCTTTCTCTCCGGGCCGGGCGCGACGACGATGCCGCTGGTGATCTTCTCCCGCGCCCGGCTCGGCCTCAACCCGAGCGTCAACGCCGTGGCGACGATCATCATCACGCTGGTGGCGATCGGCGTGGTCGCGGCGAGTCTCGTGCTGGCGCGAAACGAGCGCCGCCGCGCCCAGGACATGGCGGCCGCGAACCGGGGGCCGTCGCCATGAGCATCCTGCTCTCCTACTTCTGCCTCGCCCTGGCGATGGCGATCGTCGGCGCGTACGTCGGCTTCTCCAAAGCGCTGGTCGTGATCTTTCCGGTGTTCCTGCTCGCCTGGCTGCGCTTCGCCATCGCCGCCGTGGCGATGGCGCCGTGGCTGCGCCGGCCCGCGAGCGAGGCGCCGCTGGATACGCGCACCCATCGCCTGCTGTTCCTCGAATCCTTCTTCGGCAACTTCCTGTTCTCGATCTGCATGCTCGCCGGCGTCTACCGCAGCTCGGCGCTGGCGGCGGGCGTGATCATGGCGGCGATCCCGGCGGTGGTCGCCGTCCTTTCCTGGGTGCTGCTCGGCGAACGCCCGGGCGGGCGGGTGATGCTCGGCATCGCCTGCGCCATCGCCGGCATCGCCCTGGTCGCTTTCGCCCGCGACGCGGAAGGCGAGCTCGCCAGCGGCTCGCTACTCGGCGCCCTGCTGCTCCTCGGTGCGGTGTTCTGCGAGGCGCTCTATGTCGTCCTCGGCAAGAAGCTCTCGGCCCGGGTCGGGCCGAAGCGGATCAGCGCCCTGATCAATCTCTGGGGCCTAGCGCTGGTGACGCCGCTGGCGCTCTGGCAGCTGCCCGGCTTTGCCTGGAACTTCATTCCCCGGCAGTCGTACGTGCTGCTCGTCGCCTACGCGATCTCGGCCAGCGTGCTGACGGTGTGGCTGTGGATGACCGGCCTGAAGCACGTGCCGGCTTCCTCGGCCGGCGTGTTCACCGTGTTCCTGCCGATCAGCGCCGCCGCGGTCGGCGTCGCCTTCCTCGGCGAGCAATTCACGCCGGCACAGGCGGCGGCATTCGCACTCGCGCTGGTCGGCGTGGTGCTCGCGAGCTGGCGCTCGGGCGCGACCGCGGCGCCCTGAGCGGAGGCGCCGGACGCGGCTAGCGCTTGCAAGCCAGGGTGACGCCGTCGCCGATCGGCAGCATCGCCATGTCGACCCGGTCGTCGGCATGGATCTTGGCGTTGAGCGCCTGCAGCGCCGCGGTGTCGGCATCCTTCGCCGGACGGGCGACGCTGCCGCCCCAGAGCACGTTGTCGATGGCGATCAATCCGCCCGTTCGCAGCAGGACGAGGCAGCGCTCGTAATAGGCGTCGTAGCCGGACTTGTCGGCATCGATGAAGGCGAAGTCGTACTGCCCGGCCTCGCCGGCGGCGAGGCGCGCATCGAGGGTGGCGAGCGCCGGCCCGAGGTGCAGGTCGATCTTCGAGGCGACGCCGGCCGCCTCCCAGAACGGCCGGCCGACCCGGGTGTACTCGTCGCTGATGTCGCAGGCGAGAACCCGTCCGTCCTCGGGCAGCGCCTGGGCCACGGCGAGCGCGCTGTAGCCGGTGAAGACGCCGATCTCGATCGTCCGGCGGGCGCCGATGAGCTTGGCCAGCAGCCCGAGGAACTGCGCCTGCTCGGGGCCGATCTGCATGCCGGCTGCGGGCTGCGAGCGGGTCGCTTCGCGCAGGCCTTTCTGCGCCGGGGTCTCTCGGGCCGAGTGGGCGACGAGGTAGTCGCGGAGCTCGTCGTCGAGGGGAGTGTTTCGGTTCGCCATGGAAAGTCTCTTGTCAGGTTGACCGGGTGCGTGGCCGCTCATGCGGGCAGTTCGGCATCATGCCCGGCGAGGGACGGCGTCAGGGCGGCGCGCGCCAGGCGCGATACGGTGCGCGGCGATTCTCCCTTCAGGCTGTGGTCCGACCAGACCTGGCGCCAGCGGCGGGCGCCGGGTTCGCCGTTGCGCAGGCCGATCATGTGCCGGGCGATCCGCGACCAGGGCTCGCTGCGATCGCGCATCTGCCGCTCCATGTACTCGACCATCGCCGCCTCGACCGCGTCGCGATCGAGTGGGCTCGGCGGGTCGGCGAAGAAGCGCTCGTCCCACGTCGCCATCGCCCAGGGATGGTGATAGGCCTCGCGGCCGATCATCACGCCGTCGACCGTCTGGAGCTGCGACGCGATCTGCCCTTCGGTCTTGATGCCGCCGTTGACGACGAAGGCGAGCGCCGGGAAGTCATGCTTCAGCCGCGCCACCATCTCGTAGCGCAGCGGCGGCAGCTCGCGGTTCTCCTTCGGGCTGATGCCTTGCAGCCAAGCATTGCGAGCGTGGACGACGAAGACCTCGCAGCCGCCCGAAGCCGCCACCGTGCCGACAAAGTCGCGCACGAAGTCGTAGCTCTCGAGCCGGTCGATGCCGATCCGGTGCTTGACGGTCACGGGGACGGCGACCGCGTCGCGCATCGCGTTGACGCAGTCGGCGACGAGCTGCGGCTCGGCCATGAGGCAAGCGCCGAACGAGCCACGCTGCACCCGCTCGCTGGGGCAGCCGCAGTTGAGGTTGATCTCGGCGTAGCCCCAGCGCTCGCCGAGCCTCGCCGCCGCCGCGAGATCGGCCGGCTCGCTGCCGCCGAGCTGCAGCGCAACCGGTTGCTCGGCCGGATCGAAATCGAGGTGGCGCGGGACGTCGCCGTGCAGCAACGCGCCGGTCGTCACCATCTCGGTGTAGAGCCGGGCACGACGGGTCAGCAGGCGGTGGAAGTACCGGCAGTGCCGGTCGGTCCAATCCATCATCGGCGCGACGGAGAGACGCCACGACACAAGTCCTCGTCGTTGCGCACCGTGCACGGGGAAGGCGCCGCCGGTGCCTTCGGTCGTGTTCATCGTGTACAGGTTCTCGCAGCAACTGCGCTCGTGGATGCTTGTGGATGCTAGCCTGATCGCTGAATCGATCGTGGAGTGAGACAGGCACCACCAGAGTCGGTCATCAACATCTGCCGCTCAGGCCGGCAATCACCTGTGCGCGACTTCACGACCAGCAACCTTGCGAACACATGCGGCGCGACGAATCGGCCGACGCGCGTCGCCTTCGTGCTGGCATCGAACTCTCGCTCCCCCTTGCCCAGCACCCGCATCGCAGTGCTGAACATGCTGCCCTTCCTGGGCGCCGCCGGCTTCGAGCCCGAGATCGTCTTCGAGCCCGAGCAGCCAAACATGTCGCCGATTGTCGACGGACTCGAACACCGTCTGGTCGCCGAAGGGTTCGGGATCGTGTTTCTGCAGAAGGTTCGCGGACCCAGCGTCGAGCGCCTGGCCCGGCGCCTCGCCGAGCACGGCATCGCCACGGTGTTCGGCGTTTGCGACCTGGTCGCGCCGGCCATGGTCGAGTGCACCGACGCGACCGTCGCGGTCACCGACTATCTCAAGGCTCTCTATCCGCTTCAACTGCAGCCCAGGATCCACGTCGTGCACGACGGCATCGAGAACCCCTTCGTGCGCAAGCTCGCCTACGGAGCGGCTCGCGGCAGCCGCGGCAACCCGTTGCGCGCCGTCCTGGTGACCTCGAGCCGCCTGAGCGAACTGCCTGTCATCGGCACCCCGCCGGAATGGCTCGACGTGACGATCGTCGGCCCCTATTGGCGCACCGACACGCCGCTGCGCCGGCTGAGCGAAGCCGGTCAGCATTGGCGCGAGCAGCCCACTTCGCGCCGCCTGCATCGCCTGCGCTTTCTGATGTCGCAACGCATCCGCCGGGTGCCCTGGCATCCCGGCCGTGTCTATGAGTTCATGGAGGTCGCCGATGTCGGCATCATCCCGGTCGAGCCCAGCATGGATGCGGCCGAAGAGCCGGTCCCGACATGGCAGGTCAAATCCGAGAATCGCCTGACGATGAAGATGAGCGTGGGCCTGCCTGTCGTGGCGTCGCCGGTTCCGGCGTACACGCCGGTGATCGAGCCGGACGGCGTCAATGGCTACATTGCGCGCACCCGGCGAGACTGGCTCGATCACCTCGGCGAACTGCGCGACCCGGCCCGGCGCAAGCAGGTCGGTCGGCGTGCCCGTGCCGCGGTGCTGGAGCGCTATTCGATGAAAGAGCAGGCGCGCCGTCTGGTCGCCGTCCTGGACAGCGTCAGCGCGTGACTTAGCGCCCCATCGCGCGGCTGAGGCCCGCTCGCATGGCGTCGGCGGCGAGGACCGCCACCAGGCGCTGCCGGACCGGCGAGTCGGTCATTCGCTTGATTGTGCCGCCGCGCTCGCAGCGCGTCCTCACAGCCCGCCGCCGTTTCTGCGCCGCAGGGCTTGTATTGGCGCGAAGGCAGGAATAGATTGCCTGCACCCTGCGCCAGCATCCACGCTCGAGACGCAGGGCCGACAGGAGACAAAGCCATGGCTTCATTGACGGTCAACGGTGCAGCGCGGGAGTTCGACGGCGATCCCGCGATGCCCCTGCTCTGGTATCTGCGCGACGGGCTGCAGATGACGGGCACGAAATTCGGTTGCGGCATGGCCCTGTGCGGTGCCTGCACGGTGCATCTCGAGGGCGCGGCAGTGCGCTCCTGTATGACGCCGATGAGCGCCGCGCTGGGCAAGAAGGTCACCACCATCGAAGGGCTGGACGCCAAGGGCCAGCATCCGCTACAGGTGGCCTGGCGCGAACAGGGCGTGCCGCAATGCGGCTACTGCCAGTCGGGGCAGATCATGCAGGCGGCAGCGCTGCTGGCCTCGAAGAAGAAGCCGACCGACGCCGAGATCGAGTCGGCGATGTCGGGGAACATCTGCCGCTGCGGCACCTACACACGCATCAAGGCCGCCATCAAGCAGGCCGCCGGCGTCAGGGAGGCATGACATGAGCACCTCTGAACTGCAACTGTCGCGCCGCGAGTTCCTCGGCACCACCGCTGCCGGCGTCGGCGGCTTCTCGCTGGCGCTGGGCTGGCCCGAGCAGGTCTCGGCCCAGGCGGAACCACCCAAGTACGGCGCCTACGGCATGCCCAACGGCGTGGTCGAGAACCCGCTCGTCTTCGTTTCCATCACCGGCGACGGCACCGTCATCATCACCTGCCACCGTGCCGAGATGGGCCAGGGCGTGCGCACCGGGGTGCCGATGATCCTCGCCGACGAACTTGAGGCCGACTGGTCCCGGGTGCGCGTGGTCCAGGCGCAGGGCGACGAGGCGCGCTTCGGCAACCAGGACACCGACGGGTCGCGCACCACGCGCCACTTCTTCATGCCGATGCGCCGCTGCGGCGCCGCGGCGCGGCAGATGCTCGAGAGCGCGGCCGCGGCCCGCTGGGGCGTGCCGGCGTCCGAGGTGCAGGCCAAGAACCACCAGCTGATCCACAAGCCCAGCGGCCGCACCCTCGGCTTCGGCGAGGTCGCCGCGGATGCGGCCAAGCTGCCGGTGCCGGCAAAGGCCGACCTGCGCCTGAAGACGCCGGCCGACTTCCGCTACATCGGCAAGGGCAAGACGCCGATCATCGACGGCTTCGACATGACCACCGGCAATGCGGTCTACGGCCAGGACGTGGTACTGCCCGACATGCTGTTCGCGGTCATCGCCCGCACGCCGGTCTACGGCGGCACGCTGCGCGGCTTCGATCCGGCCGAGGCGATGAAGGTGCGCGGCGTCGTGAAGGTCGTCGAGATCAAGGGCTCGCCGGTCCCGAGCGCCTTCCAGCCGCTGTCCGGCGTGGCGGTGATCGCGACCAACACCTGGGCCGCGATGAACGGCCGCAAGGCGCTCAAGCTCGACTGGGAGGCCGGCCCGAACGCGGCCTATGCATCCGACAGCTATCGGACGGCCATGGAAGCGGCTGCCGGCCGCCCCGGAAAGCTGATCCGCAACCATGGCGATGTCGACGGGGCGATGAAGACGGCCGCCAAGACCGTGACGGCGCAGTACTACATGCCGCACCTGACGCAGGCGCCGATGGAGCCGCCGGCCGCGACCGCGCGGATCAAGGACGGCCGCTGCGAGCTGTGGGGGCCGTTCCAGAGCCCGCAGGCGGTGCGCAGCGATGTGGCCAAGCGGCTCGAACTGCCGGCCGACAAGGTGACGGTCAACGTCACCCTGCTGGGCGGCGGCTTCGGCCGCAAGAGCAAGGGCGACTACGCGACCGAGGCGGCGCTGCTCGCGCGCGAGACCGGCGGCAAGCCGGTCAAGGTGGTGTGGACACGCGAGGACGACCTGCACCATTCCTATTACCACACGGTCTCGGTCGAGCGCCTCGAGGCCGGGCTCGACGCGAGCGGCAAGCCCGTCGCCTGGCTGCACCGTAGCGTCGGACCGACGCTGATGGCGCTGTTCATGCCCGACCCGAAGACCGAGTCGCCGATCGAGCTCGGCATGGGGCTGGCCAACGTGCCGTTCGCGGTGCCGAACATGCGGGTGGAGAACCCCGAGGCCGCGGCGCACACGCGCATCGGCTGGTACCGCGCGGTGTCGAACATCCCGCACGCGTTCGCGGTCCAGTCCTTCGTCTGCGAGATGGCCAACGCGGCCGGGCGCGACCCGAAGGACTACCTGCTCGAGCTGCTCGGGCCGCCGCGCCAGATCGACCCGCGCGACATCAACGACACCTGGAACCACGGCGAGGACCCGACCGCCTACCCGATCGATATCGGCCGGCTGCGCCGCGTGGCCACCACGGTGGCCAAGGAAGCGAACTGGGGCAAGCCGCTCGCCAAGGGCCGGGGCCAGGGCATCGCCGCGCACTACAGCTTCACCACCTATGTGGCGACGGTGGTCGAGGTGGCCGTGGACGCCGGCGGCAAGCTGACCATCCCGCAGGTCGACATCGCGATCGACTGCGGCGCCATCGTCAACCCCGAGCGCGTGCGCGCACAGATGGAGGGGGCGTGCATGATGGGCCTGGGCAACGCGCTCTCGGGCGAGATCAGCTTCAAGGACGGCCGCGCGCAGCAGGACAACTTCCACCAGTTCGAAGTGCTGCGCATGAACGCCGCGCCGAAGAAGATCGTCGTCCACCTGATCCCGGGCGACTACGACGCGCCGCTCGGCGGAGCCGGCGAGCCGGGCGTGCCGCCGATCGCTCCGGCGCTCGCCAACGCCATCTTCGCCGCCACCGGCAAGCGCATCCGCAACCTGCCGATCAGGGATCAGCTGAAGGCGTGATGCGGCTCATCGACCGACCGCGGCGCGCGTCGCCTCAGGCGCGCGCCGCGGCGCCGGCGATGCCGGCGACGAACCGCGGCCACAGCTCCTTCGGCAAGTCGTGGCCCATGCCGTCGATGACGTCGAGCGTCGCTCCCGGAATGCGCGCGCCGAGTTCGCGCCCGGCGGCCGCCGGCACCAGCGGATCGACGGCGCCGTGGATCACGTGAGTCGGCGGCCGGAGCGTGCGCAGCAAGGGCGTCCGGTCGCCGTCGGCGGCGATGGCGACCATCTGCCGTGCCGTCCCGGCCGGCCGGTACGAGCGCTTGATCGAGCGCGTGAAGCGCTCGCGCAGATAGTCCTTCCCGGGTGGATACGCCGGGCTGCCGATCAGCCCGTAGAGATCCACGTAGTGCTCGACGATGCTCGGCAGCCGCTGGTCCTTCGGCCGCGAGATCATCGCCCCACGCACCTTCAGCGAGGGCCCTGGCAGGTGGCGGGCGCCGCTCGAGGTCATCATCAGGGTGAGGCTCTTCACCCGCTCCGGATAGCGTGCCGCCACGCGCTGGGCGATCATGCCGCCCATCGACGCGCCGCAGACATGGGCCTTGTCGATGCCGAGCGCGTCGAGCACGGCGACGCTGTCGGCGGCCATGTCGTCGAGGGTGTAAGGGCTCTTGACGCGCAGGCCGAGGGCGAAGCGCA
>Ga0070678_100002413_pt1 | contig 10239 bp, 10 predicted proteins | sample KBSM73metaG_FD_65647 | JGI IMG/M metagenome (GOLD analysis project Ga0070678, IMG submission 65647) | Miscanthus rhizosphere microbial communities from Kellogg Biological Station, Michigan, USA - KBS M7-3 metaG | ecosystem: Host-associated > Plants > Roots > Rhizosphere > Soil ...
GGCCCACGGCGATTATAGCCGGCTGCCGGCACTCGCCGCAGAGTTAGTGCAGCGGCGCGTGACCGTGCTGGTGGGGACCGGCGGAGAACTCTCGGCTCGCGCGGCAAAGGAGGCGACTGCGACTATCCCGGTTGTCTTCAACATGGGTAGCGATCCGGTCGAGGCCGGCCTCGTCCAAAGCTTCAACCGGCCGGGTGGCAACATCACTGGGTCAATCATTCTGAGCGAGGCAATGGAGCAGAAACGCTTCGGTATTCTACAAGAGGCCGTACCCAACGTCGTTCTCTTCGGCGCTATCGTCAACCCGAACTATTCAGCGTCTGCGGATCAAATGAGCGATCTCGAAAGGGCCGCGCCGAAACTTGGCCGACAGCTTTTTGTCGCCAAGGCCAGCAACGATGCCGAACTGGATGCAGCTTTCGCCGCGCTATTACGCGAACGGGTTGGCGCTTTGCTGGTCGCCTCCGATCCCTATTTCGACACGCGCCGCCGCTCAATCATCGCATTCGCCGCGGAAAATCGGCTGCCCGCCATCTACCAATTCCGCGAATATGCCTTCGAAGGCGGCCTGATTAGCTATGGGCCAAGTATCACAGACGCGTACCGGCAAGTCGGCATATACGTAGCCCGCATCCTCAAGGGCGAGAAGCCAGCTGATCTTCCCGTCTTGCAGCCGATCAAATTCGATTTCGTCATCAATCTCAAAACCGCCAAGATGCTTGGTCTTATTGTGCCGCCGACATTGGTCGCTCGCGCCAACGAGGTGATCGACTGAATGGGGAATGTCCGCTCCTGGCACAAATCAGACATCGGCTAGTGCACTGCACATGTCCGCTTTTGACCCAAAGCGGACATCCGACCGGTTCGCACATCTCGGAAACTTTGCCAGGATTCATCCGAGCCGCTACGATCTTGCGATGGCGGCTTTGGGGGAAGCTTAGGGGAAATAAAGCGACGCGATTTCATCACGCTGGTTGGCGGTGCGGCGGCTACGTGGCCGCTCGCCGCGCGGGCGCAGCAGCCGGACCGCACCTACCGTATTGGGTTTCTACTGCCTACCAATCGGCAGTCGCCGCCGGTCCAGGCACTGTTCGACGAACTGCGCCTCAACGGGTTTATTGAGGGACAGAATCTGATGGTCGTATCAGAAGGCTTCGAAGCCACTGACGACCGCCTCGCTGAACGAGCGCGATCTTTGATCGATACGAAGCCTGATGTGATTGTCTCCGGGCCCGAGCTGCCCTTGCGCACGCTTCAAAAGCTAACTCAGACCGTGCCTCTTGTTGGAATGACTGAAGATATGGTGGGGGAGGGTCTGGTTACTTCACTGGCTCGTCCCGGCGGAAATATTACCGGCATAAGCCTTCTCTCTCCGGAGCTCGATGGCAAGCGCCAGGACATTTTGATTGACGCGTTGCCCGGTGCACGCCAGATCGCTGCGATGTCGGATTCCAAAGTTACGTCACCGCAACATCTGCAGGCTCTGCAGCGTGCGGCTCAATCGCGTGGTATCCAGGTTTCGATTTTTGGTGTCAGGAAGCCCGACGAAATTGCGGCCGCAATCGATGCTGCAAAGGCGGCGGGCGCCGAGGCGGCTAATTTTCTGGCGACACCGCTGTTCTCCCTTCCAGGTACTCGCAACAATCAAATCGTTATGGAACGGATTACCGCGCTGCGCCTTCCAGCAATTTTTCAGTGGCCTGAGACAGCGGAAGTAGGTGCGGTTCTTGGATATGGTCCGCGTTTTACCGACGTTTACCGTCAACGTGCGCAAATCGTGACGAAGGTACTTCGGGGAGCTAAGCCCTCCGATATTCCTGTAGAGCAGCCTAATCGTTATGAGCTAGTAGTAAATCTCAAAGCCGCGCAGGCGATGGGATGCCAGGTGGCCGCTGGGCTTGTTCTCCGTGCCGACAAGCTGATCGAATAAAAGGCAGCACAGTCGTGATGGAACGGGCAAGCCGATGATGTCCGCTATTGGCACAAAGCGGACATGCGTCAGTGCGCCGCGAATGTCCGAACAGATCGATTGATTGTGATGTCACTTCGGCGGGTTCACTGTGCGTCCCTGATCGGCCAGAAGCACACTCAGCAACGAATTGTGGACTTCGAGATGTCCGTTGTAATCAATGAACCCCAATTCACGGAACTTATTCATGAAGTGGCTCACGCGTGACCTAGTCGTGCCGATCATCTCAGCGAGTGTTTCCTGACTGATCTTTGCGAGAATTGGTTCCGGTCGGCCTTCCTTTCCAAAATTGGCCAGCAGCAGCAACAGCCGCGCAAGCCTTTTTTCGGTTGAGTTGAAGAGCTGATCGACGAGGTCTTCTTCGACCCGGGCATTCCTCTCCAGAATATGCGCGACAAACATTTGTGAAAATGCGGGCTCGTCACGTATGACCCGTTGGATTTCAGTCTTCTCCACCCGCATCGTCTCGCAGTCCGTCATTGCAGACGCGGTCGCCAAACGCTTCGACTGCCCGACCAAGCATCCTTCGCCGACAAACTCGTCCACACCCAGCAGTGCGACGATGGCTTCCTTTCCTTGCTTGGATATGACGGCGACTTTGACTTTGCCCTTCTTGATATAGAAAACCGCATCGGCATCATCGCCCTGAGCAAAAATGACTGCTTTCTTCGAATGTCTGGAAATGTCGCGACCAAGGGCCGCCGTCGCTAAAAAAACTGCAGGATCAAACAGCGGCACTCCGTTTTTGCTTCGCTTGATGGGTCTTGATCTGGGCGCACGAGACATAGACGGCTTCCCCTCCACTCAGGCGGGAGCGCAATTGTCTCTCAGCCACCGACGCCTGGGCACAGAGCCGCTGTAGGTGATGCGGTATTGTACGCTTCCAGACATAGGGCACCAAGAAAATTCGAACGCCGTTGAATCGAGCAGATTGGTTCAGGGTCGCGTGAAAGCCTGCCTGGGCGTGAATTCCGCGCAAATTGAACTGTCAAAAGAGAGAAAAGTGGTCTGTTTGGATCAGCCATCGCCCTTTCGGGAGGGTAGCTTGTTCCATCACTGAAACGGCTTCGAGCCTCGGTGACTGAGAGACGCTCCAGCGCTCCCGCTCGTACTTCGGGAGGCCACTATGAATATCCAAAACATTTGCTTCGACGACGCCGCGACCTTGGCGATGGGCGAGGCGTTCGACCGCGCTTGCAAAACGCTTCGCAACTTCGGGTCTGCCGTGCCTGCGATTATCGCGGATCGGATAATTGAAGCCGCCAAGAATGGCGAACGCGATCCCAGGCGTCTCTACGAACAAGCATTAAAGGCGTTTGGCTTCGAGGATAGGTCGATGCTGCGTGGGCCGCGATTTTCTCTCCCAGCCTATGCTTCAGTACCGCACGCAGTATGATTTAGAGAGCCCAGTCAATCTCCGTAGCCGGGCTCTCGCCTCAGGTGCATTCTTTCGCGTTGGGCAGGCCCTTAGCTACATCCTTGTCGCCAAAAGCTCCATGTGAGCCGATAACGGCCTTTTGCAAATAGCTCGACTGTTTTCAGTTAAAAGAATTACCCGCATCGGACTCACTCACGAACCCGCTGTAATAGCCGGTCGCGCAAAACGGGACACCACCCAACCCGTTAAAACCGCCGAGCAACGCGATAATGCCGCACGGGATGTCGGCTTTCGGGGCAAGAGCGGACACTCCGCGCATTGGGTTTTCTCGGGTGGAGAAGGAAGTGAAGGGAAACGCTTTCACCGGATGTAGTAAGCGGCAGCAAATAGTATGCAGGCAAAAACCAAAGCAAATAGTACGCGATCTACGGCGCTCAAGTAGGCTCTACGTGGGTCCACAGCGTTCGGCATTAAACTACATCATCGATTGAAGCGGTGGTGAGCGAAGCACGACCAAGGATTTGGTGGGTCCGCATCGGCCACAGAGGTAGCCGTGAATTTCAAATTTGGCGTGCAGAGGGTGCGGTTCAATCTCTGCAAGAATGGTCTCGGCGCCGCACACCGGGCACGCGTTTGTAGCCTGGAGTATCGGCGGCTTGGATTTGAGCGACGCATATTGAAAACGCATATACGTTCCCTTCGCCCGACGCGTGTGCGGTGCGGTTCGAGGATACTCGATCAGCAACTATTGTTAAAATTGAATCGAAACACTTGGGCGCTTGGCTTTGGTATTTCGAACCATTCTGTTTCCTCAAATTCGAATAAAGAATCTGTGCAAAATTGCTCATGTGACCTGATTGTCCACAGATTTTTCACGAAGTTTCTGCCGAAAGAAAGTGGTTAGCTTAGCCACTGCGCCTTGAAATCCACCATCGCTTGTTCGCGTGTCGGTGAATAGCCGCGGCTTTGGATCGTCGGCGGGTACTCCATTGCGGTGATCGTCCACATCCAGTTGCGATCGGGCGGCGATTGCGGCGATAGGAAAATTCGACCGATCACGCGACCGCCGTCGAGCACGACATGATCGTCCTTATCGCCGGAACCGAAATAGCGTTTTGTGGATGCGAGAGCTAACGGCATCTAGGGGATGCGGCTCTTGTTTGCGGGTTTGAGAACTAGTGCTGTCATCTGAGGAAAGACCAATAAACCTAGCGAATTGAATTGAACCATATAGTGGCGGCCGGCGTATTCCCCGTGAAGTGGAATGCGCCATGCCGTACAGGGGGATCAGTCCTGAAGTTTGTCCGCAATGCGGCGGCGAACTGGAATGGAAAGCAAGTGTTGATCGCCTCGAAAAGAGGTCAGAAATTCGTTTTTTCCAGTGCAAAGGCTGCGATCACGTTCATACGTCCGAAAAGAAATATTCAGATTGCTAGCGTATACGTCTTTTGGCACTGGAGTTTGGTGTCCGGCACCCGACATAAACACTACCACCGGCCGAAGCTTTGCCACAGGCGTCGGTGACTGAGAGACGCTCCAGCGCTCCCGCCTGCAAGAGCAAGACGGGGTCGTTATGCAAGAGCCTCAGTACATTCTAGGCGAACTCAAAGTTGAGCATCCACAGTGCGACGATTGCGCAGCGCCGATGTGGCTCACTCGGCTTGAGCCTGACAAGCCGGATCACGACGTGCTCACGTTCGAGTGCAAGTCATGTGGTACGATTGTGATCGAGGTCGTCAAACGCAAGTAGGCCGCCAGATTGGCGGTGACTCGCGCTCAGGATGGAATTTTCTAATCAAAATCGGTTATGCAGGCGGGGCACTCGAAAGTGTGTCGATCAGGATCATCCTGTTTGTTTGCTGCAATCCAAACAAGCCGAATCAAGGCGCCGCCCGTCGGACAGATCGGTCGTTCTACCGTCCGTTCTGGAAAAGAAATCGTACTGAAAGGCGCCACGGGAGATCTCGTTCGTTAGGGTGTGCCGGTCGCATGCCGACCAGAGATGCCGCGCTTACCCTGCGAATGTTAGCGTTCTGGTCTTGGTGCGCGTCATCGCGGCCTACCGTAAAGTGAGTGCTTTCGCAAATAGTCCCGAACGTTAGATACCAACGGTCCAACCACTTCCACCGCTTTGTTGAGCTTGGTGGGGGACTGGCCTATTTCTCGGGCCCAATGTCGCATCTCGGCAGGCGAGTGGATATCGATTCGCTTTGGGTCAGCGGGACCCCGCAACAGGCCGTCATTTTTAACGGCTATCATCGTAGCCAAACCGCAGCGGCGATTGCAATCACAAGCAGAGCCGGTACGACCACAGGTGGAACAAACCAGGCCAACATTTGATTCTCCCGCAATAGGACGCCCCGCGCCTCGCGATTTTTGGCGAAGGCGGATGATAGCAGCGCAACTTTTCGGCTAGGGACGGAGCGCTTCAACGCTTCGACTTAAGGAACCGTGCACCCAATTGCTAGCAATGTCGAGGAACTATGCGCGCGATACTAAAGATGAGGATGGCCGAACGCCGGCGAAAACGGAATAACCGAGGTCCATGATCACCGTATTGGACCTATGAACCAATAGCCTCTCCCTCAGCACGATCGGAAGAGCTTTCGACGTCCTTATGATCGTGTAGGAAACGCGCAATTTGCCCGCGCAACGTCGCCGTCTTCAACAATTCGCCCAGCGAACCTGCGGTATCAAACAACTCGCGCTGAAGTTTCGTCGGAATCGTGTTCCACTGCATGATGAGAGCAGCTCCGAGGCAGCGAAGAATATGCTCCTCGATTTCGGCGACAGTCCTGTGGTCGGCCGACTTTCCGCCCTCCTGCGAATCGATGATCTTGTCGAAATTGGCCGCCAGCCAATCTTCGTTATGTGCCAATTGGCTAAAGCTCTGCTTCGATCTCTGAAACTCTTTTATTTCCCTTGGATTGTCGGTGTTCTTGAGTAATTCGGCGTATTCCGCCGCTTTTGCCCGAAACTGATTAGCTGTGAACATGAAAGTTTCTCCTCCGCGACACAGCGCGAGCGACGATGCTGCCTTTTGGATGCTGAAAACGTATATGGGGATACTCAGGTCGCATTGCGATGACGATTGCGGGCTGGCCATCGGTAACTTCACCCGAGACCGCCGGTCCGCGTCGTGCGAATGTCCGCTTTTGGCACAAAGCGGACATCCCCTGGTATCACCTCGACCTATCGGTGCGCTGCTTTAGGTCGTACGATACCTGTCTAAGTTTCAGAGGCGTAAATGAGACGGCGCGAGTTCATCACGTTTCTCGGAGGTGCGGTGGTTGCCTGCCCGCTTACAGCGCGTGCGCAGAAATCGCTGCCGCGCATTGGGTGGCTTGTGTACGGCGGAGCAACATTGGGTCCAATCGATCGGTCGTTGAAGGACGCACTCGTTCAGACCGGACTCGTTGATGGCCGCAACATTGAAATTGTCTTCCGCTATGCCAATGGCAAACCGGATCAACTTGCGGGATTAGCCTCCGAACTTGTCGCGCAAAAGCCCGACCTTCTGGTCGCCATTGGCGGTGATGTTATCAAGCCGCTGTTCGAGGCAAGCAAAGGCGGCATACCCATCGTCGGTGGCGTTAGCGATAACCCGATGCGGGCGGGAATTGCCTTGTCCCTTGCTCGGCCAAGCAAGAATTTCACCGGTGTCACGTATCTCACGGATGAAATGGCGGCCAAGCGCATGGAACTCCTCAAGGAAGTGGCACCCAACGCAAGGCGCGTTGCGGTGATATTTAATCCTCAGCATTTTGACGACGAAGTGACATTTGCGCGTCGCGGTGCTGAATCCCTTGGCATCGCGCTAACAACCCACCCGATAAACAACGCCACCGATCTCGATGCGGCGCTGCTCGCGGCGAGTGCGGGAGGCGCCGATAGCCTGTTCATCATCTCGTCGCGATTGACCGGCGTTGTTGCTGACAGAATCGCTCAGTATGGCCAGGAACGTCGCCTCCCCGTGATTGCTTCGTGGCGCGAGTTCGTGGACAGCGGTGCTTTGTTGTCCTACGGGCCGAGCCGGGTTTTCGAGGCCAAACGTCTGGCGGGCTATGTGCAAAAGGTTTTGAATGGAGCAAAGCCTGCCGATTTGCCCATCGAGCAACCCGTGAAATTCGAACTCGTGATCAATCTCAAGACCGCAAGGACGCTTGGTCTCAACGTATTGCGTCCGCTGCTCGATCGTGCCGACGAAGTGATTGAATGAGATGGCGGATGTCTGCTTCTGGCACCAAGCGGACATTGGCTTGTGCGCTGCACATGTCCGCTTATGACCAAAGCAAACACCGTGCTGATTTGTCGCAATGAACCGCTCTTATTCGAGCACCCTAGTACCGTTCGGGCGTTTTCCCTTGAAAGCATCAAGTGCTTCGAGCCACGCGCCGTGTCAGCTTGCTTTGTTGAGTACAATTGTACCGTGGAGGTGGCCGTGCATTTGAAATACCTGCTTTCTATTTGTGTATTTGTTGTTGCAGTTGAGCAAGCGAAGGCCGATACGATCGATTTTAGTCAGTTCGGGCCGCAAAATACCCAATTAAACAGCCCAGTCACCGGCACGACAACCGGTGGCGTCGGTGTGACATTGACTAGCCCCATCGGCTCTTTTTTTACGAGAGTTGAGGGTGACAGCTGGCAGGGCATTTTTCCATCGGGTGCGGCATTGCTCTGGGATGGAGATCACTCTGGTGTCGTATCCCTGACGTTCGCCACTCCTATCCAATCGCTCACGCTTGCAGCTCAGGCCGATGCCGCAGGACCTTTCGTTCAAACAATGCAAGCCTTTGACGCTGGCAGCACGCTGCTCGATACGAAAACCTCCCCGACGATTAACAACTGCCAAGATCTCAGCTGCGAAGGCACCCACGCCTTTCTGACCGTCGTCGGCTTGAACATCACAAGGGTGGACGTTTCGGTATCACATGATAGCTCTGGCTTCGCGCTGTACGGTGGTGCTGGAGTTAATCCAGTCCCAATACCGGGAGCGCTCCCGCTTTTCGCTGGTGGTCTCGGCCTGATCTCTCTGCTCGCCAAGCGCAAGAGCCGTAAGGGCGCCGCAGCTTTCGCATCGGCCGCCTGATCAAACCAGTAAATGAATTTCAGGGAGACCGCCGCGAGGCGGTCTTTCTGTTTGTGCAATTCAAGCCGCGAATGTCCGCTTCTGGCACCAAGCGGACATTGCTGGTTTGACCTGATACGATGCCTTGTCCTGAACATCGGGGGCGGGGATGCGAAGGCGCGAATTCATCAAAGCGCTTGCAGGTTCTGCAGCGGCGTGGCCACTTGCCGCGCGTGCGCAACTGGCGACGATGCCGGTGATTGGATATCTCGATGTGAGTTCGCCTGACGGGTCAGGACCAATCGTTGCAGCATTCCGTAGAGGCTTGGCCCAAACCGGCCAGGTCGAGGGCAGCAACGTCGCTATTGTGTATCGCTGGGCGGACGGCCACAACGACCGATTGCCGGAACTAGCAGCCGATTTGGTTCGTCAGAAAGTAAACGTGATTGCCACGCCGGGCAGCACTGCTGCCGCGCTGGCCGCGAAAGCGACGACTTCAACCATCCCCATCATATTCGCGACAGGAGCCGACCCGGTTGCGGCAGGATTGGTTCCTACTCTGAACCGGCCCGGCGGTAATGTAACGGGTGTGGCCACCTTGAACGCGGAGGTGGGGCCGAAACGGCTGGATCTGCTGCGCCAGGTAAATCCTGCGGCCAGTAACGTCGCGCTCCTTATCAATCCGACCAACCCTGCTATTTCGGAGCCGCTGTCGAGAGACGTACAGGCGGCAGCTCGCACACTTGGGGTACGGCTCCACGTGCTTCATGCCAGTAGCGACGGAGAGATCGAGGCGGCTTTTGCTGCTTTGCGCGGACTGCAAGTTGGCGGACTTGTGATAGGTTCGACCAATTCTTCAACAGCCGGAGCGGACAACTCGCCGCACTCGCGCTCCGGCAATCGCTTCCGGCGATCTACGAATACCGGGAGTTCACAGCCGCCGGCGGATTGATCAGCTATGGCGCCAGTCTCGCCGACGCATTCCAACTGGCCGGCATCTATACCGGCCGCATTCTAAACGGCGAAAAACCTGCAGACTTGCCTGTCCAGCAGTCAACGAAGGTCGAGATGACCATTAACCTCAAAACCGCCAAGGCGCTCGGCCTCACCGTTCCGCCAGCGTTACTCGTGGCCGCCGACGAGGTGATCGAGTAAATGGCGCGATGTCCGCTATTGGCACTTCACAGACATTGCCTAATGCGCCGCTCATGTCCGCTATTAGGGGCGAACATGCCATTTTGCACTACAAATGTCTGCTTTTGACCCAAAGCGGACACCGTCTCGTTTCCGGTTGCCCCCTTATCGCACCGGGATTATGGGGACGGGCCTTGTGGGAGGGCCGCTCGACAAGCACATCCCCGACATCTTTCCGTGTGATAGTTTGAGCCACTACCATGGCTTGCCCCCAGCGCACGGAGGAGGATGACAACTCTCGATTCCCATTCTCCGGAGCAGATGCAGTCAAAGCAGCTGCGATTTGACCACTATGTCCTGGACTTGGAGCGCGGCTGTCTCCTTCGAGACGGCAAGGAGATTGCGCTTCGGCCAAAGACCTTCGCGGTCCTGCAATACCTTGTCGAAAATTCTGGTCGTCTTGTTTCAAAGGATGAGCTTTTTGCGGCGGTGTGGCCGAACCTCGCCGTTTCGGATGACGTATTGGTACAGAGCATCGGCGAACTGCGGCGGGCGCTTGCAGAGGATGGGCCGCGCCTGATCAAGACCATTCCGCGACGGGGTTATCGATTTGAATCGGGTGGATCGGTTGCTGCTTCACTTGGTTCCTTAATCGATGCGGCACCCACATCGCCCGCTGACGGCGATGTG
>Ga0070678_100002422_pt1 | contig 10219 bp, 16 predicted proteins | sample KBSM73metaG_FD_65647 | JGI IMG/M metagenome (GOLD analysis project Ga0070678, IMG submission 65647) | Miscanthus rhizosphere microbial communities from Kellogg Biological Station, Michigan, USA - KBS M7-3 metaG | ecosystem: Host-associated > Plants > Roots > Rhizosphere > Soil ...
AGTCATGGTGAGCTCCGGGTCGTGTTGAATCGATGGTTGGACTTCAGCGTTACGCTATTTCCATTTTCGCATCGCAGTCCTTGGAAGAGTGCTATTGCAGGCGGATCTCAGGCGAGACGCACCACAACGGCCACCTCGCTATCCAGGCAGATTCGAGCGGATAAGAGCCGCCGTTTCTGCGAGTTGCCTCGGAGAAGCGCGCACGCGCTCCCGACGCAGAGAATCTCCGCGCGGATCATGCGTTGTACCCCTTCGTCGCCCGGCGCTCTCGAATGTTGCAAGTTGAGGCGGGCCCACACCCCAATCACTTCCGTCCTGCCGCGGCACGACATGGAAGTGGAAGTGTGGTGTTTCCTGCCCGCTGAAGACGCCGTTGTTTTGAAACGTCAGTATGCCAAGAGGTTGATATGTCTTGACGAGCGCCTGCGCGACTCTCCTGGCCGAAACCAATATGATCGCGCACTCCCGATCGGAAAGATCGAGCAATGTCGCGACATGCCGGCGCGTGATGACGCAACACTGGCCGACTTCGAACTGCCACGGATTTATCACGGTGAGCGTATGTTCGCTCTCGTCTATGATCGCCCATCTTTCTTCGCGCCCGGCCATTCCTTCACAAAGGTCGCACGGATCTCTTATGGGAAGCTGGATCAATGGCCCTCTCCGTTAAACCGGGCTCCGAATGCTCAGAGACAGACGCCCCATTCGGCGCCGCCTGTGGAGACCGCCGGATTGAATGCGTTACACAATTGCAGGCCGGGGCACGCGCCGCCCGGATAGGAACACCATTTCCGACACGTCATGGACATACCCGTGTTGACGCAAGAATATGGGCCGGCGCAATCGGCGAGGGCGGAACAAGCAGCACCCGATGTGCCGGAACCCGCCGGATAGCTGCAAACCGAAGTCGAGTCGCTTTGAGGACTGCAGTGGGAATCAGAACCGCAGAGCGGCAACGGGTTCGCCGGACTGCAATACGTGCAGCCTGCGCCGTCGCAAATCAGGGTCTCGAAAGAGCTGGCGAATATGAAGTCGGTCGTCGTAACGACCGGCTGGAAAGCGCCGAGGCTGGCGCACATTACGCAGAGTTTGAGGAGCATCGTGAGATCTCCCGCACGTCCAAATGCGCCTGACGCTTTGGCTCAGGCTGCCGCTGCGGCGTTGTGCATGATAGTACCGCAGCCCGTCGCGGAGGTCCGCTCGAACGAATAATCAGGCGCCGCCGCGAGCCCGGTCCGCTGGTCGTGGCCTACTCGTCCAGGAACTGCCACGTGTCGGCGCCGTCGAAGCGACGAACACGCACTGATGCGATGAGCTCGGGGGCAAAGTTGCCGAGGTTGACGCCGTGCCTGGCGCCAGCTTCGGGCGCGATGGGCTCCCAGTGGGTGACGCAACCGCATGTCTTGCAGCGAATGTTGCGTAGCATCCGGTCGCCCCAGATGTACTCAGCAGTCGACTCCGGGTGGCCGGTGATCTTGACCGTACCGAACTCGAAGTACACCCACGGGCCACCGCTGCGCCGACAGAGCGAGCAGTTGCACTTCGTGGCCACCGTGGGCGTGGACGGGAGCGTCAGGCGCACCGCGCCACAGTGGCATGAACCCTCATGCATGGACGTCTCCGTAGTCAACCCCAGCGTCATCGCCGAAATGCGACAGGCTAGGAGTACAGTTCACTGTGCTGCACCGTGGGCTCGAACTCAAGCAGGAACGCCGCATCTTCCGGATAGTACTTGGCGCGAGAGATATCGGCGCCTGCGAAAGCTTCGATCGCCTGAAGCGACGCCCAGTACGTGAGCGTGGTGAAGTGAGTCACGCCGCCGTCGGCGCGACGAAGAATATACGCGGCAACGTTGCCCGCGGTGCCGCGATAGTCGGGGAGTGCCCGGTGCTGCAGAAAAGCGAGATATTCGTCGGCTTTTTCCGTTGGTGTAATGCCATGCCACATGCGCGCAATCACAACGCGATCTCCTTCGGGCCTGACGCTTCAGTCAAGCAACCGTTGCTGCCAGCCGGCAGATGTTACCGCAACATGCCGCAGTGATCCGCTGGGGACAAATAGTCAGGCTGCGAACTATTTGCCCGTAGCGCCTCCCGGGATTACGGTGACCTGGTGGGAAATCATTTGCCAACGACCACCCTGAAGGACCCAGGTGTGAATGAAGCGCTCGAGAATGGTTGAACCAGCTTCAGGGATTACCCAAACTCCAGTGACTCGCCCAGTCGGACCAAACTGCCTCAGCTGGACATCGCGCGTGGTAACGGAAGGAAGCCAGTCCCGGCTCTCCTTCAACCACACCAAGCGCGCGGCCTTGTCCTGAACGCTTCCGGTCGGGCCAATGAACAGATGGTCGTCCGCGAGCAGCGACTCAGCCGTGCTTATATCCGATGAGCGCGACGCCAGAAAGTACGCGTCCGAGGCTGCCTTCAACGAAGGTTCGCCGTCAGCCGCAACCGACACTGAAGCACAGGCGCAAATGGCCAACGCACAGGCAAGGGTTGTGAGATATCTGCGCACCAAACTCTCCGAGCAAGCCGGCCCTGCTGACCGCCGCATGATAGTAGCGCAACACGCAGCGCCCGATGGCTCGAACGAACAGTTGGCACTCAATCGCTGGGCTCGCTCACCACCAGACGGATGGCAATCTACCTCTTCACGATACTCCCTACCAAACGAACGGTACCAAACGATACGGAACCCTGGCGCAGTAGCTGCTGTAGTCAGGTGTCCGACCAAGCATGAAGCGTTCTTCGAACACGATACGCGCCACAAGTAGAGCGGTCGGGATCGCGGTGCAAACCAAGGCCAAAACCGACTGAAGCCAGAGGCACATCCCGACCATTACCGAAACCACTCCCAAGTACATCGGATGGCGAACGAGGCGATAGGGACCCGTCGTGACTACGGCTTGGTCGTCCTGGGCTCGCACGACAAGCAGCGCGAAACGGTTGCTGGTCAACGCATATGCCACGAAGAGCCATCCCGCGATGAAGAGAGCCATGCCGCCCATGGCAATCTCAGATGGAACCATGCCCAGTAGATGGAGCCGAAGGCCGTCAATTGACGCGAGCGAAACGAGGAGGCCAAAACTCGCCATGAAAGCGCTGAGGAGAACGCGATCGATCAAAGGCTGCCCATGCTGAATCGGCAATCCTTCCCGCTCGCGAAGCAGCGCAGGGTGGGTTCTGTACACCGCAAAGTTGCCCGCGACGCGAACGGCGAGCAGCACTCCCAGAAGTAGCCAAGCGCGCCAGGGAATCGGGGAAGGGGCGGGTAGGAGTAGAAAGGCGGCGAACAGCGCCACGTATCCCAAGGTGCCCACGAGGATTCTGATCATGCAGTTCCTGCCGATTGATACTTCCTGCCGTTTCAGACGCCGAATGCTTGAGCCAAGCGAAGGCCGCCGGCGCCGGAATGATAGTACCCGGCACGCCCGTTCCATTCGAACCAACAGCTACGGGGCAGCTCTATGGGCAATGCGGTCCGCTTGAAACGAATAGTCAGGCGCTATCTACCTGTCTTAGCGATTGGCGCTTCAGCAAGAAAAGTACGGCACCTAGTGGGAAAGCCACAGCCAAAATGAGTGGCGCCGCTGGACCACCCTTGGAGAACCCGGCCCCAAGAAGCAAGAAGTACAGCGGCTGTATGCTCCAGGCGCCAGTTGTCCAGTTGAGCTGGAGTTGGAACACGCCCACTGCCACGAAAAGGAGCCACAGCCACTTTCGTTTTGCGATCCTTGTGCGAGCGCACATCACGATGGCATAGACAACGAGCACTGGAATAATGATTGCCAAGCAGATCACAACATAGTGGAGCCACCCTTTACCGGTGAAGGAGAAAGCATTTTCCGTTTCGAGAGATTGCTTGTGTGGGGCAACATGGATGCCGAAGACAGTCAGCGCATCATTGCTACGGCGCATAGACACACTTGCGACGAGCCAAGACTCGCTGTATTCGTATTCGATTGTAAGACCGTATTCGGTGACCTCGTTGAATTTGTTGGTGATCGCGCCGATCGTGTGCGTGCTCTTCGGCACTTCCGCAGGTATAAGCTCTGCTATTTCTTCAAGCTTCCTTCGCATATCGGATGACTGAAGGCTTTTATCTACTTTGGCCTCGACGGCGGGATAGTCGCGCGCCGAGAGCTTGGCGATCAGTCCCTTGGCAATGGCCTCCTCATCCTTTGGGATGAACTTCTCAAACATGGCGTCGCGATCACAGCCGAGAAGTACAATTGGCAGAAGCAAGACGATCAGCCGTCGCATGAAATACATATAGCGCCTAACGTTTGCGTCAAGCGGTCGCTGCGGACCACGGCCCGATAGTAACGTACCTTCGGACGACACCCAGGCTGCAATAGGCGGAGTGCCGAGATTGATTCGCACCTCTCTACTTTTCCGGCACGATCGTGGACTGGCCACCAACGCACTGCCACCGTCCGTTCCGTTTGGCCCACAAGTGAGTGACGAGGCGTTGTCCACCGACGAACCCTGTGGCCGATCCGGTGTGCGTCAAAGTGCCCGTGACAACCGCTGCATCACCGTAGAGCCGGACCTTCAAGTTCGAAAGTTTCGAGGCCGTCCACTTGACGTCGGAAGACATGGTCTGCGCGATTTCTTCCTTCCTGTCCGTCACAGTGCCGTTCGAATGCAGGTAGACGTAGTCGTCCGCCAATAGTGGCTCGAACGTGGTCCGGTCTTTCTTGAAAAGGGCATCAATCAGTGTCTGGTCCAACTCCAGAACCGCTTGGCCGGTTTCCTTTCGTGTCTGCGCTGAACCAGGAGAGACGACCAACAAGCCGAGCAATGCAGAAACAAGCAACCACTTCATGAAGCCTCTCCCTCTCGAGTTGAGTTTCCCGTGATAGGTAATGCCGATCGACGGGCTGATGTCTGAGTTGCCGCGCCGCGCCGGGCGCTAGATCTTCGCACCGCGACGTCACGGTCGCGCTGAACGAGTTAGCCGCACCTTGGCGCATGCTACTACTCAAACCAGATTTCGATCTCGTAACCATCAGGGTCGGCGACGTACGCGAACGGAAGCCCCGGAGCAAACTCGCCCTGGCGAAGCAATCGGCCACCGGCGCGCTGAACTTCGGCGACGGCCAAGGCAATGTCCTCAGGCTTCTTCAGGCGAAATCCGAAATGATCGATTCCACCTTGATTGCCCGCGTGGGTGGGCTTCCGCTCGAACGCAAGCACATCGAATGGACCGGGACCTTGAACCTGGATTTGGTCTTCGTCCCGATAGTACTCGCGGACGCCGAACACGAGGGCGTAGAACTCGAGTGATCGCTGGGGATCCTGGACAGCGAGGCTGATGTGACTTAGACCATGAGTCTCGACCATGGGCACCTCCGGTGATGCTGGTTGCGGCCTGACGGTTGCGTCAAACGGCCGCTGTCGACGGCCGCTGCAACGCCTCTCAGCGGCCCGCTGAACGAACAGTCAGGGCTCTTGAGGAAGCTTCGATTCTACGAACCCATGGAATGGCTCAGCAAAAATATTTCCCTTCTGCGCCCAAAACTTGCGAAACCCCTTGTTCGTAGCCAGGTTGCCGGCCATTGCGCTTTCGATTCCCTTCCAGAGTTCCTCCCGAATTTCAGCATTGGCGTGGGCGTAATACGCATGCTCGTAGGCATCGTACCTAAGCAGAAGCAAGTAAGAGTATCTTTGCCATTCGCCCGGAGAAAGTAATTCCGGATCCTTTTCGGCTCGGACAACGATATCGGCCAGCCCTTGGTCCTGAACTATCAGCTCGAGCGGTTTGTGCAGGATTTCCAAAGTATTGTTATACGATTGCGCACGCAGCTGCTCATTGCCGCCCTGGATCTGAATTCCCAAGTAGATAACGGAGACAATTACTCCGATCGAAGCACCAATCTCCGCGATCGTGGCGAAGCGAGCGAGATCCCAGTTTTTCATCAGCTTCCCCAATGAGCCCCAACGCTTGAGTCAGGCGACCTCTGCTGACGGCGGCCCGATAGTGCCGCAGACCGTCGCAGCGGTCCGCTTGCACGAATAGTGGCCGATTACCCATGTCGGCGCGAATGGCCAACAGTCCGAGCAATGCGGACGAGTTACCACTTCATGAAGCCTCTCCCTCTGCGAGTTGAGTATCCCGCGAAAAGCAATGCCGATCGCCTGGCTAATGCTTGAGTCAGTCGGTCGTTACTGACCGCCGAACGATAGTACCGCAACCGATCGTAGCGGTTCGCCTGAACGAACAGTCAGGTGCCACGTGCGATGTCAGTTGGTGACAGGCCTAGCCACGCACCCAACATCTCGAAACTCACGTCGCGACCGCGCGTCGCCACGAATGGCCGATGCTTCCGCTGAAGCCAGAGATGGAACGCATGCACATTGGCCCACGTGGGTTGTTTCGTGAATTGTGGCGACATTCTCCAGAGTGAGAGGACAATTGACTTGGCGTCCTCGGGACCCTTTGGACCACGCCGAAGGCGCAAGGTAAGCCAGAGAAATGCCATTGCGGACCAAACAACGAACTGCGAACCAAACAGGATGACGGCGGCGTTGACCCCGGAAAACCCCAAATCAGTCGCAACGGCACCAAGGATCATGCCTGGGAACATGTGCGCCAACATTCCAATAAATCCGAGAGGCGAGCCAGGTCCGCATGGCCCCCAGCCAGCGCCAACCATCATCCACGCAAAGACAAGCTCGACACCGGCACCAATCAGGAACGCTTGTACCCCAATCCTCATGGCGCCCAACGCTGAGTCAAGCCGCAGCCGGCCGGCGGCGGTGGAATGAGCCAAGCATAACTCCGGTGGTCGGCTTGATTGAATTGTCAGGCGCCATGCGCAGCGGCGAACCACAACAGGGCGACTATCGCCGCAATGAGAATTGACAGAAGAACGGCGCCTTGTTTGCCGGACGGGCTTAGTGGCGGCGGACCGGGCGTGGGCGGAAGAGTCTCGAGTATGTGCAGTGGCAGCCAACGCCAACCCGCCGCAAATACGCCGAGCGTCCATAGCGCCGAGCAGGAATATGATGCCGCAGTCCCAAGGTGGTAAATCTCAGGCACAAACCAGGCTGGCGAGGAGAGCAAAGTGAGAAGGGCTATGGAGCCCGATGCGAGCGTTACCTTCGCCCCGCATTGGGGGCAAGGCCGCGGATTGAATGATGCAATGGCCCATGCATTGAGGGTGGCTCGATTGCACGAGGGGCATGTACGCATAGCACCTATCGCTCGAGTCTAGTAGCCGCTGCTCACCGCCGCATGATAGTACCGCAACCCGTCGCGGCGGTCCCTTGAACAGGCGGCGCAACGCATGTGAGTGCAGATGGATGGAGCTACATCATTCTCAGCGGCCCATGACTTGCATTCGCTTCCCAGCGCGCAACGGTATTGGTACGGACGTCAAAGATGACGTCGAGCCCCCCGCAAGACTGCGTTCCGATACAACGACTGAATCTAACGACCTCCGCGGAATTCTGCGGAGAGACTGAGTATCCAGCTTTCCTTACGCACAGCTCCACGTCGCTCCGGCTGGACCCCTTCGGAGCACATTGCTCGCCAAGGCGTTGGAACTCCTGCTTCAACTTGTGCAGCCGCCAATTGATGACCGCGCGATCAATCGAAGCGATTGCGTCGCAGCCACCAACCACCAACGCACCCAGGGCAATCGCGTATTTGACAAGAAGATGGCGTGTTGCCGTGCTCATCAAAGCCGTCCAACGCTTGAGTCAAGCGGCCGCTGCCGCGTACCCCGGGATAATACCCAAACCCGTCGCAGCGGTTCGCTTGAACGAATTGCTAGGCGGCATCTGGTGCCAGCCGCTTGCTGAAGAAGATGTCTGCGTGACCTATGGGGTAATCTGGGATGGATGCCTGTTCCACATAACCCATGCGCTTGTAGAAACCTGGCGACTGAAAGCTATGTGACGAAAGGAGCGCAACCTTGCAGCCTTTTTCAATGGCGTTCTTCTCGAACGCCCGCAGCATTGCCCCGCCCAGGCCTTTGCCACGATGCTCTTCGGCGACCCACAGATAGGATACGAAGCAGCAACCACCCCAAGTAAACCCAGAAACGCCAGCTAGTAGTGTTCCCGATTCGTCTTTCTGCGTCGCCCCGAATGATTGTCCATCGAAGTAGCCGGTCGCTTTTGAGTTGAATTCGTATATTCGTTCTGCGAGGAAAGCTTCGAGGTCCTTGCAGTCGCCAAACCGAAGATCGATGGGTGGGAGTTTCATGCCGCCTGAGGCTTCGGTTAAGCGGCCGCTGCTGATCGCAGCATGATCGTACCGCAACCCGTCGCAGCGGTTCGCTTGAGCGAATTGCCAGGTACGGCCAACGAGGTCACCTCGGGTACTCCGCTATCAACTCGACGAACGCACGCGCCGAATCATCCAGGAAATGCCAGCCGCAACAGAAAACGCAAGAGCACTTAATGCATACTCGGGCAACCGACGCACATACTTGTCGACGGAATAATTCTCAACTAGTGCGGCAAGAGAAGTGTGCATACTCTCCGCGACAACACCCGATGCGATACAAAGAAATATAGCGAGGCCGAAACTGACAGCGACCATCTTGCCGGAAATAGCTGTGTCATGCGTAGCCGTGCTGAAAGCAAAAACACTGACGCCGATAGTCAGCGCAACACCCCACCAAGGCACATTGAGCCACACCAGCAGAATGGCGATCGGAATTGAATGCAATGCCAACTGCAAAACGATCAGCCAGGACTCTATCAATGGTGTTGTCTGTCGTATCATTGTGCTCTGGCTGAGCTGCAGCTGCGGCAGCTGGTTTGAGTTGCTCATGTAGAGAGCACAGCTTCGCATAGTTCCTGGGGTATCGGACCCTGTCGATACCGTCGAGTGCCTCCTCAAGTTCCAAGAGGGTGTACTTGGAGTAGTCGATGTCGCCGTCGCCGTCGCGCATTTAATGGCGCCTAACGCTTGAGTTAAGCGGCCGCTGCTGACCGCAACATGATAGTACCGCAACCCGTCGCAGCGGTCCGCTTGAACGAATTGTTAGGTGTGTACGTCAATCCCACCAGAAGTACCAATAACGGCCGTTCAATAGCGACGACGCCAGCCTACCCAGCGTACCAACACCTTGCTCAACGATGTCGTAGCAGTAGCTGTAATGTTCGGAGGCGAGTTCTAAGGCTTCTATTTTCTCCGACACTGGCTCTCGTACCAAAGTCTCAACAACGTCGCCGCTCAGACACAATATGGACGTCTTGTACTTTTGATCCCAGTGCCTGTGGAGTGCCACGTGGATGTGCGGGAGTGGACAATCGTTCCAGCCGCCATAGCCGAGGCGCGCAAAAACCTGCCAGTCGCTGCTCGCTTCGACTAGACCGATATTGATTTCCGGCTTTCGCTTTCGCGTAAGCGCATCATCCAAGCTAAGAATACCGTCAAGGGGCGGCGGGCCAGCTTTTGGCCAAGCCGCCCTCTTTTTTGGACGCTTTTCTTTCAACCAGGCCTCTACATCGAATTCCAGTGCTTGCCTCATTACCAGTTCACCACCGTCACTAGGTGGGTCCATCATTTCTTTGAGTTGGGAGACTTCTGCGTCGGTACCGATGACGAAGGGATATAGCTTTGTGGAGTGCCATTCAGTACGCAGGCGCTGGAGCTCCTCAATAGCTTGATCTCCTGAAACCTTCGCAATTTTCAACAACGCATCCATACACACCTAACGCTTGAGTTAAGCGGCCGCTGCTGACCGCCGCATGATAGTACCGCAACCCGTCGCAGCGGTCCGCTTGAACGAATTGTTAGGCGCCACCTGGTTAGAGGACATGCAGGTTGTCGATCTGTGCGGTGTAACTGCCGTCTTCGCCTTGAGCCATTGTGAGTTCCATGGTGAGGTCGGACCGACCCTCCTCGCTTGTGAAGAGCGGAACCACAACGGACCATCGTGCCGGTTTTGAGCCGGTTACTGGCACGCAATCGATGAGGCGGAATCCGTTTGGCGGGAGTGGAACGATTTGGCGGCCGTAGTCTTCAACAGCAGCCGCCAATTTCTCTGCGTCTAGCCGTGAGTGCTGTGCTCTGAGAAGCAGCGCGTCGTATTCACCTTGAGCAAGTAGGTCGATCAACTCGCCGACTAGCCGATTGCGCGCGATAAGGTCCATTTCAGAACTACCCCGTGGCGCCTAACGCTTGAGTTAAGCGGCCGCTGCTGACCGCGGCATGATAGTACCGCAACCCGTCGCAGCGGTCCGCTTGAACGAAT
>Ga0070678_100002425_pt1 | contig 10216 bp, 6 predicted proteins | sample KBSM73metaG_FD_65647 | JGI IMG/M metagenome (GOLD analysis project Ga0070678, IMG submission 65647) | Miscanthus rhizosphere microbial communities from Kellogg Biological Station, Michigan, USA - KBS M7-3 metaG | ecosystem: Host-associated > Plants > Roots > Rhizosphere > Soil ...
ATCGCTGCGGCGTGGTTGCCCGTCTGTGTGGGTGGCCTCACCGGCTTTTTGGCCTTGCTGTACCAGGAGGACGGGTAGTGGCCGTTGTCGCCGCCCGCCAGTTGAGGTCGCCTGCGTTCAGGCGGCGCACAGATGTGCGCCGCTATCGAGCCCGCTTGGCCGCTGTTGGCGTCCCTATATTTGCCCTGCTCGCCGGGATCGTTCTCGCGGGCTCGCTTGAGCTTGCCCTGACGGTGCCTGCCTCGGCGCAAAGCTTCACCTACAATCCGCGGCCGCCCAAGCCGCCGCCACGGCCTGCCAACAACGACGGCAAGATGCTCGTGCAGGCGGTCGAGGTGGACTACGACTACAACAACCAGCGCGTGTCGGCGGTCGGCAACGTGCAGATGTTCTACAACGGCACCAGCGTGGAGGCCGACAAGGTCATCTATGACCAGAAGACCAAGCGGCTGCATGCGGAAGGCAACATCCGCCTGACCGACGCCGAAGGCAAAGTCACCTACGCCAACGTCATGGATCTGAGCGACGACTACCGCGACGGGTTCGTCGATTCGCTGCGCGTTGACACCGCGGACGCGACGCGGATGGCGGCGACGCGCGCCGACCGCTCCGCCGGCAATTACACCGTGTTTGAAAACGGCGTGTATACCGCCTGCGCGCCCTGCAAGGACGATCCGAAGAAGCCGCCGCTGTGGCAGGTCAAGGGTGCGCGGATCATCCACGACCAGACCGACAAGATGCTGTACTTCGAAAACGCGCAGCTCGAGTTCTTCGGCGTGCCGATGGCGTATCTGCCGTATTTCTCGACACCCGATCCGACCGTCAAGCGCAAGACCGGCTTCCTGATGCCCGGCTTCAGCTCGGTTTCGAACTACGGGTTCGGTATGGAGATCCCGTTCTACTGGGCGATCGCGCCGGACTATGACGCGACCTTCAATCCGCGCATCACCACCCGGCAGGGCGTGCTGCTGCAGGGCGAATTCCGCCAGCGCCTGATCAACGGCTCCTACCAGATCCGCGCCTACGGCATCGATCAGCTCGACCCGGGCGCCTACGCCGGCCTGCCCGGCGATCGCCAGTTCCGCGGCGGCGTCGACACCAAGGGCCAGTTCGCGCTCAACGACAAATGGGTTTGGGGCTGGGACGGCGTTCTGCTGTCGGATTACTACTTCTTCTCGGACTACCGGCTGGCCCAGTACAAGGACCCGCTGGGCTCGTTCCTGAGCCTGCCGACGGAAGCGATCTCGCAGCTTTATCTGACCGGCGTCGGCAATCGCAGCTTCTTCGACGCGCGCACGATCTATTACCTCTCGTACTCCGGCAACCAGAACCAGGTTCCGATAATTTATCCGGTGGTCGACTACAACAACGTGATCAACCACCCGATCTTTGGCGGCGAATTCAGCTACAGGACCAACTTCACCAACCTCTCGCGTGACACGGCGGCCTTCGACCCGATCACGACACTGGCCAACACCGCCAGCCTGTGCACAACGACCTCCGCCGATCCACTGGCGCGGACGCCGTCGCAATGCCTGTTGCGCGGCTTCCCCGGCACTTACACGCGCCTGACGGCCGAGGCGCAATGGCGGAAGTCGTACACCGATCCCTTCGGTCAAATCTGGACACCGTTTGCGATTCTGCGCGCCGACGCCATCAATGCCTCGGTTTCGAACCAGCCGGGTGTTTCGAATTTCCTTCCTATCGGCGACACCCAGGCACTGCGGCCGATGCCAGCGGTCGGCCTCGAATATCGCTATCCCTTCATCAATGTTCAGCCCTGGGGCACCACCACGGTCGAGCCGATTGCGCAGATCATCGCTCGTCCCAACGAAACCTACGCCGGCAAGCTGCCGAACGAAGACGCCCAGAGCATGGTGTTCGACGCCAGCAACCTGTTCGCGGTCGACAAGTTCTCGGGCTATGACCGCGTCGAAGGCGGCGGCCGCGCCAATGTCGGCGTCCAGGCGACCACGCAGTTCGACCGCGGCGGCAGCGTCAACGTGCTGTTCGGACAGTCCTACCAGTTGTTCGGGCTGAATTCGTATGCGGTGAAGGACGCGACCAACACCGGCCTCGATTCCGGCCTGCAGAACGCCCGCTCCGACTACGTCGCCCGCATCAATTATTCGCCGAACCGGACCTATACGTTCAGCGTGCGCACGCGCATGGACGAGGCGACGCAGAACCTCAACCGCTTCGAAGCCGAAGGACGCGCCGCGTTCGACCGCTGGTCGGTGAGCATGATTTACGGCAATTATGCCGCGCAGCCGGAACTTGGCTATCTGACCCGGCGCGAAGGCCTGCTCGGCAGCGCCTCGGTCAAGCTGGCGTCGAACTGGGTCGTGTCGGGCTCGGCACGGTGGGATCTTGAAGCCAACAAGCTGAACCAGTACGTCGTTGGCGCCGGCTACGTGGACGACTGCTTCGTGCTGGCGGCCAATTACGTCACATCCTACCAATACTCCGCCGGGACGACCCCGCCGGTGCTCAGCCACGCATTCATGCTGCAGATCGGCTTGCGGACCCTCGCGAATTCGTCCTCGTCCGCCGGCAGCAGCGGCATTCAGTAGCGTGAAGCGCAATCTTGCCAGAGAGTACCCAACGCAACGCGGTACGAGTTGGTTGATACGACTGACATGACCATGACGACCATCAAGCTCCTTCCTCGCCGATTCTGGTCCCTGACCGCCGGCTGCGCCGTCGCGCTTGCCGTGCTGGCCGGCGGCGTTTCGCCGTTGCCGGCGCAGTCCATTGCCTGCATGGTCGGCGGCGACCCCATCACCACTCTCGATATCGAGCAGCGCACCAAGCTCAACTTCCTGACCACGCGCAAACCGGCGGCCCGGCAGGAAATCCTCGACGAACTGATCAACGAAAAGGTGAAGATCAAGGAAGCCAAGAGGTACGGCGTCGATCCTTCCGCCAGCGATATGGACCAATCCTTTGCGGGGATGGCCCAGCGGATGCGTATCACATCCGAGCAGCTCACCAAATCGCTGGAGAGCCAGGGAGTCCGGCCGGAAACGCTGAAGTCCCGCCTCAAGGCCGAGATGGTCTGGGGCAGCCTGGTGCGCGGCCGCTTCAAGGAGAGCCTGCAAGTCGGCGAGAAGGACGTCAACGACGCCGCCCAGGGCAGCGGCGAAGCGACCCAGGCCGATGCGTTCGAATACAAGCTGCAGCCGATCGTGCTGATCGTGCCGCGCGGCTCGGCGCCGTCGTCGGTCGACCTGCGGCGCAAGGAGGCGGAATCCCTGCGTGAACGCGTGCAGACCTGCGAGCAGGCCAACTCCTACTTCAAGTCGATGCAGAATGCCGCAATCCGCGACACCATCACCAAGACCTCGGCCGACATTCCCGGCCCGCTTCGTGAACTCCTGGACAAGACGCCGATCGGTCACCTGACGCCACCCGAAATCACCAAACAGGGCGTGGAAATGGTGGCATTGTGCGACCGGAAACCGACCAAGGTCGACACGCCGAAGAAGCGGGAAATCCGCGAAAAAATGTTCGCCCAGAAATACGAGGCAAAGTCGAAGGCCTATCTGAATGACATCCGCAAGGCCGCAATGATCGAATGTCGTTGATGCATGGCAAAGCCCCTCGCGCTGACATCCGGCGAGCCCGCGGGCATCGGCCCCGACATCGCCATCGCGGCGTGGCTCCGGCGTAACGAGCTCGACCTCCCGCCATTCTATCTGCTCGGCGATCGCGCGTTCTTCGCCGAGCGCGCGAAAATTCTGGGATTGCAGATCGAGCTCGCCGATGTCGCGCCGGAGGATACGGGCGCGGCGTTCGCGAAAACATTACCCGTCGTCGCAACGGGCGAGATAGCTACCGCCCGCCCCGGACAACCCGACGAAACCAGCGCCAACGCCGCCCTCGCCTCCATTCGCCAGGCCGTCGAGCATGTCATGCGAGGGCGAGCCGGCGCCGTCGTCACCAACCCGATCGCCAAGAGCGTGCTGTACCGCGCCGGCTTCCGCCATCCCGGCCACACCGAGTTTCTCGCCGAGCTTGCCGCCAATGGCGGCCGTCCACCGCAGCCGGTGATGATGCTGTGGTCGCCGGCACTCGCCGTCGTTCCCGTCACCATCCACCTTTCGCTGCGCGAGGCGCTGACCCAGCTCACGAGCGAGCTGATCGTGACGACGGCCCGGATCGCGGTCGCGGACATGAAAGCGCATTTCGGCCTTGGCCGGCCGCGCCTTGCGATATCGGGCCTCAATCCGCATGCCGGCGAAGACGGCTCGCTCGGCCGCGAAGACATCGATATCGTAGCACCCGCGATTGAAACGCTGCGCACTGAGGGCATCGACGCCAGGGGTCCCCTGCCGGCGGACACCATGTTCCACCCCGCGGCGCGCAACACCTACGACTGCGCCATCTGCATGTATCACGACCAGGCGCTGATCCCGATCAAGACGATCGCGTTCGAGGATGCCGTCAACGTCACGCTGGGCCTGCCGTTCATTCGCACCTCGCCGGACCACGGCACGGCCTTCGACATTGCCGGCACCGGCAAGGCCAACCCGTCGAGTCTTGCCGCCGCGTTGCGGCTCGCCGCGCGCATGGCGGCAATCAAGCCTTCATGAGCGCGATCGACGATCTGCCGCCACTGCGCGACGTCATTCGCGAACATTCCCTTTCGGCGCGCAAATCCCTCGGTCAGAATTTCCTGCTCGACCTCAACCTCACCGCCCGGATTGCACGCGCCGCGGGGCCGCTCGAAGGCGCCACTGTCATAGAGGTCGGCCCCGGTCCCGGCGGACTGACGCGCGCGCTGCTGGCGCTGGGCGCCAAACGCGTTATCGCGGTCGAGCGCGATGAGCGCGCGCTGGCCCCGCTGGATTATATCGCCAGGCGTTATCCCGGCCGGCTCGAGATCGTGCATGCCGACGCGCAACGCTTCGATCCCCGCCCGATGCTGGGCGGCGAGCCGGCAAAAATCGTTGCCAACCTCCCCTACAACATCGCGACGCAATTATTGGTGGACTGGCTCTCGATCGAGCCATGGCCGCCCTGGTACGACATGATGGTGCTGATGTTTCAGCGCGAGGTCGCCGAGCGGATCGTCGCAAGCGAGAATGACGAGGCCTATGGCCGGCTGGCCGTGCTCGCCAACTGGCGCGCCGAGACCAAAATCCTGTTCGACATTTCGCCGGCCGCTTTCGTGCCGCAGCCCAAGGTGACCTCCTCGGTGGTGCGGCTGGTGCCGCGCGTCGCGCCTGCGCCGTGCGACCGCCGCGCCCTCGAACAGGTGGCGGCCGCGGCCTTCGGCCAGCGCCGCAAGATGCTGCGGCAGAGCCTCAAATCGCTGTCGGTCGATCCAGCCCGGCTGGCCGGGGCCGCGGCAGTCGACGCCACGCGGCGGGCCGAGACGATCCCGGTCTCGGGCTTTGTTGCCATGGCCCGTGAATTGACCGATATACGAAACACAAAACCCCAAACGCCCTGAACAAGGGGCTGTTATCCAAGGAGTAAATGCCATGGCGCTGATGCGTCGCCAGTCGCTGGTCAAATTCGATGCGCCGTTGTGCGAAACCATCGTCGACACGCCGAAGCCGCAAGGCCGCGAAGTCCTCGTCCGGATCGAACGCTGCGGTCTGTGCCATTCCGACCTGCACATCCAGGACGGCTTTGCCGACTTGGGCGGCGGCAAGCGGCTCGACACCACGCGCGGCATGACGCTTCCGTTTACGCTCGGGCACGAGATCGCAGGCGTCGTCGATGAAGTCGGTCCCGATGCCTCAAAAGACCTGATCGGAAAGAAGCAGGCGGTATTCCCCTGGATCGGCTGCGGCCAGTGCCGCGACTGTGCCAATGGCGACGAAAACCTCTGCGTCAAGCAGCGCTTCCTCGGCGTCTCCATCGACGGCGGGTTTGCCACCCATGTGCTGGTGCCCGACGCGAAGTACCTGCTGGATTACGATCCGCTGCCGGTCAACCAGGCGGCGACGCTGATGTGCTCGGGCGTGACCGCCTATGGCGCACTGAAGCGGCTGGTCGACCGTCCACGGCAGCGCAATCTGTTGCTGATCGGGCTCGGCGGCGTCGGCATGATGGGGCTTTCGTTCGCGCAGGCGATGTTCAAGCAGAACATCACGGTCGCCGATCTCAGCCCCGCCGCGCGCGAGACCGCGCTGAAGAACGGCGCGGCCGTCGCCTACGATCCGGCCGAGCCCGAAGTCGTCAGGCGCATCCTCAAGGAGACCGAGGGCGGCTTCGATGGCGTCGTCGATTTTGCAGGCAACGAGAAATCAATGGCGTTCGCTGTTGCGACAGTTGCACGTGGCGGCAAGGTCGTGGTCTCCGGCCTGATGGGCGGCAACTTCAGCCTGCCGATGGTGCAATGGGTCTACAAGCGCATGACCATCGAAGGTTTCATGGTCGGCACACTCGCAGAGGCCAAGGAACTGATGGCGCTGGCCCGCGCCGGCAAGATCAAGCCGACGCCGATGAAGGAAGAGCCGATGGCCGACGTCCAGAAATGGATCGACGAATTGCGGGCCGGGAAAGTCGTGGGACGGATCGTGCTGAAGAACTGAGGTCGATGTCCACGAAGCAGCAACGCGTTGGCTCAGTGTGAAATGCCATCGCACGCGCCAGGAAGACTTCCTCCACATTGCCCGGCGCGCTGATCACCATTTTCAGCGGCGTGACCGACACCGCGGGACGTGCTGACCGCGTTGTCTCGGTCGCGACATAACGGAACCTGGAGACGGAACAACCGGGGTTGTGACCACGATCACATCGATCGGTCGACTTCTGGCGCATTGTAGCGGCGCTATTGATATCCGTTGAGGTCCGGATGCACTGCACGAATTGCGCAGCCGAAGTCCCGGAGAAAAGGAAATTCTGTGGGCGGTGCGGAGCGGTAGCCGTGCGACGCTGCCCGGCCTGCGGCGTGGCAAGCCCGGCCCGAAACAAGTTTTGCGGCGACTGCGGAACCAAATTACGCGTGGATTCTCCCGCGGCGGTGGTCCCGACGGCACGGGATGCGCGCCCGATCGAGCGCCGACAGCTTACGGTACTGTTTTGCGACCTGGTCGGATCGACTGCGCTCTCCGCGGGGCTCGATCCCGAAGACTTCGGCGCCATCATCGCCGGCTACCGGCGCTGCATTACTGAAACCGTTGCCGGCTTCGACGGTTTTGTCGCGCGACATCATGGCGACGGTGCGGTGGTATATTTTGGCTATCCTCATGCGCACGAAGATGACGCCGAGCGCGCCGTTCAGGCAAGCCTTGCAATCGTGCAGGCCGTCGCCGCCCTGCCCACGAAAGAAAAACTGAGCGCGCGCATCGGTGTTGCCACGGGCGTCGCGCTGGTCGGCGACATGTCGGACAGCGCGATTTCCGAGGAGCATGGCATCCTCGGCGACACCCCGAACCTTGCCGCCCGGTTGCAATCGCTCGCACAACCGGGCGCCGTTGTCATCTCGGGTCGCACAAAGACGATCGCGGGACCGCAATTCGAGTATCTCGATCTCGGCAAAGTCGAGATCAAGGGATTCACAAAGCCGGTTGCTGCCTGGCAGGTCGCCGGCAAGACAGCCGTGACCAGCCGATCGCACGCGCTCCAAAGTAGCGATTTGCTGCCGCTGATCGGTCGCGATGAAGAAATGAAGCTGCTTCTGCGCCGGTGGGAGCAGGTCAAGAGTGGCCAAGGTCAGGTGGTGCTGCTTTCTGGTGAAGCGGGAATCGGCAAATCACGACTCACCGTCGCCCTGCTGGAACAGCTTGCTCGCGAGCCGCACATACGCCTGCGTTGCTTCTGCTCGCCGCAGCATACCGACAGTATGCTCTATCCGGTGATCGGCGAGATGTTGCGCGCCGCTCGCTTTGCTCACGATGACAGCCAGCAAGTGAAAACCGACAAGCTTGACGCGCTGCTGGCGCAAAGCTCGACGCCTTCAGAGGATGCGGCACTGTTTGCCGAAATGCTGTCGCTGCCCAACGATGGACGCTACCCTCCGGTTGAAGTTGAGCCGCAGCTCCGTCGTCAGAAAACGCTGGAAGCGCTTGGTTCGCAACTCGAGGCGCTGGCGCGGATCAATCCCGTGCTGGTGATTTTCGAAGATGCGCATTGGGCCGATCCAACCAGCCTCGAACTGTTCGTCCGGACGGCGGACCTGGCCGTGAGCCACCGGCTCTTGATACTCGTTACTTTCAGGCCGGAATTCAGCCCACCCGTGATCGGACGGCCGCACGTGACTGAGCTGGCCCTGCATCGACTGGCGCCGTGCGACATCGATTTCTTGATCGAGAGAATCGTCGGCGGCCGATCGTTGCCGGCGGGCATCCGGCAGGACATCATCGAGCGCACCGACGGCATTCCGCTGTTCGCCGAGGAGATAACCAAGGCGGTGCTGGACGCGGAGGGTGAGGGTAACGCGCAGCGGACCGGCGCGGGGGGACCAACGCCTGTTGCGGCGGTTCCGGCAAGCCTGCAGGCTTCGCTGATGTCGCGGCTCGATCGGCTCGGGCCGGCGAAGAACGTGGCGCAGGTCGGCGCAGCGATCGGCCGGGCATTTCCCCACAAGCTGCTGGCCGCGCTCGTGCCAAAGCCAAAGGAAGAACTGGACGCCGACCTCGACCGGCTCATTGCGGCAGGCTTGTTGTTTCGGCACGGCACCCCGCCATATGCGCGTTACCTGTTCAAGCATGCGCTGGTGCAGGACGCAGCCTATGGTACGCTGCTGCGGGGGCCAAGGCGCGTGCTGCACGCCCGCATCGCCGAAATCCTCGAACGTCAGTTCGCGGAAATCGCCGAGAGCCAGCCCGAACTGCTGGCGCGTCACTACGCAAAAGCCGACCTGACGGAAAAGTCAGCGCGCCAGTGGGGCAAGGCGGGACAGCGATCACAGGAGCGCTCGGCGCTGGTCGAAGCCGCCGAACAGCTCAGCCACGCTCTGGCGCAAATCGCAACCTTGCCCAGTACGCCCGATCTGCGGCGCGAGCAGATCATTTTACAAGTCGCGCTGTTGAACACGCTCATGCATGTCAAAGGGTATGGCGCGCCCGAAACGAAAGCTGCCGTAGCACAGGTGAGAGCGTTGATCGAGCAAGCGGAACGGCTCGGAGAACCTCCCGATGATCCTTCGTTGCTGCTCTCGGCTCTGTTTGGCCAGTGGATCGTCAATTTCATAAACTTCAACGGTGACGTTGCGCACGGGCTCGCTGCGCGGTTTCTGGCGCTTGGCGAGAAGGACGGAGCGGCCGTACCGCTCATGATTGGACACCGCACCATGGCGAGTACGCTCGCGCTGATGGGGGACCTCGTTGATGCCCGAGCGCACTACGATGAAGCGCTCGCCCTTTACCGCCCCGCCGAGCACCGGCGATTGATGACGCGATTTGGCCAGGACCTCCGGGTGACGTGCCTGGCCTTTCGTTCAATGGCCTTGTGGCTGCTCGGTTATCCCGAGGCCGCGCTCCACGATGCGGATTGCGCGCTGATGGAAGCGCGCCAGATTGAGCATGCCGCCACGCTGATGTTTACGCTGAATTTCCCGATTATCGTGAATACCTATTGCGGAAATTACCACGTGGCAGACGAGCATCTCAAAGAGCTTGTCGTGCTGGCCGAGGAGAAAGGCGCCCCGTTCCGAAGGGCGGAGGGCGTGTTACGGCGGGGCTATATCCTGACCCTCACTGGAGCCGCGAAAGCAGTCGAGATCGTCACGTCGGGTATTGATTTATGGCGATCGGCCGGATCGACGATCTTTACGCCGGAGCAGGAATTCATGTTGGCAATCGCCCACGCAGATTCAGGCCAATTCGATGATGCCTGGCGCTGCATCGGCGAGGCGATGACGGCGATGCAAGCAACCAAGGAAAGATGGTGCGAGGCTGAGGCTCATCGCGTTGCCGGTGAAATCGAGCTCAAGTCGCCGCAGCGGAACGTGGCAAAGGCGCAAGCCTGTTTCGAACGTGCCCTGACCCTTGCGCGAGCCCGGCAGGCAAAATCGTGGGAATTGCGCGCGGCCACGAGCCTGGCGCGGCTCTTGAGCGATCAGGGAAAACGGCAAACGGCACGAGACCTTCTCGCGCCTGTCTATGATTGGTTCACTGAAGGATTTGACACGAGCGATCTTCGAAAGGCCAAGGCCTTGCTCGGCGAGCTTCATTGAGCGCCTCAAGCTCCGCCAGGAATTAGCTCTCGCAGTGAGAGCTTCGCGTTCTCACCACGCAGCCGCCTGCTTCTTGTTGCG
>Ga0070678_100002442_pt1 | contig 10185 bp, 6 predicted proteins | sample KBSM73metaG_FD_65647 | JGI IMG/M metagenome (GOLD analysis project Ga0070678, IMG submission 65647) | Miscanthus rhizosphere microbial communities from Kellogg Biological Station, Michigan, USA - KBS M7-3 metaG | ecosystem: Host-associated > Plants > Roots > Rhizosphere > Soil ...
CCCGTCAGCTCGAAGTGCGCGAGCGACTTGTTGTCGTCGGCCATCTCGCGCTCGCCCTGCAGCACGTGCACGTTGACGAACGGCTGGTTGTCGATGGTGGTCGAGAAGATCTCGGTGGCGCGCGCCGGCAGCGAGGTGTTGCGCGGAATCAGGCGCGTGAACACGCCTCCCATCGTCTCGATGCCGACCGAGAGCGGCGTGACGTCGAGCAGCAGCACTTCCTGCACCTCGCCGGTGAGCACGCCGGCCTGGACCGCGGCGCCGACCGCGACGACCTCGTCGGGATTGACCCGGCGCGAGGCTTCCTTGCCGAACATGTCCGCGACCAGCGAGTGAACGCGCGGCATGCGGGTCTGGCCACCGACGAGGATCACGACGTCGATGTCGCGCGCGGTCATGCCGGCATCGGCGAGCGCACGCTTGCACGGCTCGAGCGTGGCCTGGACCAGCGGCTCGACGAGGTTCTCGAGATCCTCGCGGCCGAGCTGGAGGATCAGGTGGCGCGGCTGACCGTCGCTGCCCGCCGACAGGAACGGCAGGTTGATCTCGGTGATCATCGCGGACGACAGCTCGATCTTCGCGCGCTCGGCCGCATCCTTGAGCCGCTGCAGCGCCATGCGATCGCCGCGCAGGTCCATGCCGCCGTTCTGCTCGGAGAACGCGGCGAGCATGTGCTCGACGATCGCGTTGTCGAAGTCCTCGCCGCCGAGGAACGTATCGCCCGCGGTCGAGCGCACGCGGAACACGCCGTCACTTAGTTCGAGGATGGAAATATCGAACGTGCCGCCGCCGAGGTCGTAGACCGCGACGCGCGCGGCGCCCTCGGTCTCGACGCCGTACGCGAGCGCCGCCGCGGTCGGCTCGTTGACGATGCGCAGGACGTTGAGGCCCGCGATCCGGCCAGCATCCTTGGTCGCCTGGCGCTGGGCATCGTCGAAGTACGCCGGGACGGTGATCACCGCCTCGGTGACCTCCTCGCCGAGCCAGTCCTCGGCGGTCTGTCGCATCTTCTGCAGCACGATCGCCGAGATCTCCGGCGGCGAGTAATCGCGGCCGCGCACGCGCACGTGCGCATCGCCGTTCGGCGCCGCGACGACCTCGTACGGGCACGTCATGATGTGGCGCTGGACCTCGGGGTCGTCGAACTTGCGGCCCATCAGGCGCTTCACCGCATAGATCGTGTTCTCGGCGTTCGTCATCGCCTGGCGGCGCGCCGCCTGACCGACGAGCCGCTCGCCCGACGGCGAGAAGCCGACGACCGAGGGCGTCGTCCGCGTGCCCTCGGCATTCGCGATGACGGCCGTCTGGTCGCCGTCCATCACGGCGACGCACGAGTTCGTGGTGCCCAGATCGATCCCGACGACGCGCGACATGCTGGCCGATTATGCCTCTGCTGGCTTCGCCTTCGCGACGACCACGAGCGCCGGACGCAAAAGCCGATCCCCGGCGCGATATCCGCGCTGGAGCACCTGGATGATCGTGCCGGGCGGCTGATCGCTCTCCTGCTGGGAAATCGCCTCGTGGAGGTTCGGGTCGAAGGGCTGGTTGAGCGCGTCGATCACGGTGACCTCGAGGCGCTCGAACGCGGTGGTGAACTGGCGCAGCACGAGCTGCACGCCCTCGATGAACGGCTTGAACTTCGCGTCGACATCGACGCCGACGTGCTCGATGGCGCGCTCGAGGTTGTCGACGACGGGCAGCATCTCCTTCAAGACCTTGTTCTTGGTCTCGAACTTCGCATCCTCGATCTCGCGCTTCGTGCGCTTGCGCGTGTTCTCGAGGTCGGCCGCCGCGCGAAGCCAGCGGTCCTTGTTGTCCTTGGCGTCCTTCTCGAGCGTCGCCACCTTGGCTTCGAGCTCGGCGACAGGATCCTTGGCCTCGGCAGTCTTCTCTGGAGCCTCGACCTCGACGGGGATCTCGGCCGCCTGACCTTCGTCTGCAGCCGGTTTCTGGTCGTCTTGGTTGGGTTCACCGCTCATACGCGCGCACCATAACCCGGGCTACGAGTTACCGCCACGCCCCAGCTCCGCGAGTAGCTGACTCACGGTGTCGGCGGTGAAGTCGACGACCGACATCACCTTGCCGTAGTTCATCCTCATGGGACCGATCACCGCGAGCGCGCCGATCGGCGTCTCGTCGGGGCCGTACGAAGCACCGACGACGCTGCTTCCCGAGAGCGCCTGCATCGCCGTCTCGGCGCCGACGAAGACCTGAAGCCCCTCGGCGTGGCGCGTGCGATCGAGCAGGCGGATCAAGGTCTCCTTGTCCTCGAGCGTGCGCAGCAGCTCGCGGATGCGCTCGGGCTGGGTCTCGTCGACGAGGTTCGCCTGGCCTGCGATGACGACATCCTGCGAGCGCTCCGGCGACACGAACACCGCATGGCCGAGCCGCAGCGCGGTCGCGACCGCCTCGTCGTAGCGGTTCTTGTCCTGGCCGAGCTCGCGGATCACGCGCTCGCGCACCTCGTCGAGCGTCATCCCCGAGAGCAGCTCGTTGAGATAGTTGTGGATGCGGTCGAGGGCCGAGCCGTCGATGTCGTCGAGGACGAGCCGGTTCTCGATCCGGCCGTCGGTGGTCACGAGCACGGCGATCAGCTTGCCGTCGCGGAGCGGCACGAACTCGATGCGCTCGAGGCGCTGCGCGGTCGGATCGGGCGCGAGGATCACGGCGGCGTGATGCGTGAGGTCCGAGAGCAGCCGCGAGGCGCGCTGGACCACCTCGTCGGGCGACGTCGCGCGGCCGGCGATGCGCTCGCGGATCTCTTCCTTCTCGCGCGGCGTGAGGCCGCGGACCTTGAGCATCGAGTCGATGAACAGGCGCAGGCCCGTCGGCGTCGGCACGCGGCCGGCCGAGGTGTGGCGTTGCTCGAGCAGGCCGAGCTCCTCGAGATCCGCCATCACGTTGCGCACGGTCGCCGGCGACAGCCCGAGATCGTGGCGACGCGTGACCGTACGCGATCCCACCGCATCTCCACCTTGGAGATATTCGGTGACGACGGCGTGCAGGATCCGCTGCGCCCGTCGGGAGAGCTCTGGCCCCGGCATTCCTTCTGACCAGCTTACATCGCTTGAACGATCCGCGCCGCGATCCGATCCGCCATCAGAAACCCGCGCAGGGTCGGGCAGATCCGGCCGCCGCGCCGCTCGGCGAGCCCCTCGGTGACCATCCAGGTCGTCACCGGCGGCGGGAGGTCGGCCTCGGCGACCCCGTCCTTCGTACGCATCCCGAGCCACGCGCGGTCGGCGGCCATCTCCGCCGGCGAGATCGAGGTCACCTCCGGAGGCGCCCCGGCGAAGTAGTCGGCGACCTTGCGCGGGTTCGTACGGCGCTCGCCGCTGCCGTCGGGGTTGATCGCGAGCGACGCGGCGCCGACGCCGAGCCCGAGGTAGGGCGCGCCGGTCCAGTAGAGCGAGTTGTGCACGGCGCGCTTGCCGGGCTTCGCGTAGCTCGAAATCTCGTAGTGCTCGAAGCCCTTCGCGATCAGGGCCTCGTGGGTGGCGGTGTAGAGCTCGGTCAGCTCGTCCTCGGAGCGTGGGACGAGCCGGCCGTCGCGTACGCGCTGCCCGAACGCGGTGCGCTCCTCGATCGTCAGCTCGTAGACGCTGAGGTGATCGACGTCGTCGAACACGTCGGGGATCTGCGCGACCTCGCCGGTCGGCGTGCCGAGGATGAAGTCCGCCGAGACCGTGAAGCCGCGGCGCAGTGCCTCCTGGACCGCCGTGCGGCCGTCCCCGAACCGGTGATCGCGACCGAGCACGACGAGCTCGCTCGGGAGGGTCGACTGCACCCCGATCGAGATCCGGTTGATCCGCGAACGCCAGCTCGCGAGGTTCGCCAGGGTGCAATCGATCGGATTCGCCTCGATCGTGATCTCCTTCGCCCTGCCGTGAAACTGCTTCTCGATCTGCTCGATCGCTTCGGAGATACAGACCGGTTCCCACAGCGACGGCGTGCCGCCGCCGAGATAGATCGATACCAGCTCGCCGTCGTAGTGCCCCGCCCGCTCCTTCAACTCCCGCAGGATTGCCTTGAGGTAGCGCTCGTGCTCGGGCGTGCCGACCGCGACCGCGAAATCGCAGTACGGGCACAGCTTGCGGCACCACGGGTAGTGGAGGTAGACGCCTACGGGAGAGATGCAGCCAATCTACCTCGACAATGCCGCCTCGACCCGCGTCTCCGACGAGGTGGTCGCCCTGATGACCGAGGTCATGCGCACCGCCTGGGGCAACCCGAGTGCGGTCCATCCGCAGGGCGCCGCCGCGCGCGGCCACATCGACACCGCGCGGACGCGCCTGCTCGGTGCGCTTGGCGATCGGGGCGTGGGCGATGTCGTGTGGACCAGCGGATGCAGCGAGGCGAATGCGCTCGCGGTGCTCGGTGCCGCGCGCACGCACGAAGGCACGATCGTGATCTCGACGCTCGAGCATCCGGCGATCACCACGCTCGCCGATCGGCTCGCCGCGGAAGGCCGCACGGTCGTGCGCGTCGCGCCGGGCCCTGACGGCATCCTCGATCCGGACGAGATGGCGCATGCGGCCCAGGGCGCCGCGGTCATCGCGTTCCTCGCCGTGCAGAACGAGATCGGTGTCGTCCAGCCGGTCCACGCGATCACGCAGGCGGTGCGCGCCGTCGCTCCCGCGGCGCACATCCACCTCGACGCTGCGCAGGCGCTCGGCAAGATCGTGCTCGACGTCGGCCAGCTCGCGGTCGACTCGATCGCGATCGCCGGCCACAAGCTGCACGGCCCCAAGGGCGCGGGCGCGCTCTGGCTGCGCAGCACCGCACGCATCGAGCCGCTGTGGGTCGGCGGCGGCCAGCAGCAGGGCATGCGCGGCGGCACCCAGGATGCGCCCGGCGCCGCGGGTCTCGGCCTGGCCGCCGAGCGCGCCGCGTCGTCGCTGACCACCGCGCGCACGCGCTGGCTCGAGCTCGCCGCGAAGGTCACGCAGACGCTCGCCGACCGCGGCATCCGGTTTCGCCAGCTCGTCCCCGATCATCGGCGCGCGCCGCACATCCTCGCGCTCGGCATCGCCGGCGTTCCAGCGGGCGCGCTGCGCAACGTGCTCGCGTCGCGCGGCGTCTACATCTCGACCGGCTCGGCGTGCTCCGCCGACGGCATCAAGGCCTCGCCGGCGCTCGCGGCGATCGGGCTGCCCGAGGATCAAGGGATGGTGCGCCTGTCGTTCGCGCTCGATACATCCCCCGACGAGGTCGCGCGCGCCGCGGGAATCTTGGCGGACGTGGCGACCGAGCTGGCGTCGAAGAAGTAACGCGCCGCGAAGACGTGAGTCGCCGCGAAGGCGCGCAACGGAGATTGGCCGCGAAGCCGCGAAGGCCGCGAAGGGTTCTGGGCGCGCTTCGCGCGCACGACGACAACCCGCCTCGGTCAGTAACCTCAGTGAGACTGATGATCCGGGGCAAGAACTGGCTCCGACCCGATCAATCACTTCGCGCCTTCGTGCCTTCGCGGCCAATCCGGGTCGAGGGCCTTCGCGGCCAATCCGGGTCGAGCGTCATCGCGGCGCCGTCGTGCCTTCGCGGCCTACCCGTTGCTGAATGCGAGCGCGATGCGGAACGTGCCGCCGGGCGACACGCGAAACTTCCAGCCCTTGATGCGCGCGATCAGGCAGTTGCCGAACGTGTCCTTGCCGTGCTCGGAGAGCTGGACGTCGGTGACTGCGCCGGTCTTGTCGACGGTCAGCGTCACCGAGATCTTCTTGAGATCGAGCATCTCGAGGCCGAGCGCGCCCTTCTGCGCGCGGATGTAGCAGAACTTCGTGCCCTCGCCCTGCTTGGCCGCCATGTCCTCGATCTCGTCGGCGCCGAGCTTCTTCAAGTTCGGATCGGTGGGCTCCTCCTGCGTGGGGCCCTGCGGACGGATCGTCGGCCAGTGGCTCGTGACGATCTTCTTCACGCCGCCGGAGCCGGTGGCCGGGCCGGTGGTGTCGCCCGGGTTGCGCGGGTGACCGATGTCCTCGGGACGGTCGGTGTTGAACGCGGTGCTGTGGCCAAGGCCCATCGGCGTGTCGTCGGAGCTCGACACCATGAGCACGACCGCGACCACGACGCCGATCAGCAGCAACCCGGCGACGCCGATCAGCATGAACAGGCCGCGGCGGTGCGTCTGCTCGACGTGCGCGGGGGCGACCACGCTCTCGCCCGCGCCGGCGAAGTCGGTGCCGAGCAGCGCGTTCGGAGCGCCGAGCGGCGTGCCGACCTCTTCGGGCGACAGCTTCGCGACCGACGCGGTCACGCGATTGACGGGCCCGGTGACGCGACCGACCGGGCCGGTGGCGCGGCCGACCTGGCCCGGCTGGCCCGCGACGGGTGCGCGCGAGTTGCGCCGCGCATCGGCGGGCGGCTTGACGAGATCCTTGAGGTTGACGACGCGCGAGACCTCGCCGATGTCGAGGTTGTCGTCCTCGACGCTGCCGTCGCTGTGATTGCCCGCGAGCGAGTCGAGCGAGAGCGGCGCCGGCTTCGCCGCAGGCTTGGGCTCGGGCTTCACCGGCCTCTTCGCCTCGTACTCGAACGCGCGCTTGTTCGCGACCGCGGGCTCGCCGATGGTCTCGAGGTCGTCGTTGAACGGCGGCGCGCCGACCGCGGTCATCGAGTCGCCGGACTCGCTGCTGTCGAACACGGCCGCGAGCGCGGCGGCGCCCGGCGACGGCGTGCCGACGCCCTGCACCGTGCCGGGACGCATCGGCCCCGTGCCCTTGCCCGGGATCGCGGCGGGGACCGAGCCGTTCTTGGCGTTGGGTGCGGATCCGGCCTTGCCGACGACGGACGGGATCGCGGGCACCGAGCTGCTCGCCTTCGCCCCCGCGGGGATCGCGGGCACGCGCCCACTCTGCTTCGCGGCGGCGGGAATCGGCGGTGCGGCCGCACCGGCGCCGTTCGTCTTCATCGGCGGCGACCCGGCGAGTGGCGACGGCGATGCGGAGATCGGCGGCAGCGTCGTCGACGCGCTCTTCTCGAGCGATGCCATCGTCGCCGCGAACAGCGGCTTCGGCTCTTCTTCGACAGGCTGCGGCACCTGCGGCGCGGCGGCGAGCGGTGCACGCGGTTGCGCGCGCGGCATCGGCGGCGGGGCCTTCGGCAGCTCGGGCTTCTTGCGGAGCCCGCGGAAGTGACTGACCTTGTCGACGGGAAGCCAGTCGTCGAAGCCCTCGCTCCAGCAGTGGAGGTCGGCCTCGAATGCCTTGCCCGCGACCCAGCGCTGCGCCTCGGCGAGCGAGAACGGACCGGACTGGTCGCCGTCGATCGAGACGTACCACTCCTCCTCGAGTGCCGGCGGCGGCTTCGCGAGCTGCGCGGAAAATGCAGCGTTGAGCGAGCTCGCAGGTTTGCTCTCCTGGATCGCCGGCGCCATCGTGGTCGGGTGGCGGCTGCGCTCGCCCGGAGCCGCGTCGTCACCCGCGTCCATGCCCTCGCGCACGGTGATGACGTTCGCGCAGTTCTTACAGCGGATCTTGAGGATCTTGCCGCGGACCCGATCGTCACCGATCGAGTAGCGGGTCTTGCAGCGGTCGCACAAAAACTTCACGCCACGCCCCCCGGGCGGACGTCACGTTTGCGGCCGAAAGCGCTGCGCGACACGAGACCTCATTGTGCCCAATAACTTCAATGCCTGCAAAGGGGTACGGCTCAGTGAGCGCGCCGCTCCGAGCCGTTCTCTGAGCCGGTCTCCGAGGTCCCCGCGTCCACAGCCTCCGGAGGCACCGATTTGGGCCTGCGCCGAGCCACCGGAACGGGGGAGATCACGATGATGTCCCGGATCTTGTCGCCCTCGCGCGTGGTGAGGAGACCTCCGACCTCGATCGCGTCCGGGTGGCTGGCCAGCTCGAGGTAGAGGTCGAGATCGCGTAGATCGGCGCCGATCCAGCGGGCGCTGGCGGCCGTCAGCTGGTAGAGCGGCGTCGGTTCGACCGACCGGACCATCTTGATGCCGTTCTCGAGCCGGTAGGCGACGAGCGACCACACCCGCGCCTGCGGTTCGTCGGTCCGGGTGATCGCGACCAGCTCGTCGCGGCCGTCGGTCCGCAGCGGCGCCGCGAACACCAGCCCGCGCGCGGGCGCCGAGGCCACGTGGCCGTCCTTCGCGGTGACCGTGAGCTCGTTGTCATCGTAGGTGACGACCTCGCCACCGACCGACATGCACGCGCCGAACGAGTGCGGCTTGTCGGGATCCGGAGCGGGACGCTGGCAGTCGCCGCTGCCGGCCGCCGTCGCCGTGCCGGCCTGCTTGTCCGCGGTCACGACGAGCGCGACGACGCGGTCGCCCTCGATCACGACGTGGAGGTTGCGCATGCTCGCCGGCACGACGATGCGCGGATCGCGCGCGAGATCCGGATCGTCGACCGCAGGGCCGAGCGCGCGCGAGACCTCGTCGCGGGTCGAGCCGACGTGGAGGTTGCTCTCGGTGCGTGCGATCTCGTCGCGCACCACGGCGACGAAGCTCGCCTTGCCCTGGGGCTCGCCGCCGATCAAGATCGCGTCGTCCTCGGCGCGCAGCAGATCGCGGTGGACGACGCCGGTCACATTGAACTGCGCGACGCGCGGGCCGCTGGGCAGCTGATCGAGCAGCTCGGCGAGCGAGGCGCCGAGGCGATACGGGCCCACGCCGTCGGCGCGAATTCCATAGGGCGCCAGCGCCCGCACGCCGCGCGTCGGCGGCTCGATCACGCGGCGCGAGTGCTCGGGGTCGCGCTTGACCAGGGGCGGACCATGATCGGAGCACGCCGTGACGAGCGCCAGCGCGAGGAGCAGTCTCACTTCACGAGGATATACGCTGCGAGCGACGCCACTGCCACGGCAAGCGCGAGCACGATGAGCCACGGGAGCTTGGACGATCCCGAGCGTGCGAGCAGCGCAGCACCGATCGCGGGCGATCCGGGCGGTGGCGGCGATGTCGGCCGGAGCGGTTCGGGCGTGCGGCGCGCGGGCGACGGCGAAAGCGGCGGCGGTATGGTGGCGGCGCGCGCCATCGACGGCGGGGTCGGCTTCGGTGGCGGCGTCACCGGCTCGGTCGGCACGTCGACGTCGCCCGGAGCGTCCTCGCCGCTCTCGTCGCCCTCCCCGCCTTCGATCTCGGCGGTGCGCATGCGCTTGACCGGGTTCGTCGGAGGGGCGACATCCTCGTCGGCCGCATCCCCGGTCTCGCCGCGCGTGAGCGGTGAGTCGCCGCGCACCGGATGCATGCCGCTCGGCCGCACCGGCACCGGCGTACGCATCGCGCGCAGCTCGGCGAGCTCCATGTGGAGCGCGGCCGCAACATCGGCTTCGGGCTGCTCGACGTCCTCCCACAGCGGTGCCTGCTCGGGGCCCGGCGCGCCCTCGGTCGGCGCGTAGCCGTCGAAGACCTGGCTGTCGAAGTCGAGATCATCGCCGCCGCCGCCGGCGCGCGCCTCGGCCTCGGAGATCAGCTCGGGACGCCGCGTGCCGCCCGACGCGATCGAGAGCATGTCGAGGTAGCGCGCGATCCGCACCGGTCCCGAGTGCAGCTTCTCGTCGCGCAGGAAGCTCTCGAGGTCGTCCGCGAGGTCGTAGGCGGTCTGGTAGCGGTCCTCCGGATGCTTCTCGAGCGCGCGCATCACGATCGACTCGAGCGCCGGCGGGAAGTTTCGCCGCGCGAACGTCGGCGGCTCGACCTGGCCGTCGATCAGGCGCTGCACGACTTCTTGAGCTGGGCCTCGATAGAGTCTGCGCCCGACCGTGATCTCGTAGAGCACGATGCCGAGCGAGAAGATGTCGCTGCGGTGATCGACCTCGTTGCGCGCCGCCTGCTCGGGCGACATGTAGCTGAGCTTGCCCGGCAGCACGTCGCTCCGCGACGCCTGGCCCTTCGCGCGCGCGATTCCGAAGTCGATGATCTTGAGGAAGCCGTCCTGCGTGACGAGCAGGTTCGACGGCGAGATGTCGAGGTGGACGATCTCGAGCGGCGTGCCGCCGAGTGCCGTGCCTTCGGCGCCGCGCTTGGCGTGGAAGTAGCCCATGCCTGCGGCGGCCTGACGGATCAGCTCGACGGCGTGCTCGAGCGGCAGGAACCGGCCGTGCGAGATGCCACGGCGGCACAGCTCGTTGAGCTCCTCGCCGATGATGTACTCCATCGCGATGTACGGGATGCCCTCGTTCTCGTCGACGTCGTAGACGTGGACGATGTTGGGGTGGTTGAGCTGGGCGCCG
>Ga0070678_100002451_pt1 | contig 10163 bp, 10 predicted proteins | sample KBSM73metaG_FD_65647 | JGI IMG/M metagenome (GOLD analysis project Ga0070678, IMG submission 65647) | Miscanthus rhizosphere microbial communities from Kellogg Biological Station, Michigan, USA - KBS M7-3 metaG | ecosystem: Host-associated > Plants > Roots > Rhizosphere > Soil ...
GTCGACGCGATCGCCTTGGCGGCGTAGCGAGCGCTGATCGCGGCATCGAGCGGGTCGACGTCAGGCACTGGAGACGTCCTCGACTGCAGCAGGGATGCGGCCCATCACAACGTCGGCGGCGGACGGAAAGCAGCTGATGCAGACGTCGTTCACCCGGTACAGGCGCGCGGTCCCCGCTTTCTCCATCAGCACGAAGCGGGTCTCGGCCAGCACAGCCAAGTGGTGCGACACCGTCGACTGTCCGATCTGGACGCGCCGGACGATCTCCCCGACCGGGAGCGGCCGGCCAACGGAGGCGAGCAGGTGCAGGATCTGCACCCGGCTCGGATCGGAGAGTGCACGGAACCAGCTGGCATACGTCTCGGCCATGTCCCGATCGAGCACTTCTCCATCCATCGACTATCGACGATGAACGATGAGCTGGCTGAGGTCAAGCCCTGGTGTCGGTGAGGGCGGCGGCGACGGCAGCGAGACGAGCGGGGACGGCGCGGTAGTAGGCCCAGCTGCCCCGCTTCTCGCGGGTCACCAGACCGGCGTCATGCAGCACCTTGAGGTGATGGCTGACCGTCGGCTGGGACAGCCCGACCGGGTCGGTCAGGTCGCACTGGCAGGCCTCACCGCCCTCGGCTGCCTGGATCACCGACAGCAGCCGCAGCCGGGCCGGGTCGGCCAGCGCCTTGAGTACGTGGGCCAGGTCCGCCGCCTGGTCGGCGTCCAGCGGGGCGCCGCCGATCGGCGGGCAGCACGGGACCTCGGCGGAGACGTCGATCACCGGCAGTTCGGTGCGGGCGGCGGGCACGCACTCGAGTCTGCCACGAACATTGACAACCGTCGATGTGCCGGTGCATGGTCGACGCATCGACGTTCATCAATATCGAGGAGGATCCATGGGTAGGGTGCAGCTCGCGCTCAACGTGAGCGACGTGGACGCTGCGGTCGCCTTCTACAGCAAGCTTTTCCAGGCCGAGCCGGCCAAGCGCCGGCCGGGCTACGCCAACTTCGCGATCGCCGACCCGCCGCTGAAGCTGGTCCTGCTCGAGGCCGCCGACACGGACGCCCGCGGCTCAGGCACGGCCGGCGCGCTGAACCACCTCGGCATCGAGGTCGCGTCGACCGATGAGGTGAACGCCGCGACTGCGCGTCTGGCCGACGCCGGCCTGGCCACAGCCGGGGAGGCGAACACCACCTGCTGCTACGCGGTGCAGGACAAGGTATGGGTCGACGACCCGGACGGGGCGCCGTGGGAGGTCTACACCGTCCTCGCCGACGCCCCGGCCGAGGTCACGACGCCCGGTCGGGTCGGTGATTCCGCCTGCTGCGGCGGGACGGCGGATGCCGAGAGCACTCCGGCACGGCCGGCCGCGGCAGCCTGCTGCTGACGAGGGAGTCCGGCCCGGCAGCTCAGGAACGGGCTTCCGGGCGGACCGCCTCGACGCCCCATGCCGGCAGGGTCGTCCAGCGTCCAGACGTCCTCGGACGTGGCTGGTCGTCGGTCGTTCGCCGCGCGAGGATGGCCCGACCGGCGACCGTTGCGACAGGAGGCTGGCGTGAACCGTCACTCAGTCCAGGCGGAGATGCAGCGAGCCGGAGCGGAGTTGCGCGCCCTTGCGACGCAGGCATCTCCGGCCGACCTGCGCCGCGGCTCGGCAGGGACTCGCTGGACGAACGAGCAACTCCTGTTCCACATGGTGTTCGGCTACATGATCGTCCGGGCCCTGCTACCGCTGGTACGGCTGTTCGGTCGGCTGCCCGACCGAGCCGGCCGCGTCTTCGCCGGACTCCTCAACGCGGGCCGTCGACCGTTCCACCTCGTCAACTACCTCGGCTCATGCGGCGGTGCGCTGGTCTTCCACGGACCACGACTGATCCGGCGCATGGATCGCACCGTGGCAGCCCTGAGCAACAAGGTGGACGGTGAGACGGACGCGGCCCTGAGCCGAACGATGCACTTCCCGGTCGACTGGGACCCTTTCTTCCGCGACCGGATGACGCTGCTCGACGTCTACCACTACGGCACCCAGCACTTCGACTTTCACCGGCAGCAACTCACCCTCGGTCCCGCCGGCCACAAGTGAGGCTGACCGGTCAGCCGACCGAACGCCTGGCGTCGAGCTGAGCCGCCGACTGGGAAGCGGCCGCAACGGGAGCGATCTCCACGGTCTCCCGGGCCAGACTCACCATCGTCCATCTCGATCGGGAGCCGCGCCGGTCTCGTGCCGACCGTCGCTGGTGGCGATCGGCCGTACCGCCTCGGCGCGAGGCGTTGATCGGCCGGCATGGTCGCGCGTACGGTACGGACGATCCCGAAAGCTAGTACGTCCAGTTCCGAATGGTGGACTTCATGCTGGATCTCGCCGTTCGTGGAGGAACCGTTGTCACCGGGTCTTCGGTGGTGCGGGCCGACCTCGGCGCCAGGGACGGGCGCATCGTGGTGGTCTGCGCACCCGGTGAGCTGACCGAGGACGCCGCGCAGGAGCTCGACGCCGGCGGCATGTGGGTGGTCCCCGGCGGCATCGACTCGCACGTCCACTTCAACCTCGACGTCACCGAGGCGATGAAGGCCCAGTCGGCGATCGACGGGTCCCGGGCCGGCGCCTTCGGCGGCACCACGACCTTCGTCGACTTCGCCTTCCAGTCCGGCGATGGCAGCGCGGTCGAGGCCGTGCAGCGCAAGCAGGAGGAGCTGGCCGGGCAGCGGCCGAACGTGGACTACGCGCTGCACGTGATGCTCACCGGCGCGCTCCCGTTCGCGGTGATGGACGAGCTGCCCGACCTCGTCGCCGGCGGGGTCCCGTCGGTGAAGATGTTCACCACGTTCGCCGCCGGCTCGGCCTCCGGCGACCTCTACTCCGACGACGGCCGGATCTGGGGCGTCATGCAAGCCGCCAGCGCCGCCGGCGGCCTCGTGATGGTGCACTGCGAGGACGACTGCATCATCGACTACAACGTCCGGCGGCTCTACGCGGCCGGTCGGCAGGCCGGTGCCAACATCGCCGAGGCGCGCCCGCCGCTGGCGGAGGAGGCGGCGATCCGGCGGATGATCGTGCTGGCCCAGCGCAGCGGTTGTCCGCTCTACGTGGTGCACGTCTCGTCCCGGTGGGGCGTCGAGGCGATCCGGGAGGCCCGCGGCCGGCGGCTGCCGGTCTACGGCGAGGTGCTGCACAACTACCTCGCCTTCACCGGGGACCGGTACGCCGGTGAGGACGGCCTGCTCTACCACAACTACCCGCCGTTGAAGTCCATGGACGACCAGGCCGCGTTGTGGGACGCGATCGCGGCCGGCGACCTCGACACGGTCGCCTCCGACGACTTCACCATCCCCAGGGCGGCGAAGCTGTCCGGGCCGGTCGTGGACAACGTGCCCGGCGGGCACAACGGCATCGAGACCCGGATGGACGTCGTCTACTCCGAGGGCGTCGCGTCCGGACGGCTGCCCATCCAGCGGTACGTCCGGCTGACCGCGGAGTCGCCGGCGAAGCTGTTCGGCCTCTATCCCCGTAAGGGCACGATCGCGGTCGGCAGCGACGCCGATCTCGCTGTCATCGACCCGCAGGCGCAGGAGACGCTCACCCTCGACCGGCTGCACTCGGCCTGCGACTACAGCCTCTGGGACGGCTGGAAGCTCACCGGAAAGGTGCGCGCGACCGTGCTGCGGGGGTCGGTCCTGGTCCGGGACGGCGCCTGGGTCGGTCCGGAGCGGATCGGCCGGTTCGTTCCGGGCACCGCTCCTACCGATCCGGTCGCGCCCTGACCTGAGTCCGATGTGGACGGTCTGCCCGGGTACGGCGCCGGCAGCGGGTCCCGGCGCCGGTGCCAGCGCCGGCGGTCGATGGTGAACCGTCCGCGTCCGGACGGTGGCGGGAGGACCGACGGCTGGAGCAGCAACGGTCCTTGCCGACCGGGCCACGGTCGAATCGTGACCCAGCAGATCTTGTCGACCCACCGGGGACACGGTAGCTTCCAGCATACGGTCGCCAGGGTTCCACAATGTGGTAAGCACTTCGGGAGGTGCGGCGCTATCGAGCAGTCCGCCGGACGAACCGGACGCCGGATTCCCGACTGCATCGGCTGATCCACCACCGGTCACGGCGTGTCGACCTGAACACAGGAGGTACGGGTGGGTAGGAACAGGACGCGGGCGCGGCGGACCGCGCTGGCCGCGGTGGCGTCGGTCGCGCTGGCGCTGGCAGCGTGTAGCACCGACTCGTCGAACTCGTCGAGCTCATCGGGTGGCAGCGCGGACGTGTCGGCGGCGGTCAAGGACAACGTGACGAAGTACATGGCGCAGCCGACCTTCACCGCGCCGGGTCCGGCCATCGACATCAGCGGGGTCAAGGGCAAGAGCATGTTCCTGATCCCCCTGGTGCCCAACCCGTTCAACCAGAGCATCCAGGAGACGATGCAGCGGATCGCCACCCAGGCCGGGATGAAGTTCACCATCTACCCGAACCAGGGGCAGGCGTCGCAGTGGGTGCAGGGCATGAACGCCGCCCTCACCGCGAAGCCGGACATCATCGTCCTCAGCACCGCGCCCGACCCGCGCGTCCTCCAGCCGCAGCTGAAGGCGGCCAAGGCGGCCGGGATCCCGGTGCTGGTCACCCACTTCTACGACGACTCCTCGCCGGAGCCTCCTGACTGCGAGGGCTGCGCGGCCGGCGTCACGGCGCTGGTGACCGCACCGTTCAACGTCGCCGGGAAGGCCGCCGCCGACTGGATCATCAAGGACTCCGGGGGCAAGGCCAACACGCTGGTGATCGGTGCCGGCGACATCCTGCCGAGCCCGGCGACGGTGCAGGTGGTCAAGCAGGAGTTCGCCGACCAGTGCGCCGGTTGCAAGGTCACGGAGATCAACATCCCGGTGGCGGACTGGAACACCAAGGTCCAGGGCCAGGTGCAGGCGGCGCTGACCAAGGACCCGTCGATCACCTACGTCTACCCGCTCTACGACGCGATGGTCTCCGGCGCGGTCCCCGCGGTGCAGACCGTGGGCAAGAAGGGCAAGGTCAAGGTCGTCAGCTACAACGGGTCGCCGTACGTGCTGAAGTACATCCAGGACGACAACATCGCCGCGATGGACGTCGGTGAGGACACCGTCGGCATCGGCTACGCGTCGATGGACCAGGCGTTCCGGATCCTGCTGAAGAAGCCGACCGTGCCGCAGCGCACGCCGATCCGGATCTGGGACGCCAGCAACGTCGACGAGACCGGCACCCCGCCCACCGTCGGCAAGGGCTACGGCAACGCGCTTCCGGAGGGATTCTCCAAGCTGTGGGGCATCTCGCAGTGACGGCCGCCCCGCTGCTGGAAGCGCGGGGGCTGACGAAGTCGTTCGGCGGCGCGCTCGCGCTCGACGGCGTCGACCTGACCGTTCTCCCCGGGGAGGTGCACGGCCTGCTCGGGGAGAACGGTTCGGGGAAGTCGACGCTCATCAAGATCCTGGCCGGCTACCACGTGCCGGACGCCGGGACGCTCTCGGTCGCGGGGCACGACGTACGGCTCCCGCTGCGGCCAGGTGAGTACCGCGAGCTCGGCTTCGAGTTCGTGCACCAGGACCTCGGGCTGGTGCCGTCGCTCAGCGTCGCCGAGAACCTGTTCCTCGGCGAGATCGCCGCACCGTCGAACCGGTACTTCCTGTCCTGGAGCCGGGCGGCTCGGCGGGCCCGGCAGGTGTTCGACCGGTACGGGCTGGCGATCGACCCGCGGGCCCGCACCGAGGACGTGCGGGCGGTGGAGCGGGCGCTGGTCGCGATCGTCCGCGCGCTGGAGGGACTGCGGGCCGAGGCCGGCGACCAGCAGCGGCCGACGCTGCTGGTGCTGGACGAGCCGACCGTCTTCCTGCCGCAGCACGAGGTGGCGCTCCTGTTCGACTTCGTCCGCGGCATCGCGGCCCGCGGCTCCAGCGTCCTGTTCGTCTCGCACGACCTCGACGAGGTGCGGGAGATCACCGACCGGGTCACGGTGCTCCGGGACGGCCGGGTGGCCGGCACCGTCACGACCGCCGCCACCAGTCCTCGGGACCTGGTCCACCTGATCATCGGCCGCCACCTGGCCGAGACCACGCCGCAGCCGCTCACCGAGGTGGCCACCACGCGGGAGGTGGTGCTGAGCGTGCGCAACCTGACCACCCGGTGGCTGCAGGACGTGTCCTTCGACCTGCACGAGGGCGAAGTGCTCGGGTTCACCGGGCTGGTCGGGTCCGGCTACGAGGATCTGGTCTACGCGCTGTACGGGGCGGTCCGGGGCAGCGCCGGCTCGCTGACCCTCGACGGACGCCACCTCGAGGTCGGCTCGCTGGGGCCGCACCGGGCGCTCGCGGAGGGCATCGCGCTGGTGCCGGCCGACAGGCAACGGGACGGCAGCGTGCCGACGCTGTCCGCGGCCGAGAACGTCAACATGCTCGTGCTCGACCGTTACTTCAGCGGCTTCCGCTTGCACCAGGGCGACCTGGACGAGAACGCGCGCCGGCTGATGACCGAGTTCGATGTACGCCCACCCCGACCGGAGCTCGACTACGGCTCGTTCTCCGGCGGCAACCAGCAGAAGGCGATGATGGCGAAGTGGCATCAGGTGCGGCCGCGCGTCCTGCTGCTGCACGAGCCGACCCAGGGCGTCGACGTGGGCGCCCGGCAGCAGATCTTCTCCCAGGTCCGGGAAGGCACCGCGGTCAGCTCGACGATCTGCGCCAGCTCCGACTACGAGCAGCTCGCGGCGATCTGCGACCGGGTCGCCGTGATCGGTCGCGGCCGGCTGCTCGGCATCCTCACCGGTGCCGACGTCACCAAGGACCGGATCGCCGACTTCTGCCTGCGTACCGCCGCGGACGAGACCGTCGCGACGCCGGACACCACCCCCTGATCGGGAGACTCATGGAGGAGCAGGACATGTCCTCGATCGAGAAGGTCACGCCCGAACAGGAGCGCGGCGGCGCACCGGGCCGGCCGGGCGCGGCCCGATCACCGGGCCGTCAGCGCGGGCGGTCCTCCGGCCAGGTGCTGGAGGCGCTCGCGCTCCCGGTGGCCTGGCTCGTGCTGATCGTCGTGTTCGGCGCGCTCCGCCCGGACACCTTCCTCACCAGTGGCAACGCCTCGTCGATCCTGGCGTCCCAGGCGGTCCTCGTGGTCGTCGCGCTCGGGCTGATCATCCCGCTGACCGGCGGCGACTACGACTTGTCGGTGGCGTCGGTGGTGTCGCTGTCCGCGATGCTGGTGGCGATCCTCAATGTCAACCGGGGCTGGCCGATCGGGTGGGCGATCGCCGTGGCCCTCCTCGCCGGTCTGCTGGTCGGCGTGGTCAACGGCGCCGTGATCGTGCTGCTCGAGATCGACAGCCTCATCGTCACGCTCGGCATGAGCACCTTCGTCTCCGGCCTCGTGCTGTGGATGAGCGGCTCCAACACGGTGAGCGGCATCTCGGAGCATCTGGTCAACCCGGTGATCGTCTGGCGGTTGGCCGGGATCCCGTTCGAGTTCTGGTACGCCATGGCTGTCGCCCTGATCGTCTGGTACGTGTTCCGCTACATGCCGGTCGGCCGGCGACTGCTCGTGGTCGGCCGGGGCCGCGAGGTGGCCCGGCTGTCCGGCATCCGGGTCGGACGGATCCGGTGGGTGTCGTTCGCCGTCTCCGCGGTGGTCGCCGCCTTCGGCGGCATCCTCTACGCGGGCACGTCCGGTGCGGCCGGCCCGACCTCCGGCCTCGAGCTGCTGCTGCCGGCGTTCGCGGCGGCGTTCCTCGGCGCCACGACCATCCACCCTGGACGGTTCAACCCCTGGGGCACGGTGATCGCCGTGTACTTCCTGGTCACCGGCATCACCGGGCTGCAGTTGCTGGGCGCCGAGTCGTACGTGCAGAACCTCTTCTACGGGGCCGCCCTGGTGCTCGCCGTGGTGTTCTCCCAGATCGTCCGGCGACGCCGTGCCAGCCGAGCCCTCTGACCCGGCCGGCGCCTTCGCCGACCCTCTGGCCGAGCGGTTGTGGACCGCGCGCGCGCAGCACCGGCTCCTCCCGCCCGACGAGGGCTGGTCCGCGGTGGACCACTCGCGGGCGGCGGCCATCGCGACCGAGCTCTACCGGCGCGCCGGGGCGGGCGTGCCGACGGCGTGGAAGCTGGGCGCCCTGGACGAGCCGGCCAGGGCACGGCTCGGGCTGGACCGGCCGCTGGTCGCCCCCGTGCTGCCGGACGGGCTGCACACCGACGCCGGCGAGCTGACGCTGGAGCTGGCGCGGTTCTGCCAGCCCAAGCTGGAGGCCGAGGTGGGCCTCGTCCTGGACGGCTCGGCCGAGCCGCAGGTGACCGCCTGCGTGGAGATCGCGGACTGCCGCTTCGCCGGCTGGCGGCCGCCGCCGGGCGTCGCCGTCGCCGACTTCGGGCTGCAGGGGGCGATGGTGTTCGGGCCGGGCCGGCCGGCGCCGGGCGAGGTCGGCGTCGAGGTGCGGCACGACGGTCGCGCGGTCGCCACCGCCCGGGCGGCGGTGGCCGACGTGACCGCCCGGCTGGACCTGGTGCGGCCGCTGCTGACCGCCCGAACAGGGCGCGTGCTGGTCGCCACCGGCGCGATGACCGGGCTGCTCGACGCCGCGCCGGGCCGGTGGGAGTTCGTCTTCGCCGGTACGACGACCGTCACTGTGACGTTGCAATGAAGACCTTGCCGGCCTCCACCTGGCCCCTTACGATTCCAGATAACGGTAGTTCCGTTCCGAAATGTGGATCGCCATGACCTCCGGTACGTACTCCGTCGACAGCAGCGGCGGTCCGCCGCTGCGGGGCGTGCGCGTGCTCGAGCTGGGCAACTTCATCGCCGCGCCGACCACCGGCCGGCTGCTCGGCGAGTTCGGCGCCGAGGTCATCAAGATCGAGCAGCCGCGGGTCGGCGACCAGGTGCGGCACTGGCGGCTGTCCCGCGGCGAGACGTCGATGATGTGGCGAACGCTCGGCCGGAACAAGAAGTCGGTCACCATCGACATCCGCACCGCCGAGGGGGCGGACCTGGTCCGCCGGCTCGCGGCCCGGACCGACGTCCTGGTGGAGAACTACCGGCCCGGCAAGCTGGAGTCCTGGGGTCTGAGCCCGCCGGTGCTGCGGGAGCACAACCCGCGGCTGGTGCTGGTCCGGATCTCCGGCTACGGGCAGACCGGGCCGTACCGGGACCGGCCCGGGTTCGGCGGGGTCGCCGAGGCGATGGGCGGGCTGCGCCACGTCACCGGCTATCCCGACCGGCCGCCGACCCGGGTCGGGGTGAGCATCGGCGACACGCTGGCCGGGATGTACGGGGTGATCGGTGCGCTGATGGGCCTGCTGGCCCGGGACCGCGGTCGCGTCGAGCAGGGCGAGACCATCGACGTGGCCCTGCACGAGGCGGTCTTCTCGGTGATGGAGTCACTGCTCCCCGAGTACACGGCGTACGGCGTGGTCCGCGGCCGGCACGGCAACGAGTTCCCCGGCGTCGCCCCGTCGAACACCTATCCCTGCCGAGGCGGCGACTGGATCGTGATCGGCGGGAACGCGAACGGCATCTACCACCGGCTGATGGAGGCGATCGGCCGGCCGGACCTGGCCGAGGACGAGCGCTTCCAGGACAACACCGGCCGGGCCGCGCACAGCCGGATGCTCGACGAGGTGATCGGCTCGTGGACCGCGGCCCGGTCGCTGGCCGAGGTGATGGCCGTGATGGTCGACGCGTCGGTGCCGGCCGGGCCGATCTACGCGGCGCAGGACATGCTGGCCGATCCGCACTTCCGCGAGCGCGGCGTGCTGCTCGACGCGGACGTTGTCGTCGACCGCGACGTCGAGCGGGTCACCTTCCCCGGCATCGTGCCGAAGCTCGACCAGATGCCCGGCGAGGTTCGCTGGCTCGGGCCCGAGCTCGGTGAGCACACCGCGGAGGTGCTCGCCGAGCTGCTCGGTGTCTCCGACGCCGAGCTGTCCGACCTGCGCAAGCGAGGGGTGGTGTGAGCATGGCTCACCCGGAATCCGTCACGATCACCGACGTCGCGTTGCGGGACGGGCTGCAGAACCACCCGCGCACGGTGCCGACGGTGACGAAGCTCGTCCTGCTCGACCGGCTGCTCGACGCCGGGATCCGCTCGATGGAGGTCGCCTCGGTGGTGCACCCGCGGCTGGTGCCGCAGATGGCCGACGCCGAGGCGGTGCTGCGCGGGCTGCCGGC
>Ga0070678_100002454_pt1 | contig 10160 bp, 10 predicted proteins | sample KBSM73metaG_FD_65647 | JGI IMG/M metagenome (GOLD analysis project Ga0070678, IMG submission 65647) | Miscanthus rhizosphere microbial communities from Kellogg Biological Station, Michigan, USA - KBS M7-3 metaG | ecosystem: Host-associated > Plants > Roots > Rhizosphere > Soil ...
CTGGTCGGGCAGGGTGCGCCTCGAGTAGGTCGATCTATTCCGTCTTTCCGAACTCGCGGGCGGCGATCGCGAGCGCGACCAGGCCGGTCGCCGCCACGATCAGGATCTCGAACACCACCGGCATCGTGACGCCCGGGAAGCCGTGGATGCCGAGCTCGCCGAGCACGACCTTGCGCATCGGATCGACCGCGTAGGTCAGCGGATCGACCATCGTCGAGATCTTGAGCCACGTCGGCAGGTTCGCCATCGGGAACAGCGCGCCCGACAGGAAGAACATCGGCATGATGATGATCTGCACGAGCGCCATGAACGCCTGGAACGACTTGATGCGGACCGCGACCAGCACGCCGATCGAGGTCACCGCGAACGACAGCACGACGAGCAGCCCGAGCAGCTCGAGCATGAGCACCGGCGAGTAGGGGATGCCGACCAGTGGGCCGATCGCGAGCACGATGAGACCCTGCGTCATGCCGGCCGTCGCGCCGCCGAGCGCCTTGCCGACGACGATCGCGCCGCGGCGGACCGGGGCGACCAGCATCTCGCGCATGAAGCCGAACTCGCGGTCCCACACGATCGAGCCGGCGGAGAAGAAGCACGTGAACAGCGTCGCCATCGCCATCACGCCCGGATACAGGAACACGCGCAGGTCGAGCTCGCCGGTGGGCCGCATGCCGGCGCCCATGCCCGTGCCGAACACGAACAGGTAGAGCATCGGCTGCAGCGCGCTCGCGAACATGCGCGGCTTGTCGTGCCAGAACCGGATCAGATCGCGATGCCACACGATGCGCACCGCGCGCAGGTCGTTCTTGAACGAGCGCGGCGGTACCGTGACCGACACGGTGTCCATCAGCCTCGCCTCCGCGGGCGGGTCGCGACGGCCTGCTCGAGCGCGCTCGCCTCGCGGTCGCGGATCGTCATGCCGGTGAACGTGAGGAACACGTCGTCGAGCGACGGCCGCGCGACCGAGATCGCCTTGATCGGCACGCCGAGCTCGGCGAACAGCCGCGGCACGAACGCCTCGCCGTTGGCGACGCCGAAGGTCACCGCGCCCTCGCGCATGTGTGCCTCGAGCTGGAACCTCGCCGCCAGCGCGGCGATCGCCGCCGCATCGTCGGAGGTGCGGATCACGACGCGATCCTTGCCGACCTTCGCCTTGAGGTCTTCGGGCGTGCCGAGCGCGACGATCTTGCCGCCATCGATGATCGCGATGCGATCGCAGTACTCGGCCTCGTCCATGTAGTGCGTCGTCAGGAAGATCGTGATCGTCTCCTTGAGACGCAGCTCGCGGATGTAGCTCCAGATCGAGACGCGGGTCTGCGGATCGAGCCCGACCGTCGGCTCGTCGAGGAACAGCACGCGCGGCGAGTGCATGAGGCCGCGGGCGATCTCGAGCCGGCGCTTCATGCCGCCCGAGAACGTCTGCACGAGGCTGGCGCGCCGGTCCCAGAGGCCGACCATCTCCATCACCTGTTGCAGGCGCGGCCGTACCGTCGCACTCGGGATGCCGTAGAGCTCGGCGTGGAACTTGAGGTTCTGCTCGGCCGACAGGTAGTCGTCGAGCGTCGTGTCCTGGAACACCAGGCCGATGTGGCGGCGGACCTCGTCGCGCTGGGTGGCGACGTCGAATCCGGCGACCTTCGCCTCGCCCGCGCTCGGGCTGGCGAGCGTGCACAGGATCTTGATCGTGGTCGACTTGCCGGCGCCGTTGGGCCCCAGGAAGCCGAAGATCTCGCCGGGCGCGACCTCGAGATCGATCCCGCGGACGGCCTCGAGATCGCCGTAGCTCTTCTTCAGGCCACGCACGGAGACCGCGTTCACGCGGCGACTGTGGCAGCTACCCGCGGGGCTGTCTACCCTGGCGGCCCTCGCGACGTTCGCCGCGCGCCAGTCGCTTGGCCATCTTGCGCAGCGCCTTCGCTGCATGCCGGCGCTCGCGCGGCTCGAGCACGCCATCATGGTTGCGATCGAACCGCTCGAGCAGCATCTGGCGGAACGCCGCGCGCGGAGGCACCGCTTCGACACCGACGCCGACCTGCGCACCAGGGGGTGGCCCGCCGTAGGGCTGAGCGGAAGCAGTTCCAACCAGCAGAGCCATGAGAAGAACCGCGAGCTTCATGTGGTGATGACTGCGGCCCGCCCGCGAATGTTAAAAAAGCACTTCGCGTCTTCGCGTTAATCCGGGTCAGGGGCACGGATCCATTAACCCGCCAGGTGCGGGCACCGTCGGGACGCCGTCGCGCAAGTAGCTCTCGAGGTAGCAGCCGTACTGGTGCTTCACCGCGTCGAGCTGTCGGTAGATGTAGTGCGGATCGACGATGCCGTCGCCCATGTACTGCACGACCACCCGCGTCTTGCCGTTCTGGTTGGCCTTGACCGGATACGACAGGAGGCCGTCGAGGTGCGCGAGCGCGAGGCCCTGCTGCATCTCCGGCCATACCTGGTCGCCGGCCTCCTGGTTGCCGTAGGCGAGGGCAGCCGCGTTGTAGACGGTGGTCTGGAAGTACGAGTCGTCCTTGCCGACCGGCTCGTAGATGTTGCGGTCACCGAGGCGCGCCATGTAGACGAGCGGCTCGGCGGGCTCCCACGCGAGCGCCATCACGTCCATCGCGGGGTGGATGAACGAGAGCGTGGTGTCGTCGACGCCGAGCGCCGTGGCGAGCAGCTCGCGCGCGCCGGGCACCGTCTTGGTGTCGAGGATCATCAGGTTCCAGTAGCCGCCTGCGCCGGTCGGCACGAGCGTCGGGAACCGCGGTTCGACGGCGCCGACCATGTTCGTGTACATGCCGCCCATCGACTGCCCGCCGGCCATCAGCTTCTGCGGATCGAAGAAGTGGTCGCCGGTCGGCGTGGAGATGCCGGTGCAGGCTGCGAGCGTCGCCTGCGGGACGTGGAGCGCGAGCAGCGCGTCGAGGAACATCCGCTGCTCGAACACGCCCTGCTGGAACGTGTGCGGGAACGCGTAGAGGTTGTTGATGTTGAGATACGAGTAGTCGGTCGCGTTGACGAGGCGCTCGGGGTTGACCGGCATCGCGGCCGACGCGGCAGCGATCCCGTGGAGCGCGACGACGTAGCCGGGGCCCTTGCCGGGCGCCGGCATGTCGCTGGAGTCGGGCGACGGCCCGAGATCGACAACCCCCGTCGAGAGCCCGCCCGAGCCGTGGAAGAACTGATACAGCGGCCAGCCGGTCGCCGGCATCGCGCTCTTGGGGAGCGTGATGGTCAGCGGGATCGTCATGTCGCCCTGCTTCTGGGGGACATCGTTGGCGTCGAGCACGAACCCGCCGAGCGTGTCGAACGGCTGCGTGCCCATCTGGAACTGCGGCATCGTGATCGTGCCGCTGAGCCGGCAGAACCCGTCGTAGGTCGCGTCGCCGACGAGCGTCAGGTTGTCGATCGTCGGGTGATATTGCGTGTGGATCGAGTCCGAGCGCTTCGCGACGCGCGAGACCTCGTCGCCGGTCGTGAACTCCGTCGACACGAGCACGTCCGCCTTCGCGATCGGCAGCGCGCCTGCGAGCGCGTCGGACATCTTCCAGCCCGCCGGCGAATCGAAGCCCGGCGCGAAGTCCTTCGCGATCACGTACGCGTACTTCGCGTCGCCGCGCATCACGAAGCCCGGCACCGGCGCGATTGCGACGAGGTTCGAGGTCGCGTAGCGATCGGTCGGCAGCACCTGCACGACGATCGGCACGGTGGACTTCTTCTCGATGTCGACGAGGTAGGCCTTGCCGTCGGTCGCCGCCGGCGGCGCGGTGAACCGGAAGTACGCGATCGACATCATCGGCCAGCCGTGCCGCTCGGGGACATCCGAGAGCAGGCTCGCGAGGATCGGCACGTTGCGCGGGTTCGGGAAGCCGGTGATGTCGGGCGCGCCGTTCGCGTCGAGCCGCGTGTCGGAGGGCCACGGCGCGTTCCAGAACGTCTCGGCCGTGTCGTGCTTCGCGTCGAAGAACACGGTCGGCGCGTCGCTGCCGCAGGCGGCAAGCGCAAGAACAGCTGCTGCGTACTTCATCCGGATACCTTGCTGCCGACTCGCCCGGCGCGGCGGCGTTCGGTAGCACCGGCACGCACGCGATCGAGGAAGGCCGAGGAGAGCATCGCGTCGTCGGGAATGAACGCGACGCGCGCACTGTGCAGGAGGGCGCGATCCTTCTCCGACACGTCGCCGATCAACACGAGGTCGGTCGCGTCGAGCGCGTCGATGCCGCGCACGTACATGCACAGCTCGAGCGCGTTCATCATGCCGCGCAGCGTGGCATCGACGAACACGAGGTCGGGCTGATCGCGGTTGAGCTTGTGGGCGGCGTCGGTGCCTTCGCCGGCGGTCTCGACGAGCGCGGCGGCGTGCGCGCGGCGGCCCAGGCTCCACAGCCAGCGTGCGCGCGCCGTATCGTCGTCGACGATCAACACGCGCAGCGGGCGCACCGCGCTGCCGATCCGCTCGAGCATCGCGTCGAGCTGCGAGAGCACATCGGCGGCCGAGCGCGGGCGTGCCGCGGGCTGCTTCGCGAGCAGCCAGTCGACGAGGTCGCTGAGCTCGCCGGGCAGGTCGCGCCGCAGATCGGCAATGCGCGGCGGCGGCGCGTGCGCGTGGCCGTCGAGCTCGCGGTCCGGATCGGCATCGGCAAACGGCGGCTCGCCGCACGCCAGCTCGATCGCGACGCAGCCGAGCCCGTACAGATCGATCGCCTCGGCCGCCGCGGGATCGCCGCCGTCGACCTCGCCGCGCACGACCTCGGGCGCCAGGATCTGGCCATGCGGCCCGAACGCCGGCACCTGCGATAGCGACAGCCGGCCGAGCACGAGCCGGCCATGCTGCTCGGGACACACCAGCACGGTCGCGCCCGAGATGTCGCCGACCGCGATGCCGGCTTCGTGCGCGCGCGCGACCGCTGACACCAGCGTGCGCAGCCGGCTCAGGTACACGTCCGGACGCAGCGGCTCGACGAGCTCCTCGTGCAACAGCCGGCCGGTGACGCGCTCGCCGACCGCGAACTCGACGCCGTTGTGCGCGCCCATCCCATGGACCTGGACCGCGCACGCATCGCTGACCGCCGCGCAGCGCCGTGCCTCGGTGATCAAGGAAGGCAATCCCGGGTCGCGCCATGCGAGCTTCAGCGCGACGAGCCGGTCGAGCAGCATGTCGCGCGCCTCGAACACGACCCCGTCCTCGGTGCGCGCGATCTCGTCCCTCACCTGGTAGGTCGACGCGACCACCTCACCGGCGCCGAGCGCCCGGTGCGTGCTCTCCCGGTAGCCGGCAGGAGGCGTGAAGCTTTGCATGCCGGCCATCGCGCCCTTCATATCACCAAGCCATCAGGATCGCACCGCCGGCGACGAGCACCGCCCCTGACACCTGAGCGCGACTCGGGCGGTCGCCGATAGCGGCTGCGATCACCGTCGCAAACAGCACCGACATGTTGCGCGAGGTCAGCACGAATCCGGCTCCTCCGGTGGTCAGCGCCTGGATCAGGATGAGGAACGAGCCGCCGCAGATGATGCCCATCAGCACGATCCGCCCGGTCCTCGCGCGGAGCACCCCCGTGACCCCACGCACGCGCGCGGCATTGAGCCCCGTGGCGACCGCGAGCGCGACTGCGAACACGGCCGACGAGCTCCCGCCGGACTCGAGCGCGAGCTTGTAGGCGAGGTGATAGCCGGCGATCGCGACCGCGCACACCGACGCCCACGCGAGCGCGGAGCGGTTGGCCGCCTTCGGCATCCCGGTGAGCACGACGCCCGCGAGCACGACCGCGCTGCCCGCGATCGCGAGCGCCGAGACATGCTCGTGCAACAGCGCGATCGAGATCGGATAGATCACGACGATCGCGCCGCCGCGCGACACCGTGTAGACCGTACCGAGCGGCCCGCGATCGAGCGCCCGCGCCAGCGTCACGAAGTACACCCACTCGAGCACACCTGCCGCGAGCCCCCAGCCGGCCGCCACCGGGCTCGCGAACGGCGCCTCGCCGAGAGCCCAGCGCACGCTCGCGACGACCACCGCGAGCAGCGTCGCGACGGCGACCGCGCCGACAAGTCCGCGATCTTTGTCGGGTTCTGTGCGCAGCATCGCGTTCCAGACTGCGTGCATTAACGCAGAAATCATCACCAGCGCGAACGTCACGGCCCTAGACTCTAGCAATGCGGTACCTGTTCGTGGCGGTGACAGTGGCGGGGATCGCGGCGCCGATGGTCGCGGACGCCAACTCCGGTGACCTGCCGCCGATGTGGTTCGAGCTCGGCGCGACGGCGATGCACTACACGCCCGACAAGATCGACACCAACGCGTCGATGTATCATGTCGAGACGGCCCCGGCCGATCATGGCCTCGCGGCCGTGGGCGGCAGGCTACGCGCGCTGGTTGCGGTCGACGACCACTGGTACTTCGGGATGGAGTCCGACCTCGCGCACTTCGACGGCCCGACGCTCGCCGGAACCTGGATCGAGCGCGGCGCGACGATGACGACGCCGATCACGACCGCTGGCTCGATCGAGCAGCTCAAGCCGGTGATCGGTGTGCGCGCGCCGCGGGGGCGCTACTGGGTCGCGGGCGAGCTCTCGCCCGGCCTTCAGATCGCGCAGTACGAGACGACGAATGTCCCGAACTCGGTCGAGCCGTGGACGCAGGCCTGGTACGTGCTCGAGGCCCACGCGGTCGGCAGTGTGTGGATCGCACCGCGACTGAGCCTGACGCTCGAGACGTCGATCGATCTCGCGCACGTGGATCGCATGCAGGCCGCGCTGATGGTCGGCGGCCACTTCGATCAGCGCTAGTCGCGCTGCGCCCAGAATCCCGACATCACGGGCCACAGCCGGTCGGCGGCCTTCTTGGAGACCACGGCGCCGACGTGACCGCCGCGCTGCACGACGAGCTGCTTGTCGGTGGCGGCGATCCGGTCGATCAGCGGCGCCGCCGACGGCAACGGCACGATGTGATCGTCCTCGAACGCGAGCGCCATCGTCGGGCACTTGATCTGCGAGAGCTCGGCCGGGCGGCCGGCCAGCGTGAAGCCGCCGTGGATCAGCGCGTTGCCGCGGTAGAGCTGCTCGATGTACTGGACGTAGCAGGCGCCCGGGAACGACACGTTGTCGGTGCCCCAGCGCTCGGTCGAGAGGAAGCTCTCGAGGAACTCGTCGTCCCACGCGCGGTCGAGCAGGGCGACCAGCTTCTGCGCGGTGAGCGTGGGCTTGAGCAGCTGGAAGCTCGCCTGCATCAGCGGCCACGGGATGTTGCCGAATGCCTCGAAGATCGCGCGGACGTCGAACGTGGGCGTGCGCGTCCAGGTGCCCATGATGCCGGCGTCGGCGAAGTCGACCGGCGCGGCGAGCGCGAGGAAGCTGGCGATGTAGTCGGGGAACGCGGCGACATGCGTGGTCGCGAGCGTGCCGCCGAGGCAGTAGCCGAGCACGTGGACGCCGCCGCGGCGGCCGAAGCGCGTGGCGACGCGAACGGCGCGGCCGATGTAGCGGCCGGCGATGTCATCCCACGTGAGGTAGCGATCCTCGGGGCCGGGCGTACCCCAGTCGATGCAGAACACGTCGTGGCCCTGCGCGACCAGCCACTCGATCAGCGAGCGGCCCGGGCCGAGGTCGAGCACGTACCAGCGGTTGATCAGCGACGGCACGAGCAGGATCGGCGTCTTGAAGCGCGGGCGCACGCCGGTGCTCGACGAGAAGCGCAAGAGGCGCCACTTGTTCTCGGTCCACACCACGGAGTGCGGCGTCGTGCCGACGGCGGGCGCGCCTTTCGGTGCGCGGCGCAGCAGCGCGACGATCGAGTCGAGCGGCGACCTCGGCGACTTCATGCGTAGAGCCCTTCGAAGCGGTCGCGCAGGCGGTCGTAGACGGCCTTGCGGCGGAGCTTCAGCGACGACGTGAGCGTGCCGTTCTCGACCGACAGCGGGGCCTCGGCGATGAAGTGGCGCTTGATCGTCTCGTGGCGCGCGAGCTCCTTGTTGACCTCGTCGAGGCGCGCGGCGACCAGGCGGGCGCGCTCGTCGTCGGGCACGGCGCTGACCTCCGGGCGGACCCAGATCGCGGCGACGAGGTAGGGGCGGGCGTCGCCGTAGACGACGAGGCGATCGATCACCGGATCGTCGACGAACTTGGCCTCGATGTTCGCGGGCGGGATGTTCTTGCCGCCGCTGTTGACGAGGATGTCCTTCTTGCGATCGATGATCTGCAGAAAGCCGTCCTCGGTCCAGCGGCCGACATCGCCGGTGCAGAACCAGCCGTCCTCGGTGAACGCGGCCGCAGTCGCGCCGGGATCCTTGTAGTAGCCCGCGAACACGTTCGGGCCGCGCGCGAGGATCTCGCCATCCTCGGCGAGCTTGAGCTCGACCGACGGCAGCACCTTGCCCACGGTGTCGAAGCGGAACGCATCGGGGCGGTTGAGCGTGAGCGTCGGTGACGTCTCGGTGAGGCCGTAGCCCTCGATGATCAGCACGCCGTGCTGGTGCAGCAGCTGCTTGATCTCGACCTTGAGACCGGCGCCGCCGGAGAGGCAGAAGCGGAGGCGACCACCGGTGACGCGCTTGAGCGCATCGGTCTTGTCGCCGCCCGCGGAGATCGCGCGCGCGATCTTCTCCCAGTACGCCGGCACGGACATGAACACCTGCGGCGCGACGCCGGGCAGCAGGTCGAGGACGTCGGCAGGCGACGCCATGTACGTCTCCCAGCCGAGCGAGTTGCCGAGGCAGAGCTCGCCGAAGCCGAAGATGTGGCTCATCGGCAGCCACAGCAGATCGCGGTCGCCTTCTTCGAGCAGCGCCGCGTTGCACTGGAGCCAGTCGCGGCCGTTGACCCCGACGTTGCGATACGTCAGCGGGACGCCCTTGGGGTTGCCCGAGGTGCCGCTCGTGTAGAGCATCTGCGCCGGCTGATCGATGTCGAGCGCGCCGAGCCGAGAGTCGACGAGCGTGGGCGCGTCGCCGTCGCGGGTGGCGGGCTCGCGCCAGAAGCCGGACTCGAGGTCCATGACCTCGGGTGAGCGAGGGATTCTGCTGCGCGCCTGCTCGAGCCGCGCGATCTGATCGGTGCCGGCGACGAACACGAACCGGATCTCGGCGTGCTCGAGGATGTACGCGACCTGATCGGCGGTCGACGCCGGATAGATCGGCACGAACACCGCGCCCGCGGTCTGAGCGCCGAGCGCCGCTGCGGCCCACGCGACCGAGTTCGGCGCGTAGATCGCGACGCGATCGCCGGGCTCGAGCTCGTGCTCTACGAGCCAGCGCGCGACGCCGCGGATCTGCTGCGCGAACTGTCCCCAGGTCACCGGCTGCCAGGCGCCGCCGCTGCGCACCTGGAAGCGCACGCGATGACGATGCGTCGCGAGCCGATCGAACACGGCGCGCGGTGCAGGCTTGATCTCGAGCAGCGGCGTGACGTCCATGGCTAGCCTCGCTTGGCCTGCGCTGCGAGCAGCTGCTCCTCGAGGTCGTACAGCCGGCTCTCGAGCTGGTTGAGCTTGTGGAGCGTGCGCTCCTGATCGCGGCGCGTCGGCAGGCCCACGGCGGACCACGCGTCGGCGACGACCTTGTCGGTCGCGGCCTTCGTCTTCATCGCCGCGGAGAGCATGGCGCCCGCCGGCCCGAGCACGCCTGGGTTCGTCAGCACCTTCTCCATGTACTGCGAGGTGGCGGTCTCCCACGCAGCGAATCCTTGCTTCCACATGTCCCAGATCATGGTGTCACTCCTAGCGCGAATCGCCTGAGGTAGGCGGCCGTTGTGAAATCGGCGTTGGTCTCGTCTTGCTTGCTCTCGGCGCGGGCAACCTCGCCGAAACACTCGAACAGGAAGATCGTCGTGCGCTTGGTGACACTCGCGGTGCCCGTCCTGCGCACGGCCTTCTCACGGACCCGCAGGGTCGGCGAGAACTGGACGTAGGGAACATCGAGCCGGCCCGAGCCGGTGACGTCGACGTCGAGCTCGTCGCTGCCGTTGAACGGCAGGCCGTCGATCGTCGCGGTGAAGTCGACGGTCGCGGTGAACATCTCGCCATCGGTGACCGGGAAGCGCAGCACCGGCAGCGGCGTCGGGTAGACGATCAGCGTCTTGTTCGCGCCGTCGGCCTGCGAGGCGGTGCCGTCGAGCCACAGCGCCTGCGCGTCCTGGTGGTAGATGCCGTCGAGGCCGCTGCCGGCGTCGACGACGAACTG